>Ga0315532_1000032_pt1 | contig 97146 bp, 80 predicted proteins | sample SalMarWE160370MG_FD_203082 | JGI IMG/M metagenome (GOLD analysis project Ga0315532, IMG submission 203082) | Salt marsh sediment microbial communities from the Plum Island Ecosystem LTER, Massachusetts, United States - Salt Marsh Sediment WE1603-70 ...
AACAACATAGGGTCCCTCAATATCTGTGGAGGAGATTACTGGTGCCTGGTAAACTGTAGCCGAGTAAGCGGTGGATGTAAGGACAGTCTCAGGTGATGTTGTCAGGTCAACAAGCTTAAGGGTTACCGGGTATGTCTTGGCGGTAGTGAAATTAAGCCTGAATAAGGTGGTAGCATTGTATGCAGCCGTCATGGGGAATCCAGTTGCAGGGCCATAGTAACCAACCAGATTAGAGCCATTCTGGCTCATTGGCATATCATGCCAGGCCGAACCATTGAAGTACTGGAAGCTATCAATATCAGCTAGAACCGTCCCTTCTACTACATACCTAAAGAGGACATTTGTGTAATTCTTACCATCTGACGGGTTATTGGTAGTCACATTGAACTCCTGCTCAACACCAACAACATAGGGTCCCTCAATATCTGTGGAGGAGATTACTGGTGCCGGGTAAACTGTAGCTGAGTAAGCGGTGGATGTAAGGACAGCCTCAGGTGATGTTGTCAGGTCAACAAGCTTAAGGGTTACCTGGTATGTCTTGGCAGTGCTGAAATTAACCCTGAATGTAGTGGTAACATTGTATGGAGCCGGCATTGGGAATCCACTTGGAGGTCCATAATAACCAACCAGATCAGAGCCATTCTGGCTCATTGGCATATCATGCCAGGCTAAACCATCAAAGTACTGGAACTCGTTAATGTCAGTCAGGTTTGCATTCTCTATTACATACCTAAAGAGGACATTTGTGTAATTCTTACCATCTGACGGGTTATTGGTAGTCACATTGAACTCCTGCTCAACACCAACAACATAGGGTCCCTCAATATCTGTGGAGGAGATTACTGGTGCCTGGTAAACTGTAGCCGAGTAAGCGGTGGATGTAAGGACAGTCTCAGGTGATGTTGTCAGGTCAACAAGCTTAAGGGTTACCGGGTATGTCTTGGCGGTAGTGAAATTAAGCCTGAATAAGGTGGTAGCATTGTATGCAGCCGTCATGGGGAATCCAGTTGCAGGGCCATAGTAACCAACCAGATTAGAGCCATTCTGGCTCATTGGCATATCATGCCAGGCCGAACCATTGAAGTACTGGAAGCTATCAATATCAGCTAGAACCGCCCCTTCTACTACATACCTAAAGAGAACACTTGTGTAATTCTTGCCATCTGACGGGTTATTGGTAGTCACATTGAACTCCTGCTCAACACCAACAACATAGGGGCCTTCAATATCCGTGGAGGAAATTACTGGTGCCGGAAGTATGGTGAGGTCAAAATCCTTAAAAGCTACCTGACCACCGCTTACTACCTTAATTCTGAAGTTGGACGTAGTAGCCCCAGTGACGGCACCTGGAGTGCCAGAGATAACGCCGGCTGAACTGAGATCAAGTCCGCCTGGCAAAGTGCCTAAGTAGAGTGACCAAGCATAATTCGTTCCGTCTCCGCCGGCAGCCTCAAGGGTTACTGAATATGGAACACCTTCAATACCATCTGGAAGTGGGGGTGTAGTGCTGATAGTAGGTGCAGTGGCAATAATTTCGAGTTCGAAATCTTTATATGTTGCCTGGACTCCATCTGATACCTGAATGGCAAAATCGTAGCTTCCGCCGGTCGTTGGGGTGCCAGAGATTAGACCGTCCGAACCAAGAGTGAGTCCATCTGATAGAGTGCCAGAGTAGATTGTCCAAGTATAATTTCCGCTGCCACCAGTTGCTTCGAGCATCACTGCGTATGAGCTGCCTACTGAGCTAGAGGGTAGCGGCGAAGTGGTGGTAATATCAAGCCCTGGTATAGGAGTTTGGCCAACATATTTGTTAACCAGCCACGGAACGAAACTAACATTATCAGAAACCTTATCGCCGTATGTAATGCTGTCATGGCTAGGCCCACTGGCATTGCCCCACCAGTTGAGTGTGGTGTTAAATTCATCCGTATCACTGTTTTGCACCCCGTAATCAGTATTTCCTGCGATGTTGTTGTTATGGGCTGCGATGCCATCGGCAACGAAGTTCTGCACGTCGATCCCCACCTTGTTGTTTGTAATCTCGTTGCCAGTTATCGATACTGCTTCTGCCTTGCCAGTGGCCCATACGGCATGCTGTTGACCGATTTGTATGCCAATCAGGTTGCTATCAATATCGTTGTCCGCCATGTATCCCCCAGAAGCCATGGTGCACATACCAAGATAGAAGTTTGTCATGGTATTGCCACTGAAGTTGGCGATATAGTCTGCAGTTGGGTTGGTTACGAAATAGGAAATAAAGTCTGTCATGGCATATACATTGCAAATGCCGTCTGGGTCAGCACCCCGTACCGGGAATGTTCCCGGTCCGGTGAAGGTATTGTTGGTCACAACAAAGTTTTTACCGTAATTCAGCGTGACTCCATTGCCAACCGTATAGTCAAATGTGATTCCCCACAAACTCATATTGTCACGCTGGAAGCTAACTACGGTAAAGTCGTTGTCATCTACTGTCAGGTTATCAATATTGTTGTGAGCATAGATGCCATGCATATATCCATTTACCGTATTGCCAGTGAAGCTTACATCTGAACAGTCATCATGGACATACAGAGCCACATTTCCCCTATCGCTAGAATTCACCGTAAGGCCACAATCTGTAACTTCAATGTTGCTCACGCCTCCAGCACCATCACCACCACCAATATTGATTGTCTGCCATTTATTAGCATGGGCATCAGCATAATAAACCTCTTCATCCGTTCCGCTCTCATTCATGGGTATGCCGATGATGTTAAAGCCATCTATGGTTACATCATCCGCCGTTATGGTAATGCCGTTACCGGTAGTATAGCTGCTGACATCGATGGTTGGCGTGCTTCCAGCCTGTAGACTAAGAGACTTATCAATTGTCAGCTGCTCCGCATAAGTCCCATCTGCCACATTGATGGTGTCGGTCGCACTCGCATTAGTGATAGCATGGCTTATCGTTTTCCAAGGTGTGGCTGGATTTTGAGCTTGGGTGTTATTATAACTATCATCTCCAGTGGAGTTGACATAGTAAGTTGTCTCATTTGCCTCCACCGTTCCTGCCATTGGCGTTGCTGGCATCAGGCTGAAGCCAAACACCAGTGCTAAAGCAACCACTACATAAATTGGTTTCTGATACCATTTTGTTTTGGCCATTTATTCCTCCTTTCTAAATTCCCTTCCCAGCTTTTCCTGAGTGTCTTTTGGTTCAATACGCATCAGCTGCACGCCCGTGTTTTCTCACGGGCGTGAAACGGCACAATCCTTCTCAGGGTTTCCATGTCATCATCAAACAAAAAAACGAAACCAACTTTCTACGGTCGGTTTCGCTATTGGCTCTGCAGAGCTCAAGCGCCCAATTACAAGCTCTGCCTCATTGCCCCCAACTTAAACGACTTTCCCTTGGGTATATTGTGTCACCGAAGCTACGCCATGTCAATACACTTTTCTTAACCTTTCTTAACTTTTCCTACATTTTTAGGGAAATTACCCCAAAAATGAATCTTCTGCTGAGTCCTACTGGTGGCTCTTGCGGAAACTCTCTGACAACGCTAAAAGATTGCAACCTTTGGGAACAATAGCAGAAGACGGGTCACAGTGTACTACAAGCTGCCGGTGCCACAAGATGGCAAATCAAAAGAACAAATAGGAGTTCTGCCTATTGATACCCTTGGTGGAGCTGAGGGGATTCGAACCCCTGACCTCCTCCGTGCAAGGGAGGCGCTCTCCCAATTGAGCTACAGCCCCAAAAAATTACGGTTTCATTGTATCAAATTGAACCACGAAGACAAATTGCAACAACTTATACAGAAAAGAAGCTTAGAACTGATTACACTGAACAGGATTATGTGTTAAAATCAAGCAGGTAAACTCACAGTGAATCACAAAGCGATGTCTGTATGCCAAGCATAACATTTCCAGTGGCATTAGCTGCCGGGTTATTGTCCTTCCTATCACCATGTGTCCTGCCGCTGGTTCCAGTATATATAGCTAACATAGCTGGTAGTTCAGTTTTAACAGCGAATCCTCCGAGCCGACGATATATCTTTCTGCATACCCTGAGTTTTGTAGCTGGTTTCTCACTGGTTTTCACCATCCTGGGAGCTTCTATGGGCTTACTGGGTGCTATGATACCAGTAGGGCCACTGAACAATATAGCTGGTATACTGCTGATTTTATTCGGATTATTCTTGATAGCGGCGACCAAAGTACCATGGTTGAACTACGAGAAACGCCTTCTCCCCAACCGAGCTCGAGGAACAGGATATTTGAGATCCCTCTCCATAGGAGCAATATTTTCCCTTGCCTGGATTCCTTGTGTTGGTCCAGTGCTGGCAGCAATATTAGCTTTAGCCGCAAGCTCCCAGACTGCATGGCACGGAGTCTACCTTCTACTGGCTTATTCCTTAGGGCTTGGACTCCCTTTCATCGCTGTTGGCCTGGCTTTAGGAGCACTTTCACCATATCTCAGGTGGCTTAATCGCCATGCCTACATTACCTCGATAGTGAGCGCAGCATTGTTGATTGCCATAGGAATCCTGATACTAACTGGCAAGCTAGCCTATCTCAGTATGCTTTGAAAGGATTTAACATGACCAACAAAAGATTTAGGAAGTGGTTAGTAAAGGCAGGTCTAATTATCACCATGTTGTCTCTAATCGGAGGCGCTACATCCTGTACAAGTACAGGAGCTGAAGTAGGAAAACAAGCACCGGACTTCACATTAGCCACCATGGCAGGGACGGAATTAACTTTGTCTGAATTGCATGGGACGCCGGTAGTGCTTAATTTCTGGGCTATCTACTGCAACCCCTGCCGGAGTGAACTGGGCTATTTTGAACATGTAGCCGCACAAAGTGTTGGTGAGATAACAATAATAGCGGTCAACATTGCGGAACCTCGTTCACAGATAGAGCAATTCTTTGGCGACTATAAGCTGCATTTTACCGTTGCTCTAGGCGGAGGTACTCAGGTATCCCAGAAATATAATGTAAAGTATATCCCTACCACCTTCTTCATAGATAGCGGCGGGATTATTCGTAATATAAAAACGGGCGCCTTCACCAGCGAAACGGAGCTATGGGCTGCCATAGAGGCCATTCGTTGATCTACTCCTTGAATCTCCTGAAAACCAGCGTGGCGTTGAAACCGCCGAAACCAAAAGAGTTGGACAAAGCTATATTGACCTCAGTTTTCCGAGCTGCATTGGGAACATAATCCAGGTCACATTCAGGGTCTGGAGTATCATAATTTATGGTGGGTGGAATAATACTATCACGAATGGTAAGAGCAGTGAAAATAGCTTCTACAGCACCTGTCGCCCCTAACAAATGCCCCGTCATAGATTTATTGGAGCTTACCGGTACCTTTTGGGCATGTTGCCCTAAAGCAGCCTTTATAGCCTTAGTTTCGGCTAAATCATTGAGCATAGTAGAAGTTCCATGAGCGTTGATATAGTCAACCTCTTGAGGCAGGATGCCAGCATCATTTAAAGCTAACCTTATACACCGTGCTTGATTTTCCCAATCAGGTTCAGTTATGTGAAACCCATCGACGTTGGAACCATAGCCGAGAAGCTCGGCGTAAATCTTTGCCCCTCGCTTTAGAGCAAAGCCAAGCTCTTCAAGAATCAAAATGCCCGCTCCTTCACCAAGAACAAAGCCATCGCGGTTTTTGTCAAATGGACGGCTTGCCTTTTCAGGTTCATTATTCCTCCTCGATATGGCTCTCATTCTATCCAATCCCGCAATGCCAATAGGAATAACATAGGCATCGCTCCCCCCAGCAATCACGGCATCAGCCTCACCATATTGAATAATCCTGAAGGCGTCACCAACCGCATGGGTTCCAGTAGCGCAGGCGGTAGCTACACATTTACTCGGGCCTTTAGCACCAAAGACAATAGAGACCTCCCCCACAGCCATGTTGGGAATAAAGCCAGGAATAAAAAAGGGGGAAACGGTATCAGGACCTTGTTCCTTGAGGTCAGCCAAATTCTTCTCATAGGTGATCAACCCCCCAACGGACGTGCCTACAACCGCTCCAACCCTATCAGCATTGCCGTCGTTTATAGATAGTCCAGCATCGTCCAGAGCCATCCTGGTAGATACCAGGGCGTAATGAATAAAAGGGTCGGTCCTCCTTATCTTCTTTCTGTCCAGAAAGTCCTCGGGGTGGAAATCCTTTACCTCAGCAGCAATCTGGCACTTAAAACCTGAAGTGTCGAATTTGGTGATTCGAGCTACTCCTGATTTCCCCTGACATAATGCTTGCCAGGACTCCTTAGCTCCAATACCCAGAGGAGTTACCGCACCAATTCCAGTGATGACTACCCTTCTTTTAGTCACCATTTAGCCATTAGCCTTCAGCTATCAGCTTTCAGTTTGCGGCTAATTGCTGAATGCTGAGTGTTGATTACTGACTGCTCCTTCTTCGCCTTTTCCTGGACTTGCAAATCCATATCTTCAACCACAATATCTATTACTTCCCCCTTACTACGAGCATAATTTAATATATTCTCGGGGACCACAGTATGCACATGAACTCTTAGAAGGCTTTCATCGCCAACCGCCAGGGGACATTCCCCGGCAGCAATAACAGCGTTTCGTATTTCCTCAACAGGCAGATTTTGACCCTGTAGCATAAACTGAACATCGAATCCATAAACCCTTTTCTTCTGCCTGGTAGAGGGCACCTTGGAGGGAAGTTTTCTGGTTAGCCCTCGAACGGGCTGCTTCCTACAAATAGAATCTTTCATTCCCTGGAAGACATAATACAAACCCTTTGCTCCAGCATCTACCACCCCGGCTTCTTTCAGCACGGGAAGCATCTCCGGCGTCTTCTCCACCGTCTTCTTTGTCCGTGATACCATAGAAGTCACGGTATGTGCAAAGCTAACGCCCCTTTCAGCGGCTCGAGAGGCTGCTTCAGAAGCTTCCCTGATAGCGGTGAGTATAGTTCCCTCCACCGGCTCAGCGACAACTTTGTATGCCTCATCTGAGGCAATGTGAAGAGCATTGGCAAAATCCACGGTAGAAAAGCTGTTTCTCTCTTGTATTCCCTTAGCTATGCCTCTCAATATCTGGGAGAGGATAACACCCGAGTTGCCCCGTGCACCTAAAAGAGCCCCTCGGGCTGCTGAATCAGCGACTGCAGTGGCAGAGGTACTTCTCGACTTGTCCACTGCGTCAACCGCTGACTCCATGGTCAGGAACATATTTATACCGGTATCACCATCGGGAACAGGAAAGACATTCAGAGCGTTGACTTCATCTATGTGTTGCTCAAGGCATAACTTAGCACTTTCCAGCATTCTCTTCAGGTCCCACCCATCCAACTCCATTTGTTCTACTGCCAAGGAGGACCTCCCCATTTACTCTTCTAATATTGACACAGCCAAACCGTGCGGGCCAGAATGTGTCCCTGCTACCGGGCCAAGTACCGACCTATACATTGGCACCCCAGGAAACATCCCGCCCAGGCGCGCGGCCAGCGATTCCCCCTCTTCAACATCAGTGCAATGTTGCACCGCTAGGCTCCGAGCGGGTGAGAAGCTCTTGGCATATTTACATAAAGCATCAACGGCTCTACGACGACCTATTGCTCTGCCAAAAGGTTTAATTACCTCCTCAATCTCAACCAGGGGATTCACTTTCAAAGCTGCGCCAAGAAACGCCTGAGTGCCAGTGGCATGACCACCCAGGTGAAGATACTTGATAGTATCGAATGTTACAATGACATGCACCTTGGGAATAAGCTCGTGCACCATATCGGTCAGTTGGCTCAACCCCATGCCGTCCTTAGCTGCCTTAGCTACTTCAATGACCAGGAGACCTTGCGCCATTAGAGTGGTGTTTGCATCAATTAGTTCAATACGACAGTCTGCCTCAACCTCCTTCACCGCTGCCACCGCCACATTATATGTCCCACTTATCTTGGAGCCAAGATGAATAGAGATGATTTCCTTGCTTTTCTTGGCGACCTCATTATACGTGCTAACAAAATCACCGATGCTAGGCGTTGATGTCTTGGGATAATCAGGACCATGGACTAACCTATCGTAAAACTCAGCCACACTCAGGTCAATACCGTCACGATAGCTCTTCTTCCCAAATTGCACATACAACGGTATTACGGTGATCCCCAGTTCACCAACGACCTCTGAGGGCATATCTGCTGTGCTGTCAGTAACCACTGCAACTGCCATAACACACCTCCAGAAAAGATATTAAAAATCCAGTAGTTATCAATCTACATCCATCAATTACAAAAAACAAGACTAGCAATCGCCTCCTTCTAACTCTTGTATCTTGGTCAGTTCCAATTTTAATGCCTCCACCAAATTTGACTCTACAGCCAGTTTCACTTGATGTATGGATTCAGCCACTTGTAGGGCTTTGGAGCGACCGTGTCCAGTCCATACCAGTCCGTTTATACCATAAACCAAGTCTCCACCTCTTACGTCAGTCATATTGGTCAAACTAAACAAATCCTCACAAACAGCATCGATGTTCATCTTTGAGAGACGCTTATCCAGAGTAACCCTTAATCGCTCAATTATAGACCTGCTCAACCCTTCACAGAATTTTATCAGAACATTGCCGGTAAACCCATCACAAATAACAACGTTTGCCTTCCCTGCAGGAATATCATTCCCTTCCACACTCCCAATGAAATTCAGATTACTCCTCTTAAAAAGTTGGTAAGTTCCCTTTACCAGATGATTGCCCTTCCCTTCTTCAGCGCCGTTGCTGAGCAATGCCACGGTTGGGTTAGCAATGTGAAGCATCCTCTTGGCAACAACACAACCCATGACAGCAAAACTTAATAATTCACGCGGGTTGCAATCAACATTGGCTCCCAGATCAAATACTACGGTATCAGGGGTAAATCCGAGAAGATCCCCGCCAACAGTCGGCCGTTTGATGCCTTCCAGAGTGCCCATGGTTAGTATGGCACTCACCATGACTGCTCCTGTAGGACCCATACTTACCACGGCATCTGCTTCGCCCTTTTTCACTAATTGAGTGGCAACTGAGATAGAAGCATCGGGCTTGTGCCGCAAAGCCATTGCGGGAGGCTCGCCATCCAGTATAACCTCGCTTGCATGTCTCACATGGATAGGAAGCCCGGAAATACCATACCGCTCCATTTCCTTCTGAATAGCATCTTCCCGACCCACCAAAATTATCTCAATTCCCTCCCTCTTGGCTCCTTCAATCGCACCCTTGACTATCTCCCGAGGAGCATAATCACCACCCATGGCATCTACAGCCACAGTCATCGCCTTCGTACTCACCCTAGATGTCAAGTTTTACCCCTCCAATTAAATCTCAAGCTTTGTAAATGCCGTGATTATACCACACCTATCAATCAACGATGATGCGAAATATAAGGAAAAACGAGCTACCACATGATAAAATACGAAACTATGAAGATAGTATCTCATGAGAAATACAAGCAAGTTTATGCCTATGACCCGGCATCTGATGCGGGAAGGATAGAGAACATTCTTGAGGCACTAAAGGGTTATGAATTGGTCCAGCCTGAACCTGCTGCTGAGGAGGACCTTCTCCTGGTTCATACTCAATCTTTGATCGACTCAGTGAAAAGGGATGAAGTTGTTTTTGAAGTAGCCAGCTTAGCTGCCGGAGGGGCAATAAAAGCCGCTCAGATTGCTCTAAATGAGCCCGCCTTTGGTCTAATAAGGCCGCCAGGACACCATGCTGGCAGAGACTTCAATGGTGGCTTTTGCTTTTTCAGCAACATGGCTATCGCTATCACAAAATTAATTCGGGATAAAAAGGTAAATGAAGCCTTGATAGTAGATATTGACCTTCATTATGGCAATGGCACCTATGACATCCTCGGTAGCAATGAGAATATCATATTTTTGAACATGGTATCCCAGGAGAGGCAAAGCTATCTGGCTGAGCTAAGGGAGAGCCTGGAAAAGGCAAAAAACTACGACATCATCGGAGTCAGTGCCGGATTTGATACTTATGAGAAGGATTGGGGAAGAAGCTTGAAGACCGAGGATTACAACACTATAGGCAGTATGATAAAGGAGGCAGCCAAGTCCTGCCATGGCAGGAGGTTTGCGTTACTCGAAGGTGGGTATTACATCCCTCATTTGGGCAAGAATGTGAGGTCCTTCCTAGAAGGCTTGGGATAGGCTGAGGCGAATCAAATTACAAATTGCATTCCAGTATGTAATGGGGAAAACCTCTCCCTGAAGGCAAGATAAAGCTCCACCTGTGCTTTAAATCCGGTGCAATGACCGGCACATATCCACTCTGGATTTAACTTAGAAAGCTCCTCCACTGTTCTCTTTATCCTGACATCGGGGGCATCCACAAGATGCAAACCACCAACAATGCCCTCTATTTTCTCACAGCCAGTCAACTCCATGGCATGTTTTACAATATTAACGATTCCAGCATGGCTACAACCGGTTACAATCACTAGACCTTTCCCGTTAACATTTGCCACCACGGATATATCGTCGAGCATTTGGTCATCTACAACTCCCCCATTTTGTATCGTCTTCAGCACTATCCCTACTTCCTCAAAGTCAGTTTGCCTTTTCACCTCCCCCGTGGTGGTAATCCCCGACATAAGCTTCACAGGGTCTTTAGTTAGAAGAAGGCTGCCACCAGCTTTTTCTATCTCCTCTCTGGAATCGCCGGGCATAATGCCTACATGCCTGAGATAAGGCTCGGTAACGAAATTCAATCGAAAGATGTCCCGATGAGCGATTACCTGGATATCCCTTCTGCCTATTTCCTTGACCATCCTTGCTACCCCTTGCGTATGGTCATAGTGGCAATGAGTTAGGATAACAGCATCGATAATTGAGGGTGAGATATTCATGAGTTTCATGTTGTTAAACAGAGCCTGTGAATTTTGACCCACATCGACGAGAATCCTTTTGTTATTCCCCTCCTTTGTCCCTTCCAGAAGAAAGGAAACTCCGTGTTGCCCTAGGTAGCGACTTTCATAAAGAACAGAGTCCTCCGCTAAGACTGTAATCTTCAGACTATTTAGCTCGCCAATTTCTGCCACGTCTTCCCTTTGCAACATCACCCATGATAAAGCAAAGTGCTATCACAACTACAGTGTGATAGCACTCCGCTCCTCAAATGGCAATCAGAAGTAGTTGTTAATGTCGCCTATGAAGTCCAGGTAACTACCTCTATCGGAGCATTTGCATAGCCGGTTTCAGTTGTAGCATCTTCCACCACTTCCCAAATCTCAAATAGACCGGAGGTACGATCGCCTAATTCGTTGAAAGAGATAGGACCAGTAGCACCTTCGAATTCCAGTCCTGTCAGGGCAACCCTTATGCTTTCACCATCGTAAACACCAGCAGCTTCGATCGCGTTTGCAGCTGTCCATACCGCGTCATACATAGTGTCACAATATACCTGGGGTGCTTCTCCGTATGCCAGTTCATACGCCGCACTGAATTCATCGTACTTCGAACCTGCGCCAACAGTTCTGGTAGCAGCAACAAACGCCTTCTCCATAAACTCAGCAGAACCGGGTTCTGCAAACAAACCAGAACCATAGTTACCATCACAGCCTAGCCAGGCAATCTCATCCAGGCCTATATCCAAAGCTTGCTTGAACACTATGATACCGTCATCACAGTAGGTGCAGGCAAAAACCACATCAGGGTTACTGTCTTTAATCTGCTGTAACTCGGTGCGATAGTCTTTTACGGCTTCATCATAGTGTATTGATATCCCCTGCTCTCCCTGCCATCCCACTTCGTCAAGCCGCTCAACAATAGCTGTTTCTAAACCTTTACCGTAAGTGTTATCCAGTACTATGGTAGCCAGCTTGGTATAACCTTCATCCACGATAACGTCGGCTAATACCATACCTTGGGCATCATCACGGAGGCAGGTACGGAAGAACCACTCTGTCCCCTCCTTCTCAGAAAGCGGGATCCCTGTAGCCGATGGGGTAATCAACGGGACGTCTTGTTCGTCTGCATATGGGATTGCAAGTAAAGAAGTTCCAGTGATCATGGGCCCGGCAATTACCTCCACACCGTCTACCGTAACCAGTTTTTTAACCCTGTCAAAGCCTGTGGCTGGGTCTGTAGCTCCATCCTCTTCCACCAATTCCACCTGTTTCCCCAGCACCCCACCAGCAGCGTTGATTTCATCTGCTGCTAGCCTGGCACCATCCAACATCCTGTGACCCATGGGGCCCAAATCACCTGTCAAGTCCAGTACAACGCCTATCTTGATTGTTTCAGCCGGACCCGGGCCACAGGCCACCGCCGGTATGAGAAGAGCCAAGACGGCTACCACCATTAACACCTTTTTAACCATTTTTACCTCCCTCTAAGACTAAATTTATTGGCTAATTATGCCGAGAGGCTAAATCTGTGTCAATACCCTTTAGCCTCTAAACCTAAATATCGCTGCTTCGAAGATTCCTCGGCAAATAGAGAACTAGCTTCGCCTTCCATAGCGCAAGTGCCCTGAACCAGAACATAGCCTCGACTGGAGACACTTAAAGCTTTTTTGACACTTTGTTCCACTATTATTATAGCTGTGCCTGCCTCTTTTATCTTTCTTAATTTGGATAGAATGACTGAAACCGGCTTGGGAGACAAGGAAGCTAGCGGCTCATCAAGCAATAAGACCTTCGGCTGTGCCATCATTGCCCTGGCTATGGCTAACATCTGCCTTTCACCACCACTTAAATTGCCCGCTAAAGCATTTTCCCTCACCTCAAGCTCGGGAAACATCTCAAAAATCTCCTTCAGGCCAGCCTTTACGGAAGCTCTTCCTTTCCTGTGATAGGCTCCCATGTCCAAGTTTTCACTTATAGTGAGATTAGGGAAAACATTGTTTACCTGAGGAACATAACCTATACCCATGCTTACTGCCCTATCAGAAGCCATCCCCGTGATGTCTTTCCCTTGATAGAAAATACTACCTGCAAAAAGCTTTGCGAAGCCAAGAATGCTTTTGAGCAAGGTTGACTTACCACTACCATTAGGGCCAACAACAGCCACAATCTCACCTTCATCCACCTTCACAGAGACACCGTGGACAATAATGACATCACCGTAGCCAGCATTGACATTTTCAACCATGAAGACGGGAGGCATTTATTCTTCTCCTAAATATGCTTGATAAAAGGCAGGGCTGTTAACAACATCATGAGGCTCCCCTTGAGTCACCATCCTTCCCCTATTCATGACATAGACCCAGTTAGCAAACTCGAATAATATCTCCAGGCGGTGTTCCACGATGAAAAAGGTTGTACCGTTACAAGAAAAATCCTTTAGCCTTTGAAATATGCTCTTACCTAATGCGGGATTTATTCCCGCTGCTGGCTCGTCTAAAAGCAAAAGCTTGGGCTTCGCCATAAGCCCTCTACCAACTTCGAGGAGCTTCCTTTGCCCACCAGAAAGCTCGCCAGCAAGGGAAAAAGCGTATTTATCCAAATCCACAAGCTTGAGAATATCTAAAGCTTCCTCAATCAGACCCTCTTCTTGCGCTTGCCAGCTTTTTCTCCAGAAAAGGCTATACAGGCACTTGTCGCCTTGGTGACCTCGTGCTGCCACAAGCATGTTATCAAGAACACTCATTTGATTAAAAAGCCGGGGTAGCTGGAACGCATTCACCACTCCTTGCCCATAAATATCATGAGGAGCGAGATTGCTGATACACGTGTCGTTGAAGTAAATGGCACCATGGTCAGGCTTATAAAGCCCGAGGATGGTGTTAAATAAAGTGGTCTTACCGCTGCCATTAGGACCCACCAAACCCCAAATGCCGCCTTCCTCGATGTCCAGATCTACCTCGTTCACAGCGTAAAGCCCGCCAAAGTGCTTGCTAACTTCCCTTATTTTCAACAACGCTTCTTCCATTACCGGCTAATCCTCTTCTTCGATGAGTCTCACATTATATACGATACAGGCAAAAATAAGTGAAACTTGGCGGATAGGTCTATGCAGCCCCTTTAGTCAAGGGGCCACGTAAAGATGAAGATGTAAACACCAAAATGCTTGCTAACTTCCCTTATTTTTAGCAACGGTTCTTCCATAACGCGCTAACTCCAGTGCCTTTGTCTTAATCGGACTTTCCTTTAACAAGCCCTGTGGTCTATAGAATAAAACAAGGATAATTAAAGCACCAAATAGAATATATTGCAAGTTAACAGGGTCGATGGGCAGAATCGGTTTAGCTAAATTTGTCCCATACTTGAAAAGCTCCACTAATACAGCACCTAACAATGCCCCCCAGTTGTTAGCCGGTCCTCCCAGAAGAACCATTATCCACACGGTAAAGGTAACCATAGGCATAAACATACCGGGGAGAACATAGTGAAGATACTGAACATAAAGTCCACCAGCTACTCCTGCCATAGCTGAACCTATCATAAATATTTGAGCTTTATATTTGGCCCTATCTTTACCTAGTGCTTCAGCAGCAATCTCATCTTCCCTTATAGCACGCACCACCCTGCCATAAGGTGAGTTAGTCAATAGTTGAGCTATGACAAAGCAAATGAGCAAGCAAAAGTAGACTAGTCCTATATTCACTAGAACACCAACACGGGGAGAGGCACCTGCTATACTAATGGCTGGAGCAACACTTATCCCCCAATCACCCCCAGCAATCCAGCTCTCAGATTTAACAATCAACCTCAATATCTCGCCAAAAGCTAAAACCGATATAGCCAGATAATCCAACCTCAGCCTCAAGGTGGGCAAAGCAACAAATAAACCAAAAAGGGCTGAAATTAGGGCACCAGCAATGAGACAAAGAGAGAAGGGAATGCCAATTTGAGACAGAAGCGCATAAGTATAAGCGCCGATGAGGAAAAAGGCTACCTTGCCAAAGTTGGCAAGCCCGGCAAAGCCAAACTCTAAATTCAGAGATAAAGCAACTATGCCAAAGATGCCAATAAAGACAACGAGATCCAGACCATAAAGTAACGGATCCATCTTAAGCTCTCCTGAACAACATAGCTAATCCCTGCGGCTTGATAATCAAAGTCACTATCAGGATCACGAAAGCTATACCCATACGATAACTCGTTGAAAGCCCCAGAGCTGCCAGCGCTACTACTCCTATGTTCTCAGCTAAACCAACGATAAGGGCTGCAACTATGGCACCATAGAAGTTACCTATACCACCAAGTATGGCCACAGCAAACATGGGCAATATGATATCCCACCCGGTCATTGGCCAAATCTGAGTGTCTGCAGCACGAAATATGCCGGCAATAGCCGCCAGTCCGCCACCTATAAACCACGTTATCCAGATCACCCGGTCAATATTGATGCCCGAGGCTAAGGCAAGCTCGGGGTTACTCGATGTAGCCCTGATCGCCTTGCCTATCTTGGTTTTCGTTAAAATAAGATGCATAACAAACGCCAGCGCTACAGCAACAAAGATAAGCAATAGCCACAGCCCAGTCACCCTTATTGGGCCTAAATCGAAGGCGGGCCAGCTAGTGGTGAAATACAGAGGCCTCCAACTCCAGATAGCGCCAATAGAATGTCTTAGAATAAAGCCCAGGGCGATAGAAGCCACCATGAGATGGATTATGGTGGCTCCCCTCTTAGCCAGCGGCTGAAAGATACCTCGATAACACAGAAAACCCACTATCCCGCTAACCAGAAAGGCGACAATGAAAGCTAGCGGTAAGCCCAACCCCAACTGCTCGGCAATTAGATAGCCACTATAAGCGCCCAGGGTGATCAATTCAGCGTGAGCAAAATTAGGAAAGGCAGAAAGACCGTACGTCATGGTAAGACCCACAGCCCCAAGCAGATAAATGCTCCCGGTCACTACTGAATTGAACAGAATTTGCGCCCAGTTGACTGTCATCTAAAATAAATGGCTTTTCAGCTCGGTTAGATTAGCTAGAGAGCCTTGCTGACTGTTCCCTGCTCTATCAAGGTGAAAAGCATTAATGCCTACCTGGCTGGAATTAAGAAAATCAAATTGCCAGTTGTCGCCAACATGAACAATTTGGGCAGGATTTACTCTTATCGATTCACATACATAGTCATAAAATTTGGGTGTTTTTAGCTGCTTACATAGTGAAACTGAGGAAAAGATGCGAACGAAATAATCTTTAATGCCCTCCAATTGAGGTTCCAGTAGCTTCAACGGCGTGCCTGAAGCAACAATTAGCTTGTATCGTCCCTCCAGAGAGAAAAGAACCTCCACTACTTCGGGGTAATAGCTTACCTTAGCCTGACAACTCTGAATCGCAGGTTCAGCGGAACCTAATCGGAAATATCTGAACCAGTATTCTATATCATACCACTCCAGTCTCTGATCACCTACTTTGTCATATTCTTGAGCAACAATTTCCTTAGCACTAGCAAGCTCAACACCATTCTTCTCAGCATAAAGGACAGGTATAGTTTCATGCCAGATGGCCTGGCTGAAACCGGGACTTACCAGCGTCCCTTCAGCATCGAAGGAAATTACCTCAACATGGTTCATTTAAGTTGTTTAATGCTATCACAGTTGCAAATCACCGTCTATGTATTTGCCAACTGGTTCTCAATGAAGATAAAATATCCATAATGGCATACCACTACGATGTATCCTCTTCTTTTGTCATTGCGCAGCATCCCCCCTTCTCTGTCATTACGAGGAGCATCAGCGACGAAGCAATCCCAGGAGGACCGAGTGGACTTCGAGATACCTGAAGATTTGAAGATGGTCCAAAGCCTGGTAAGGGACTTTGTTAATAACCAGTTGAAGCCCCTAGAGAGGGACATTTTGGGGCGAGCCGCCGACTTGAGTGATGCCAAAATATATCTTCCGCCGGAAAAAGAACACGAACTAATGAAAACGGTCAAAGAGATGGGCTTGTGGGGGGTAGGCGTGCCCGAAGAATTTGGTGGCGCTGGCTTAAGTATCCTGGGGAACTGCCTTGTTGAGGAAGAATTAGCGCAAACAATCGTTCCTTTCGAGTTTGGCAACGTTACCCCGATCCTGTTTGAGTGCAACGAACAGCAGAAACAAAAATACCTCTTACCGGTACTTAACAAGCAAAAATACGCTTACCTGGCATTGATGGAACCGGGGAAGGAAGCATCTGACGTTGACGAAATGGAAATGAGGGCAGAGAAGTCGGATAGCTATTACGCAATTAGCGGCAAAAAAGCGTCCTTCTCTAGAGCAGGTAAGGATTACTTTGCCCTGGTTTTCGGTAAGCTTGTCCAGGGCAAAAGAAGTGCTGAGAAAGATCCGAGGGAGGGAGTAACTTGTTTTCTGATAGACAAGGATACTCCGGGATTTACCGTTACTGGCAGCAGGGAAAAGACAGGATGGGAAGCAGGAATAAGAGAGCCTGTTTATTTGAGCTTTGATAATTGCAAAGTACCATGCGAAAATGTGTTAGGAGAAGAAGGAAAAGCCTTTCATCTTGGTAAGAAATGGCTTCCGGCAAGGAGAATTATGAGGGGTGCCAGGTGCGTAGGAGCAGCACAACGAGTACTCGAGGAATCAACCACACAGGCTCAAACCTGGACATCGTTTGGGCAAACTATCTCTGGTCGCCCCAGCATCCAAGCAGCACTGGGCGATATAGCTACAACTATCCACGCCTCCAGACTTATGGTTTACGAAGCTGCCTGGAAAGCAGATAAGGGACAATCAATACAGAGAGAGACAGCTATGGTGAAATTGTTCACCACCCAGATGATTCACTTCGTTGCCGACAATGCTGCTCATATTTTCAATGCACCACCCTACGTCGCCGGGTTACCCCTGGAAAGGTTTTGCCGCAATGCATTGGCGATGAGCTCCACCAATTTCGCCCTCCAGCTCCAGAGGAACATCATCGCCAGAGATATACTGAAAGGATTAAAGGTTTGAATTCGCCATGTCATTGCGAGCTGAAGCCCTGAGCGCAGTGAAGGGGCAGCGAAGCAATCTCGGTGGGAAAGCAACTCAGATTGCTTCGGCACTGATGTGCCTCGCAATGACAATAAAGTAAAAAAGGGAGGTTGTTATGGCTCAAGTTAAAAAAGTTGCACTCCCGTTAACCGATGAGACTTTGAAGGAGCTTAGGGCAGGAGATAACCTTTTGCTCACCGGCGTGATGTACGTTGGTCGTGACACTGCCCATAAGAGGATAGTTGAGGCTATGGAGACGGGAAAACCCTTGCCCATCGATATAAATGGGCAGACGATATATTTTATGGGACCCTCCCCAGCCAGACCAGGAAGACCAATAGGCTCTGCTGGCCCTACCACCAGCGGTCGCATGGATGCCTACTCACCCCGTTTGATAGCCGCAGGATTGAAAGGGATGATCGGCAAGGGATTGAGGTCAAAGGCGGTGAAGGATGCTATGGTGAAATATAAAGCAGTATATTTAGGAGCCATAGGCGGCGCAGGTGCTCTTATCTCCAAGAGCATCAAGAAGGCAGAGGTAGTAGCCTATGAGGAACTTGGTGCCGAAGCACTCCGGCGCCTTGAAGTAGAGGACTTTCCCGTCACGGTTATAAACGACATCTATGGTGGCGACCTCTACGAGGAAGGAAAGGCTAAATATCGGGTGAAAGCCTCTTAAGGAAGGGAGTCTAGCAAAGCTTCTACCGCCGGGCCTGCCCAAAAGCGCATTATTTTACAAGTTCTTTATAGGCAGCCATCAAATTTCTGGTCAGCCTTCCTGGTTTGCCCGTGCCGATGGGTTCGCCATTAAGCCGGGTTAGAGGCATGACCTCTATTATGGAATTGGTAACAAAGGCCTCTTCAGCCCCGCTTAGCTCCCTTAGCTCTACCTGCCTTTCCACCATCTTAATATTTAAATCCCGAGCTATTTCCAAGACTGCCTCTCTGGTAATCCCAGGCAGGATGCCGCTTTCCAGGGAAGGGGTGATAAGCTCGCCCCCGCTCACCAGGAAAATATTGCTAGTGCTGCCTTCGGCTATGTAACCCAGTTCATTAAGCATGATAGCTTCATCACAGCCAGCCGCTTTGGCTTCCATCCTGGCTAAGATGTTACTTACATAGCAAGTGCACTTCAGTCGGGACAGAGGTGACTGACTGTCACGGCGCAGGAAGGATAGCGCTGCCTTAAATCCCTGCTCATATCTTTCCCGGGGCAACGGAACGAAATTCCTGGCGGCGACCAAAACAGTTAGGTTAGAGCAGGTGTTGAGGTCAGGAGTCATATCACCTTCTCCTGCAGTGATAGTGAGCCTCAGACGGGCATCCTTGAGCTTATTGGCCTGTAAAGTTTCCACACAGGCATTCTCCAGGTCGAAAGCATCCAGCTTGGGTCTCAAGCCAAGGCTCTCGGCTGAGCAGCGAAGGCGCGTTAGATGACGGTCAAGGCGGAATATATGCCCCTCATAAGCCCTCATAGTCTCAAATAGCCCATATCCATAGAGAAACCCGTAGTCGAAGGGGGAAAGTTTAGCCTCAGCGCGAGGGACAAGATGCCCATTGAAGTAAATAATTTCTGCCATCATTTCACCTTCACTCAACTAAGTGTCCTTTAGCTCCAGGCTGGCTGAGTAAAATGGAGGAAATTACTCAGGAGATCATGCCCAACATCGGTGAGAATCGATTCAGGATGAAATTGAACCCCTTCCACAACATAACTCTTGTGCCTCACCCCCATTATTTGCCCCTCTGGATTTTGGGCGCTTATTTCCAAAGACGATGGAAGGCTTTCAGTTTCGATAATCAAGGAATGATAGCGGGCTGCCGGGAAGGGGTTAGCTAGGTCCCGATAGATAGTCTTACCATCATGGTAGATAATGGATGTCTTACCATGGACTGGCAAAGCCCGGCCAATTCTACCTCCGTAGGCATACCCAATACATTGGTGCCCCAAACATACCCCCAGGATAGGGATTTTCCCGCCAAAGTATCGCACCACATCGTTGGAGATACCAGCTTCCAAAGGGGTGCACGGTCCGGGGGAGATGATAATGTGGCTGGGACTCAGCTCTTCAATGTCAGGTAAATTAATCTGGTTGTTGCGAAACACCATGGGCTCCCAGCCTAATTCCCCTACATATTGAGCCAGGTTGTAAACAAAGGAGTCATAGTTATCAATTATCAGTACCATCCCTACCCCAAGAAATCTGTAATTTCTTCCTTCTCTTCACTTTGCTGCCACGATCACTTCCGGCGCCAGTTGCAAGGCTTGAATTAGACCCCTAGCCTTGTCCAGAGTTTCCAGGTACTCACCTTCGGGATCGGAGTCGTAAACAATTCCACCACCTACCTGGAAGTAAGCTTTGCCTCTCTTAATCAGAAAGGTGCGGATAACAATATTGATATCCAGGTCTCCATTGAAGCCCAGATAACCTATAGAGCCAGTGTAGACGCTTCTTCTCGTTGGCTCCAGTTCATCAATAATCTCCATAGCCCTCACCTTAGGAGCGCCAGTAATGGAGCCACCGGGAAAGGTAGCTTTGAGCAGGTCAGTGCTGGTCACCTCCTCACGCAACCTGCCGACGATAGTGGAGGTAAGATGAAACACGGTAGGGAAGGTCTCCAGGATAGCCAGTTCGGTAACCTTTACTGTGCCATAGCGGCAAACCCGTCCCAGGTCGCTTCTCTCCAGATCAACGATCATGATATTCTCGGCTCGGTCCTTGATACTGTGAACCAACTCATGAGCCAGGCGTTCATCTTCCACAGGGTCTTTGCCTCGTGGTCTCGTCCCTTTTATCGGTCGTGTTTCCACCAGGTCACCTTGAACCTTGAGGAATCTTTCCGGGGAGGCACTGACAATCGTTATTCCATCGAAGTTGAGGTAGCTGGCAAAGGGAGCAGGGTTAACCTCTCTCAGCCGTTGATACAACTCGTAAGGCGAAATGGTCAATTTAGTCTCAAACCTCTGGGAAAGGTTTACCTGAAACACGTCGCCTGCGGCGATGTATTTCCGCACCCTATCCACAGTTCCGACATATGCCTCGGAGGTAAAGTTGGAGTTAAGTACGAGCTCCCGATTTTCCCCAGGAGATTGAATCTCACTTTCACCCAACCTCTTCTTCCGAGAAAGAGAGGTTTGGGTCTCCGAGGCAGGGAAGGAGGAATGAAGCCAGTCCTTCATTTCTTTAATGCGCATTCTAGCTCGTGCTAACCTCAGGTTTTCTTCCGTCTCAGGAAAACCTGTAGCAACAAGATAAGCTCTCGTCTCAAGGTGGTCAAAGGCGACGACAGTGTCATAGAAAGCAAAGTAACTTTCGGGAAACTTGAGGTCGTCTATAGCTGTAGACGGCAGATGCTCGATAAAATGGCACAGGTCGTAGCTGAGATAGCCAACTGCTCCACCAAGGAACGGCACGGGTGCTCGGCAATGGTCCAATTTATACTTTTCCAGCAATCTCCCCAATACATCGAAGGGGTTATCATACAAGGTCTCTCGTCCGTCTCCATCAACTAAGGCAATCTCCGTACCTCGGCTGCTCATTACCAGGAATGGATTGCTACCAATGAAAGAATAGCGTCCCAGCTTCTGCGGGTCCATGCCGCTGTCGAGGAAGAAACTATAGGGATTATCCTTGATCAAGGCAAAAGCCTCTGGAGCAGTTAGAGGGGTAGAGATTTCCTCAATAAGAGGACAGCGGCTCACGTGCACTGGCTTTCCAATTTGAACTCTCTGCCATTCTCCAGGCAAGCTTTCCCTTCTCTTCTTCTATATGCTGACTCCATCTAACACTCTTTTGATAGTAAGACCGACTTCCGCGGGGTTGGAGGCAATAACTGCTCCGGCAGCAGATAGGGCTTTTATCTTTTCCGAAGCCTTGCCTGCCGTTCCAGTGATAATAGCGCCAGCATGTCCCATTCTTTTGCCCGGTGGAGCAGTGCTTCCGGCAACGAAGGCAACCACAGGCTTTGTCATCTCACCTCTGATGAATTCCGCAGCCTCTTGCTCAAAAGTACCACCTATCTCACCAACAAGAACTACAGCCTCAGTATCTTCATCAGCATTAAACAACTTCAGGACATCTATAAAAGTGCTTCCCGGCAAGGCATCACCACCGATACCAACACAGGTAGATTGTCCAATCCCTAAGCTGGTAAGCTGAGCCACCACATCATAAGTTAATGTGCCACTGCGGGAGACCACCCCGACATTGCCGGGAAGATGAATTTCTCCCACCATAATCCCCACTTTACATTTCCCCGGAGAGATAACTCCGGGACAGTTGGGCCCGATAAGTCGAGTTGCTTTTCCTTTAAGATAGCTATGCACCTTGACCATGTCCATAACCGGTATTCCTTCAGTGATGCATACAATTAGAGGCACTCCGACATCGATTGCCTCCATAATGGCATCAGCGGCGAAGGCAGGGGGAACAAAAACCATACTGGCATTGGCTCCAGTTTCAGCCACTGCTTGCTCCACACTATTGTAAACAGGCACTCCCAGAATCTGGTTACCTCCCTTTCCAGGGGTAACACCAGCTACCACTTTTGTGCCATATTCAATACAACGCTGAGTGTGAAAACTACCCTCTCCTCCGGTAATACCTTGAACCAGAAGTCTGGTCCCCTTGTCAACGAGTATGCTCACTTTATCTGCCCTTTCGCAACTTGAACCACTTTATCGGCACCATCATAAAAATCCTTCGCTTTAATCAAATTTATTCCCGATTCGGATAAAATGCGATTGCCTTCGTCAACATTCGTTCCCGCCAACCTAACGACCACAGGAAAAGCGATATCCATCTGCTGATAGGCTTCCACTATACCTTTGGCAATAACATCTACCCTTGCCATACCACCAAATATATTCACCAGGACTGCCTTTACCCTTGAGTCAGCAACGAACATCCTGAAGGCATTGACCACGCGGTCAGTAGTATTAAGCGTGCCAATATCGAGAAAGTTTGCTGCGCTACCTCCACAATACTGGATAAGGTCATTCACCGCCATAGCCAACCCGGCCCCATTGACCATGCAACCGATGTTGCCATCCATTTTCACATAATTATTTATCCCCCACTGACGAGCCTGGATTTCCAACGGTTCTTCTTGTTCTTCATCACGGAGTTCCTGAATATCCTTATGACGGAAAAGAGCATTGTCATCAAAATTAAGCTTGGCATCTAAAGCTAACAGCTTCCCGTCAGCGGTAACAGCTAAAGGATTGATTTCAGCTAAAGAACAATCTTTAGTCATGAAAAGCTGGTATAGCCCGGTCATCAGCTTTGTTGCCTCAGCTACCTGCTTGCCAGTCAGATTCATCCCGTAAGCCAATTTGCGTCCCTGGAAAGGCTGGAACCCGACAGCAGGGTCAATAGAGACTTTGAATATTTTCTCCGGGCTTGCCTGAGCCACCTCCTCAATCTCCACACCACCAGCTTCGCTTGCCATCATGAGAGGCAGTCTCGTGGTGCTGTCAACAAGAATGCTGATATAGAGTTCACGTTGTACCTCAGTTGCCTCCTCTACCAGCACCTTGCTTACCGGCACACCTTCAACACCAGTCTGATGCGTCACTAACCTTGCTCCTAAGAGCCGGCTTGCTATTTCTCCTGTTTCCTCCGGAGTATCAGCCATCTTTATCCCTCCAGCCCTTCCCCTACCTCCAGCGTATACCTGAGCCTTGACCACTACCCTGCCACCGATTTCCTTAGCCATTGCCCTAGCCTCGGCAGGGGTAGAAGCGGCCTTCCCCTTGGGGACAGGAATGCCAAATTGCGACATCACAGCCTTAGCTTGATATTCGTGGACCTTCATGTCGAAACACCACAGTATAAGGGGAAAAACAGTCAGTGGTCAATCTGTTGTATTCGTCTTATCGCCTTCCCAAACCAAACTGCTAAATGCTATGATATACAAGCTGTTTAGCAGCAACCTATCGCGAGGAAGCAAGTGAAATGGAAGTAGCGTTTGATGGTGCTAGATACGACCATAGTTAAAGAAAGGAGGATGAATTATGCCTAAGGCTAACAGAAGAGTAGCTATATGTGGAGGAGGGATATTCAGGCCAGATCTGTGGCATGGGGAGAACGCCGAGGAGGGCGTTGCCACAGCTTATCAGGACCTGTTACGCCAATGCCCCAATTTAGAACCGGATGATATAGACGCAGTAATGATGAGTTACTTCAGTGACCATTTGAATCAGCAGTTATGCATGGGCTGGATAATCCAGGACTATATCGGCTTGCACAACAAGCCTGGCTATCGGGTTGAGTCCGGTGGCTCTACACCCTTGGATGCTCTGATTAACGCTTACTATATGATACAGTCAGGGTTCTTTGATGTCATCTTAATCCCCGGCTGGGAATGGATGTGTGAGGTTGATGTTGCCAGCACGAACGAAATGATTGCTTCCGCTGCCGATACCGATTGGGACTTCCCGGTTGGTGGCTATTACAACGCCTATTATGCCGCTCTCGAAACGCGACATATGCAATTATATGGAGAGACGCCCGAGGACCTGGGAAAGATTGCTGTAAAGAACCATAACAATTCTACTCATATTCCCTGGTCACAGTGGGTAAGCCAACACGGTACTGCACCGATAACACTGGATGATTACTGGAAGAGCAGGATGGTATCATGGCCCTACAGGGTATTAAATAACGCCGTGATGAGCGAAGGGGCATGCTGCATATTGATGGCAGCGGAGGAGAAGGTTAGCAGGTTCACGGATACGCCTATGTGGATAACCGGCGTTGGTTTAGGAACAGACTCAATGAGGCCAGGAGACCGAACGGCTGATTTTGTCTATGGCGGATTTAAGGACGAAGCGAAGATATATCCCGACTTTGTCAAAACACCTAAGACACCTTATCCCGACATGGCAAACTTTGCCAGTTTGCATGTAGCCGCAAAGAGAGCTTATGCTCAGGCAGGTATTACCAATCCTCTGAAGGAGATAGATTTGATGGAGTTCTTCACTCCTTACGATGGTGTCGAGCTTTGTCTCTACGAGGATTTAGGACTTTGCGGCAGAGGGGAAGGGAAACACCTGATACGAGAAGGAAAAGTAGAGTACGGCGGTGAATGCCCTGTTAACTTGAGTGGCGGACTAACAGCTACGGGGCATCCAGTTGGTGCTACCACTCTGTATTACACCACCTTCCTTTACTGGCAGCTTGCCGGAAAAGTGAAGGAAATGTGTGGTCCCAATGGACTACAGGTGCCAAATGCCAAAAGGGCACTTATCACCGGACATGGCGGCACCGGTTGTCAGGGCGGAGTCATAATTTTTGAGCGAGATTAAAAAGGAGAAATAGAATGGAAAAGGAAGAAGGATTAACCGAAATAAAATTAAAAGTAAGGCGAATAAAGAAAGAACGTGAAAGGAAATATAAAGACTATCCCGTAGTAGCTGATAAGTCAACAGCGGCTCATGATTTCTGGGAGCCGATAGTTCACCTTGGATTGTGGGACATTAAAGGACATCAGATGGTAAAAGGACCCTGGGGTGGTGGCACAGTTGAACAAGCGAAGAAGAGACCGCCAAGGGAATTTATGGTGATAGACCGCGCCAGCTTCGCTTTCTACTCCCACAGCTATGGCCTTGTTTCCCCGTTCTTCCAGGGCTTGCTGGAGGGAAAGCTCATGGGAACCAAGTGCCCCAAATGTGGCACGGTATATTGTCCTCCGCGAGCTCACTGCTGGAATCCAGAGTGCAAGGTAGCTAACTGTTTTGATAACTGGGTAGACCTTCCTTTGAGTGGCATCATTCATACCTTTACGGTGCAAGGTCAAGCCGCAGCCCCCTTCGAGCACATGCTGCCTTTCTCCATGGGCTGGGTTCAAGTTGATGGTGCTGATACCACCTTGCCCATGCTGTTGCACATACGACCAAAGGAGATTTTCATCGGGAAAAAGGTGAACATTGAGTTCATGCCCAAGGAAAGTAGAAAGGGAGACTTGATGGATTTGTATGCTGTAGCAGCAGTTCCAGACGAAAAGCCTCCTGAGTGGGCTTGTCTGCAGAAAGACCCCAAGGAAATGGAATTTGTGGAGAAGTCCACGAAAGCTACCCAGGAATTCATCAAAGCTAGGTACGGGATAGACAATAGCCCCGAAACAAGGGGGTGGTAACATATTAAATACTAAACTCTAATATCGAAATCCCAAACGTTTGGAATTTAGGATTTTGAAATTGTTTAGAAATTAGAGCTTGGAATTTAGGATTTTCAACTAAGGCGGAGCTTTGAATGGATTTTAACTTTACTGAAGAACAAAAGATGATCGCTAACACCGCTAGGGAAATAGCTAAGAGTTTCCCGCCTGAATACTGGAGAGAAAAGGACCTGAAGGAGGAATTTGGTGAGGAATTCTATAAAGCAATAGGTGAGGCGGGATTCACCGGGATGGTAATTCCCGAGAAATATGGCGGTGCCGGAAGAGGCGTAACCGACTTGCTCATCGCCATGGAAGAGTTAGCTGCTAATGGATGTGGCATGGCTGGTATGTGGTATCTCGTTATAACTGAAGATTTCGGCGGCATCAGCATAATTCGGCACGGCACTGAAGCACAAAAGCAAAAATACCTGCCCGGCATTGCCTCGGGGGATATTGAATTTTGCATGGGGCTCACCGAGCCGGATGCCGGCACAAACACGCTTAATACAAAAACGAGAGCGCAAAAAGTAGATGATGGCTGGATAATAAACGGTAACAAAACCTGGATCAGCGGAGCTGATAGAGCTAAAGGAATGATGCTCATAACCAGAACAACGCCAAAGGAAAAAGCCCCTCGAAAAACATCCGGACTGAGCCTGTTCCTCATAGATTTACCCAATCCGGCGGTTAACGTAACCAGTATACCTAAACACGGGATAAATTATTCTCATTCGTGCGACATCGGCATCGATGACCTCAAGGTGTCCGAAGATGCGCTGATGCCACCACTGGACGGTGGCTGGTATTCTTTGCTTGATACCTTAAATATCGAGAGGATGTCGTTTACTACCGCCGCTATCGGCATCGCCAGACTGGCGATGAGCAAAGCCATTGATTATTCCAGGGATAGGAAAATTTTCGGCGACACGCCAATTGGAAGCTACCAGGGGCTGCAGTTCAACCTGGCTGAAGCTTACGCTGGCATTGAGGCAGCAAAGTTGCTCAACTTCAAAGCTTCTACCCTGTATGACAACGGCGCAAGCATTGCTGAAGTAGGCAAAATTGTAAACCCAGCAAAAGTTCTGGCAGTTGAGAGCGGTATTAAGGCAGTTTACTGGGCAATGCAGACCTTTGGAGGGTATGGATATGCCAGGGAATACGATGTCGAGAGATGGTGGCGGGAGATAAACTTAGTCAGGCTTGCCCCAATTACACAGCAAATGGCCCTGAACTACGTGGGCGAACATATACTGGGAATGCCCCGGTCCTACGAATAAAACAAAAGGGACGATTTTAAGTTCTTCTTTGGCGGCAAATTCTTCTTAATTAAACTTCTTCTAACGTTCCGAGCGTATCCTGAAGTCCAGCCGTGAGGCTGGATTTGGGCGGAGGTGCGAAGCACCGAAGCCAGATACGCTCTGTTATATGAAGTGGCGGTCATTTTTTCTCCCCACATAATGATAACAAATCGCTCTGTATTCCACCAACCACCTCGTATTTTATTGTTCTCCCCTTCTTGTGTAACATGCAGATTTCCCTTTTTTCTAATTCTAATGGGTCTGTTGGGATAGAAAATGCGTCTTTAATCTTATCCCAGTCCTTATCTCCAATGGTTATTACATTACCAAGAAAATTACTTACATAACATCCATTAATTAATGTAGGTTCTGCCTCTTCTAATTTTTTATTTGTAATTTCAACATACTTTGGATCAATATCAATCCCAATAAATTTTCTTCCCAATTTTTTCGCTGCAATTGCGGTTGTTCCAGTTCCTACAAACGGATCGAGCACGATATCTCCTTCATCACTACTCATAAGCAATAATCTTTCAAGTAGATGGATGGGCAATTGGCAGGGATGTTCGTCCCTCCTTTTCTTGTGCCTAATTCTGTGAATGTCTACCCAAACATCAGAGACAAGAGGCCCAAATTGATGCAGCTGACTTTTTTTACCACCGTAGTCCTGTAAGATATAATGGCAGTTCCTACAACGTTTATGCAACATTCTAATGTCGTAAAACTTAAATTCATCGGATTTCACATAGTATAAAATCCCATAGTGATTAGGCAAAAGCGTTTTGCCGAGAGGAGAACCCATTGCATCCCACGCAATCCAGTGGCGAAAGGTGGCAATTTCATTTAGATAACAACCAAAATACATCAACCATTTTGGAACATTATGAACAAAAATAGAACCTGCAGGCTTGGTGATACGAACCATCTCAGTAAGCCACTTTTTGCACCAAGAGAGATATTCTCCGACATCATGTTTATCATAGTAGCTATTGTATTTCTTTTTTAGATTGAATGGAGGGTCTGCAAAAGTAACGTCGACGCTATTATCTGGCATTTTCCCCATTATTTCCAGACAGTCGCCCTGAACAATCTTGTTTAAGTATTCTTCAATCATTTCTTAAACACCTCAATTAAAAGTTTCTCAAACCTTGCTAGTTCGTCTTTATGAAAAGTAAAAACATCTTCATATGCGCCTACCATTCTTTTTAAATCACCCTTGCGAACATACCAACCAATTCCATCTACAAAACCAATAAATCTAGCATCTGGATAATGTTCCTTAATAAGTGAGTCAATCGAAATCTCAGTTTTAGATTTATCCCCTTGTCCGGAAGATGTTGTAACTAAGAAAGAACATTCAGCAATAATTTTCGGATTCTTTTTGTTGGGTATGATAAAGTCCATCGTGCGTTTGGTATCTGGAGCATTTTCAATGAGTTCACCTAGATCACCCTTTTCGAATGGAATTCCCAAATTGTCCAATAATTCTCTTATTAGGTTTTCTGGGTTCTTGTCCATCATACCGGAATACGACCCTTTTTCTTTATATCGTATTAATGTGTCAATCATTGCTGGGATTTCAAATTTCAATTTTGAGATACTAAGTTTTTTCAATTCAAAAAGCGGAATGGTGTTCGCTAGGAATGGAATAGTTGCTCCTTCAAAGAAAATGTTAACAATTCCTTTTCTAAAATATTCGTTTGAATCAATCGTCTTTTGAATCTTTTCGTCAGACCATTCTTTGATTTCCTCAGTGGACTTTTTTTCACGCCACTTATCTTTGAAAACCAATTTTGCCAAATCCGTGTCGTCAACTACACGAATAACGGTTATCAACCTTTTCAGATACTCATTTGAAAAACCCGTTAGGGCAAGTAGTGCCTTTAACCCAGTCTCCTTTTTAGCAATAAGACGTTCGAATTGTTCTTTTTTCAAACCTTCATTTTCAATTTCGTTCTTAAGAACAAGTAGTGTTTCTTTTATTGAATTTAAGTAGCCTTCATATTTCTCCTCAAAAACGGGATTGAAAAAATAGAAGGTATTCTTTGAAATAACGGTATTGAATTTTTGATCTGTTGAAGGTTGGGCCATTTCTAGGTCCTCCTCAAAAATAGCATATATTCATCCTTCATCGTATTCTGTATCCCTTTTATTGGCTTTACAATTTTCTGGTCAAGAGCAAATCCATGTTTCAATGCCATTTCTTCAACTTTATTCTCCAATCTTATTCCCCCGGTCTGTATATCGTTTGACCCTATTATTATTACAGCATATTTGCCTATTTTCAAAACCCGAGACATCTCAGACAAAACCTTATTCATATCATCAAAGTAATTAGCAAGTTTTTCTTTTCTAGTTTTTCCCTTTAGACCTATCATTTCATCTTTGAGTTCAGATATATTGGATCCTAAATACTCTAATTGTGGCCGATCATTCTCAGCATAATCAATAGCGAATGAATACGGTGGAGATGTAATAATAGCGTCTATTGATTTGTCTTCTAAAGGAAGGTTTTTGGCATCGCCAATTTCAAACCTTGCTTTACCAATTTTGAGGCTGAGTTTATCTCTTGCCTGGATAAATGAATTGATTTGTCCCCTGTATCTTTTGAGTACTGAGGGAAAAAGGATATCTATGCTTTTTGAACATCTTTTTGAATATCCCATAGCATCTAAAAATGCTAGAAGAGTAATTGCCTTTTCTTGATTGAATCCATTATTATAGGAAAAATCTTCCGGTAATTTTTTACTGCTGACTAGGACTTTATAATTTCGGCTCATATTTTCAAGTATCGAGGATAATTGTGAGCCATCAGTTTTTAGTGCTTCATACTTTACTTTACTCATCAATACACAAAACGGGCTTTTTTCAATTCCAATAGAATCTATCCCAATAATGCTTGCTTCAACATTTAAAGTTCCACTTCCGCACATTGGGTCAAGAACAATCTCCCCTGGTCGAATACCCAATATATTTAGTAGTCCCTTGATAAGTTGTGGATGGAACTTACCTCTGTATGGGAAAAGTCCATGTGTTGCATACCCGGTAGAAAAATTACCTTCTTTGAAATATGACTTAGTGATTTCCGACCTACCTTCCCAGATAAGAGGACTGTTATTTGAGCAAATCATATAATGATAAGTAGGAAATCCATCAACACTTTTAAAAAATGCGCCTCTCTTGATTATTTCGTCTTTAGTAAGGAATTTGTATTCATAGAAGGCGAATTCTAATTCAAAAACTTCAGAGGCGTTGGGTAGTAGTTCAAATTCTCCAGGTAATAGAAATGAGGTTATTTTAGGTAGATCCGATATAGGATTAATCTCCCGAGTTGGTTCGCTTTGCATATCTAAACTAAAAGCTCCTTTCTTATTTATATTATTTGTATCGGCCATATTTTTCCCTCCTTAAACCCCCATTTCATATAACTCGTTTCTATACGAAGTATTTGCATTGATTTTACCCAAATTAATAAAGCAGGAAAACTTTGGCGGAGGGGGTGGGATTCGAACCCACGTTCGCTCAAAAAGCGAAAACGGTTTTCAAGACCGTCACCTTAAACCACTCGGACACCCCTCCAACCAAACAAAGTATAGAAATAAAATCCCTCGACGGTCAAACAAATTCAAATTGGTGTTATAATGTAAGTCGTCATCTGGATGCAAAGTCAATTAATTCATCACTGAAAGGAGGGGAAAATGCTAGAAGTATTTATGACTGAGGAACGGAAGAAACTCAAGGAGGAAGCGGAAGATTTCGTCAAAAGCGTGCCACGACAGCTTCTCATGGATATGGATGCTGATAAAATCACGTTCCCCAAAGAATGGGTGGCAGAGGCAGGGAAGCGAAATCTTCTCGGGTTGAGGTTCCCACCCAAGTACGGAGGCAGGGGGCTTGGATGGGTGGATGATATTATGGTTGCAGGCATAATTGGTAAGTTGACTGTGAGCCTTACATGCCTTTACGCCTTGGTCTCCATCGTTGGAGAAGCTCTAAACGTATTCGGAAACGAGGCTCAAAAGGAAAAATATCTCAAGCCTATCATAGAAGGGAAAATGTGGGCTGGTGAAGCACTTACTGAGCCCAGAGGAGGCTCCGACTTCTTCGGTGCCACCACCACTGCTCGAAAAGAAGGAAACTATTATATCCTGAATGGACAGAAACGGTTTACTGTGGGTGGTGAAGGCGCCGACTTCTTCCTGGTTTACGCTGTTACCAATCCTGGAGCAGCTCCTCGTGATTCCCTTAGCGCTTTCCTCGTTGAGAGAGATATGGGAGTAGACGTAAAGCACGTCTATGGTTTGATGGGAGTCCGCGGAACAGGAACGGCAAGAATATACTTCCGGGATGTAAAGGTACCTGAGGAAAATCTTCTGGGAGAAGAAAACGCCGGTTCAAAAATTTTCTACAAGATGATGGTGCCCGAGAGAATCCTTTCTGGTGGCGTAGCTGGTGTCCGAGCCATTCTGGAGATAGCTGCCAAATATGCCAACAAAAGAAAAGCCTTCGGTTTTAACATAAGAAACTTTGAGGCAGTTAATTTCAGAATAGCTGAGAGTCTAACCAAACTTGATGCTGTCAGCGCTTTTGCCTATGCGGTGGGGAAGACCATAGATGATGGAATAGGCACACCAGGCTACCAGAGAAGGCTAGTGTCTGAGTTAAAGGTGCTTGCTACCAAAGTGTTTTGGGAAGTGGCAAACGATGCCATGGATAATATGGGAGGCATTGGATATACCAATGTCTACCCTATCGAGCGAGCAGTGAGAGAGGCAAGGCTTCCCATGATCTGGACCGGAACAAACGATGTTATGAAACTCATTATCCAGCATGAGTATTACAAGGAACTTCTTGCCGGGGAAATTGAAGGAAGGGACGTTGAGTCCGACGTTCCCCTGAGCGAAGAGGAAGCTGCTGACGAAAAGGTTTACACCGATGCCGACCAGGAAAAAGCTCAGGCTGCACCGGTATTATAGCTCAATTACCCTCGGCCTTACCCGGCGTTTCTCAGCAGTAACGATGGCCTGAATCTGGGAGATAACTTCATCGAGTTTGCCTTGATGGCTTGTGAGCACATGGTCAAAAAGGGGCAAGCTTTTCATCTCTTCCTCAGCCTTCTGTAATCTCACTGCCAGGTCCCTGGCAGACTCACTATGGCGCTGCCTTAACCGTCTTTCCAGCTCCTCCATTGAGGGAGGCCTTAGAAAGATGAACACCGCCTGAGGCAATATTTGCTTAATCGTCTTTGCGCCCTGCACATCTACCTTCACAATGACATCCTTTCCCTTAGACAAAGCCTGACTTATCTCCCTTTTAGGCACACCATAGTAATTTCCGTAGACATTAGCCCATTCCAGAAGTTCCCCATCATCAATCATTTGCTGGAATTCCTGCTGGGAAACGAAGTGATAATCCACACCATCTCTTTCCCCCTTACGGCGAGGACGGCTGGTAACCGTTACCACATAGTGAAAGGGATACTTTTGCTCCTTCATCCTCTTGAGCAGGGCATCTTTGCCCACACCGGAAGGTCCCGAAAGGACGATAATCGACTGGTTTGAACTCATTCCTTCAATTCCCTCGGTTGGCTCGGGACAAGACTCGCAACAACGGACCAGAATGAGGGATATGAAACATTTACCACCTGAGCATGGTTGATGACCGTTTCACCTTTAGCCACCAAACCAGCTATAGCCAGGCTCATCGCCAGTCGATGGTCCAGGTGGCTGTCAACCTCTGCGCCCGATAAAGATTTACCTCCATAGATAATCATGCCGTCAGGCAACTCCTCAATTTTAGCGCCCATCCTGGTAAGCTCACGAGAGACCGTGGCAATTCGGTCGGATTCCTTCACCCGCAGCTCAGTAGCACCCCGGATAACAGTTTTGCCGCTGGCAAAGCAGCCAGCCACAGCCAGAAGGGGAATCTCATCAATAACACGAGGAATCATCGCGCCACCAATCTCGATACCTCTTAATTTGCTGGATTTCACCACAATATCAGCCAACGGCTCACCAGCATTCAATCTTTCATTTTCTATCTTCAGCTTAGCCCCCATAGCCAAAAGGGCATCAATAATCCCCGTTCGAGTTGGATTAACCCCACAGCCTCTCACCACTATTCGGGCATCGGGATGGACAGCGGCAGCAACCAGAAAATAAGCCGCCGAGCTGATATCACCGGGAATGGTAAAGCTGATTGCCTTTAGCGGAGAAGTTAAAGGATTTAACGAAATCAATTTGCCATCACTTTTCAATTCAGCTCCCATCTGCTTGAGCAATCTTTCGGTATGGTCACGGGAAGGGACAAGCTGTTGTAACGCCGTCCTCCATCGAGCAAATAGAGCAGCCAATAAAATCGCCGACTTGATTTGAGCGCTGGGAATGGATAACGAAATTTCGGCGCCATACAACTCCCTGCCCTTGATTACCAGAGGGGCAAAGGAATCCCTTCCCCTACCCCAGATTTCTGCCCCCATTAGCCGTAACGGCTCAATCAGCCTCCCCATCGGACGGGAACGGAGGGAAGCATCGCCGGTGATGATAGATAAGAAAGGCTGACTGGAGAGCAAGCCACCGAGAAGGCGCATGGTAGTGGCGCTATTCCCGGCATCGAGCACGTTCGATGGCTCAGTTAATCCCTTCCCACCAACGCCAGAGATAAGCAAGGTGGGAAAATCAGGAGCGCCAACTCTGCGAATCCTTGCCCCTAAAGTTCTCAAACAACGAACGGTGCTAGAGCAATCCCCACCCGGGGAGAAATTCACAATCTCAGCTTCGCCTGAAGCTATGCTGTTAAGAATCACCGCCCGATGCGAGATGGATTTATCGCCCGGTGGGGCAACTTCGCCTTCCAGGCGATGGCAGGGCTTGATGATTCTTATTTTGCCTTGTTCAGCCATTCTTGCCTCAGTTTGTTAGCCTCAGCCAGTGTCTCTTTTAGCTTCTCATCGCCTGAATTCACCAGGTGACGATACCTCTGCAGCTCATCAATAAACCTATCGAGCCAGTGAAGTATCGCCTGCTGATTGGTAAGGCAAATTTGTGCATTCACCTCGGGGCTTCCCGAAGCCAACCGGGTAACGTCACGATAGCCGGAGCCAGCTAATTTCTTCATCTTCTCCCAGGTAGGTTCACTGGCGGTGCTTGTTACCAGAGCGGCTGATAATAAGAAGGGGAGGTGGCTAGTGCCAGCCACAAGCTCATCATGCTCCTGAGCATCAATGAAGAACGGTATCGCTCCTATCTTTTTCAGCATCTTGATTAGCTCATCCACCGCCTGTGACGAAGCCTTCTTGGCTGGAGTAAGACAATAAACAGACCCTTGAAATAAATCAGCCTCAGCAGCCTTCATGCCGTAGGTCTCCTTCCCCGCCATGGGATGCCCGCCGACGAAGTCCACCGTTGGTGGCAATAAATCCTCAGCCCACTTCATAACCTGAACCTTGGTGCTCCCCGTGTCAGTAACTACGCAACCGTTGGGAAGGTAACCTGATATTTGAGAGAGAATTCCCTTTATAACCAGAACTGGGGTGGCAATGATGACTATCTCAGCTTCTTTTACCGTGTCCTCCAGGCTTGTTTCTACTCTATCAACCATCTCCATATTCATCGCCAGCGAGGCAGCTTCAGGACGACGAACATAGCCCACTATTTCGAGATTCTTCGCCCGCGGCTCAGAATGACTTTCTTCAGCTTTCTTCAAAGCAAGCCCGATGGAACCGCCGATAAGCCCCAGCCCGATAATAGCAACACGCACATCCTTATTATGTCATTGCCATCAAGGCATAACAATCCCATTAAAAATTCCTCTCCCTCGAAGGGAGAGGAATTCTGCTGAGATTGCTTCGCTGCGCTCGCAATGACGATCAAAAAGAGCACAATGACACCCTGGAGGGAAATCCTAATCTCAGTTTATTAGCTATCAGCTTTCAGCCATTAGCTAACAGCTGACTGCTCTTTCATATTGTCTAGTATTTCGGATTTAGTATTCAGAACTTTGCTTTCAAGGGACTGCTTCGGCATTATCGTGCCTTGCAACTGTAACAATAAGGGAAGATGTGATACGTGACTTGATTAGTATCAACAGCTACGGCAGCTTGATATCCTCCTACATTTATCCTAGAATATACCGCCTCCATAAATCGAACGAAAGGATAATACACTCTGGATGAAGGTTGATGCATATTGTTAAAAATTCTATATCAAAGTAAAAACCCTCTCGGCGGGAAAGATGAAAAATAAGGATCAAAAAATCACAGAAACGGTCAAAAAACTGGCAATAAAGAAAGGGTTCCCCGATATCGAGATTTCCACAACAGAGGGAATCGTGCATCTTGGTGGGCAGGTTAATTCATGGAACGAAGTTATTGAGCTAGGGCATGCTGTGGGTGAACTAAAGGAAGTCCAGGAGGTAGTAAATGACATTACCGCCAAGGAAATTGAGGGAAAAGAGCAGGAAGGAAGAAGAGAACGGGAAAGATTAACGAAACTCAAGTTCTACAACCCGAGCCTGCCAGAAAGAGCGGACGTGGTTATAATTGGTGGCGGTGTAATAGGCTGTTTCATCGCCAGGGAACTCTCACGTTATAAGTTGGATATCGTCCTCTTAGAAAAAGAATTGGATGTTGGATGTGGGGCATCCAAAGCAAACAACGCCCAGGTTCATACTGGAATAGCTGAACACTCCGGCACATTAAAGAAGGAATTATGCGCCAGGGGGTGGCCCAAATTCACCGCGCTATCCAGAGAACTCGATGTTCCATATAACAAAAATGGACTATTGGTCTTACTGACAAAGGACACTCTTCCGCGAAAGATTCCTTCTTTTATTGCGAATTTCATCTTGAAGTACGTGTTCCCGCTTATTATCGTGAGAAAAGGAAAGGAAGTAGGTGATAAACCTCGAGTTATCAGAAGGGATGAATTATTTAAGATGGAGCCAAACCTAACGGATAGGGCACTTGTGGGAATCCTGCTGCCCAATTACGGGGTTACTTGCCCTTTCAGGGTAACTATCGCCGCGGCTGAAAATGCAATCCAAAATGGGGTCAAAATTTTGCTGAACACGGAAGCAACAGATATCCAGACTGAAGATGGAAGGGTAAAAAGTGTAGCAACTACCAGAGGGAAAATCGAAACCCCGCTTATCATTAACGCGGCGGGATTATTTGCGGACGAAGTTGCCGAAATGGTTGGAGCAAGAGAATTCACTATCCACCCGAGAAAGGGAACTACTATATTATTCGACAAAGAAATGGAGGGATACCTCAATCATCAAGTGAGTGAACAGAGACTTCCTCGAAACCCTTATACCAAAGGCGGCGCAGTGATGATAACGGTGGACGGGAACATAAACTGGGGACCTACTGCTGTTGAGGTTCCGGATAAAGAAGATAACTCTATTACAGGCGAAGAAATTGCAGAAATGTTCAAGGAATACGGCTCCACTTTCCCCAATTTCCCAAAGACGTCAGTGATTACATCCTTTGCCGGTGTAAGAGCAGCGACCTACAAGGAAGATTTCTTTATCAAAGCATCCAGGAAAGTTCATGGATTTGTGAGTGTTGCTGGAATTCAATCCCCTGGTTTAGCTGCCGCACCAGCAATTGCAGAAATGACGATAAATATCCTGAAAGAGACAGGTTTGAGATTGGGACAAAAAGAGGACTTTAATCCGATACGGAAAGCACCGCCTGTTTTTGATAAGTTGAGCACAGAAAATAAAAAAAGATTGATAGAAAAGAATCCACTTTATGCACATGTTATTTGCAGGTGCGAGCACGTAACTGAGGGAGAAATAATTGATGCAATTCGTTCCCCGGTTCCCGCTTTAACTATTGATGCGATTAAACGAAGAACCAGAGCGGGTATGGGTAGATGCCAGGGTGGATTCTGTATTTCCAGGGTTGCATCAATCATGGCTAGAGAATTGGCTATTCCTTTAGAGGAAGTAACGAAAAGCGGCGCTGGTTCAAGGCTACTCATAGGAAAAACTAAAAGTTTATTACAGGAGAAATTAAATGCTTGAAGTTGACAAAGCATCAAACTCCAACTGTTTTGAATAAAATTACTGGAAATGAACTAGTAATTGAGGTGAAAATGGAAAAATATATAATCGCCCATGATTTAGGGACAACCAGCAATAAGGCAGTGCTTGTTACTACAGACGGCAGGATAGTTGATTCTGTGGGACAAACCTATCCCTCGGGCATCATAATGCCTGAAGCAGGCTATGCGGAGCAGGTCCCCGATGAATGGTGGAATGCAGTTGCTTCGACGACAAAAACCCTTCTCCAGAAGACCCAGATTAAATCTGATGATATTGTCGGAATGACGTTTGCCACCCAGATGCAGGGCTTCACTCCGGTAACAAAGGAAGGTAAGCCTCTTACTAACAGTTATATATGGATAGACGCCAGGGGAGCCAGGTTAGCCAAAGAAAGACTATATAAGGGACTAATAAAGATTAAAGGCTATCCCCCACTCAAGATTCTGAATTTCCTGCGAATAACAGGAGGAGCGCCCAGCATCAGCGCCGGTAAAGACCAAATTCCGAAGATTTATTGGCTGGAGGAGAACCTGCCTGAGATATATAGAAATTGTTACAAATTTCTTGATGTAAAGGATTATATAATCTTCAAGCTGACAGGCAAGATGGTCACATCCACAGACCTTGCGGTAGTATGGTGGCTCCTCGACACCAGGAAGAACAGTCCTCACTATAATCATTGGTCTCAGAAGCTGTGTAACATGGCTGGTATCCCTATGGAAAAGCTTGCTGAAGTCCAAAGCCCTACTTTTATTGTTGGTGGCTTAACGGAAGAGGCAGCAAAAGAGACAGGTTTAAAACAGGGGACGCCGATAATAAACGGAGCAGGCGATATGACCTGTGCCGCGGTTGGTTCAGGAGCAATACATGACGGGGAACTCCACATCAATCTGGGTACATCAGGCTGGATAGGAGGCCATGTAACAAAGCGAAAAATTGATATTGGTCACTACACAGGTTGCGTCGGAAGCGCCTATCCTGAAAAATATTATCTTGTCATGGGACATCAGGAACTGTCTGCCGGGGCATTCGAATGGCTGACTAGAGAAGTGCTCTATCCTAAAGAGGCGCTATGGAAGCAGACGAACGTGGAAGCGGGAACAACACCATATGCTCTTTTTGAACAAGAGGCGAGTAAGATTCCCCCGGGATCTGATGGGCTAATATTTACTCCCTGGCTCTTTGGTGAGCGTTGTCCTCTTGATGATGATGCAGTGCGGGGTGGTCTGCACAACTTAAGTCTTAATCATTCCCGAGGTCATATAATCCGTGCTGTCTATGAAGGAATAGCTTTTAATCTAAAGTGGGCTTTATTTACAGTCGAGAATTTGTATTCTAAGGTCGATGAATTACGGATAATCGGCGGCGGGGCGACAAATGACCTCTGGTGCCAAATTATAGCTGATGTAATGGACAGGAAAATACAAAGAGTCGAAGATGTGCAAACGGCAGTGGCAAGGGGAGCCGCCATGCTCGGCAGCTTCGCTCTGGGTTATATAAAAAACTTCGAGGATATAGGAAAATATATAAAGGTTGCAAGGACATTTAGCCCCGACAGTAGAAACAAGGCCATCTACGATGAGCTTTTTGGTAAGTTCAAAGAGATTTATAAGCTCAACAAGAAATGGTATAAGGCTTTAAACGGCTAGGTTAGCTGGCTCACACAATGAGGGACGGGGTTGCCATGCTTCGGCTCGCAATGACACCCTGCAGGGAAATCCTAAACTCAGCTTAGTAGCTATCAGCTATCAGCTATCAGTCTTCAGCTTTATACTGACTTTTTCACTCTTGCTCTGTCATTTTGCCCTTTGATTTTTGAGCTTTGCTCTGCTGAGATTGCTTCGCTGCGCTCGCAATGACAAATGAAGGGCGCAATGACAAACAGGGAAGGGCTCGGCATGACAACTACAAGGCCTCGTAATGACGTTGGGGCTTTCCCCTGGTGAAGTAGCTTACTGCGAAGAGGAGAATGGCGCTTACTCCAAAGCCAATGAGGCCGAGGTCTTCTTTGAAGGGAACATCAACAGCGGGTATTTTACCTATCAATCCTATCGCTCCACCACCGATGATTGCTGCCAGCGCCCCCTGCCAGGTTACCTTTAGCCTTTCCTTGTAAAATCCGGCAATCACAGGAACGACCAGACCGCAGGTGAAAATGGTATAGGCAAAGAGGAGAGATGCGATTACCCCTTTCAAGGCTAAAGCTAATGTCAGCGCCAGAAGACCAAGACCAACCAGGCTGAGACGAGTTAGTAAAACAGTCCTTCGTTCATCAATTGAAGGGCGAAGTCGCTTTAGTATGTCCTCGGTTAGAATGACTCCCTGGCTTAAAAGGCAGGTATCCGCCGAGGACATCAACGCAGCAATCAAGGCGGCTAGAATTAAGCCGCCTAAAGCGGGGGAAAGAACGCCGCTTATGAGCTGAGGAAAGGCTTGCTCGGGGGAAATCTGGGGATAGAGGACTTGAGCGCTCATCCCGATAAAAACGACAGCGAAAGCCAGGGGGATAAACAGGATTGCCGCCAGGAAAGTTGACCTCTGAGCTACTTTCTCACCCTTAGCACAGAAGAGGCGAGTATACATATCAGGACCTACCACATAAGTTGCGCCAACAAGAATCAAAAATGATAGCAGCATCTTCCAGCTAAACTCAGGGCTTACCGGGAAGGAGAAATAGCCAGATGGAAGGGATGCCTTTAAGCCATCAATCCCTCCTATACCAGAAAGGGCAAGCCCTGCAGCTATAAAGATACCCAGGAAAAGTATCACCGCCTGGATAAAATCGGTGCGAATGATGGAGAACTGCCCACCCAGAACAGCGTAAAGTATCACCACCAAGCTGAAAATGACCATCCAAGAGGTAATAGAGCCCATCCCCAGGATAGACAAAACCTTTCCCGCGGCAACGATTTGTCCGGCAACCACACCAACCCAGGCAATAACAATGAGAATGGAAGCTGCCAAACCCACCACGCTGCCGTATTGTTTTCCTACAAGCTCGGGAAGGGTGTAGAGAGCAGCACCCCTTACCTTCCGGGCAAAGAAGAATCCCAGAACCAGCAAGCCAATAGAACCAACAAGAAGCCACCAGGCGCCAGTCAAGCCCTGCTGGAATCCCAAGCCAGCCATCCCCACTGTGGCAGAGCCACCAAGAGCAGTAGCTAGAAGCGACCCGGTGATTAAGGGCGTTTTCCCCTGGCGATTAGCCACAAAGAAGCCGTCCTGACTTCCCGCCCTTCTCCTGCTCCACACTCCAACGCCGATTATGACCAGAAAATAACCGATGAGGATGAGCAACCAGGACATCCTTTACCTTAGATGAATGCAGTCTCCAGCGAGGGCAGTCCTCACCAACCCATCCTTATCCTTTACCAAAAGCGCCCCACTGGCATCAATGTCGATAGCTTGACCTTCTATTGTTTCACCCAGAGATATTACCCTCACCCACTTATTTAGCGTGACAGAAAGGTTCTTCCACTCCTCAAGCAGCTCAGTCCTGGTTAGCAAAGCATATTGCTCATTGATTTCCTTGACCAGCGAGCGTAAGAACTCCTTTCTGGAAATCTCCCTGCCTAATTCCTCATTCAAGGAGGTGGCAGTGTGTTCAAGTTGAGAGACAGGTGAATTGGCATTTATTCCGATGCCCACGTTGACGAAATTCACGGTATCGGTCTCAGCATCCATCTCAGCCAGTATGCCACAGACTTTCTTTCCGCCTATCAAAACATCATTGGGCCATTTCAATTCAGCGTTCAAGCCAAAAAGCTTCCTGATGGTATTAGCCACAGCAACTGAGGCCATCAGATTTATCCTCGGAGCGTAAAGCGGGCTTATCCTGGGCCTCAAAACGATGGTGAAATAGATTCCTCCCTGCGGAGACTGCCACTCTCTACTCAGCCTCCCCCTTCCAGTGGTTTGCCTTTCAGCGATGACGAGCGTTCCCTCCTTCATCCCTTTCCTTGCCAATTCCCGGGCAATATCCATGGTGGAGTTAACTTCGTGAAAATGATGAATCTCTGGCTCTAACTCAGGGAATTCACAGGGAAGCAGCAAATCTGGAGAGGAAACCAGTCGGTATCCTCTGGGTGAAGCTTCTATTACATAGCCATCCCGCTTTAAGTCACGGATGTGCTTCCAGATAGAGACTCTGGAGGTACCCAGGGATTTACTCACCTTTTCACCGGAGACATATCCTTTAGCCGCACGAAGTGCCTTTAATATCTCCGCTTTCATTCCGTTAACCTTAATTCCATAAAGGTTAACGACCACTCAGTCTTTTGTCAACCCCCATTTCCCCGCTGCTTTCCGGAGATTGCGGAGCCTGTTCCGAGTAAAACGAGGAATCTTGTGCCTCGCAATGACACCAGGGAGGAAGACTACTTCAGCTCTCGTTGTTTTCCAGTTTCCTTGTAGGGATAGAATACAACTATAAGAAGCCACAATATAATCGACACGACCACCACTATCCACAATTTTGGGCACGCTGTGCCCGACAAGACTGCCAAACCTCGAACCACATCGCTTAAAACACCAGCTAATACCACAATAAACACCAGCCACTTATGCCTTAACGGGTTGATTGCTGCTATCAGAGCTGCTACACCGAAGACAGAGAAAAGCACGCCCATCTCACGCGCAGCTAGTGCCATCCAGGGATGGTTTATGTCAAATATGCCCCCTCCCCCGACAATTTCATGAATTCTCACCGGGAAGAATATATGACCCAGTCCATTAACGAGTAGAAAGATACCTGTGGCTATCAAGAGAGAGCGGACAATTTTTACCCTGGTCTGGGTTGTCATGATTTGATATGTTAGCATAGGTCGGTATTAAAACAGTGACGGTGAAGTCCCCGAAAAGATACAAAGTGCTTACCAGGTATGAGGCGGAGATTCTAAGAGCGGCTATCCCCGATGTGCTGGGAGAGAATGAGGGACTGCCATCTGTAGATGCGGAGCGAATTGTTCAATGGATTGATACTCAATATCTGGCCAAATCCACCTTCGAGTTTAGATTACTCTACCGTTTCTTGATTCTGGCACTGCAATTTGTGTTTCCCTTCCTATTTGGAAGTGAATATAAGATTTTCCTCCAGCTCTCATCCGAGGAAAAGCAACGTCTGTTCAACAAATGGGCTCAAAGTCGGCTTTACCTGCTTCGCAATAGCTTTACCACTTTCAGGCTGGCTATTTGCTTTGCCTACTATGGACAAGATGAAGTGTCCAGAGCGATAGGATACGATGCCGAGGCAAAGTTGGAGGAGGCTTCAAAAAGACAGGTGGTCAGGGATTAGAGATGATTTTGAGTTATCAAGATATTCATTCCGATGTAAAGGTTGATTGCGATGTGGCAGTCATTGGTTCTGGCGCAGGCGGCGCTGTGGTTGCCAAGGAACTGGCGGAAATGGGACATTCGGTAGCGGTAGTGGAGGAGGGGGGATACTTTACCAGAAATGATTTCAGGTGCCGACCAGTGGAGTCAATGCTCTCCATGTATCGGGACAGCGGACAAACATTCACACTGGGCAGGCCTATCTGCATCCTCCCATTGGGCAAGACTGTAGGAGGAACAACAACCATCAATTCGGGCACCTGTTTGCGCATTCCACCAAAGGTGCTAAAGAAGTGGCAGGAAAACTACGGACTCAAAGAGCTCAACGAAGAGGAATTGGGACTATTTTGTGAGCGAATTGAACGGTTTTTGTATGTTCAGCCAGCAGATCCTGAGGTAGTGGGCACAAATAACCTGAAGTTCAAGGAAGGGGCAGATAAACTGGGATATTCTGCGGGTTTCCTGCCACGCAATGCTAAGGAATGTGAAGGGTCAGGACTATGTGCCTTCGGTTGTCCCATAGACGCCAAACAATCAATGAATATATCCTACATTCCTGAAGCATCAAAACTGGGAGCGACCATATATGCCAATTGTCTTGCTGAGAAAATTGTGGTGGAAAGCGGAAGAGCCACAGGGGTTCTGGGACACTTTGTTGACCCTGATTCAGGACGAAAGGCAAAGAGCATCCAGCTGGGGGCAAAGGCAGTAATCCTGGCTGCGGGTGCCATCTACACACCCTATTTTCTTCTTAAGAACAAACTAGCCAACTCCAGCGGTCAGGTGGGAAAGCACCTTCGCATTCACCCCTGTGCCGGCGTAGCAGCATCCTTTGATGAGGATGTCCGGTGCTGGGATGGCATTCCCCAGAGCACATATGTCGATGAATTCTTTGAGGAAGAAGGCATCCTGCTTGAGGGAGCAGCAACTCCGCCCGAGGTCCAATCGAACACCCTGCCTTACGCTGGGAACGAACATGCCAAATTGATGAGCCAATTTTCCAAAATCGCCTTATTCGGCTCCATGGTCTCTGATACCAGTGAAGGCTCGGTGAGAGCGCTGCCTTTCTCCCATAGACCCATTATGCTATATAGTCTCAACAAGAATGACATCCGCAGGCTACAGTTATCTGTGGTACATCTGGCTGAAATCTGGTTTGCCGCTGGTGCCAGGAAGGTTTACCCTATGCTTGCCAGGATGGCAGAATTAACATCACCAAAGCAGGTTGCGGAACTCAAAAGACTCAAGCTAAACGGGAAAGATTTTACCATCACCGCATATCACCCTATGGGCACATGCAGGATGGGAAGTGACCCAACGAAATCCGTGGTCAACGTCAACTGTGAGGCCTGGGACGTGAGAAGATTGTTCATCTGCGATGCCAGCGTTTTCCCGACCTCGCTAGGGGTGAACCCCCAAATGACCATCATGGCCATTGCCACCAGAGCTGCAGCCCATATCGATGGAGTTCTGAGCAACAACAAATCTAACAAAGGAGGGTAATCAACAATGATACCGTTTGATAGCTTCTTGATTGATGTCTTCTGGCTGATAGGATTGGGTTTTGTGGTTGCCTGGGCAAACGCTGCTTTTCCCGGCAGGCACCTTGTGGAGATATTTTCAGGAATAATCCTGGTGCTTTTCTGGGTCTCCAGCATCGGGATGTATTGTGAGTGGTCAGCGGCTGCCTGGATGTGGCAGATGATGGGCGCCGAATCGGGAAGGGACTGGATGATAAATTCGGGCATATTCAACTTCGATTGGAAAAACCTTACCCTGGGGAGCCATATCCTTTTCGGCACCTTATTCGCCGCTTACCCGCTGTGGCTATACACCGGGCTTCGAATAGGATATTCAATCTTCGGAAGAAGAAAGGATTAAGCTGCTTGCCTCCAGTGCCGCATTAAAGGCGATGTCTCCACTACACCCTTTTGCCCTGGCAGTGTCCCCAACGAAGAAAAGATTCTTCGCATATGGAGAGCGAACCTCATGCCTATCAGGATAAGCCTGACCTACCTTCAATAACACGCCGTCCAGAATGGGGAAGACCTGTGGTCTCTCCCACTCCACATAATCAAAGAATTCAGGGTATACCCCAGCTATTAGTTGGCGCAACTGTGCCAGGGCATCCTTAGCTGCCCCTTTCTCCTTCAACTTTTGATAGGGGAGAATCATAAACCAGGTGGCAAGCTGTTTCCCTTCTGGCGCCAGAGAGGGGTCTGAGTTAGATGGAAAGCTTCCCATCGCCATCAGGTCAATAGAGGTAATGCTGCCGGTAAGGTCACTCACCGGCCGGCGCAAGCCAAAATCCATGTTCACTCCCCAGGTGGGTATCAGATTGCGAACGTAATCTACAAAAGATGATGGAAAGTGCCTTTCCGCGATGACGCTAAATAGCTGCTGGATTGGCGGGATGTAGACAACAGCGTCTGAGGTAAACGTTTCCCCACCAGCCTTAACACCCACCACCGTTCCATCCTCAACAGTAATCTGGTCAACCTGGCAACCTTTCCTTATCTCGCCGTTTCTTTCGACCACAGCAGCAAGTTTATCTATTATCTGTTTCGCGCCACCTACTGGTGTAGCAATAGCCTGGGGAGACTTTTGAGCTTGCTGGATGAAATACATCACCTCACCGGCTGAAGTTTCCTCAATCTGTGGGGCAATGATGAAAAATCCAATCAGGCGAAAGAATTCCCTGGCTTCTTCATTATCAGTAAACTTGTTGATGAAGTCCAGAAGCGTCCTGGAATACCACTCATCGGGCTTTTCCTGCAATAGTTGCAGCAAGACCTTGATCATCTCTTCCCTGCCTTGTTGTGACAGAAGCTCCGTGGTCGTGAACTCCTGTGCTGAGGAGGGACGCTTTATCAGCTTTCCCTTATGATAAATATACGAGATGGAGCCCTCTTCCTTTACAAACTCCAGGCTCTGACCTACATCTTTGAGCACGGCAGCCGCGGGACCCTGCGAGGCAAAGCGATTGGTGTGCAAGCCATTATCAACAACGAAGCCTTCTTTTTTGATGCTCCTGGCTCTTCCCCCAAAAACATCCTCCCTTTCGAGGAGCAATACCCCAACGCCGTTACTGGCTAATAAGGCAGCAGTAGATAATCCACCGAAACCACCCCCGATGATAATTACATCGGCATCCATGCTCAATCAACAGGAACCACAGATTTCAGCCTACCAGGCCTTCCTATATACTCCTAAGGTCTCCTGCGAGTCGATGATCGTTTTAGGGTTATACACTATGCAGCCGTCGTAAAGAGAAGCTTCGGCACATTCCTCCAGCCCATCTTCAGGGACACCAACGTCACGAAGCCTTTGAGGAAGCCTCAACTTCTTGGTCAGTTCCCATATGGCATTGGCGGCAGCTTCACCACCCTCCACATCGTTCATCCCGGCTTTTCTGACTCCCAGTTATTCTTAACTGGTCACTAAACCCCAAACTGCTCCCTGAACTGTTTAATATCAGCTCTGAACTTCTCAACCTCGTCTTTACTGAGTTCATCAGGCCATACAGATTCAAACAGCCCGGTACAGTCCGCCAACCTCTTAGCCGCCTTTACATGCCTGACCACATTAGCCATATTCCCCTTTAGCTTTATCTTACCCAGCATAGTAGCTTTAATAGCATCTGTCTTACCCGTACCCACAGCCTTCCAGGTATCGAGGCTACCGGTCATAACATACGGCGCCTTCGCAGCTTCTTCTTTAGGAAGGACTTTCCCAGACCTGCAATCACCATGCCACAGGTCCAGCACCACAGAAATGTCTTCGTCTAGCCCCACCTCGGGCTTCGCCTGAACCACCAGGGTAATGGCACCTTCCCAGGTCTTGGCCGCTGCCTTATACTCGGCATCTCCGTCAATAATTTCCCCAAGTATCTGCGTCCACTCTGGAGTCCCCGCTATAGGCTTGGGGTGGGCTTTACGCCTTTCCTCAACCACCTTCTGGTACTCTTCGTCCCATTCCTTCGTCCCATACTTAACTGGCACAATCTCACCTCCCTTTTAGTTTATTATTTGCCTGAAGTATATAACCTCCGAGCTAAGTCGGAAAGCCCTACACTCTCCAGCTTCTCCCGGGAAGGATAGCCATTGGCATTGAGTTTCCGCAAGGTTTCATCATCCACGCTCATTTTCGAAATCTTTCCCGAAGTTAGATTCACCTCCAGGACCTTGCCGGCATATCCCCCTTCTGCCATTTTTAGCCACTTTCAGCTTTTACAAAGTCTCACATTCGTAGAAATATCGGGCAACTTCCATCAAGTCCAATTGCTTTCCTCCCATCCAGAGCTGCAGCATCTTCGCATCTCTCCAGTGCTTTTCAATATCACCTTCCCTGGTATAGCCATAAGAGCCCATAAGCTCCATAGCACGTCCGGTATAGCTCGCCGCCATATCGCTGGCGAACATGGAGCAAGCCCTTGTTTTGGCTACAATTTCCTCAGACCACGGTGGACCATAAACATCGGGCGTATCCACCATATGAGCCATGGTATAGGAGTAAGCTGACACCGCCTCAATAGCAACGGCAAGCTCAGCCAGAATGACAGCATTCATCGAATGCTCCTTCAGCGGTTTGCCAAAGACCACCCTTTCACTGGCATATCTTTTGATTATCTCATAGGTGTTTTTCAATACCCCAAGGGAGAAGGCGCTGGTTCCCAGGTTCCCGAATGTGATAATCTCGTTAAAGCACCTGGCTGTCCACTCCGCAGGCTGAGCGTTATACCTTAACGGAACATGCACATCATCGAAATATATATCGGTATTCATATCGGCAGCCATCCCCGCTTTGTGGTAAGCTGGTCCCACCGAAACTCCCTTGGCGTCCGCCGGGACATAAATAATTGCCAGCTTATCAGCGCCCCCACCTTTCTCAGTAACGCAAAGAACACCAAATAGGGTGACAATTGTGCCTGAGTTTGTAGGCCACTGCTTATGACCATTTATAACCCATTCATTCCCAACTCGCCTGGCCACAGTGGAAATAGTTCTTCCATGCATACGTCCTATGTTCTCTATATCAGCGCCACCTTCAGGCTCGGTCATGGCAAAACAACCTACATTAAGGTCATCCCCACAGTATCTGGGACCAAACTCGTTACATAGCTCCTCGTTCCTGTGAGGAAGCTGCGTAATAGGAAGAATCGGCCATAGTGAGCAGCCTACAGAGACTGCGAAACCGGAATCTGCTCGGCCAAGTTCCTGCAAAATCCTTACCGTAGCCATCCCGCTAGCTCCCACGGAACCAATGTCAAGTCCACCAACCTCCATGGGCCATAGGACCTTATTAAACCCAAGGTCGACGAGCACTTCCTTTAGCAGAGGCTTCACCAATTCATGCTCCCTCCAATCCTCGTCTATCTTCCTTCTAATGGGCATATACCGGTCATTTACCCATCCCCTGATAGAACCAGCCATGCCTTCAATCGCTTCCGGGATCCATTCCTTAGGGCGGCTGAAATCATCTATAGTGCGCATTTAATACTCCTTCAGGATTTTCTCTCCACCCAGAATCATGTCGAACTGAATATAAGCTGATAACATCATGGTTCCCAGCTTGAGGTTATGAATGGGGTCGGATAGCGAGGGAGAGTCATAGGTCACAGATGTCTTCCCCGTCCAGGCAGTGGGTAATCCCGCCGGGTCGGTATGCGGTTTTACACTTGAATACCACTTAATCAACTGGGTATGCCCGCCTTCTCCTTTTAGAGGAGGGAAATGCCTGATCGAGTACAGATATATCTTTTCAGAAAGAAAAGTACCAAGTATCTCGCCAGGCATCCTGGATTGAGGTTGGAAAGTTATGGTTGTTAACCTTTTCCCTGCCGGTCTTTCCACAGTCCCCTGTACAAATTCCAACTCTTTGCCCAAAGTCATACTGGCCAGCTTCTTGGGTGCTCCGAAGAGCTCTCGTCCTCCGGCTAACGCTGCCTCATTGGTCACATATATGTAAGGAATATAATACCCAAAATCTCCATCAGCGTCCCTTACCATCAACATACTGATGTATTCATAATATGCGCCGACAGTGGAGAAAGAATACCAGGAAAGCCAATACGCTGCCTGCGGGGGAGTAGCGGTGAACTCAAGCCCGGGAGGAAGTAGCTTTTCAAGTTCTTGAGTGCTCTCAAACAAGCCAAGCAATGCTTCACAATTGCGGTATTCTATAGTTCCTTCATCCGTGGCGGCGTAAAGTGGGGCATCAAAGGGAATCCCTGTTTGCTTCTCCTTGAAATCATTTACCTCTAAACTCATTTCTCACCTCCTATATTTGGTAATTTTTATATAATTCGTAGGCAGCGGCAAGACTCAAGACCTCTAGAGTCCCATCCTCTACCATTCCAGCCCGTGCATCACGGAAAAGCTTCTCAATCCAAAAATCCTTGCTAAGCCCATAGCCACCAAAGATCTGCACCGCTTCATGAGCAACCGCAAATGCTGCCCTTTTACAATAAACTTGCGCCGCAAGAGCATGTGGAACCGAGGCATTATAGGTTTCCTCCTTAATCATTCTCTCCCAAACATGTCTCATAATTTTTCTGGCGTAAGCTCTGGAGGTTTCGACCTTCTCAAACATCCCATATAGAGTTAATTTAATCGCCTCGTGCTCAATAAGAGGCTTCCCACCCTGTATCCTTTCTCTGGCATATTTATAAGCTTCTTCAAAAGCTGCCCTTGCCAGGCCGGTAAAAGCTATCGCCATGAAGGAACTGGTAGCACAAAAAAGCTGGTTTACAAATATAGTGTAGAACTCAGGTGCAGCAAGGACAATATGACTCTCGGGTATTCTAACATTGTCAAAAACGATTTCCCCCTGAGGGTCATCTCTCAGCCCATGCTTATCTACTAATACTCCTTTGGTTACACCTGATAAATCCAGGGGGACCAGCGCCAGCCCGCCTTCCGCCATGCTGAAATCCTTCTCAGCAAACACCACGTGAACTAAAGCATGAGTAGCAGCTGGGGCGGAAGATACCCACTGCGATTTCGCCCCATTGATAAGCCACCCATCTCCATCTTTGACCGCAGTAACCTGCCCTTTGCCAAACTCCGTGGGGACAGGGTAACTGGGAGCAAGAAGCCAATCAGAGCCATGCTCCGGTTCAGTCACAGCCCAGCAGCCATGGTATTTGCCTTCCTCATCCTCCATCCAGGGGATAACAACCTCCTCTACGGCTTCAGCGGAGCCGACCATGGAAATTACAGTCGGTGGAAGGCAATCCACACCTATCGCCGTAGCTAATCCCACGCTACCCCAGCCCAGTTCCTCATAAAGTATACTTAGTTGATCAGGACTGAATTCTAGCCCACCATACTTGCGAGGCACCCACACCCTATGAAAACCCAACTCTTTCATCTGCCTGAACACATCCCAGTATAACGAACCCTTTTCCGCTACCTTGGGTGCTTCCATTCTGTCAAGCTTCATTGAAGCAGGTTTTATCACCTCCTCGGCAAATTTATGCACCTGCTCCTTCAGCATGGTGTTTTCTTCCCCGATGTCCTCGAGCTCAGTGCAGCCCATTTTCACCTCCACGAATAGCGTTTCCCGACAGTATAGTGGTCATGCCACCACCCTGTCAAAGCAAAGATTGATCTTATTCCAGGGGAAAGGCTTTCTCGGCGAAGCGGAGAGACTTCAGGACAAAGCTCCTCCCTTTGCCTTTCAGCAACCTCTGCTGGACAGGCTTTATGTCTGACCTCTGCAGTGCTTCACCGAATTCCAGGGGCACATATTTCGAGCGGCAGGGCTTGCCCCGGCAGAGCCAGATAGTTCTCTTCCTGGGTTGAAGGATGAAGGAATAAACGGTCTCACCTTCGGCCATGGCGTCCAATGCCTTTTTCAATCGAAACCGACGCAGATACCAACCGTAATTCCATACATGGCAGCAGATAGTGGAATCATCCACAACTCCTGTTCGGGGAATTTCCAAATCAGGCAGCAGGCTGTAGTTCTTTCCATGGTCGGAGGCGAAGTGTACCACAGTTTCCAAATCAAATTTACCAGCATATTCTTCAGCCAGTTCCCAGGCACGCCCCAAGCGGGCGTAGCTGCCTGCTATTGCGTTCTGCCTATCGGGGTCGGCACTGCCAGAGAGCTTCCTGTCCAGGTACTGGTGGTGGTTCGTCTCCACCATAATGCCGCTTTCACCAATGGGTCTAACAGCAATATGGTTCTTGCTATATTCTATGGTAACAGCGTTGCCTTGCTCATCTGCCCACATTGAGTTCAAATTGGCAAATATCGCCGCACTATAGCCGGGAAGAACAAGCCTGGTGCTTTCACTGTAAAGTTTAGATACTTCATCCACTGTGGAGCAGGAAGAAAGCGCACTCTGAATTATCTCAAGAATCGTCGTCCCCTTCCCATCACCATCCTTCATGCCTACAGCATTCCCTACGAAGCACAAGCCCTTCTCGTTCATCATACCGATGTGCAACCAGCCGGGGATGCCCCACGCTACATAGTTATACCCTCCCGAATTGGCAACGAAAAAGCGGCATCTATCGAAGATGACCTTGGCAGGGCGGAGAATGTCGAAGTTCCATAAAAGATATATTTCGCCGTCTTTAGTCGCCGGCGGGACAGCAACGAGCGTAGTGCAGCCCATATCTATTGATTACAATACCTTAATCCCAGCCCGCAGTGCAATATCACGTGCCCCCGTCGAGCATAGGCAAATGGCTTCCCGTAAGCTCTACCAGCAAAAAATACTGAAGGCATACCATCGGAGGAATACTATCTCTCGAAAAGGGAATTGAAACGCTGGAGACCATATTGAGTGATATACTGTTAGTTTAACCAGAGCGTTAGTGGTAATGTCAGTAATATCAGCAAAAGGAGGTAAGGCTTTATGAAACAGCTAGAGGATTACCAGCGTGCAGGCGAGGAATTATACCAGAAGTTACGGATTAACACCTTTCCCGTGGCCATAAAATACATAAAAGCTATTACAGAGATTCCGGAAGGATTTACCAGACCATCCGCGTTTGGACAGAAATGGAGCTTATGCCAGGCTTTCGCCTATGCCCGGCGGCACGGAGGGAATGCCGCCATGACCGCTGAAGATAACTTCTGCCTACCGACTTCTTTCGTCCATCACTGGATTGATATAACCGTTGAGGAACTCATTGAGAGTCAGAGACTAAACAAGTGGCGAAAGGATGTGGATGCCGAAATAAAGGTTCAATCACTGTATGCTGATTTGATGACGGAAGAAAATAGACAGAAGACCGAGGGACATATCGGCCTTATTGCCTCACCATTGACAAAAACCCAGTTTATTCCTGATTCAATTCTTCTTTATGGCAGTCCAGGACAATTAATGCATGTCATTCATGCGTTAAGTTACGAAGGAAAACACCTTATACAATCGCCATTTAACGGCTATGGAGAATCATGTATAAAAGGTGGTCTGCTGCCATTTCTAACAGGGAAACCACAGGTTGTTCTTCTCGGGGGCGGAGACAGGGTTTTCGCGCTTGCCTCAGATGATGAAATAGCAATTGGAATACCCGGGGCAGTATTATTTGATGTGGCTGAAAACCTCTTTAAATCGGGAGAGGTATTTAACATGGGACAACCAATTAGGGCTATACTCCCAACACATTTAACCGAAAATATGTTACCAGGCTGGGTCTACCTCAAGGAAAGATTAGAGGAACGAAAAAGCGACTAATAAATTACCTTTTCATGACATAGCATGAATGGCCCGCACCAGGTCATCCTGAGAAAGCAACGACAAACTTAGCACGAGAAGGTCAGTCTAGAAGATAGGAGGCATAGCGTGATTTGGCAAGAACTTTTAGGATTCATCGCCGGGGCTTTAATAAGCGTAGGATTCATTCCACAGTTATGGCGCCTGTTCAAACTCAAGAGTGCCCGTGAGATAAGCTTGCCCTTTACTCTGCTCTTTTTAGTGGGACTCGCTTGTTGGCTCGCCTACGGAATTTTAATGAGCTTGCCGCCGGTAATCCTGTGGAATGCCATAGCGACGGCGATGATGTGCGCCATGTTATACGCCAAGCTAAAGTACGGTAAATAAAGGATCTGAGCCTCGAAAGGGCATTGAAACTTGTTAGTAGAGCACCTGACTTTTAATCAGGGTGTTGTGGGTTCGAGTCCGATACGGCCTACCAAAGCTAAAATAGTTGGTAGATGGTCAAAAATCGCTATGGTGATGCACATGATTGATACAAAAACTCAGGCACAAACACGTCCGGCTGTAATGCAACCGGTGTGTAGGTACATTGGTTGACGATCCGAGTTTCTTGTGTTTGCATGTTAATCCTCTTTATTAGAAGTTCGTTATATTGCCAAGAGCAACCATAGCCGCCTAACGAGAGCATCAGACGCCGGGCGGCATTTGCCCCTAACGCGGTTTGAACCAGAACCAAACTCGGCAATTCGCGCCGCGTACTCTCCGGGCGAAGCCCGGTCACCTGCATGCAGAGTTGGGCGCACTTCTGGATGAGATTAGCTACTCTATCTTGAGCCATACTTTCTAGGATAGATTGAAAAGTGGTTTCCCTACAGAAAGTTCTCCGCGCTTCACTGCTTTTTCAAGGTTTCGGGCTATTCTTACATCTTCGACTTCAACAAAACGATAGGTTAGGTTTTTGTGAATGTATTCACGCGTCAAATCATCGAGTTTAAGTTCACCGCTTGCTATTTGATCAATCTCAGTCCGTGTCAATGTAGCCAGTATCAACCGATCACATACATAAATACAGAATTGATCATCACCGCGTCTACCATTTGCATGACTCGCCAATCGTTTATAAAGACCTTTCTCCTCTTTTTGACTCTGCCTACGAAGTTCAAGAACCTTATTCTTCGTCAATTTATCTCCGGCCATACCGCCGTACAATAGTCGGTCTTTCTCCCAAACTGTATAAACTCCAATTGCGACTTTTGGAACTAGACGATTGGGCCAGTCACCAAACGCATAAGCCATGCCAGTTTCCAGATGCTGAAGAACTTTCTTAGTAATTCTACGCCTCTTTATGAATAAGAAGTTTTCAAAATTGTATCCCTGTATCTTGCTGCAGTGTGCCCAATGGTCTGGCTGAGGGGTGCGGCGCTCTTTTTGCCGCATCCCTCTCCAGCCAGTGGTTAAGTGGAAATATCTTTTAATGCTTTATTCAATTTCGCAACAATATCCTCGTTAACATGGTTAAATACCCAGTGTTTATACTGATAACTAATATATTCGTGTCCTGACATTTCATTAATTTCCTTAGCGCGATCCTCAGTAGCAAACCTGAAAACTGCCACATCTTTATCGTCAATGTTCAACCAAATTGCAATTTCAGAGTTATAGACACCCAGGTTGATATTACTCCCCCCCTTCACTGATAAGCCTGATATTTCGAGTAACCGTATTAACTCTCTCAAGCTAATTTTTTCACTCGGAGTAGGGGTTTGAAGCGATACATTCCCTTTCCATTTTGAAAATGCTCCACTAATCTCTGGGGTTAGCGACCAATCTGAATAAGTCAAATCTACCTCGTATATAAACTTTTTAGTTGCGCCTCTGTCAAAAATTCCCCGTCCAACTCCAATATGGTGTATTACCAAAAGCGGTAGGCCTTTGGCGTAAGCCAATCCTGCTTCAATGTGATTCCATTCCGTCGGAAGATAAAGCTCCTTTAGGGTATTTGATGGGATTTCTATATCTTTTAGTAAACCCTTCTCAACTTTAATTTGAGGGTAACCCAAAATTATGGCCCCTTTGCATTGATTCATTAACGAAATAACTTCATCAAGGGGTGCTTCGTTTGAATAGTCTCCGGCTCCGATTGTTCGTGGTTTAAGTTCATGGGTTTCCAAGAACTTCAGAAAATTATCAAAACCTCGTTTGAATTCTTGGCTTAACCATATGGGTCTGCTTAAGAAAATATCAATCATTTTTTAATCCACTTAACTTGTAATTGGGCCACTTTGCAGTATTCACTAACTGTCTGACTGGTCATTTTTGCCTACCTCGTCAAGACTCACACAATGATTAGCCATACGTTCAATTATCGTTTCGGCTTCCCGACGTCTACTTGGTTCACCATATTGTACAGGTCTATAATTACCCGATTGAATTTCTGTCATTAGTCTTTTCAGTAACTCCCGGAAGGCATTTTCTGCTTCTTCTGTGTATGCATGAAGGATTCTGAGCTGCTTTCTTGTAAATATGGAAAGATCAACATGTGCTGAGTCAATTTTATTCCGTAATGTCATTGCGGGTATAAAAAAACGTTCAATCTCAGTCTCCGAGTATCCTAAATTTTTCAGTCCTGTACGAGCAGCCTCAAGTGTTTTGCCATCACCAGTGCTTGGTGGAAATAATACTTCCATCACTTTACTCAAGTTAAGGATAATCTCAGACATGAACTCCCATGGAGAATTTCCAGCTCTGCATAGTCGTGAGGCGACATGAAAATAATGTAAAGCGGCTATAACTCTCCGATTACCTGGATCCGAGAGTACATTAAGGCGCTCCCAGGAATTGGCTAACCGTTGTTCCTGAAGTTCTTGAGTTGTTGTATGGGACTCCATTTGCCAATCTTTTAATTCCCATCTAAATGGAACATCACCGACCGTTCCAAAAACTCTTTCAACGAATGGAGGGTCAGCAAACTCAATACTCAGTAAAATTGGAAATACAAAAAACAAGGATTGAACAACCTCGTCCATTTCTTTTAATGAATCAAATCGGGTTTGAATATGCAGTTCATTGCCATGCACCTCAATACGGCGGTTGGGTTCTTTAATGATAACCTCTAGCGGCTTCAAAGGTTTTTTTGATTGAATCCAGTGCTTTCCTGTATTAGCATCAAATAATACTGAGGCCGCAACAGACAATACAGCAGTACGACCACCTCCTGGGTCCTTGCCGAAAGGTTGGAGAGGGTGAAAGCAAAACACTAATTCAACATCGTTTGGAAATGTGATTTTTGTTCTTTCAGAATGTCTATATATTCGGGGGCGTACCTGGTAGGTCAGCATACAGATAAACCTTATATTTTTTCAAAGCCTAATTTGTAATTAGACTGCAATTTTGCTGCATAATACCCCCAATGGGGATGTTCTACAACGACCATCATTTGGAAACACTATAAGGCAACCTATGACGGAAGTCAATTTGAAGAACTGGTAAGATGGAAAACCGTCCCAGGAGACTGTTGGATCAAGTCCGTGAAACCATTCAGATAGAGATAGAGATAGAGATAGAGATAGAGATAGAGATAGGGATAGGGACAAAGACAAGGATAAGCCAAGCTGTTACAATAGGAGAGTGTTTAAGTTTGAGAGATTAGAGGTCTGGAAGAAATCCATCGCAATTTATGAAAAAATATGTGAGCTATCCAAGGTCATTGACCAAAGGGAACAATTTTCCTTAGGAGAACAGATAAGAAGAGCGGCTTTATCTATATCCACCAACATTGCTGAAGGACCAGGGGCTATCTCAAGCCCCCCGATTATGCGACTTTATATCAAGAGTGTGATGAAATAGCCAGGATGCTGAGCGGGTTGTTAAACAAATAATCTCTCTGTCTCAATCCTCTGTCTCTGTCTGCAACTCCGAATGTGCTTACTCTATCTTCAGGCTTGGCTTGTTGGAGCCATAAAATGTATAATTCGGTGGCGTTTTGAATACAAATTTTAAGCATGGAGGCATCATAACATGGCGCTGATAGAATATGAATTGGATGAAAATGTGGCTGTTGTTACTATGAATAGCGGGGAAAACCGATTTAACCTGGCATTTCTGGATGAGTTTCTTTCTGTTTTAGATGCAATTGAGAATGATACCGATGCGAATGCGCTCGTGGTAAGGTCTTCCCATGAAAAGATTTTCTCCAACGGTATTGACCTCGATTGGCTCGTCCCTTTTATCCAGAAAAATGACCAGGATACCGCAAAGAAGTTTCTCTACACACAGAATGAACTTTTCAAGAGGTTGCTTATTTATCCCATGCCCACCATCGCTGCTATAACAGGACATGCATTTGCTGGGGGAGCTATTATGTGCTGCGCGTTTGACTTTCGATTTATGCGCTCTGACAGAGGGTTCTTCTGTTTCCCTGAAGTAGACCTTGGCATACCTTTTCTTCCCGGGATGATAGCACTCGCGGAAAAGGCAATTCCTATGTACAAGTTTGAAGAGATGAAATACACCGGTAAACGTCTTACAGCCTATGAGTGTGAAGAGCATCACATTGTTATGAAGGCATGCCATATCGATGACCTGATGGATGAGGTTCTTTCCTTTGCCAAAGGGCTCAACAAGAGGAGGGCGGTAATCAGTGCGATGAAGAAGGGGATGTATAAGGATATTGTCCGTGTGATAGACGTAGAAGACTCTCTGGTTATCGAATCAACTAAGAACCTCTACGTTTAGTACAGCTTCAGAACTGGAGCAGTCCAGTATTTATGTCTTTTGATTCACTCCCACATTGGCTTGATGGAGAACTTTGATTGCCTCATAAAACTCGTCCGGGGTTTTGCCCATCGATAGCTTCTCAAAAGGACAAATATCGCTGTTCTGCCTGTTCAAAATATACGGAACCTTAGTGACAAAATGATACCTGATGCCGAAGCTGTTCAGGGTTTCGGCGGCTCGTTCGCTGCCCAGTGAGCTCCACACTTCAGTGCAATGGACCAACTTCAACAGCAGCGCAGCGGCATTACCAACCACCCGGTCAAGAATGAGCACTCCCTCCGTCCCAGCAGCAAATCTGGTGACGTAATCAACCAATGGTGCCAGCCCACTATCTTTAGAGTTGAAAATTAGCTCAGTTCCACGATAAACACGCAAACTATCTTCACTTGCCAGAAAATAGTTGAACAGATGGCTTGCTGTTAGCATCCGCCATATGCCCTCTTTTGGTACCATTTTTCGCCTACCCTTATTATCAACGGAATGAGGGCTAATTGAATGGCAATCCCGGGCAAGCCCTGCACCACCACAGCCCACATATAGACAAGAGGAGAAACTTCTCCTCCATAGAGAAGAAATACTGCAGCTATGAAGCCCAATCTAGCCAGCCACCCTACAATCATCGCCCCGATTAATGACCATATTACCCCGAGATGAAATTTACCTCGTAATAGTCCGGCGATTAAACCATAGAAGACGCATCCTATAGTTATCTGAGGCAGGACTGGCAGCAGGGGCATTCCGGAAACCCCAAAGCTGACCAATGGAGTGAATAGTCCCACCAGCAAGCCGGCTCGCCAGCCTCCCGATAAGCCGGCTAACAGTATGAAGAAAAACATAGGCAGGAAAGTGCTGCCAGCTACGACTCCACCAAAGTGATGCGTCAGCCACGGCGCCAGCACATCTAAGGAAATAAAGGCGGCGCTGAAAATATAGAGGCGCGCATCTCTAAACTCTAATGCTCGAAAAGGAATTCCAGTTGAAGCTGTTTGCACTTCGGTTGGACTGCTCATACTAAAAACCTCCTCTTCTCTCGAATACATGGAGATTATACTTTGGAGCAGACGGATAGTAAAGGTTGACACCTGCCTCTCTTTGAGGTGAACATTTCATCTCTTTGTGCAATCTGCAGTCCCTGTTGCCAATTGACCCGAGCCTGTGTAGTCTGATAAATTTCGTGTGAAGATCAGGATAGCATAAACTTGCAGAATTCAAGGGCCCACTATTCAGCCGAGTCAGGGGAAGAGCAGTATTATGCCCCAAAGAGCGCACCACCAAAGATTTTCCTGCTGAACAAAGTAACTGAAAAAGGGTAGCTGGAGAAAAGCAGGAATAACCGGGGAAGTTTGAGATAAATTGCGTTGGAGAATCTCAGTTTCGTGATAGACTGGTTAAGGTCAAACTGACCAAGGGAGGAAATATGCCAGAATTTGGTTTTAGCGAAGCTCAACTCATGTTTAAACAGAAAGCACAGGATTTTGCCGACAAGGTTCTAGCCCCTGGCGCCAAAGAGAGATGTAAGCAGAATCAGTACCCCAGAGAAATTGTCGAGCAAATGGGGAAAGAAGGATTTCAAGGGCTATGGATTCCCGAGGATTACGGAGGACAGCCTGGGGATGCTGTAATGCTGGGAATAACCGCTGAGGAGTTCGGCAAAGTAGACCATGCTGCCACGCTATTTCCAATGGAGGCATTCGGAGCTGCAGTAATCCTTGCACGCTGTCACCCCGACATACAAAGGGAGTGGCTTCCCAGGATTGCTTGTGGAGAAGTTATCCCCTGTTTTGGCATAACTGAGCCTGAGTGCGGGTCTGATGCAACTGCACTCAGAACCAGGGCTACCAGGGACGGCGATGATTACATACTCAATGGAGAAAAGACATCACTTAGTCTCGGGATGCAAGGAGATTTGGCCGGTGTATTTGCTACAGTCGACCCTTCTAAGAAAGCGAAGGGAATAACTTGCTTTGCTGTACCTCTAGACATTCCTGGAGTTTCCAGAACCCCGTTTGCTGATACCGGGTGGATTTCTCTGGACAGATCTTCAGTGTTTCTCGATAATGTTCGTATCTCATCCAGATACAGAGCCGGTGAAGAAGGACAGGGCTTTCGATTAGCACTGGAAGATTTTGATATCTTTCGAGTCATGCTGGCCCTGTCAGCTCTGGGTATGGCAGAAACCAGCCTCAATGAAGCATTCGATTATGGTAAGAGTCGGCATGCTTGGGGTAGGCCCATCCTCAAATTCGAAGGAGTATCCTTCAGGCTTATAGAGAGTTTGACCAAAGTAGAAGCGGCTCGCTTGCTCTGCTACAAAGCTATGTGGCTGCATGATCAAGGATTACCCTTTGCTAAAGAGTCAGCAATGGCTAAATATCTGGGACCGGTTGTAGCCGTAGATGCTATCCACAATGCCTTATTAACCCTTGGTCATGTGGGGTATAGTGTAGAATACCCCCTGGAACAACGGTTACGGGATGCCATAGGCTACGAATTCGCTGATGGCACCGCCGATATCATGAAGCTGAATATTCTCCGTAATGTGGCAGGGAGGGAATACCTTCCTTATACCTGACGAAGACAGGATTATTCAGAACGTGAGCAAGGGAAATAAAAGAGAAAAATAAGTGAGGTGCCAGAAATGGAGCGATTTAAGGACAAAGTAGTAATAGTAACGGGTGCCGCTCAAGGCGTGGGAGAGGCCATAGCCAGGCGCCTTGCTCAGGAGCAGGCTGCCGTTGGCATCCTCGATATTCAGGTAGATAAGGCGAAGGCTGTCGCATCTGACATAGGATTAAGCGGTGGGAAAGCTATGGCCGTAGAAATGGATATCACGGATAGCAGCTCTGTGAAACAGGCCGTCAAAGAAGTCGAACAAAGTTGGGGAAGGATTGATGTTCTGGTGAACAATGCAGGCTGGGATAAACTAATGTTGTTTATGGATCTACCTGAGGAACTCTGGGATAGAATAATAGCTATAAATCTAAGGGGGCCGATAACTGTTACCAGGGCGGTTCTCGATGGAATGAGGGAGCGTAACTACGGCAGGATAGTGAACATAGGCTCGGATGCTGGCAGGGTTGGCTCGACGGGTGAATCTGTCTACTCAGCCTGTAAGGGGGGCATGATCGCGTTTACAAAAACGCTTGCACGAGAGCTTGTAAGGTATAACATCCTGGTAAATTGCATATGTCCAGGACCGGCAGAAACCCCCCTTCTTGCCTCTATGGCTGAGGCGAACCCGAACCTGATTGACGCTTTGAAGAAAGCAATCCCTATGCGACGGCTTGCAAAACCTGAGGATATAGCGGCCGCCGTTGCCTTCATCGCATCAGATGAGGCAGGTTATATTACGGGCCAAACCATGAGTGTTAGTGGCGGGCTCACTATGGCATAAAGGGCCTCCTATAGATATGAGGGTCTTAAAAAATGTAGTGCGAGGCTTTAGCCTCGTGCACGACCCTGAAGGGTCGCACTACGGAAATTTTGGAGGTGAAGATTCTTGAAACTGGATGAGGCAAATCTGGTTTTGAATCTGAGGCAAAATTAAATAGCCGTGATATAAACGGGAGGTGAAATTATGGAATACAGTGAAATTCTCTATGAGAAAAAGGATGGCGTAGCGAGGATAACGATAAATCGGCCGAAGGTAATGAATGCCTGCAATAATGTGGCCGTTTATGAGCTGACTCAGGCTTTCATGCAGGCGTGGAGTGATGATGAGGTCCGTGTGGTAGTATTCACAGGGGCAGGAGACAGGGCATTCTGCACCGGTGGCGATCAAAGCGTACGCACAATCAAGGGTTACGAAAAAACCATAGCTGCTTTGCCCCTGGAGGTTGGTTGGCAGCAGGTTACCTGGTTGATTCGTTTTATTCCGAAACCTGTAATTGCTCGGGTGAATGGCTATGCCATTGGAGGTGCGCATGTCTGGCAGGTTGCTTGTGACTTCAGCATAGCTTCTGAATCCGCTCGCTTTGGGCAAGCTGGGCCGCGGGTGGGAAGTTTTGACCCGGGCTTTGGCACCGGGGAGTTAATGCGAAATGTCGGGACAAAGAAAGCCAAAGAAATATGGTTCCTCACCAGGGTATATCCTGCTCAAGAAGCCTTACAGATGGGATTGGTTAATGCGGTAGTGCCTCCGGATAAGCTGGACGAGGAAGTGGATAAGTGGTGTGAGGAGTTATTGGCAAAGAGCTCAACCTCTCTAAAATTCTTAAAGTATGCCTTCAATGCCGAAACGGATGGAGTAACAGGGGTTACTTACCTGGGAATTGCCGGTTTAGGTCTGTACTACAATACTGAGGAGGCAGCAGAAGGAGTGAAGGCATTCCAGGAGAAGAGAAAGCCGCGGTTTGAGGACTATCGCAAGGTGGCGATTTAAAATTTGACCGAAAAAACAGCCATATATAGAAGGTAGAACGCTCGGGGAACAATCACGGCTGGCTTAGTTTACAATCAGCCATCATGTTCAACGACATGATAAGAGCCTGCTTGGTATACTTAACGATGAAGCGTCTCATTGTTGCTGACGTCAAACATGTATCACACAGTTAGCTGCATACCGTCATAGGCAAAGCGGAGCCTCTGGTCGTTAGTCTCCAGGGCGCGGTAATCGTCATAGCTCCGGTTCCAGTATTCCTCCAGGTGAACAAAAATGATCCTCTTAGCGTGGAGACGTGCTGCCAGATCCAGGGTTTGCTCAAAGGTATAGAGTGTGGTCCTGGAGATATGGTCGGCTGGGTATCTGAAGCCATGCTTCAGCCCTTCCTCGAATATCCCCGGCTGGATGACCAGCAGATCGGCCTGTTGAACCTCATTGCGATGCTCCGGGAAGGGCTTGATATCACAGGGAGCATAAACCACCTTGCGTCCTGACTTTTCAAAGATGTAAACGAAGGCTAACTGGGAACCCCGATCAACTGCGATGGCAGTGATGCGAACGTCTCTTATCTGGACACTGCCCTGCAAAAGCATGAGCCTGACAAAACCGCTTTCCTGGTAAAAATCGAGCAGGGGACCATACTGAGAACGAATATTCCTTATTCCTTCGCCTAGTTGGTCGGGGAGCAACAAACAAATCTGTTTTTCCGGATAGGCACGCCAGGTACGAAAATCCAGCGCAATTTGCTCGACTACCCGGAATCCTTCCACGTGGTCAGGGTCCAGGTGAGTGAACATCAGGTAATCGACACGGCGGATAGGGGAACGATTCAAAAGGCTGACAATTTCCGCTGGTGTGTCAATCAGGAGGTTGATATCATGAAGGAAAGCACAGGGACCTGCTCTGCTGTAAGGAATACCCTTCTTCCTTGCTTCCTGGCAGACCCTGCACCGGCAAAGGGGTTTGGGAATAGTCATACACCCCCCAGAGCCCAAGATGGTCAATTCCATTGTGGATAAGGGACCCGACTCACGAATTCGTTAGTGTTCCTGTCAAAAATGAATCTGAAGTTGGGGTGGCACCAAATAGTGCCCAGCCATAGATTTTGCGTTCGCAACATGATGTTTCCGAACTCATCTTCTACTTGAAGGGATCCCATCGGATAGTCTGTTTTTCATAGGCGGGCGGGAAAAGGCGTAAAAACTCGTCGTAATAGTACAGCTCTTTGAAGGTTGCAAATGATAATCCGTAAAACGTTTTCGGTCGCTCTTTTATCCCTTCGGGGTCAATTAGTTTGGAGACCAGCACATCCATAACGTCGTCCATGCCTGTCCCCATGGCAAACCTGAGTTTCTCACGATTGACGATCTTCTCAGGAAGCATATCTCTGAATGCCTCTCTCAAAATGTACTTTTCCACCTGCTTTTCACCATAAATCTTCCACTGCATGGGGATCTTCTGACTGAAAGCTACGACCTTCGTGTCCAGAAAGGGGGTCTGGTAGTTTACAGCATTCGCCATCCATGCCCGGTCCATGCGTCTGAGTGCGGTATTGTACGCGATTTCCACCAGCCTTTGAGCCAGCTGTTCCCTGTGTTCATCACTGGTCACCTTGGGGCTTTTCAGCACCATGCGATATCCCCCGAACATCTCATCAGCCCCCTCCCCCACAAGAACGGAGTCGCTATATGTTTTTGTCATTTTTGAGACGTAACAATTGGAGATAACACCGGATATGCAGTCCTCGTCAAAGCTCTCCAGATACCAGATCGCTTCAGGGATGAAATTGGAAATTTCGGAGTCAGTGATTGTATAGATGTGATGTTCCAGCCCCAATAAATCAGCCATCAATATGGCGTTCTCCAGGTCTGGGCCTGGTGCACTATCAATGGTACCAGTGAACGCCTGCAGATCAGGATTAAACTCCCTGGCTATGGCTGCAATGAGGGAGCTATCAAGACCACCGCTCAGGGAAACGGCTTGCACTCCCTCCATTCTTCTCTTTACTGCCTCTATCATGAGCTCCCTTAGCACACTGGCAGTTTCTTTCAGGTCGCCTATTTCAGGTACGTCAGGAACAAATGGATCAAAGGTCTTCAGCCCTTCTTTTGTACTGTACATGTGTCCAGGAGCAAGCTCATGGACATCAAAACGAACATGGTCTATCAACCCCTTCATTTCTGTGCAGAAGCACAATAAGTTGTTTGTCGACCCGTAGAAAAGGGGCCTTGCACCCACATGGTCACGGGCCAGGATGGTCTCGTCTTCTTCAACAATGGCGCAGCTATAACCCCCGTCAAGGTGTTTGAAGCAATCTTTCCCGTACTTCTGGTAAAACTGCTTGAAAAGCTCCACGTCACTTTGCCCTGGAGACCTTTCATTGAACAGTTCTCCGTCAAAGAGAATGTACGGGGGCGTGGAAACTGAGGTGCAGGGCGTCCTTTCGAGCGTCAGGTTGATTTCAACTGCACCCAGTGCTCCCGTCTTGTCTGGCAACGTCCGTGTGGTGGTGTTGTCCGGGCCCCGGTGACGAATCAACTCCAACATTCCTATCACCTGCTTTGTTGTCCCACTCGGACACTCTCCATCCAGCGATATGATTCCAGCAATTCCGGCCATTATTTCTCTCCTCTAATTGAACAATCAAAGTAACGCACTTGAGTTATACTTTCACTTTTTGAAAATCCTCAAGCACCTTAATAGCATGAAAACCGTCCACGCAGTAGGCATCCGCTTCTATCTCCTGAGCATACTCCTCAGAGACCGCCGCTCCTCCAACCAGAACCTTGACCTTGTCCCTAAGCCCATTTTCTTTCAGTGCTTCAATTGTCTTTCCCATAGCTACCATCGTGGTAGTCAGTAAAGCAGAAAGGCCGAGGAAATCAGGCTTATATTCTCTGACAACCTCGACAATTTTCTCCGGAGAAACATCTATACCCAGGTCGTTTACCTCATAACCTGCCCCCTTGAGCAAGATAGCAACAATGTTCTTTCCGATGTCATGGATATCCCCTTTTGCTGTGGCTATAACGAATTGCCCTTTTGTTTCAATGTCAGAAGCTTCAAGAATTGGCTTTAGAATATCCATAGCTGCCCCCACCGCTTCGGCGGAGGCCAACATATCCGGGATAAAATACTCCTTTGTGGCAAACTTGTCGCCTACCACCTGCATTCCTGCGGTTAAACCTTGCTTGATTATTATTTCTGGAGCGATATCGCTTTCCACCATTAACTGCGTTAACTCCAATACTGCCGGGGTCCCGACCATATCCCCATCTACTCCTTCATCATCCTTGGTCCTTCTACCCTGGATAACATTCTCCTTAAGCAGGGCAAGTACATCCTCCTTCATTGTTTCATTCATTACTTCCTTCATTGCTTCCTTCATTGCTTCCTCCTTTCTTCATATACGTTCAGCCTGGACAGTATTCCAGGTATCTCTTCAAATATCTTCTTGGTGGTAGCTGGGTCTATGTGCTCCACAGGTTGTGCAAGGAGTTGCTTCATCCTCTCGTAGGCCAACGCGAATACATTATCCGTCTCCCCATCCTCTTCAAAGGGATACGGCATTGAGAGTTTTCCACTACGCATCAGGGGGCGAATATACCTGATGTACAGCTTCTGTGGTGTCGCCACCACCTCTCTTATTTGTTTTAGAGTCTCAGCAACCTCGTCTTCGCTGATCCGCGGCGGTCGCAGGAAGAACTTGATCATTTGGAAGTGAGCGTCGTCCAAAACAGCCTGGAGTAAACAGAAAGTAGAATTGCAATCGAGGAGACCGTAGGCACAATGCAGGTATTGCGGCCCACTCAAAGTGACTAATATGTCTGAGAACAGTCTCTCTATCGATGTTTGTTGTCCCGGTATCTTCGTATCACACACTCCCGCGGTAGCGTAGCAAGGCAACTTGTAGAACCGTGCCATTTGAACGCAGTCAACGTTGTATTGGCTGGTTTCAGGAGCACCATAGGAATCATTGAGGGTATCAAGCCGGGCTCTGACCGGTACGCTTCCGTAAAGCACTGGTGTTCCCTCGTTTACCAGCTGGCTCAAGGTTATTCCTGCCAGAACTTCAGCATTTATTTGAGCCATAATGCCGTCTTCCTTCATAGGAGCAGTGCTTCCAGCCTGGGGTGCAGACGAAACTACTACTGGCAGTCCCCTCCTGCAGATTTCCATCAAGGTCTGACTGGTATCATCCACAAATTGCAGAGGGCTTTTTACTAAACAGGTGATAAAGGAAATGATGGGATTTTCCTTAAGCTCCTCTTCTCCTCCGACTATTAACTTTGCCATATTTACCACGTTATCCAGCTGCTCCAAACTGGTTAGCCCTGCCATCACATGCTTGGTAGTGTTATTTAAGGAGGCAAAGAATTTATTAACATCTTTATTATCTTCGGTGATGTCTTTATCCTGAATATTCACGGAACGAATGAAGGCATCCAGACTTTCCAGATGCTCACACAGGTGAGCCGCTTGACAAAGGTCTAAAACAGTGCCACGCCGCTTGTGAAATTCGGGCACCAGAATCTCAGTACCAGGGTCAGATTTCTTAACATAGGTTGGGAAATCAACATCCAGCCAGATATTGGTTTCCGAGCCGGAAACGAAGAATACCCTTGGTTCTTCACCATTCAGGAAAAGGCTGTTATCCTTGTTCCTGGCACCTAACTTGACTATTTTAGGTGCGCTATTGATGGCTTGTAGAACGAGTTTCTCTGGTATTCTTACCAACCAGCAGGGCTTATCGGCAGATGCTGTTGGCGTAACTTCTGCGCCGTTGGCACTGAATATCTCCGCCGCCTCGCGATTAAAAGATATCATGCCGGGGTCATTCAGAATCTGCACGGAGGCATTGTGAATTCGCTTGATTTGCTCCTTTGTTATCCTTTCATAAGGATGGTCAATAAAGATTCCTTGTCTGGGCATCTTACTCCTCCTCGTTAATCTACCAAGAGGCCCCTCCTATGGGCCTTAATATACCCTTTGCATGCAGTATCCTTTCCAGTAAGCATATCGGCTACCTTAACGAAGCTCATAATTTTTGCATCAAGCGGGTTGAGGATGACGGCGTCCAGCCCTGCGTAAGCTGCCATGAGTATAAACGCTCGGTTGACCAACCGCCTGTTGGGCAGCCCATAAGAAATATTACTAAGCCCCATCACCGTTTTAGCTGATGGGTAACGGGACTTTATTCCCTCGATGGTCTTTAGCGTAACCAGTGCCTGGCTAGAATCCACAGCAGTGGGGAGCACCAGGGGATCAAAGAATACCTGCTCCTCTCCCAAACCCAGCCGGGTTAGATGGCTCATTATCACGTCACAGTTGGTTAGCCGCTCCTCGACATTGTTGGGTATGCCTCCCATTCCCATAACCAGTGCAACCAGCAGGGCCTGGTGAGCTGCCGCCAGGGAGCCGATAGATTCCAGCTTTTCTGGCTCAGCGTTGACCGAGTTTATCATAACCCTGTCACCACGGAATTTGCCCAGGGCAGCCTCTATGACGCTTGGCAGGTCGCTGTCAATGGCTAGCGGTTTGTCAGTAACTGCCTGGACCGTCTCCACCAGCCACTCCATAGCCGCTTCCGGATGCTCCCAGGAGCCATGGCCAACGCCAGCATTTACATCGATGAAATCTGCTCCAGCAGCAGTTATATCCCTGGCAAGATTCTGCAGCAACTCTTTATCCTTGTCATTGATGGCTTGCCCTATCGCCTTGTTTGACGCATTGATGTTTTCGCCGACTATCAGCATGTCACTCCACCTCAGTCTATAATACCTGTTATCTCCGATAGCACTTGCCTTCTCACATCGGCGGGCAAGCTATAGCCTTCTTTAGCCAAAATTTCCTTTACTTTTTCCGCCGCTCGTTCCCAGGTGCTTTTTGCGCCTTCAGCCTCCCAGTCCTCCCTGCTGTCTCTGCTGCTCAGAGAGGGTTGATAGTGCTGGTTGCGCATAAACCTCCTGGTATGCTTTGCAGTAACGAAACTGCCTGCTGGGCCCACTTCCTTGATCAGGTCAAAGGCCAGGGTTTCGTCACTTACCTCTATGCCTCGGACAGCACGCAGCGTCATCCCCAATATTTCATTATCAACCACAAGTTTTTCATAGCTCATAGTGAGGGCAAATTCCATCAACCCGGCAGCATCATGGATGAAATTAGCACCAGCCAAACCACAAAGGAGAGTAGTGATGGAAGATTCATAACCACACTGAGCATCGATGCTCTTGGAGTCGGTCATGCCCCCGGTAGCATAAAAGGGCAACTTATAAAATTGTGCCATCTGGGCACCAGCAGCATTCAACAAGCCCATTTCGACAGAGCCGGTGATATACTTCATATCCCGCAAGTCTGTGCTGCTAGCCACTGAGCCATAGATAACTGGTGTACCTGGGTTAGCAAGCTGGCTGATTATCACTCCAGCCAAAGAATCGACAACCTGCACCACTAAAGTTCCAGCTAAGGTCACAGGAGAAGTGGCCCCACACAGAGGCTCTGCAGGGCATACCACCGGGATCCCCGCTTTAGCTATAGCTACCAGCATATCACCATATAGAGAATCAATTTTAAAGGGACTGATACTGCATGTTATCATCGATATAATGGGTCTCTCCCGAAGCCGACGTTTGTCGCCAGCAACGGTTTGAGCCATCTTTATAACTTGCTCTATACCTTCTATAGTATAGACTCCACCCATAATATGTTTACTGGTGTTATCCAGACCAGCGAAGAAACGATTAACATCAACCTTCTCCACCGGTACATCACTGGGATAGACAGGCAACATAAAGATATGGATATTCGCTAAATTATCTACCAGCCTGGCTATCTCCTTCAGGTCATTAAATGTGGCTACCCTTTTCTGCCCGTTCTTTCTATCAATAACATTAAGAGCGGTGCCTCCGGTGCCCGCATAGACCCTGGTGCCACCCAAGACTACGTTGCGTTTCCTGTCCCTTGCGTATAATGTGACTTCAGACGGAGCTTTGCTAACCAGATCCATGACCATTTCGCGAGGAATCGTTACGCGCCAACTATCCTCATCCACATGAGCATTAGTATGGCTGAATAAATCAAAAGCCTCTGTGGAATACACCGCGAGACCAATTTCCTCAAAAACCCTCATCGCTGTCTCATGAATTCTCTCTACGGATTCTTTAGATAGAGGCTTGTAACTACCGCCCTCTATTTGCTTCTCAGTCATTTGACAAATTCCTCCCTCCGGTCGGGACAACTCTTCTTGTTACAAAAACGGCATGCAGAGAAAGTGTTACAGGACTTCCCCATGGCCATAATGCCTGATATGGATTTGCGAGGTACCATTAAACACGTATCGGTTAAATTAACTTCGGTAGGCTTACCATCAAGTCCTCTGAAGAGCTCTTTCTGCTGAGCAATATCCCAATCGCAATAGCCAGGACTATAACGCCAGCTCACTTTATCGCCATTTGCTGCAGCGAGGCTTCCAATCATACTGTCAAACCAATCTGCTACTTTTTCTACTGCTACTGATCCCACAGCATCCAACACTGATGCCTTGAGAATCAAGCCCTCCTTTGTTAGTTGAGCAACCTCCTTCTCTAATTCTTCGCCTATAGTTACTACGAATATGACAGCCTGGCTGCAACCAGAGAATATCCGAGCAAGCTTACGGGATGTAAAGACCAGTCCGTCCATTGATATCCTGGAATTTCCAACGCTCGTTATGGGCTTAAGCGTATAATAGGCCACAGGCTTAATACGGTCATATGCTTTGCGTATTTGACTATCTACTAGAGACAATACCTGTGGCCGCGGACACTGTTCTCTTTCGTAGCCTAAGTAGCCGTGGATAGCAACTTTATCTATCTCTATTTTGATACCCTTTTGTATGATTTCAGTTAAACCAAACTTCATGCCATCCTTCGGCTTCATCGCTACGCATAAATTCTTTTCGCATAATAAACGAACATAGACCCCTTTAAGTGAGGAAAAAAACGCTGCTCAGGTTAAGTGAAATGATTTATAGAACTTTGAGGATTGAGTGCCAGATATTATGAGTTGAATATACATAAAAAATTGCTATATAGCCTGCCTGCCTGCTATATGCATACCTAATAAAAGTTCTCCCTCCTTTTAGTTCTAGCTAGTACGCCCGCCGCTACTTTCCCAAACCCAGCATGATACGAGAGATTAGTGGTGTTCTGGTAATATTAACATACTGTAGCGTATCCTTGTCAAACATGTGTACCTGTTTATATGATTGGTGACACATTTTTTGTCATTGCTCCATTTGTAGTGCGACCCTTCAGGGTCGTGCACGGGGCTAAAGCCCCGCACTACATTATGTTAAATTGTGATGGGTGTACTCGTTTATATGACTGGTGCCACCTCACCTTGCAGGTGATTGTGGCTCAACAATTCATCGAAATATGGAACCTGGTTTGTTATTGCTAACCTTCTACAAGCTCCATTCTATATGATGGGAGGTGTTTGTGCAGTAGTACCGTGCATTTTGGCATTTAAGAACACCAGAAACGTAGAAATAGGATTCATTGGTACAACGTCCATTGATTTTATTTTCATAAACTTCATCAATGCGCTTGTGACAGCGCCAAGAGCGTTATGAAAATTAACCATGACGATTTTCTTGTCACGATATTTCTGGTGTAGATAATCACCGACTTCCTCAACGGAACACGGGCCAACAACCAAAATAGGGCCATCGTTAAGATTCTCAAGTTGTTCCTTATCGATTCCCTTTCCGTATATGATATTAAATGGGCCGTGACCACCATAGTCTACATAGAGCATCTCAAGCACCATCAGGGTATTATTCTTGCATCCCTCTATGCATGCCCTTTCCTTCCCTTCGACAATTTTGACATCTTCAGGAAAATCTCCGATGATATCACAGGAATACTTTGTCTTATACCGGGAAATATCTCCCCTTATCTGAATCTGGGACAAATCTCCGCAGCCAAGCCCAGCATCTGACGCAATTTTCAGGTGCTTCACCTCATCTATGTCGTATCCAAGTATTCTGGCACCCACTGTATCAACGGCAACTGTGTCATCTCCGCCAATTAATATATTCAAAGGGACAAGATACTGGTCAAGTTTCTTCTCCAGCGGGTAGTGCCCATGTATAACCGCATTTATGCCGTCGATGAGCGTGAAATCGGGCCTTATAAATGCATAGATATCGGCGAGAAACTGATGCAGCTCGAAATTATGCCTCGTGGGTCGATCCTTGTGGTATGGAAAACCCATCTGATTTTTAACACCAAGCGTTACGGTAGCCATGCTGTGTGTCTTAAACTTGGGAATAGACAGGTAGAAATTATCCTTCCTGTTTACAATAAGATTATCATAGAGGACTTTGGGGAATTTTATTTTACTATCTCCAATAGAGACTTCAACGGGCTTTTGTTCGTCAAGGTATATCGGTTTTGCACCTCTTTCCTTTATGATTCTGTCTATGCCAGTCACCTTGAAAATGAGCCGGGTTATATTTCCCTGGGTTGAGTTTTCCACCACATAGACTTTGTTTGCCCCGGCATTGTTCATCACATCGATTGCCGCTGATATAACCTCCGGGGAGGTATAACATTGCTTTCTGAAATCGATGCCATTTATCTTTATGAATACCGTTTTGCCTTTTACTAAACTCTCTGCACCACCAAACGCATCGAAAATATTGGATATTGAGTGGTAAATGCTATCTTTAATATCCTCTATCACTACAGTTGTCATATCCATCACACCTGGCAAGAATTGTGTGATTATACTATCACACAAGAACTGGTAGCGTGTCAAAGAGCTGACTTTCCCCGTTGGAAATGAACTAATCCTGGAAAGGAAATTGACCTGGATGCGCCAGGGAACCACTTCGGGGCATGTTTCTGCTACAATAGCAATGTATGGCTGGAAAAGAGAAGCTGGTTGCTATCTACAGCGCCAAGCAGATAGAGGCGCAGATAATCAAGGGGCGCTTGGAGAACGAAGGAATTCCCGTTCTGCTGAGCTATGATAGCTCCAGCGTGGTGTTTGGATTCACCGTTGATGGGCTAGGGGAGGTGAAGATAATGGTTCCCGAGAGGTTTGCAGAGCAAGCCAGGGAGATTTTGAAGGTTAAATATGATGAGCTCGAGATTGGAGAGGATAACCAGTCAGAGGCTGAAGAGCCTGAACAGGATTAAGGAAAAGGGAATAGACCCTTATCCTCACCGCTATCATCCCAGCCACACCGTAAAGGAGGCAGTTGCTTTATTTGAGCGAGGGGAAAAGGGGGAGAACATTTCCCTTGCCGGACGCATTATGGCACGGCGCTCCATGGGGAAGATGACTTTTGCCGATATTCGCGATGGCTCGGGGAAAATGCAGCTTTGTTTCCGCTATGACATTCTTGGCGAAGGGAATTTTAGACTTCTCGACGAAATTGACATCGGCGATATCGTTGGAGCTGAAGGGAAGCTTTTCAGGACAAAGGCAGGGGAAATCACCCTTGAGGTATCCCGGTTTACCATATTATGCAAATCGCTCCGCCCGCTGCCTGAGAAATGGCATGGGCTGGTTGATGTGGAGAAGCGTTACAGACAGCGTCATCTCGACCTCATTTCCAACGAAGAGACACGGAACATGTTTATGTCACGCAGCAAAATTATCACCACGATAAGGAATTTTCTGGATAGCCGTGGATTTGTAGAGGTGGAAACGCCGGTGCTTCAACCTGAGGCAGGAGGAGCTGCGGCGACTCCCTTCACAACGCATTATCAGGCACTTGACAGCGACTTTTACCTCCGTATCGCACTGGAGCTGCACCTCAAGAGGTTGATAGTAGGTGGATTTGATAAGGTGTACGAGATAGGACGTGCCTTCCGCAACGAAGGCATCTCGGTCAAGCATAATCCCGAGTTCACTTTGCTTGAATGTTACCAAGCCTACAGCGACTACAACGATATGATGCGCCTGGTGGAGGAGATGGCTAGCTATGCTGCCCGAGAGGTTCTCGGCGATACCAAAATCGCCATTAATGGGAATACCATCAATCTTGCTCCACCATGGCAAAGAGTTTACCTGTGTGATGCCATTAAGAATTATTGCGATATAGACTTTGAGGATTATCCCGATGCCACTTCATTACGGTCAAAGATGGAGGAGAAGGGGATGGAGATCGACCCGAACAAGGGGAGGGGAAAGCTTGTTGACGAACTCATCTCTACCTTTGTTGAGCCAAACCTCATCCAGCCGACCTTCTTGATTGACTACCCGGCAGAGATGTCGCCTCTGGCGAAAAGAAAGCGAGGGAACGAGCGCCTGGTGGAAAGGTTTGAGGGATTTATCAACGGGATGGAGATTGCCAATGCCTTCACTGAATTGAACGACCCGATAGACCAGAGGGAACGGTTTAAGCAACAGATGAGAGAAAAGGTTGGGGATGAGGAAGTCGAGATTGCTGATGAGGATTTTCTGGAGGCGCTGGAGTATGGAATGCCACCAACCGGCGGGCTGGGGATAGGTATCGACCGCCTGGTAATGCTGCTCACCGGGCAAAGCTCGATAAGAGAGGTTATCCTGTTCCCGCAATTGAAGACAAAACAAGATGATTGATATGAAAGTTATTCGGGAGAGTCCTGAGCTTGTGCAAAAGGCTCTGGAGCAGAGGGGCATTGCCTTTGACCTCGATGCCCTGGTGAAACTGGATAAGCAGCATCGCAACTTGCTGCAGCAGTTCGAGGAGCTAAGAGCGAAACACAACCAGATGAGCAAACAAATAGGCAAGGGCGGCGGAGATAGGCAACAGCTCATTGCTCAGATGCGGCAAATAGGTGACGAAATCTCCTCGCTACAACAAGAGGTCAACCAGACCAAGAGCAAGCTTGAGGCATTATTGTTGGAGCTGCCCAATATACCTCACCCCAGTGTGCCTTTGGGGAAAGATGAGGCATCCAACGTCACCGTGCGTAGCTGGGGAGAGCCGAAGAGCTTCTCATTTAAGCCATTACCCCACTGGGAACTGGGAGAAAAACTGGGGATACTGGATATACCCACGGGTGTCAAGTTATCGGGGACACGGTTCTATGTCCTTAAAGGATTGGGGGCAAGGCTTCAACGAGCGCTCATCTCATTCATGCTCGATTTACACACAAGCAAGCATGAGTACAAGGAGATCTACCCTCCATTCATGGTCAAACGGGAATGCATGGTGGGCTCGGGAAACCTACCTAAATTCAGCGATAACTTATACCACGATGAACAGGACGACTTCTGGTTCATACCCACCGCTGAGGTGCCATTAACCAATCTGCACCGCGATGAGATACTGGACGCCGCAATGCTGCCCCTCCATTATGTCGCCTATTCCGCCTGCTTCCGCAGGGAGAAGATGTCGGCAGGCAAGGATACCAGGGGAATTAAGAGAGGACATCAATTTGATAAAGTGGAACTTTACAAGCTCACCGAGCCTGAGAAATCCGATGAGGAATTGGAGAAGCTTGTAAACGATGCCGAAGCTGTAGGCCAAGAGCTAGAGATACCTTACCGGATCAGGCAGCTTTGCAGCGGTGAACTCGGCTTTGCTGCCTGCAAGACATATGACATCGAGATGTGGGCTCCGGGGTGCGGCGAATGGCTTGAAGTCAGCTCGTGCAGTAATTGCTCCGATTTTCAGGCGCGGAGGACAAATATTCGTTACCGACCTGAAAGTGGCGGCAAACCTCAGTTCGTTCACACCCTAAACGGCTCGGGGCTGGCTTTGCCCCGCCTTTTCATCGCAGTTCTGGAAAACTACCAGCAGGCTGATAGTACCATCATGGTGCCTGGAGCGCTGAAAGATTATATGATGGTTGATGTAATACGATAGACATTGCCACGCCTTCGGCCCGCCCTGTTTGATAGTAAACATCTAACAGGGCTCGCAATGACATGGGGCTGTTCTCGGGAGTTGAAACCTACAGGCTACTTGCTGGCAAGGTCTTCCATAGTGAAGCTGAGGTCGCGCAGAATAGCTGCCAGGGTGCCTTTAGGAATATCACCTCTGCTCTTGGGAATGGTAGTGAAGCGTTTGTTCATGGAGTTCCACCAAATTTCATGGGAGCCGGGACCTTGTCGGAGAAACTCACAGTTCAGCTTGCGGAGTTTCCTGGTCAACACGCGGTAGGTCATACCGGCACGAGGAGTTCAACATGAAAAGGTGGTTCAATAGATTGCAGTGCCTGGGGAAGAGGCACCCCTTTCTCGCACATTGCCCCGATCAGGCTCTGAGCAACACCGGGCGCCAGGCGCAGCACCTCTTCCACTGTTTCGGCCTGAACCAGAAAACCGGGGAGCGCAGGGCTGGTGGCCAGATAGTAACCTTCTTCAAGGAGCTGGATTTCAATTGGCAACCTATATCTTGTCATACTGTCAATAGTATATCAGGAAGGGCTTTTGAGGTAAAGATCATGTACTCGTCTATATGGCTAATGACACTTCACATCCATTCCTGTCATCACCGGGCATACCTTCCTTCTATCATTGCGAGGCTTGTCCCGAGCGTAAGCGAGGGAACTCGGCGAAGCAATCTAGAGCGAATAGAGAACTCGCAGTGACGGCTAAATCTCCCTGGCAAGGACGAAACCTTCCTCGATAGCCTCCTTAATCCTGCGGGGTTCAACGCAATCTCCGATGGAATACGGAGCAGGGACCTTGCTACTCAATTTCTCACCAAGCTCCTTGTTGGTCTTGAACCCTACGGCGAGCACCACAGTATCCCCGGGGAAGAACTCGGCGGCACCATCTCTCTTGGCTTTTACCCCCTTATCCGTTATCTCCTCCACCATGACATTGGTCTCCATCTTGATGCCGGTCTCCCTCAGTCTTCTAAGCACGACATGTCGATAAGTTGCTCCATAATCGCTGCCGATTTTGGGAAGCATCTCCACGATGGTCACTCTCTTGCCAAGGTCGGCTAGAAACTCCGCTGCTTCACAGCCGACCATCCCGCCGCCAACGACGACTGCTGTTTCGCCAACATCTTCGTGCCGCGTAAGCACATCGACAGCGGTAACCACATTGTCTTGCTCCACGCCAGGTATGTCGGGGATGAGCGGTGTAGCTCCGACAGCCAGAATTAACACATCGGGGTTCTCCTTCTCGACCAACTCCGAAGTAACTTCAGTGTTGAGCCTGACTTCTACCCCGGCCTTTCTCACCTGGGTAGCCATATTTTTTATCAAGGAGCCAAGCTCATCCTTGTAAGGAGGCAAGCAGGCGACCCTGAGCTGACCACCCAGCTCCTCGCCTTTTTCACAAAGAGTAACCTGATGCCCTCGTAGCGCCGCCACTCGAGCTGCCTCCATGCCACCAGGGCCACCACCAACGATAAGCACCTTCTTAGCAACCCTGGCAGGCTCTATGGTGTATTCCGCCTCTTTCCCCATCCTGGGATTTATGGAACAAAATGCCGGCAACGCCGTTCCACTTTTGTACCCCGTGAGAAGGTTATCCAGACAATTGGAGCAGGCAATGCAGGTGCGAATTTCATTGCTCCTTCCCTCCTTCGCCTTGTTGGGAAATTCAGGGTCAGCAAGCAGTGCACGCCCAAGACCAATAAGGTCAGCTTTACCATCAGCTAAAATCTGCTCTGCCAGCTCAGGGGTGTTGATGCGATAAGCAGCTACCACGGGAACATTGACCACCTTCTTAATCTCCTCAGCAAGATAGACAAAGGCACCACGGGGCACGGACATCACGACAAGAGGAACAGGACACTCATGCCAACCCGCCTCCACATCGATAGCCTGGACTCCTGCTGTCTCAAGAATAGAGACCACCTTTCTGGAATCCTCAAGGGTATGTCCCCCTTCCATATATTCCTCGGCGGAAACACGACAGATAATGGGATAGTCCTCGCCAGCACGTTTATGTATGCGGTCAATGATTTCCAGAGGAAATCTCATTCTGTTCTCCAGACTGCCGCCATATTCATCGGTCCTCTTATTGGTACAGGGAGAGATAAAACGATTCAACAGGTATCCTATTCCCATGGGCAGCTCAATGGCATCAAATCCCGCTTCTCTTGTCCTTCGCCCCGCTTCTCCATACTCATCGACAAGCAGATGAATCTCCTCCAAAGTAAGAGCTTTTGGAGTACCACCGATCATCTTATTGAACATCGCTGAAGGAGCGATGAACTCGAAAGAGCCATTCTCTTTATTCACCCAGAAATACTGTCCCAGAAATTGAGGAGCTATCTTTGTCCCGTAGGCGTGAACGGCGTCAGTCAACCGGCGGGCACCAGGAATGAAGCGGTCATCATAGAGTCCCGGAATGACAGGAATCGCCATGTCAAAGGGAGCAAACGGGGTAATGATGAGCCCCACGCCTCCCCTCGCCCGTTCAACACAAAAGTTGATAAAGCGGTCGCCAACCATGCCATCAGGCTCGGGATAGCCTGTTCCTATGGCAAGCATCACCATCCTGTTTTTAAGCTCTACATTGCCTACCTTGATAGGTTCAAACAAATGGGTAAACTGAGTCATCGCACCTCCTTATATGAAATAAAGGTTACACAAAGGACATATTATATCAGTTTATATTAATCCCTTTGCTTAATTTCTTTGGGAAATCTATAATCGCTTACTGTTAGAAAAGCTTTAATCTGAGGAGTGTGCAGATGAAAGGAAATAAGCTCCTATTTGGAATAGTAGTTGTTCTTCTATTGGTGATTTCAGTTCTGCCCGGTTGTAACGAAGAGCTGCCGCCAGTTGAAGCTGACGAATTAGTGATGCCTTCATCTATGAGTCCGTATGAAGTGTTTAACGAAACAGCTAATGCCGGTCCGCAGATTAAAAGTTGGCCTTTCATGTTAGGAAAGTGGACAGCAGAGGATATGGATCCATATGCCATGCCCCAAGGAGCTTCTGAAGAAAAATTTATCGAAGGTTTTGGTGGCGCTATTCCAGAGCTCTATTATACCAAGAGAGATGGAAAGAAAGCAGGCTATGGCCCTTTTAAGCTAGTTATGGATATCTCCATCCTTAAGTACGAAGACACGGAGTCAGCCGAGAGAAGCTACATTAACATTAGCGAAACCCAAGAACTTCAGGACTCAACTTATGGGGGTATTGTCTTAAAGAATGGCTCTTACACTTTACCTTCTTGGTGGGAAGAAATGAAAGTAGAGTGGGGTGAGTCTACTATGCCATGCTATCTTATTCACTCTAATTGCTTCGTTATTCGCTTCTTTGGTCGAGAAGACATCACCAAAGACATTTTGGATAGAATTATTGTTGCATTTGGAGTATAAGGAATAAAAACGGAGGCAACGGCGATTATGAAAAGTAAGAAGTTTCTATTCGGAATAGTAGTTGTTCTTCTAATGGTAACCTTGGTTCTACCCGGTTGCAACAAACAACAACCAACTGAATTAGTAATTCCTTCATCCATGTCACCAGTCGAGGTCTTCAAAGAAGTGGCCATCACCGACTCGTATTCTGAGATTCTTCCACTCCTCGACGACAAATGGTCAGCAGAGCATATGGAACCTTGGGATATGCCACAGGGAGCTACTGAAGAACAGTTCATCGAAGGCTATATTGCTGAGGTTCCAGAGGTTCTGTATACCAAGAGGGATGGGAAGCGAGCAGGTTGTGGATATTATAGAATGGTATTGGATATTTTCATCCTTGAATATGAAGACACGGAATCTGCTGAGAGAAGTTTCGTTAATATTAGTGAGGCACAAGAACTCCAGGACTTGACTTATGAGGGCATTGTCTTGAAGAACGGCACTTACACTTTAGCCGATTGGGAGGAATATGAAGAATATTACTGGGATGAACCCAACCAACCATGCTATCTAATTCATTCTGGTTGCTTCGTTATCTACCTCTATGGTCGGGATGATGTTGCTAACGACATTTTGGACAGAATTATTGTCGCATTTGGAGTAGAATAAAACTCCAGCCAAACGCAGGCGGGAAATACAACTTAAGAAGGTTGTAAATTGGGCATGAAGAAAGCTTGTTTCACATGTTTCACTTCTCCTCGTGTTGAACACTTCACCAATCCCCCCGCTTAATTCGTTTTCTTTGGAAACCTGACCCCATTGAGGTATAATGTTTATCCGCCCACATGGATATTCTAGCTACGCTCAATCCCGCCCAGAGAGAGGCCGCGGAAACTGTTGAAGGACCGATACTCATTTTAGCCGGTCCAGGCAGTGGCAAGACCAGGGTAATCACGCATAGAGTGGCTTACCTGATCAAAGTTTGTGGGGTGAAACCTCATAACATCATGGCGGTCACATTCACCAATAAAGCCGCTCGTGAAATGGAACAGAGATTAGCGCAACTATTAGGACAGACAAGCGAGGCATTGACACTGGGAACCTTTCACGCTATCTGCGCTCGAATTTTGCGTCGAGAAGCCGGGGCTATCGGGCTTAATCCAAGATTCGTCATCTACGATGCCGAGGACCAATTAAATGCCATAAAGCAGAGCCTTCAGGACATAGATCTCGACCCCAAGCAATATTCCCCCCATGCGATACAATCGGTGATTAGCTCCGCCAAGAGTCGGCTTCTCAACCCGCAGCAATACTCGGAGCGAGTGCAGAGCTACTTTGAAGAAATAGTTCAAAGGGTTTATGAGCAATATCAAGGCTTATTGAGCAAAAGCGAGGCACTGGATTTCGATGACCTGCTGATGAGGACAGCACAGCTATTTGAAAACCATCCCGATATCTTGAGCAGATACGAATCCCGCTATGTTCACATTCTGGTGGATGAATTCCAGGATACCAATCTAGCACAGTACGCCCTGATAAAACAGCTGGCAGGGAAATATGAAAACATCTGCGTGGTTGGTGACCCGGACCAATCCATTTACTCCTGGAGATTTGCTGACCTGCGCAACATTTTAACTTTTGAAAAAGATTACCCCAACGCCAAAGTGGTGCTTCTGGAGCAAAACTACCGCTCCACCAGGAATATTCTCCAGGCGGCTTCAGACATCATCTCGCAGAACGTAAAGCGAAAAGCCAAAGAACTATGGACGGAAAACGAAGTGGGCAGCCTGGTAAACCTCGTGGAAAGCTATACCGAGGACGAGGAATCCCAATTTGTGGTCAGCGAGGTAGAAAGACTGGTTACCCAGGAAAAGCTATCGCTCAAGGACTTTGCCGTGATGTATCGCGTTAACGCCCAGTCAAGAGCGCTCGAGGAAAGTTTCATTCGCTACGGAGTGCCCTATAGACTCATCGGTGGCACACGCTTTTATCAACGGCAGGAAATCAGGGATGCCTTAGCTTACCTCAGGGTTATCCGCAATCCCAATGACAATTTAAGCCTGATGCGTGTCATAAATGTTCCCGGGCGAGGCATCGGGCAGGTCACGGTAGCTCACCTCCAGGCCAAGGCAAGAAGTGACGACATCTCCCTCTACCATGCCCTAAAACACATGGTAGATGAGAAAGTTTTTCCACCACGTATCCTTCCCACAGTCACCAGACTCTCGACCATTATTGATGATCTTATCACCAAAAGTCACAAGCTATATCCCGGTGAACTACTGGGTGAGATACTGGAGAGCACCGAATACCGGGAACACATCCTGAACAAGGAACATGGGGAGGAAAGGTGGGAGAATATCATGGAGTTGAGGAACGTTGCCTCAGACTATGATGAACCTTCCCCTGAGCAGGCTCTGGATGCCTTCCTGGAGAAAGTGAGCCTGGTGTCAGATACAGATGAACTGGATGGAACCATTGATGCAGTGACATTGATCACCCTGCACCAGGCCAAGGGGCTGGAATTCCCGGTGGTCTTCATCGCCGGCATGGAGGAAGGCATCTTACCACACCGAAAATCCTTTGATGACCCTGACGAGATGGAGGAGGAGCGTCGTCTATGTTATGTTGGGATAACTAGAGCTAAGAAGCACGTCTATCTTCTTCGCAGCTATCGTCGCAGCCTGTTTGGCAGTGGTCTGGTAAACCCGCCTTCACGCTTCCTGGAGGACATCCCACCGCAACTGGTGACCACCAAAGGATTGTGGGAGAGGGAAACCGCCCCACCACCGGTTAGCCAAGAAAAACCAACGGAGTTAATCGTCGGTGACCAGGTTTATCACGATAAGTTTGGCAGTGGAATCGTGGTAGATTGCTTCCCGATTAGAGACGACCAGGAAATAACCGTATCCTTTCAACGAGTGGGAGTCAAAAAGCTTTTGTTCAGCCTCGCTCCTTTAAGAAAAATCGAGCCAGACTATTGACAGAATACACGAAACCGTGTAAAGTTTAGATAATGCCGATCAAAGTTTTGACTCCACAGGTCGTTTCAAAGATAGCTGCTGGTGAAGTGGTTGAGAGACCGGCTTCAGTAGTCAAGGAACTGCTAGAGAACTCGCTGGATGCTCAAGCCAGTGAGATTAATGTTGAAGCGCACGGCGGTGGAATAGAGTTAATCAAGGTAACCGATAACGGAACTGGCATTCCCGCCTCGGAGGTAGAGCTCGCCTTTCATAGATACGCTACCAGCAAGATCGCTGACCTAGTTGACCTGGAAGATATCTCCAGCCTTGGCTTTCGCGGTGAAGCGTTACCCAGCATAGCTGCTGTAGCTGAAGTGGAAATCCTCACCAGAGCACCTTCAGAGGCAATCGGCAGCTACATATGTTTGAGAAAGGGAGAGATAGCTGCCAGGGAAAGTCGCGCCAGACAGCAAGGAACAACTGTAGTGATACGCCGACTGTTTCATTATCTCCCGGCACGCCTCAAGTTCCTCAAATCAGCAGCTACAGAAAATAGCCACATTTCCTATTTACTGAACGAATATGCTCTTGCCTTCCCTGAAGTCAGGTTCAGCTTGATTACCGACAAACGAAATAACTTATTCACCAGGGGCGATGGAAATTTACGGAACGTGACCAGCCAAATATATAGCTTAGAAGTAGCCCAGAGGATGTTACAGGTGGAGGAAGAGAACGCTTTCGCCAGAGTTAACGGACTGGTTAGTCCGCCGTCACTCAATCGAACCAATCGCAGCTATGTCAGCTTCTTCGTAAACCGCCGCTGGATACGCAGTCCATTGCTAACCAGGGCAGCCGAGCAAGCCTATCACGGCTTACTGATGGAAGGCAGGCACCCCTTAGTAATACTCAATCTATCACTGCCCGGCAGGGAGATCGACATCAACGTTCATCCTGCCAAAGCCCAGGTGAAGTTCCACCATGAACAAGTTATCTTCGCTACCGTGGAAAGGGCAGTAGGGGAAGCGCTGGGCAAAGCATCCATGGCAAAGCCGATAGCCATGCCTGCGATGACCGGTTCATATCAGCAACACAGCCTGTCAATGGTGAGCGATAAAGAGCCGACCTTCACTACCCCGTTACCCACTCTCAGCCTGCCTATTTTGCATGTCATTGGACAACTAAGCAACACATATATCATTGCTGAAGGTCCCGAAGGGCTTTACCTTATTGACCAGCATGCAGCACATGAGCGGATACTTTATGACAGAATATTGGCACAATGGTCCAGACAGGAAGTCGAGGTTCAAGGCTTGCTTGAACCAATAACCATAGAGCTTAATCCCGGGGAGGAAGAAATCCTGAAAACCAATAAAGATATGCTGGCTCAATTTGGCTTTGACATCGAGCCATTCGGTGACAGGAGCTATTTAATACGAACCATACCGGCATTAGCCACCAGAGCAAACCTCGACGAGGTAATGAGCACACTATTCAGCAATCTTGACAGCAAAGAAGAGGTAACTCCATGGGAGGAGAAAATAGCCCAATCACTCGCTTGCCATAGCGCTATCAGAGCCGGACAGCAGCTAAGCAATGATGAAATGCGGGAATTGATAAGACAGCTGGAGGAAGCAAATCAACCACGCACGTGCCCTCATGGCAGACCAACCATGATTCAGCTAACCTCACATCAATTGGAAAGGGAATTTGGCAGGACAGGCTAGCGTAATAAAAGCCGTCAAAATCCCGTTGCTTTCCTAGAACACAAGTGCTAAAATAGCCGCCAGTGAAGCTACTAAAAATAGCGTTAGACAAACAGGATTACAATCTGGCTGCTCACGTCCTTGTCTATGGCTTGATAAAAGCAACACAGGAGAAAACCAAGGACTCAGTAAACCTCAGAAAATTACGAAACTGTCATGCCACAAGGAACAAGAAAAGACGTGCGCAAGGGTGACCACCGTGGGTTTTACTCCAAAGCATTACAGGAAGCAGAGAAGCTAGAGCTTGACGAAGCCTACCAGATACAAGGCGTTGATGATGAAATCGCTTTACTCAGGCTTAAACTCAAGGAATTAGCGAAGGAACAGCCACAGAGAATCGACCTCCATCTCAAGGCAGCCAATACCATTGCCAGATTGGTCAAGATCAAATACCAGACCAGCAAGGAGCAAAAGAACTCGCTTAAGGAAGCCATTGCCAGGGTGCTCACCGAGGTTGCTTTACCCCTCGGGATAAACATCGGGGTGAAGAGACTGTAGCCTTCATGAAATTAAGACCCTACCAGCAAGAAGTAGCTAAAGCAGCGCTCAACTCCATCCAGAGCCACAAGGGCTTGACCTTTTCAGTGGAGATTGCCCGTCAGGGAGGGAAAAACGAACTATCAGCCCATCTGGAATTGCTTTTGCTCACTCTCTATATGGCTCGAGGTGGAAACTTGATTAAATGCTCCCCCACCTTCAAGCCACAGACGATAATCTCCATGGCCAGATTAAAGGACAGACTCGATGATTTTGGCTTCAATGGATTATATCACTCCCAAATGGGATACATCATTCAGCTAGGCGAAGCCAAGGCGATATTCTTATCGGCGGAGGAATCATCTTCAGTGGTAGGACACACCGCTGATATCTTGTTAGAAATTGACGAATCCCAGGACGTCGCAAAAGAAAAATACAACAAGGAGTTCCGACCTATGGGTTCAGCCACCAATGTCACCTGCATCCATTACGGCACAACATGGGATGATGACACCTTGCTGGAGGAGATAAAGCAGAATAACCTGGAGCTGGAAAGAATAGACGGGATAAGACGGCACTTCAGGTATGACTGGCAGGAAATAGCCAGATACAACCGGGATTATGGCAGATATGTTATTCAGGAAAGGGAAAGGCTTGGCGAAGACCATCCGCTATTCAGGACTCAATATGCCTTGTTGCCCATCAAAGGCGGCGGAAGGTTTCTATCCCGGCAGCAGATAGCTCAGATGATAGGGAGCCATCAAAGGCTACAGTCGCCCCATAAAGCAGGAACTCTGTATATCGCCGGTGTCGACCTGGCTGGAGAAAAGATCGAGGACAGTAAAAATCGGCACAATTTTGGAGATAACAGCCAGGATTCCACCGTTATCACCATCGCTGAGGTAGATATGGCTAACAGATTGCCAATATTGAGGATAGTGGAGCAGTATCAATGGACAGGGATAGCCCATAGCCAGCTATATCCACAAATGGTGGAAATTGTAAAGAACATATGGAATTGCCATCGCATTGCCGTCGATGCTACCGGGCTTGGTCAGCCTGTAGCCAGTTTCCTGAAGAAGGAGCTGGGTAGCAAGGTGATTCCATTCACGTTCACCCAGAGGAGCAAGTCCGCGCTGGGATTCGAGCTATTATCCTGCATAAATTCAAACAGGCTAAAGCTATACCAGCAGGACGGTTCCAGGGAGTATCGGGAGACGATGTTTCAACTGGAAAAAGCAAAGGCGCAATATCGACCCAATCAGACGGTAAATTTCTATGTTCCGCCCTGGGAGGGACATGATGATTTTCTAATGAGCCTTGCCCTGCTAACAGTCGCTGCTAAAGAATCCACAGTCCGCCACGCTAAAGGCTCAACCAGGGATTATAGTTAACCAAAAATTTCTAAATTCTAAGCTCTAAATCCCAAACAATATTAAAAATCAAACATAAAAAGTCAAAATGACAAATTAAAATTAGGCACAAAACTATTTATAATCTCACTTGCTTTCCTGGAATGTCAAATCCCCCTAAATCCCCCTTTAGAAAAGGGGGATTTAGGGGGATTTTTATACGAACGTATGTGGGATACTCTAAATTCAAAACTGAATTTAGTAGCTATCAGCCTTCAGCCATTGGCTAACTGCTGATTGCTGATTACTGACCGCCGGCTGTTGACTACTCACCCAACAGGTTGGGTAAATCCTTGCTCAAAACGCTTAACTCATCTATTTTCTTCTTAGTTTCCGTTAACTGCCCTTCATATTGCGCAGCGTAAGCCGTAGCTTGCTCATAAAAATCCCTCACCCTGGGCACAAAGGATAGCTGCGAGAATATCACGGCAACATCAATGAAATGCTTTTCGGCAGGGAAATCGCCTCCCCTTATCATGGCACTCGGGGAAAGCTCTTTAATATAGCCACTAACGTTTTTCACCATATCCATGTTCATCTCTCTGCCCGGCCCGGCGATGATGTACAGCGCTTTGCCGGCATCCCTGGGGTTGCAATCGATGGAAAGTTCGCTCAAGGTAGCATCCATAGCCTGCGTTCCCCTGAAGCTCTCCAAAGCTTTATCACGGAACTTTTTCTTATTTATCTCCCAGGGGAACCGAAAACTGGGGAGCACAGTCCTCCCGATACCAACAGTGGTCCATCCTTCAATAGAGGCAATCACATCACCAGCATCCACCGTCCTTGAGCCCACGAACTTGCCCTTAGTTACCTCACCAGCACATAACAAATCGTAAAAAGGCTCAGCGATTTGCCGGTTTATCTTATCCATATTATTTATCAGACTCATGTCCTTCCTGACATATCTCTGGTTATCCGCCAGAAAAACAGCATCCACTACGTCGTAGACTGATTTAAGGCAGGTGGCAGTATTGTAAACACTTCGATCTTCAGTTGACTGCTCATGCTCAAAAGGAAGGACAATAAGGGCAAAAAGGGGCTTGCTGAGGTATCGCTCCTTAATCATCCTGGCGATCACCGGGATCCCTCCCGAGCCGGTGCCACCGGCAGCGCCAGCGACAATCATAAAGCCATGGGTTTCATAAAACCTTGGCTCCGCCCTTATCGCATCCATCACCTTATCGCCATCCTCCTTAGCCAGCTTGGCGCCAAGCTCATTTATCTTGCCAACACCATGTCCCAGTGTTTGACGCAAGCCAATAAGTATGCGGTGCATGTAATCATTTTTAACAAACTGCAATCCGGTAAGGTCAGCCTGGTCAGTATTCACCGCCAGAACATGCGGAGCAATGACTGCCTTACGCTCCGTCCGCGCCTTAAGATTTAACCTGGCAAACTGGTCGGCAATTCGACAACCGCATTGCCCCAATCCAATAACTGTTAGCTTCATCTGTTACCTCCTAATTGCATTAGTCATAATAATAACGCCGTGGCCTTATCACAAAAAACCAGACCAGGACACCAACACCCACCGCTGCTAAGCTTATAATAGCGATAAGTCCCCATAATGGCAACTGCCCGGTATGAAAAGACTGAACAGTGGTCCAGTGTCCTTCATTCGCTGCGGCGTCTACAGCCCTGACTTTCCAATAGTAGGTGCCGCCGGACAAGGCATAGTCTTTGGGCAAGGAATAGGTAATAGTATCATCGAGAGCGGTAACGTTTTGGCTGGGAATACCAACAGAAACTATAGGAGCAGTGAAATTTGTGCTGTTGGTGGATATCTGCAACTCGTAGCTAGCGATGCCACTTGCGTCGGTTACATTAGACCATTCAAATGTGGGAGCTACCTTGCCCACAAAGCCAACTCCAGTGCCATTTGCTGGCGAGAGAGGCTCTGGAGCCGCTGGCGGATTCTCCTCCATAAAGAAGGTAGCGCTGGCCAAGACATGCCCCAGGTTGTCCTCCACAACTACCTCCTGGGCACCGTGAACTCCTTTAGCCTTAAACGTAACACTGCCGGTAGAGGGAAAATTGCCTTCGGTGCTAGTCTGAGCACTAGCTGTCTGATTTTCATAAACAATGGTAATTGAGATACCACGGTCAAAGCCACCGCCGGTTACCGTTATAGTCAGGCCCACATGACCCGGAGAGGTGGAACTCGTTGCCGGCGCCAATGTCACCCCCGGAGCTACTGTGAACTTAACATTTTCAACTTCGGTATACTTGGTATATTTACCTGAGGCATCTACCTCGTATTTTCCTTCAACACTGGGCGGCACCTCAAAAGTAGCGCTCCAGCTGCCAAGCTTATCGGTTTCCGCCTCCTCAATCTGCGCCACCACTTCATCATCATACTTTATCTTGATATTCGCCTCTTCCTTTTCAAATCCCGTGGCGGTTACCGTGACGATGTCGCCCACGGAGCCTGATTTCGGATTCAAAGTTATCTCCGGCTTTACGGTGAATTCGACCTCATCAACATCTGCATAAGCAGTATCGTCACCTTTAGCATCTATATCATGCTTTCCTTTGACAGATTCAGGAACGACAAAAGTCGCCGTCCAGGTGCCATACTCGTCAGTTTCCGCTTCCTCAACTTGTCCCTCCACATCGTCATCATACCTTATCTTAATGCTCTCCTCATCCTCGGCAAACCCAGTGCCGGTTACCTCAACCTCGTCTCCCACAAATCCCTCATCATCGTCCAGCTCAATTGCCGGCTCCACGGTGAAATACTCTTTTGCGCAGCTTGTGCTTGTATAGCAAACACAAACATAATGCTTGCCACTGCAGCTCTCAGGAACATCAAAGTGATAGCTAAAATTGCCAGTGGTACCAACATCGTAATCTTCCTCTATCACCTCGCCGTCAAAGCAGTCAGAGCCCTCAACACAATAATAGATATCCACATCCTCATGGGGATCAAAGTCATTTCCCCGAATAGTCACCCTTTCTCCCACATTACCCAAACTGGGCGAAAGCTCGATACTGCGAGCAGCCTGAACTTGCTCAGGGATAGCAAGAACCGGGATCGCTATAAGGCAGATGAGCAAAGCAATAATTAGCCGTGGTAATAACTTCATTTAACAGCCCCCCTTGTTGTCATTGCGACTTTTTTGTTCGTCATTCCACCATTACAGCGTGAGATTGCTTCGGCACTTTGTGCCTCGCAATGACATAAGGCGCGTCATTGCGACCTTTTTGTTCGTCATTGCACCATTATAGCGTGAGATTGCTTCGGCACTTTGTGCCTCGCAATAACATAAGGCGGGTCATTGCGCCTTTCTTCTCTGTCATTGCGAGCCGAAGGCGTGGCAATCTCAAGCCCTCTCACCACACTGAATAGCATTCCCCATTTCTGGCTCATTGTATCATAATAATGAAACTCCAGTACAAAAGTAAATACCCAGCCTGGGAGAAGCAATATTTGTTATACCATGCTTGCCATCGAGAACAAAGGTGAGCATATCACATAAAGGCATGCTCAGGATAATCGCAACTATCTACCCCATTTAAAACAGAGGGAGATGCTGCCAGACAATCTATGCTTTCGCTCCCCTTCGCCACCACAGGAAGTAAACTAAAATACCGGCGACGATCGTACCGGTTACTATCGTCCACCAGTATCGGCTGAACGATGATGGCGCTGCAGAGCAATAACCAGGTCAAGAGCTTGGTTATTCACTCTGTGCTGGCTGTGCTGGCTGTCCTGGTTTCCTCCTCCTTCTCCAGCCCCAAATCGCTGCCCAGGTAATCAAGCCAACACCGGCTATTATGTCAAAGATAGACCACCCATCGATGCTGCGTGACACCGTGAACTCTCCGCTCAACCCGGCGACTTCTACCTCATACTGCCCATAATCCATTCCAGACAGAGTGAAGCTTACCTCCTGGCTCTGTCCTGCAGCCAGTGCCACTTCTTTGGCATCTACTGTTTCTTCATTTAACTTCAGCTCAGCAATATAAGTGCCTTCCTCCCCACCGTTATTGGCTACATTAGCAGTGATGGTGACATCCTCTCCCGTCACTGCCACGAAGATGTTTTTCCTTACCTGCGGGCTTTGCTCAATATTTAAGGCGCTCGGCACAAAACTGGCTGGGGGAGGAGCAGGAGCAAGTTCTGCTATTATGGCGACTGCGCTGCAGTGGTTTATCAGACCGGTCGCCTTACCAATTTCGGCTACGCGACCTGTATCAGTTGGCAAACCAACCCAACTGCCCTGTTCGGTATCGTAGTAGGCAACAACCACCGAAGCGGTAGACTCCGGCAAGTCGTTAGGGTCATAGCTCAACACTATTGTGATATTCTGGTCGAAGCTAACGCCTGAACAATAATGTGGTGTGCCTCGATAGCCGCAACGGCTGGAGCCATAGCTACCTGTGAAGTTATAGACTGAGCCAATTACTACTGAACCATCCGGCACCGGCAGTGATTGATTTGCCACACTCATCACCAGTACCTCTGGCGGTTTGTTAGTGTCATCACAAATCACCCTGGTGTGACGGTCAATCTCCAGGAAGCTGGTATTGTTGAAATCAGATGCCACCTTATCTTCGAGAGTGGCGCTGGTACCTGATGACATTCTCACCTTGGTTATATTCCCCAGCATGTCTATCTCGAGATCGGGGCTGCCTCCGCCACCACCTCCTCCCCCACCTCCGCCTCCACCACCACTACTGCGAACACTCACTGTGGCACTCGCAGTATCATTTACTGTTCCCCTAAGAGGGCCTCCACCTCCGCCACCCCCACCTCCACCTCCAGCAATACCTCCACCACCTTTGGGAACAATTGTATAGGTTCCTGTGACATTGACTATATTGGTTACTGTAGCAGTTGGGTTTGCAGTTACATTAAAGGTGTTCGATTCACCCACTGTCAGATTGGTGTCAGGCAATTCAGAGGTAAGATTGTCCAGCTTATCGTCGATAACGGTAACATTAGTCAGGTTAATATCACCGGTATTGGTCACATTGTAGGTATAGGTAACCTGCGCACCGCTATAGATGCTGGTTGGTGAGGCTGTCTTAACTACTTCTATGCCTGGACTATATACCGTTATGTATTCACTCCTGGTTTCGGTATCATTACCACATTCATTCTCTACCGTCAGGCTCACGTTGTAGGTGCCGGCAGTAGAGTAGGTGTGGCTTGGGTACTGAATGTTGCTTGTGTTGCCGTCACCGAAGTCCCAGCTCCAGTTTATCGGATTACCAGTGGAGTTATCGGTGAAGTTAACGGTCAACGGGACACAGCCAGTGGTAGGGATGGCAGTGAAGTTAGCTATGGGTAGAGCCTTCACCACGATATAATTGGTCTTGATCGTGGTGTTTGAGCCACACTTATTGGTCACATTCAGGGTGACATTGTAGGTACCAGCTCTGGAGTATTGGTGCCTTGGGTTCTTGGTGGTGTTGGTATTCTCGTCACCGAAGTTCCACAGCCAGCTGGTGGGATTTCCTGTGGAGTTATCGGTAAATTGAACCAGGATGTCGACACAGGGGTTGGTGTTATTGACAATGAAGTTTGCTACTGGCGGACCACTTACCGTGATGTAATTGGGCTTGGACTCAGTATCACTGCCGCAGTCACTGGTTACGGTTAAGTTGACGGTGTAGTTGCCGGGAGCGGTGTAGGTATGAGTTACGTTCCTAGTGTTGTAATCCGCTACACCATCACCATCTACATCCCAGCTCCAGGAAAGAATCTCCCCTGTGGGTGTGGACTTGTCGGTGAAGTTAACCGACGTATTCACACAGGGGTTGGGGTTATCGACAGTAAAGTTTGCTACTGGTACAGGCTTTACCACTATATAGCCAGTCTCGGTCCTGGTATCATTGGTATAGCCATCGCCCACCTCCAGGCTGACATTATAGCTGCCAGCGCTGTTGTAGGTTACCGTGTGAGGTCCCTGAGTTGAAGCACCTGAAGGGCTGCCGCCCTCAAAAGTCCAGTTCCAGCTTGTGATATCCCCGGTGGACAAATCAGTGAAGTTAATCGGCGTATTCACACAGGGGGTGCGGTTATTGACAGTGAAGTTTGCTATGAGTGGTGGCCTTACCTCCATCTGGGAATCTCCTGCTATGTCTTCGAAAATATGCTCTCCAGGGATCCAAGGTTCAGCGAGATAATATCCGAGAGAACCGGTAAAGCTATAATTTCCCAGTTCGGCCTCTTCGGGCACAGCCACCTTATACAGCGCGGTGAAGTAAGTGCCATTGCTAAACATTTCACCCCAGCTAATCTCTGCTTGATTCCCTGTAGCTTTAACTACGGTCGCCGCTGGGGTGCACCACGCTGTATTGACAGTCACGTTCCAACCAGTGGGAGCAACGTCAGTAAGGGAAATAATAGTAAAGTTATCCGCAGGCGCCGTAAAGTTCACGGTGACATTGAACATCTCCCCTTGGTAGACCTTGCTGGGCAAAGCTCTGGTTGGATTGGCTGGATTGTCTGGTGGTTGCCCCACAGCTATATGTAGAGGCATGACGGTAACAGTCATCAGTGCCACTACAGCAAGCAACACTACAGACACTCTCATACTCTTATTATACCACAAACGGCGCTCAAACGGAACTGAGACTGGCTATATTCCCTGACTACCTCCCTTTATTAGCAGTTGCATCCGCAGGGGAATTGCCAGGAGTGGATCGATTCATCAGCTTTCCAGGAATGAATCTGCCACTCAGGATGCGGTACACCAAATTCGTCAACCGGTACAAATAGCCAGTGATTGACGCTTGTCATAGCATAGGACATCGAGGCTGCCATGCAAACAAGTCCGTAGTCAGCTTCGAAGTCCATGCGGTATCCCGCGGCTAACTTCACCGGCGTTGACCAGTCTATGTAGTCCGGGTGCGAGTAATTCCGAGGCGTCCCCATATTACTTGTGTTTATGGGGTAGTAGCAGTATTTTGAAGCATACTGCCAGTAATATCCCGTGTCATCCGCGCAATTCTCATACCAGGTAGTAGGGTCTTCGCTGAAGTTTCCGCCGATAGCACTCACGTGTTCGGGTGCTGGTATTGTACTTATCGGTACTAGACTGCTGGAATCCGATGCCTCCCAGTCCATAGGCTGCTCGTATAGCGTGACCGTCACAGTGTCCAGCAGGTTCCCGTTAACATCGCGAGTCTCTCCAACTACACAGCCAGGTACTGTTACTACCTTCTCACGCTCCTCGCATATGACAGTTTCATATGGTCCCTCGGGACCAATCCAGTAGTCAACCCAGGCTGGATAATTGTTGATGGGACTACCATCGCATGGAGGACATGGCATAGCACTACAATTGGGCCAGAAATTGGACCCCGCGGTAGCAGTCATCGGAATGGTTACTAGATACTTGGCGCTGAAGTTCTGGGGTGGGTCATAAGGCCCGTCCCAGGCATACTCCGCCTTGTTATAGTTACTCTTGTTGTAGCTTGCTGGGGGGAAACACCAATCATCATTGGTCTCAACCTCCCAACCTTCGGGAGCATAGTCGGTCAGACCGATACTGTTGAAGTCAGCCACCGGTGCACTGAAGTTCACGTAGACCCAGAAGGTGTCTCCGGGATATTCGGCGTCTGCCATCAGACGATCATCAGGCAAATCTCTCATAACATCGATATCGGTAGGCTCTGTAACGTTCAGGATTATCGGAAGGATAAATGTGCTACCGGTTATGGTGATATTGGCATTGTAAGTCTTTCCTCCCTCTAAACCCGTGGTATTAACAGTTACCAACACCGTATCAGACACATTGGCAGTAAGGCTACCACTGGTGATGTTCTGGCTAAGCCAGCTCATGTTCCCATTGGGGTCATAGGTTACATTTAAGGAGTCCCAGTTCAGCGTGCCACCACCACAGTTAGTTATAGTGTAAATCTTGCTATCAGTGGTATTCGGCGCAAGTCTGAAGGTTAGCTTAGAGGGGTCGACACAAAGGATCGGTGGAAGCTCAACGAAGTGAGCGGTTACACTCTTGGTCAGCGAATCCATGGTTACAGTGTCGGGAGTAGTGTTGCCAGTAAGGTTGCCACTCCAGTGGTCGAACGTCCAGCCGGCCGCTGAGTCTACCGCCTCCAGGCCAACTATATCGTCCCAATCCCAGTTGCTGATGTCGGGATAAGAGCCTGGAATCGCTCCATCTACCTTTACGTCTCCCTTGTCAGCAGGGCTTACATCCACCGTCAGCTTGGGAGAGCCGATTATCACAGTGCCATTGATCATCAAGTTCGTGTTACCTTTCTCGAGGTAATCGGTGGCTCCATACTCCACCGTGGTCGTCCGAGGCGGTGGACCACTCTCGTAAACCCAAGATACTGTGCTGCTTCCCTCAAGCAACTTAGCGGTACAGTTTATCTTGGCCGAAATAATGGTGGTAAGGTTAATCGATGTGCCCAGCGACGCTTTCGGCTGATAGCTTATCGTGCCACTGACATTGTCAATTGTCGCTGCCCCCATATCCTCAGGGAAGTCAATCTTGGTGACACTGTCCACAGTAAAGTAGCTGGGGTCGAAGTCCAGCTCAATCATGGCGATCGCAACTTCCATGCCATCGGGGTTGTTGATCACAGCATCAATTTGAAAGTCACCACCAGATAACACATACGTGGTCGCATCCTCGATTGCAACGGTAACGTTATATGTCTCCGGGGTAGTGACAATCAGGATTACCGAAAGATTAACTGTGCTACCAGTTATGGTGATAGTGGCATTGTAAGTCTCTCCTGCCACTAAACCCGTGGTATTAACAGTTACCAACACCGTATCAGACGCATTGGCAGTAAGGCTACCACTGGTGATGTTCTGGCTAAGCCAGCTCATGTTCCCATTGGGGTCATAGGTTACACTTGAAGAGTCCCAGTTCAGTGTGCCACAACCGCGGTTAGTGATAGTGTAAATCTTGCTACCAGTGGTATTCGGCGGAAGTGTGAAGGGCAGGCTAGAGGGAGTGACGTTAAGGACCGGCGGTAGCTCCTCAAAGTTCGCCGTTACATCCTTATCACCATCCATGTGGATGGTAGTCGGGTTATCACTTCCACTCAGGTCGCCGCTCCAGCCAGTGAAGTACCAGCACTCATCTACCGGGATAGCCTCTACACCTACAGTGGCGCAGCAATTATAGGTGCCTCCACCAGTTACACTGCCTCCCTCAGACGGGCTGGCACTGGTCGTCAGAGTATAACTTGGCACAGAACAATAAGCAGTTACGCTCTTATCACTATCCATGGTTATGTTGTGCGTTTGCGCCCCGGCATCCGACCAGCTGGCAAAGTCACAGCACACAGCACTGTCATCAGCGCTCACTATTACATTCGCACCCACACTAATTCCCGTGAATGTCTCGCTTCCACCAGCTGATACCGTGCCGCTCGCTGCTCCACTAACATTTATCGGACAGCAGCCATCCGAGGTCACTGTCAGGTTGTAGATTGGGGTGAAGTGGGCGGTAACATTCTTATCGGAATCCATGGTTATATTCACCGGGGTCGCATTCCCGCTCAGGTTTCCACTCCAAGAACTTTCAAAGGTATACCCACTTGCCGCTATAGCATTAAGGGTCACGTTCTCACTACAATTCCACGTTGTGCTGTTGGGATAGCTGGGTGGTGTTGCTCCGTTCACCGTCACATTTCCACCACCACCAGGGCTAACATTTACCGTCAGATTATAACTTGGCACAGAACAATAAGCAGTTACGCTCTTATTACTATCCATGGTTATCGTGTGAGTCTGCGCCCCGGTATCTGACCAGCTATCAAATTCACAGCACACAGCACTGTCATCAGCACTGACTGTTACATTCCCGCCTTCACCAATGCCCGTGAATGTCTTGCTTCCACCAGCTGATACTGTGCCGCTCGCTGCTCCACTAACATTTATCGGACAGCAACCATCCGAGGTCACTGTCAGATTATAGGTTACCGCACTGAAGTGCGCCGTTACACTCTTATCACCATTCATTGTTATATTGCTGGGATTGACGCTACCACTCAGGTCTCCGCTCCAGCTCACAAAGGTATACCCACCTGCCGCTACAGCATTGAGAGTCACGTTGTTACCACAGACCCATGTTGTCGTGTTGGGATAGCTGGGTGGCGTTGCTCCGTTCACCGTCACATTACCACCACCAACGGGGCTAACATCTACCGTCAGATTATAACTTGGCACGGAACAGTAAGCGGTTACGCTCTTATCAGAATCCATGGTTATCGTGTGACTTTGCGCCCCAGCATCCGACCAGCTATCAAATTCACAGCACACAGCACTGTCATCAGCACTGACTGTTACATTCTCTCCTTCAACAATCCCCGGGAATGTCTGGCTTCCACCAGCTGGTACTGTGCCGCTCGCCGCTCCACTAACATTTATCGGACAGCAGCCATCCGAGGTCACTGTCAGGTTGTAGATTGGGGTGAAGTGGGCGGTTACACTCTTATCGGAAGTCATGGTAACATTCACCGGGGTCGTGTTGCCACTCAGGTTTCCGCTCCAAGAACTCACGAAGATATACCCACTTGCCGCTACAGCATTGAGAGTCACGTTGTTACCACAGACCCATGTTGTCGTGTTGGGATAGCTCGATGGCGTTGCTCCATTCACCGTCACATTTCCACCATCACCAGGGCTAACATCTACCGTCAGATTATAACTTGGCACAGAACAATAAGCAGTTACGCTCTTATCACTATCCACGGTTATCGCGTGAGTTTGCAACCCAGCGTCTGACCAATTATCAAATTCACAGCACACAGCACTGTCATCAGCACTGACTGTTACATTCCCGCCTTCACCAATCCCTGTGAATGTCTCGCTTCCACCAGCTAATACTGTGCCGCTCGCTGCTCCACTAACATTTATCGGACAGCAGCCATCCGAGGTCACTGTCAGGTTATAGGTTACCGCACTGAAGTGCGCCGTTACACTCTTATCACCATTCATTGTTATATTGCTGGGATTGACGCTACCACTCAGGTCTCCGCTCCAGCTCACAAAGGTATACCCACCTGCCGCTACCGCATCAACTGTCACCTCCTCACCACAAGTCCATGTTGTCGTGTTGGGATAGCTCGATGGCGTTGCTCCATTCACCGTCACATTTCCACCATCACCAGGGGTGACATCTACCGTCAGATTATAACTTGGCACAGAACAATAAGCAGTTACGCTCTTATCACTATCCATGGTTATCGCGTGAGTTTGCAACCCAGCGTCTGACCAATTATCAAATTCACAGCACACAGCACTGTCATCAGCACTGATTGTTACATTCCCGCCTTCACCAATCCCCGTGAATGTCTGGTTTCCACCAGCCGATACTGTGCCGTTCGCTGCCCCACTAACATCTATCGGACAGCAGCCATTTGAGATCACTGTCAGATTATAGGTTACCGCACTGAAGTGCGCCGTTACACTCTTAGTGGAAGTCACGGTTATATTGGTGGGATTGACGCTTCCACTCAGATCCCCACTCCAGTGGTCAAACTCGTACCCACTTGCCGCTACAGCATTGAGAGTCACGTTGTTACCACAGACCCATGTTGTCGTGTTGGGATAGCTCGATGGCGTTGCTCCATTCACCGTCACATTTCCACCATCACCAGGGGTGACATCTACCGTCAGATTATAACTTGGCACAGAACAATAAGCAGTTACGCTCTTATTACTATTCATGGTTATCGTGTGAGTCTGCGCCCCAGCATCCGACCAGCTATCAAATTCACAGCACACAGCACTGTCATCAGCACTGACTGTCACATTCCCGCCTTCACCAATCCCTGTGAATGTCTCGCTTCCACCAGCCGATACTGTGCCGTTCGCTGCCCCACTAACATTTATCGGACAGCAGCCATCTGAGATCACTGTCAGATTATAGACTGGGGTGAAGTGGGCGGTAACATTCTTATCGGAAGTCATGGTTATATCGGTGGGATTGACGCTTCCACTCAGGTCTTCACTCCAGTTGACAAAGCAATACCCACCCGCAGGTACGGCAGTGAGGTTAACCAGCTCACTCTCATTAAAGGTGTAACTATGAGGATAGGAGCCTGGAGCAGCCCCATTTACTTCGATATCACCCGAACCACCGGGGGTAACATTAACCGTCAGATTATAGTGTATCCCGACGTGGCTGAAGTACGCGGTTACATCCTTATCGGAATCCATGGTTATATTCACCGGGGTCGCGTTCCCACTCAGGTTTCCACCCCAGTGGTCGAAGCTATAACCAATTTCCGCTACAGCATTGAGAGTCACGTTGTCACCACAATTCCACGTCGTCGTGTTGGGATAGTTCGATGGTGTTTTTCCACTCACCGTGACGTTGCCACCACCACTCGGGGTAACATTTACCGTCAGGGTACAGGTTATCGCACTGAATGTGGCACTGATGGTGTGGTTAGCGATGACATTGGTGAATGTGTAGTTTGCCACCGCACCTTGCGATACATTATCAACCAGGACATCGGCTATGTCATAGCAAGAATCAGCGGTGATGTTGAATGTCTGGTCAGCACCACAGTCAACTACCACAGCACCCGAAGGCGAGATACTCCCATTGGCTCCCGCTGTGGCAGTGATGGTGTAAGTCTTGATGGCGAATGTGGCACTGATGGTGTGGTTAGCGATGACATTGGTGAATGTGTAGTTTGCCACCGCACCTTGCGATACATTATCAACCAGGACATCGGCTATGTCATAGCAAGAATCAGCGGTGATGTTGAAT
>Ga0315532_1000045_pt1 | contig 86933 bp, 94 predicted proteins | sample SalMarWE160370MG_FD_203082 | JGI IMG/M metagenome (GOLD analysis project Ga0315532, IMG submission 203082) | Salt marsh sediment microbial communities from the Plum Island Ecosystem LTER, Massachusetts, United States - Salt Marsh Sediment WE1603-70 ...
CCAGCAACCTCCAAAATGGAGTGCTGCCCTGTTTTAACATTGCGTAGTTTGAGCCCGCTTAGCAATTTCTCTCCCAGGATTTCTTCTACCACAGTGGTCCAAATGAACTCCAGCTTGGGCTGGGCAAATGCCCGCTCTCGAAGCACTTTTGCTGCCCTGAGCTGGTCTCGCCGATGTATTACATAAACTTTCTTAGCATGCCGAGTCAGTTCCAAAGCATCGGTGATAGCAGTATCACCTCCCCCAGCAACTGCCACTTCCCGGTCGCGAAAGAGGAAGCCATCACAGGTGGCGCAATAGGAAACACCATGGCCTGAGAGCCTTTCCTCACCAAGAACTCCCAGCTTACGATATTCCGAACCAGCAGCGATGATTATGGCTGTAGCTTCAAAGTCACCCTCAGTGGTGGAGATGCTATAGGGTTGTCCTTGGGCAATTCCTGTAACCTCAGCAGTTACAATCTCTAGGCCATATTTGGTGGCCTGTTGGTGCATGAGCGAACCCAGCTCTAAGCCCGAGATGCCTTGGGGAAAACCGGGGTAGTTCTCCACCAGGGCAGCATTCACCATTTGACCTCCAAATACGCCCCGTTCGACCAACAAGCTCTTGAGGCCTGCCCGTGAGGTGTAGAGACCGGCAGTAAGCCCGGCAGGACCGCCTCCGATGATGATTACTTCATATTTTGTCATTGGCCATCTTTCCCCGTAGTTTAGGTAAATGCTGGAGTCGCACCTGGATGCAACCTGTGCCACTTAGCAAGCAGTTCGTCTCGACTTTCTACATGCTCTGGATCAAGCACAGCGGCATCTACCGAGCACACTTCAGCACACTTCGGTGATTCGAAATTGCCCACACACTCAGTACATTTGTCGGGGTCGATTACATAAATCTCCTCCCCCTCTGAGATTGCTTCATTCTGGCACTCTGGTTCACAGGCGCCACAACTGATGCACTCATCGGTAATTTTGTAAGCCATTTATTGACCTCCTTAATTTATTGTTATTTATGCTAAACCTTTCCAGCTCTCCTGCTCCATAGCCAGGAAAGCCAGACGCTCCTCCTGATTCATCTCCGCTACCCTGATTTGGACTTTCGCACCCAGTTTCATCACTGCCTGGCGCAGGCTGTTTACGAGATAGTCCTTGATGGAGACCGGGATAGCTAAGAGAGGGAGCGCGAGCGTAAGCGTGACCTCATCATCCTTCAAAACTATATCCTTGACCATTCCCAGCTCAACTAGCGTGCGATTGATCTCCGGGTGCATCACTTGTCCTATTGCTTGATGCACATCTTCCTCCGAAATATTCCTAGTCATTATGCCTCCTCTGTTTGTGTTTTGAAGTAAATCCATCCGCCGGCTTGAATTGCCGCCTCGGAGTCTATCTACCTTTTGACACATGGTTACCTGATTACGGCGAGAATATCGCTTCTTGAGATGATTAAATACTTTCTATCTTCGACTTCAATCTCATCCCCAGTAAATTTAGCGTAAACTACTGTGTCCCCCACTTTAATTTTCTCAGCAAGCTCCTCATCCGTTCCAACCTCCACAACCTTGCCCCTCCTTGGTTTCTCCTTGGCTGTGTCGGGAAGGATTATACCTGATTTACTTTTGCTTTCTGCAACTTCTTCCGGTTCAATTAAGACCCGGTCTTCAAATGGCTTGATCTGCATCTTAAGAGCCTCCTTTCTTATTTAATGCCCAGTAATTTATCGATTTTTGCCTTATCAAAACCGACAATGGGTCGGTTATTAATTAAAACGACAGGTACACCCATTATATTTCGACGCTTGAGTTCTCTAGCTCCCTCGGGGTCTTTTTCTACGTTCACCTCCCTGAATCTGAACCTTTTCTCCTTTAAATACTCCTTAACTCTGCTACACCAGGGGCACGAAGCTCCGGTGAGAATTATGATCCTTGGCTGACTAGAAGCAGGCATAGCTACCTCTCATTGTTCCATAGGCCCTCATTCGCGGATTATTGACTTTCTTTCCCGGCTTAGCTTTCTTCATTTTACCTCGTTGAAGCTTATCTTGCAGAATCCGTCATTTTGTCGCCCTAAGCAAGCGTAGGTAGCCCCTTATAAAGAGTTCCTCTTGAAAGCTCGTAAATCCTTGGCTTGAGAGCATTCCTTTCAGGTCAAGCCTGAGAAATTCTGAAGCAAGCTGGCACTCGCCACGGATAAATGCCCATCGCAGGGGAAACCATAGCCTCTCCAGGTTAAATTCATTATAGTCAAAGATGCAAAAGACTCCTCCAGGCTTCAGGGCTCGGTAAGCATTGCTGATAATCTCGATTTTCTGAGTATCCTCAAAGCCGTGTAAGACGAACGAAATGAATACCTTGTCGAACTCCCCCTGGTATGCCAAAGGCATCTCAATTCGCTGCTCCCTAAACTCGACATTGGGATATGCCTGGCAGCGTCTTCGAGACAAGCTCAGCATTTGCTTGCTGATGTCAAGACCCAGGATGCTGCCGTTAGTGTCTATCTTTTGGGCTATAAAGCAGTCGTTTCTGCCTGTCCCCGAACCGAGGTCTAGAATAGATTCCCCCGGCTGAATATCCATCTTGTCAACGACCCTCTTAATCAGATGAGGGTAATACCCCAGCGAGATAACATTCATAAAAAGGTCATAGTAGCGGACTTCCCTTGGACCAACCTCCACCTTCGACCTTAGCGGCGGCAAGATACACCTCTAGCCAAGCATCGCCAGAAACTCATCAGCGTACTTACCGTTCCTTGCACCCTCAAATATCTCGCCTTTCTTTACCATTTTCAATGCCAAATACTCGCTGGCAGCCATTCCGGCAGAAGCTCCTTCTGAAGCGGAAGTAATAAGATGTCTATGGCCGGGAGTGATTTCGCCGCAAGCGAATATTCCCTCGATATTGGTTCTCATTTGACTATCGACCTTGACAAATTTTCCCTCCATCTCTATTCCCGCTTCCTGTACTACTTTAGTATTCGGCTCCGTTCCCACGCAGATGATCACCCAGTCAATTGCTATCTCCTTTTGCTCAATAGTTTTATTATTCACCACTATTGCTGCCTCGACCTTATTGTTACCTTTTATTTCCTTGACCTCGGTGTTGTACCAAATCTCGATGCCTTCCTTTTGCAACCTCTTGGTCATAGCCGGATAAGCCCTCAGCGAATCCCTCCGATGGACCAGGATGACTTCGCTAGCTTCGCTCTTGGCTACTAGTGCACTCTTTGCTGTGCTATTCCCACCGCCTACCACCAGAACCTTCTTGCCAGAGAATTGGTTGTAATCTCGCTTGGCATAATAAGATATGCCCTTGCCGACAAACTTGTCCTCCCCAGGCACACCGAGCTTCTGCATGGTGCTCCCTGTAGCTAGGATAATGACTTTAGCCTGATACTGATTCGCCTCAGTGGTTACAACCAAGTTTTTGGTGTCAAGGCCTAGTGCTTTCTCTTGCCTCAACTCTGCCCCCACGCCAGCGGGAGGTAGTGATGTGACTTGCTTCATCATGTAGCTCATTAGCACTTCGCCGCCGCCAGGCGGGAAACCTGGATAATTGGTCACAGTGTAAGCGATTGCGCCCTGTCCACCCACCCAGTCAGCCTCCAGAACTAGCGTGCTCCAACCATCGAGCTGGGTAAAGACCGCCGCTGATAATCCGGCGGGACCAGCTCCAACGATGATTACGTCTCTTTCTACCATGGTATACCTCCTTCTATTAGTAGGTGCATAACATATGCATCAGCTTACAGCATGCTAATCGCGTCCATAGGGCAAGAGTCAACGCATATGCCACAATCCTGACAAAAGCCCGGAATGGGATAGGGCAAATCGTATGGCTCTTCTTGCTTCCAGAGTTTATCGGGACATTCAAGAACAGCGACACAGACTCCTTTGTCACATCTCTCGGGGTGGCACTTCCCATAGTCCACTGCGATCTTTAATTTCGGCTCCAACATCTTTTTTTCCCTAGCTAGAGCAATGCCTCCACCTTGGGCCAAATCACCTTTTCTCCTCCTTACATTTATGGCAATAACCTTTCAAATATACCTCGACCTTGGTCACAGAAAAGTTACTTTTGCGTTGCACCTCTGCTACCAATTTGCGAAGCAGAGGGCTCTCAAACTCGATCACTTGCCCACAGGCTTCGCATACTAGATGCTGATGTTCTCCTAAGCGCCTCATCTCATAATAGCAGCGTGCCTGCCCCAGATGCCTTTCGTTTATCAGACCTTGTTTCTCAAATACGCGAAGATTGCGGTAAACTGTGGCAAGGCTGATGTTAGGATCCCTCTCACTGGCTCGGCGGTACACTTCTTTGGCATCTAGATGCTTTCCAGCCTCTCGCATAATACTCAGGAGAAGTCTTCTCTGTGGTGTAACTGGCGTGGCTTTTATTTCCTCCTGATTGTGATTGATTCTCATTCTCATTCAACAGTATGACAATTCCTTTTCATTTTGTCAAAGCGACAACCAGGCATTGTTTGACAATCTACATCTCCTTGAAATTGCACGTGATTTTATTCTATATTACTGAAACCGATGAAAGGAGCTCGAAGAGATGTCTGAGTCTAAAATTCGTGCCTTCGATTCTCTGGCCTGGGCTTACGACTCTTGGTTTGAGCAAGAAGGCAGGCTAATATTTGCCTTGGAGGTTGAAGCTCTGAAGCAAGCCTTACCTTTGCTACCTAGGCCTTGGATCGAAGTGGGAGTAGGCAGCGGCCGCTTTGCTCAGGCTTTAGGGATAGATATTGGCTTGGACCCGTCGAGCCAACTTTTGAAGATAGCCAGAAATAGGGGCGCAAGAGTGCTTCTGGGTCGAGGCGAAGAGGCACCGTTTAAGGATGGTTCTTTCGGGGCAATTTTCTTTATTGTTACCTTGTGCTTTGTTGATTCACCCGAGAGAATTTTGAGTGAAGCTGCCCGTCTCCTCAAAACTGGAGGGAAAGTGATATTGGGCATGGTATTGAGGGAAAGCCCTTGGGGGCAACTTTATCAAAGGGAGAAAGAAACGGGCCATCGTTTTTACAGACATGCCACGTTCTATAGCTATGCCGAGGTTGAAATGCTTCTGATGCAAACTGGCTTCTCCATCGAGAAGGTTGCCTCGACATTGTTTCAGAACCCTGGTAAAGTAAATCACATCGAACTACCGCGACAGGGTTTCACTGCTGACGCTGGTTTCGCCGTGATCTTAGCGGGTAAAACCACTGTCTAGGAGATAGCATAAAATGGCTGGCTCTATCATTTATGGACCAGTGCCATCTTGGCGGTTAGGAAGATCGCTGGGAATTGACCTTTTATCTCGTAAGGCTAAAACTTGCAATTTTAACTGCGTTTATTGTCAGCTAAGTAAAACTGTTAACCCTGTTACCCAGCGAGGGGAATTTGCATCCCTTGCCCAGCTAACTGAGGAATTAAAGGAAGTGAGGGGCATAGCTGCCGATTATGTCACTTTTTCCGGGACAGGAGAGCCTACTTTAGCTAGCAATCTAGGGCAGGCTATCGAAATAGCAAAATCAACTTTAAATCTCCCTGTAGCAGCCTTGACTAACTCTTCTTTAATGCCCAGAGAGGATGTGCGTCATGACCTTGCCAAGGCGGATGTAGTGGTAGCTACAGTAGACGCTCATACCCAGGAGTTATTTAGACAAATTAATAGACCTGTAACTGCACTTTTGCTCACTGATATACTTGAAGGCATTAAGCTCTTCCGAAGAGAGTTTGAAGGCAAGCTGTGTCTGGAGGTAATGTTCATAAAACTCAATAAGAATTTCGCTGGGGAAATAGCACAGGTAGTAAGGTTGCTTTCGCCCGACCAAGTACAACTTAATACCCCTTTGCGCCCTTGCGCTGTTAAGCCTCTAACACCATCACAAATGAGTTTTATAAAAGGTGAGTTTGTCAAACTTGGGGATGTAATCACAGTTTATGAAGCATCTAGGCCTGAAGTCACACCGCTGAACTTAAAAGAAACCTTGCGACGAAGACCAAAAGTCTAAATAAGTTATGTTAAAGGTAAACAACGAACCCTGCTTGAGTTGTGAACTATGTGACTAATGGTATAATTTGAAAAATTGATAGCTTAGTTAGTAAGGCTTGAGGGATGAGGAAAAGGCATAGCTAGGGGTTCTCTATTCCATTTTCCCATTTTGCTTAGAACTGGATTTCAACACCAGCCATGGCTAATTCCTCATCTGTAACCGACTTTAAGGGAATAGGAGCGTTTATATCCATTCCTGGCTCGTATTTGAAGATATCGGCAAGCTCCCTGTTCAGCATAAAGGTAAGCCGGGCAAGGGGAATCTCCATGGAGCAAGCGTCTTGACACTGGCCACAGTTGACGCAGGAATCCATGACATGGACGATCCTTATCATATGGAACATGATATCAGGTGGAATTTCTCCGGGAGGTATAGTTCCCCTATCTGCCTCAAGAATACAGTCTTTACAGTAGCATATGGGGCAAGCATCCCGACAACCATAGCACTTGATGCAGCGGCTGAACTGCCCGAACCAATAGCTGAATTTCTCCTCAGTGTTCATTTCCCTTAAGCTGGCAAAATCCTTCTCTTGCCATTTCTTAGCCCGCTCGACTTCCTCCTCATTCTTTTCCCTGCGAGCTTCTACCGCTGCGCTATCAGGCCTTTCCACCTTGATGCATCCAGCTTCAATGGCTTTCTCGATGAAATCAGCCCCCTTTTCAGAACAGACCTCGATAAAAGTCGCTTTTTTGTCCTCTGTTCCCCATTTGCCACAGGCTATATCTGCCATAATGGGTATGTTGACGTCGCACCTGCGGCAGTTCTCCCTTCTTCCATATCCCTTTTCCTCAAGCTCGTCCAAATCTTTCTCTTTTTCAGTGCCATCCTTCAGCGTGATAGTTAATTTGCCTTCTTCTATGTCTTCTCCCACGACATCAGCGGGATCCACCTCGAATATTTCACGGAACATCTGCTTTGCAGCCGCCGATGGGAGTGTGCCGGTGCAATTAAGACCAACAAGAATGAGATTCTCCATTTTGATCTGAGCCCTTTTAACCAGCTCGATAATGGCCCTGGCATCGCAGGGCTTGCAGACTACAGCTATTTTCATGTCGAAGGCGCCGTTCAGGTATTCCTTGAGAAATCGGGCAATATTAGGGGAAACGCAATGCAGCGACCCCGCTGTCTCTATCACTGCCTCCGGGTCAGTTATCAGCACAGGGATGCCATCATATCTATCGCCATCCCTGGCCTTTACCGCCAGCACAGCATCCACCATTTTGCTCTCCAGGGCAAATTTGAGGAGTGAGGTAACTGCACCGCCACATTCAACCCTTTTTAAGGTTTCATCATTAGAAGACCGTGCAAGATACATATCCCCTTTCATTACTTTACCTCCCTCGATGATCGCTCTTTAATTCTCCTCGGCCTTGGCACTTTTCAGAACTCTAGATGTGACTCATTTTCAGCCCCATTTCGGTTTATCGCTTCACCTTCACTCTGACAGCGCAAACCTTGGTTTCAGCACATTTGGCACTGGGGTCTAAGGCTGATATTGTCAGCACATTGGCACGGGATTCAGTAAAGTGGAAGGGGAGAAATAATAGTCCTGGCGGTACCTCGTCAGTGAGTCTGGCTTCAACTTCAATTCTGCCTCGCCTTGTCTCCAGAGTAACCATATCCTTGTCTTTTATCCCTGCCTTAGCGGCATCCTCGGGGTTCACCTCAACAAAACCGCGGCGAACCTCATCATTCAGCTTGGGTGTCCTGCGTGTCATAGTTCCGGTATGATAATGGAAAATGCTTCTCCCTGTGGTCAGAACATAGGGATATTCTTCATCAGGTAGTTCCGCCGGAGGCTTAAACTCCACAACCTGGAAATGCCCCAGACCATCGGGGGTGTTAAACTTCTCCAAAAACATAGTGGGCGTGCCGGGGTGGTCTTCCGAAGGACAGGGCCAGTGAATTCCTCCTATCGTGTGGCTTAATCGATCGTAGGTTATCCCCTTATATTGGGAAACACAGCTTCTTATTTCTTCAAATATCTCTTCGCTTGAAGAAAAATTAAATTTGTCCTTGTAGCCCATTTTTTCCGCTAGCCTGCATATAATCCACCAATCAGGCTTGGCCTCGCCAGGCGGGTCAACAACCTTGTTTATCTTCTGTACTCGTCTGTCTATCCAAGTATGAGTAGCCTGCCTCTCCACCCAGGTCGCTGCAGGCAATACTACATGCGCAAGCTTAGCTATCTCAGTGGGAAATATATCCTGGACCACGAGGAAGTTAGCCTTTTCTAAAGCTTTCTTCACGTTATTAACATCGGGGATTGCCATCATCGGATCTCCGCCGACGACATAGAGGTAAGGGCACTTATACAGCATATCTATATAGGTAACCCCTGGCTTGGTAGGCAGGTTATTCACCCCCCACGCCTCTTCAAAGAATTTCGCCGTCTCTTCACCAACACGTTTAAATCCGGGGTAGAAGACGCATAGGCAGCCCATGTCACCAGTGCCCTCACCATTTATCTGCCCTCTCATTGAGTTTATGCCGCTCCCAGGCTTGCCAGCATGCCCACAGAGAAGAGCTAGGTTAGCATGATTCCTGACATTGTCAGTGCCAACATAATGCTGCGACATACCCTGGTCATAAAGAATGCAGCCCCTCTCTGCCTTGGCATAGGTGATTGCCGCCTCTCTAATCTTTTCCAGCGGCACCCCGGTAGTTTCCTCTGCCTGCTTCAAATCAATTTTGGAGAGAAAACTGCGCAGTTCATCAACCCCGGCCGTCCTTGCGGCAATGAACTCTTTGTTCTCGAGCCCTTCAGCTAGGATAATGCTCATCATGGCGTTTATCAGGGCAGCATCAGTACCTGACCTTAATTGTAGGTGAATATCAGCCAGATGCCTTGCCGTGGCAGTCTTCCTGGGGTCGGTATAGATAACCTTAGCTCCCTTGCCTTTAGCCCGGAATACCCTTCGAGCTATCAAGGGGAAGGTTTCTTGAATATTAACGCCGGCGAGAAAGATGCAGTCGGCAAGCTCAATCTCAGGCTGAGAGGTCTGCATTGCCCCTGAGCCCATGGCGGGAATTAGGGCAGCCGCTGCAGGAGAATGGCACAGCCTGCCGCAATACTCCACATTATTGGTCCCCATTACCACTCGGGTAAACTTCTGCATCACATAGGCATCCTCATTGCTATTTCGACATGAAGCGATAAAGCCAAAACTCTCCGGGCTGGCTTCCTTCAGCTTGGAGGATACTAGGTCAAGAGCTTCATCCCAGGATGCCTCGTGAAGAGCGCCATTCTTCCTCACCAGTGGCATTTTCAGCCTGTCTTCGCTGTAGAGGAACTCGTAAGCATTCTTGCCTTTAGGGCAATTCGCCCCCTGGTTTACAGGGTGCTCTTTCCACGGCTCCTGTCCAATTATCTTGCCATCTTTGACTACGAGATATATTCCACATCCGCAGCTACAATAGGGACATATAGTGGGTACATATTCAATGCTCATTTTTGCCTCCTGTTAAGCGGACTGGGACCAAGATTTTTTATGGTTTGGGTAAAACTGTTAATAGTCTCAGCCATTTTTGGCCCCTCAGAGGCTCCAATCCACTGCAGCCTCAGTCTATCGCTACTAATTCCTATAGCCTTGAGAAAAGGCTTCAAGCCGGCGACCCTTCTTCTGGCGGATAAATTACCCTTCATATAGTGGCAGTCTCCTGGATGGCAACCAGCAACTAAGACACCATCCGCATCGACAGCAAAGGCCTTAAATATCAACACCTCGTTCACTCTGCCAGAGCACATCACCCTTATTATGCGTACATTTGGCGGATATTGCATCCTCGAGGTACCCGCCAGGTCAGCAGCGGCATAGGAACACCAGTTGCAAAAGAAAGCAACTATCTTGGGCTCAAATTTGTCCATTGGTGCCCCCTTGATTGTTGATATGGCCCGCCTGATACATTAGACAGCGTGTGGTAAAATGCAAACATAAAGCAATTAGGCTTAATACCAAATGGGCATTATACCCTGTGGGGGTATAGTATGTCAACGGAGCCTGATTCCTCCGGAGGATATAATGGTTGAAGAAACGATATCAAAAGAAGTTCTGTTGAACCGATTGAAAAGACTTGAGGGGCAAGTTCGGGGCGTTGAGAAGATGATCGAGGATGGGCGTGACTGTGAGAGCATTGTTACTCAATTGGGGGCAGTGCGCTCGGCAATTGAAGGTGCTGGGGCGCTTCTACTTAGAAATTATATGAAGCTTTGCTTTGATAACAAAACGCCCGAATGTTCTAATATTGAGTCTCTGGCGCGGGCTATTGCTATCTGGAGTCGGGTACACATTGGGGATAAAATTTAGGAGATGAAAAGGGTGGCTACAAATCAGATTACCCTTATTGGAAAATAGCAATAATCGTTTCAAGGAATCTTTTTTCTTCCGGTAGCAATGATTGAGTCTAAGATTCATGTTTTTGACTCTTTGGCCTCAGACTATGATGCCTGGTTTGAGGAAGAAGGAAGATTGATATTTGCCTCATTAGCGGGGCTTAAGCAATCTAATGGAAGAACAACATAGCCTGGAATTGAAGCCCATCGGGATAATCCATTCTCCCTCCAAGAATACAGGGAAAGCCCCCTATCAGGGGTATGAAAGTGAGAAGATTTCTCGGATAGAGGTATTTAAGGAATTCGAAGAAGGCTTAAAAGACATTGAGGGATTTTCCCATATTGTCGTTATTTATTGGTTTCATAAGTCTCAGGGATATCATCTGTTGGTTAAGACACCCTGGGACGATACTTTACACGGTCTCTTCACTACCAGATCACCACATAGACCCTGTCCCCTGGGGTTGACTGTAGTGGAGCTAGTAGCCAGGGAAAAGAATATCTTAAAGGTGAAAGGACTGGACGCCATAGACGGTACCCCCCTTTTAGATATCAAGCCCTATGTTCCTTCAATAGACGAAAGGTCGGTTGTCAAACCTGGCTGGCTTGAAGGCAAGCTGGAAAAGGGAAGAAGCTGACAGCAACTCACATCTCCATACTGCTGGCCGCAGGGGCAGGTGCTGGTTTTGCCAGCGGACTGCTGGGAGTTGGTGGCGGGTTCATCATGGCTCCCGTCAGCTACTGGCTTATCCTGGCTATGGGTATCTCTCCAGACATTGCCATAAGAATAGCCTTCGGGACAAGTTTGCTGGTGATTTTGCCCACAGCGATAAGTGGCACCTGGAGACATAATAAGAAGAAGGCAGTTCACTGGAAAACCGCCTTAATTTTAGGCTCGTGTGCCTTGGTCGGGGCCGTGGTTGGAGCTACTCTGGCAACTCATCTTCCAAATAAGATACTGGAGATAGGCTTTGGAGGACTGGTTCTGGCTGTTGCCTTATGGATGGGCTTGGGACTAATGCCAAAGTTGAGAAGAGGGGATGAAGAGCCACGGGAAAATTTCTGGCTCGTGGCGGCTTGCGGATTCCCTATAGGCATGGTAGCCGGGCTGACCGGGCTTGGTGGCGGGACATTGATAGTCCCCATGCTGGTGTTAGCATTAAATTTTCCCATGCATATTGCTATAGGAACATCGGTGGCTTCAATAATATTTGCCAGCCTGGGTGGTATTGTCGGCTATATCGTAAATGGGCTTGAGGTACCTGGCCTGCTCCCTTATTCCATAGGCTATGTAAATTTGCCCATATGGTTATGCTTAGCAGCTACCAGCATACCCCTGGCCCAGCTTGGAGCCCGGGCAGCACATGCCCTGCCGGCGAAACAATTAAGGTATATCTTCATTGCTTTTATGGTCTACGCGGGCTTAAGAATGATTAGCGTATTTTAATTGAGCACAGGGCTTTGAGCCCTAAAAGGCACCAAAAAGTCGGCGGCATGGCCGCACTTACTGGTCTACCAGAGTATGCTACATATAGGTTCCAGAAACTCGAACCGAGCGGAGTAAAGGCAGCCCAGGAGCAGTGCCCCCAGAATTATCAGTATTGTGGCACCTACTGGTCTGAAATACTTCGCATATCGGTCTCCCAAGCTTGAAGTCATAGCAATCGCAGCCGAGCCGAAGATAATGAGGTCGTCGAGCATAAAAACGACAACATACAGCAGGATGTAGCCATAGTATTGGAAGGTGGTGAGACTAGCCAAGGATAGAACGTGAGTAAAAATCGCCGGAATTGCCGCTGAACAGACGAATTCGATAGAATTTACCAAAAAGGCAAGAGCTATAATTCCCGCTATCGTTCCCAGGGTTATGGGGGAAGACACAAGCTTCTGTATTCTGGTCATCGTCTTTTTTCGGGATTCCTCGTCTGTAACTTCACAGACAATGGCGCCTTTTGTCTCTATGAATCCCCTTATTTGCAATATCCCTCCACCCAGAGCTACCAATCCAATCACAGTCGTCACTGGCCTGACGTAGCCGATAAACAAGAAAGCATTGAGCCAAGCTGTCATGAACAGAAAATACAGGACTCCTGAAGCCAAAACAAAAGAGCCGACAATCAGCCATATCCTTTTTCTATCTCTCAAGGTCGCTATTAGGGATATAAGGTAAACAAGTACCCACATAGCACAGGGATTGAAGCCGTCAACAAGACCCAAAATTACGGCCAAAACTGGAAGCGAATAATCAGCAGGTACAATTTCCCCTATGATGGGCAATACGATTCCATCTCCGGGTTCTTCACCTGCCGGCGGCGGGCAGTTCCCCGCCAGACATTGTTGCAAAGCTTCCTCAATCGCTTTGCCCGTTGTTTCCTCGGATTCCCAACCACCAAATACTTGATTTCCGAAGATTGTTATTGGAAAGACTGGCTTGTCTTCTATCCCTAGATTTTCAAGCATCTCAGACAATCGGGCAGATCCTGCAGGTGTGGTGGCGTCGTGTTCAATAATTCGAATTGAAGGGTATTCACTTTCTAGTTTTTCATTGAAAGGCTCTTGTTCCTCACAGTGTGAACAGCCGGGGATATGGAAGAAATGAACCTCAAAACCTTCACCGGTACTTGACGTTCCCTGACCTGTGAATCCGATGACTATTCCCAAGACTATCAGGGATATAATCAAGTATCTCTTGAAGCGGTCCTGGAAAGTGTTTTTCAGAAGATTGGTCAACCTGTTATTCATTGACAAATGCCACCTCAAAATAGCCTCGCATGTTTAGGATTTTCCACAGGAAAGGCACATGGTGTGCAGGTCGCCGCTCGAAAGGCTATGCCTTTAGCTAGAATCGCTGTTTATCTCCTAACACCCAAACGTACATGGCGAGCAATTCACCACGTTGAGAATTACGTTCTTACTGGCCATGTTACCAGCGATATCAGACACTACTACTGTGACTGTAACGTCACTACTACCAGGTGGGTTCGGGGCAGACCAGGTAATCGTAGAGCCCTCGCCGGAAATCTCACCATCATCACATGACCAGTTGTAGGACACTACGCTGCTGTTGTCTGAAACGATGCACTCAATATGATATTCTTGTTCTTTCCCGACTTTGTAGCCCCAGGAGTATGTCTTCAGGTAGCAATGTTCCGCTGTGATAAGCAGTTCTTCAATAATCGGTGGCTCCTCCTGCGCTACCGTGAGGGACAGCGTTCTTGTATCCGAGCTACCATGACTGTCCTTGGCCACAACTGTCACGTAGTATATGCCAGTTTCCTCGGGAGCAGTCCAGTTCACAGCCTCACCTGTGCCTGAGATATCACCCGCGCTGGCTGTCCACTCATAGCTTAGCTCGTCCTCATCGGGGTCTGAAGCGGTACAAGTCAGCTGGGCGGTGCCCGAAGGGAGAGTCCAGCCTGCATCGGCTACCAGGTCAGTAATGCTTGGCGCTCTATTGTTCCTCACCAAGATGGTTACCTGTTTCGTGACTTCGTCACCTCGGCCATCCGTCACCGTGACCGTAATATTGTAGGAACCTACTGAGTTAGGAGCCATCCAAGTAACGGTAGTCCCCTCCCCAATCAATTCGCCTGCGCTCGCTGACCAGTTGTAGCTTAGTTCGTCACCATCACGGTCAGTGGCATTACAGACAATCTGGCAACTTCCCGAAGGAACGACTCTCTCCGGCGCTGCCAAGCTGGCGATAGCTGGCTGATGATTGGCTAGCAGCGTATCAAACACGACCACAAGTACCACTACCGCTACCACAATCCCTATGATGATTGGGAGTCTTTTTTTGTTCATCAGTGTCTCTCCTGAGGCATTCTTCATTCAAGCCCTTGTTCAGAACATCGCATATATTAGCACTTCTGTGCCGCCGACGAAAGTCACCGTTTCAGTAACTCGTTCGCCATCTTTTGTGTCAAGCGTCTCTCGTGTGTAGATCACCTTGGGGAAGGCTATGCTTCGGTCGAAATAGTGGTCTGTCCCCGGATTCTATCCAAACTCGCATGGCGAACAGGCCACCACTTCAAAAACCACGTTCCTCCTCACCCAATTACCTGCGTCATCAAATACTTTCGCCGTGACTGTAACGTAACCAGACGTGTTCGGGGCAGTCCACGTAATCAGAGAGCCCGCACCAGAAATCTCGCCACCGTTGCATGACCATTCATAAACCAGCTCACCGCTCACGGCTGAAGCAATGCACTCAATATAATATTCTTTTGTCTTCCCGACCTTGTACCCGGTACTGGTTGTCTTCAGGTATTTGGGCTCTTTGGCAGTAACAACCAGGTTCTGAATACTCGGCGGAGGGCCGTTTGACGCGATGAGAGTTAGAAACGCTGTGTCTTTGCCATCATGACCATCATCAACCACAACTGTGATGTCGTACATACCAACTTCTTCGGGAGCAGTCCAGACTGCAGCCGGGCTTGTGCCAGAAATATCACCTCCAGTCGCTATCCACTCGTAGCGCAGCCCTTCGCCATCGGGGTCTGAAGCAATACACGTTAACTGGACGCTATCCGAAGGATCGATCCATTCTGCCTCAGCTTCCAGGCTGGTGATAGTTGGCCGGCGGTTGGCCGCCGTCGTGCAAGATGGAGCCAAGAACAACACTGCTGCCGCCGCAATTACCGTAATTACTAGACATCTTTTTTTGTTCATTAGTTTCTCTCCCTGGAGCCTCTTCTGTTCAAGCCTTTATCCAGGGTGCCATATATATTAGCACTGCTATGGGCGTGATGGAAAGTATCGTTTGAATGACTTTCCAGGCATCTGCTGTATGAGGTGCCCGTGGCGTGCAGGTCGCTACTAGGAGGACTATACCCTTAGCTAGAGTTGCCACTTATCTCCTAACACCCGAACGTACATGGTGAACAATCCACCACCTCGAGAAACACGCTCTCATTAGCTGTGTTGCCGGCGACATCAGATACCGTTACTGTGATCGTAACGTAAACATGTGCGTCCGGGGCAATCCAGGTAATGATGGAGCCATCCTGGGAAATCTCGGAAATGTCGCCGCCTGTGCACGACCATTCGTAGAACAGCTCGACGCTCGTGTCTGCAACGATGCACTCAATATCATACTCTTCTCCTTTCCCGACTCTATATCCCCAGGAAAATGTCTTCAGGTAGCAATGTTCCGCCGTGACAAGCAAGGCTTCGATATTCGGTGGCTGCCCCGTCACTACGCTAATAGGCAGCGAAGTCGTAGCTGAGCCACCGTGGCCATCCTTAACCACAACTGTGATGCCGTACGTACCAACTTCTTCGGGAGCAGTCCAGTTCATAACTGCGCCTGTGCCAGAAATATCACCTCCGGTCGCTGCCCACTCGTAGCTCAGCTCGTCTCCATCAGGGTCTGAAGCAGTACACGTCACCTGGACACTACCCGAAGGAGTGGTCCAATCTGCACCGGCTATCAGGCTGGTAATCGTCGGCGGCTCATTGGCTCTCACTGTAATGGTTACATAGTCGGTGACTTCGCCACCGCGGCCATCGGTCACCGTGACTGCGACGTTGTAGGAGTCTTCAGATGCAGGGGCGGTCCAGGTAACCGTATCTCCTGCCCCATTTATTTCGCCTCCGCTAGCCCACCAGTCATAGCTCAGCTCATCGCCATCAGGGTCTGAAGCAGTACACACCACCTGGAGACTACCCAAAGGAACGATCCATTCTGCTTCAGCTTCCAGGCTGGTGATAATCGGCTGATAGTTGGTTGACGTCGTACAAGATGAGGCCAAGAACAGCGCTGCTGCTGCCATAATTACTAGACAGATTCTTATTACGTTGTCTTTCACGAAACCTGTTTTGTTCAAGCCTTTATCCAGGGTGCCATATATATTAGCACTGTTATGGGCGTGATGGAAAGAATGACTTTCTCGGCTCGGCTGACCTCGTTAAGTTAGTTTGGAAAGGTCTTTCTGGTCAAGAAGGAAAGTGCCCAGGATGGCAAGTGGCCTCTAGAGATTGATACGTGTGCCAGCATTATTGAAAAAGAAAGCCTCGCCGAACGTATGAGCCAAGATGGTGGATGCCGGTAAGCCAGTGCAGTGAGATACTCCCAGCCTCTGGACTCCAGAACTCAATAAGTCAGCAATCGTTAAATTCATTCTTTGTGGTGAAGCACTAATAAGGTGAGTGCCACCGATGATTGCATAAACTGGCTCTACTCCGGTCAACTTTTGCGCATGCCTTATAGTATTAATTATCCCTCGATGGGCACAACCCAGGATGATGATCAAGCCCTTCTCAGACTTTATGAAAAGTGCCTGGTCGTCCCACAGTGGATCAGGTTTAAGTTCACCTTTCTCCTTGACATAAAGAATAGGGTCAATCTTTTCGTATTCGGTAATCATGGGTATTTCGCCGCTGGTAACGATATTTTCGCTGATCCACACTGGCTCTTTGGTTAAATTAAAGGAGGCCCCAAGTGTTTCCGCAGCTTCTTTAGGGAAAGGCACCCCAATGTATTCCACTGCCCGTTCAGGACGCCTGGCATATTTAAGTGCCCAGATATCGGGGTGAGCAATTACTTCGACCTCGCCCTTCACCATTTTAAGGATGTGTAGCAACCCACCTGTGTGGTCAAAATGGCCGTGGCTGAAGACAATTTCATCAATTTGTGATAAGTCTATTCCTAAAGTAATGGCATTATAAGCTGCTGAGAAACTTCGCCCCGTATCCAGGAGAATTTTGTAGCCGTCTGTCTCTATTAAGATACTGAGCCCCCATTCAGCAAGAAGATTTACCCTAGCAACGGTATTTTCGCTTAGCGTGGTGATTTGGATTGACATTCCTGATGCATCCTCACTATATAACTGAAGTCACCTTTATTTCGTCTCCCACTATCGTGTCCAGAAAGTCGCAAGCGCTTCCATCTCTTAGCGATACTTCAAGATAACCGCTGCTGCCCACGATAGCCATTACCCCTTCATTTTGCACGTAGTAACTGCTGATACCTTGAATACAGTACCCCGCCACCTCAATCACGACATCCTTTCCGGGTAAATCATTGCTTCTAATATTTGTGATCAAGGTGCCAAAGCGGTCAACATGTAAGACCCGGCCAACTAAATTACCCTCTGAATCAAGGGATGGCTTTACTATAGGGAGGACATGCAGGGAGTTGATTTTCTCCCCGAATTCATAAAGGGAAATGCCTAGAGCGAGACTGGCAGCCACAGGAGCAAAAATATCTCTTCCATGAAAGGTAGGGCTGACTGGATGTCGCCAGAAGCGAGGGTCGGTAATAGCTGCAGCTTCAAGGCCTTTCTTAAATACTATCTCTTTGAGGTCCTGAGTCTGTTCGGTTAATGAGCGACTTTCAACGGAAAATAAATCATCAATTATATAACTGAGGATGCCATTATCGGGGGCAACGAAGAGGGCCGAAGGTGTTTTCAGTATTATTCCCCGGCGCTCACTGCCTACACCGGGGTCAACAATAGCCATATGAATTGTTTGCTTAGGGAAGTAACGATAAGCAACACTGAGTATGAAAGCAGCCTGAATGATATTTTGCGGCTTGATAGAATGGCTGATGTCTATAATATTAGCTTCAGGGTTAATGCTTAAGATAGCGCCTTTCACAGCAGCAACATAAGCGTCATCATACCCAAAATCGGTAGTCAAGGTTATTATGGAACTCATCTACAGATACTACTGGGCAGCGATTACAGTAGCAAGAACAACAAGCACGACAGCTAAGATTATGGTCAGCTTGAAAAGTGTGCTTTCTATCCCTCGCCGAGTTCGATACACTGAGTCAGCTTGCCCGAAGATACCCCCTATGCCCCCACCACGTAACTGAAACATCACAGTGGCAATTAAGGCTGTTGATACTAGTATCTGGGCGACTAAAAAATAAGTAGGCAATCTATTTACCTCCTAGCTCCTGTATGATAATCTCTCTCACCACGGCTGGATTAGCCCTTCCTCTCGTAGCTTTCATTACCTGCCCTATAATAAACGTCAAAGCTTGCTGTTTGCCAGAGGCATAATCTGCTACTGCCCCGCTATTATTGGCCACCACTTGTTTTACCACTTCCCTTATTTCAGCGGCATCGCTAATCTGGCTGAGTTTCTTTTCTGTTATAATCCCGCTGGCTCTCTTGCCAGTGTGAAACATCTCCTCAAGCACCGCCTTGGCCGCTGGTCCGCTTATAGTACCATTATCTACCAAGTCCAGCATTTCTGCTAGATGTTTCGGACTTATTTTAACATCTTCAATCTCAATGTTGGTAGCGTTAAGCAGCCGGCTGAAATCTCCCAAAAGCCAGTTGCTAACAGTTTTGGCCTTGCTGGAATCCATTAGCTTAACACAGTTTTCAAAATAATCTGCCATGGCCTTAGAGCTGATTAGAACATTAGCATCGTACAAGGACAAGTCATATTGGGTCATAAATCGGTCTCTGCGGGCTTCGGGTAATTCAGGGAGTCTAGCTCTGATTTCCTCTATCCATTCTCGGTCCAAAACCAGGGGAGGCAAATCAGGTTCGGGAAAATATCGGTAGTCATCAGCATACTCTTTAGTTCTCTGGGTCACTGTTATGCCTGTTTCCTCTATCCAACCTCTGGTCTCCTGCACCAGTTTTCCACCTTCCTCAAGCACATCTCTTTGTCGTCCCGATTCATACTCCAAAGCCTGGTAAACCGCCTTGAAACTGTTCATATTTTTAACTTCCACCTTGGGCAAGAGCTTCTTACTATTTGATGGACGTATACTTATGTTGGCATCACATCTAAAGCTTCCTTCCTCCATATTGGCGGTGGACACCCCCAGATAACGCAAGATATTGTGTAACCTGATAAGATAATCACGAGCCTCCTCGGGGGAACTTATTTCGGGCTCGCTAACAACCTCCAGCAAGGGCACCCCTGAGCGATTGACGTCTATCAGACTGTAATCCCCCCTGTGCGACAATTTAGCGGTATCTTCTTCGAGATGCACCCTGGTGATATTTATTCTTTTCCTGGTACCGTTGCTATCAATGGTCACCAAACCTCCTTTTCCAATGGGAGCATCATACTGCGAAATCTGGTAACTTTTCATCAGGTCAGGGTAAAAGTAGTTCTTACGGTCGAACTTGGTATATTCGGGGATGGTGGAATTTAAAGCCAGGGCAGTCATTACTGTATATTCTATTGCTTTTTCATTGATGACAGGGAGAACGCCGGGCATGCCCAGGCAGATGGGGCAGACGTGAGTATTGGGAGGAGCGCTGGCATAATCGGCGCTGCAGCTACAGAACATCTTGCTCTTGGTTAACAGCTGAGTATGAACCTCCAGGCCGATGACGATTTCATAGGTCATAGCTTTCGCTCAGTATAGCAGTGTTACAAGGCAAGGGCAAGGAGTTGTACTCGTTCATATGATTAGTGACACTCTCTTTTTGTCTTTGCGAGGCTGACTTCAGTCAGCCGAAGCAATCTCCTGGGGGCTGGGATTGACACGCCTTCGGCTCGCAATGACACGGAAGGTTATTATCCAATGTTACAGACACATAAAGTGTCACCCATCTATCTGAACTAGATCAGGAGCAGCCGATTTGACCCATAGTTTGAAGTATTGCTAAAATTGAATTTGGGGATATAGCTCAATTGGGAGAGCGCTGCGTTCGCATCGCAGAGGTCGGGGGTTCGAATCCCCCTATCTCCACCATGAAACTCGGGAAACACGCGGGTTGTGGAGTGGCGTGCCCCTGTAGCTCAGAGGATAGAGCAGCGGTTTCCTAAACCGCGTGTCGGGCGTTCGAGTCGCCCCAGGGGTATTTTTGATATAATTATGCTGACTCAGGGGTGTAGCTCAGTTGGCTAGAGCAGCGGTCTCCAAAACCGCAGGTCGCGGGTTCGAGTCCTGCCGCCCCTGCCAGGCCGAGGTGGTGGAATAGGCAGACACGCCATCTTGAGGGGGTGGTGGGCGCAAGCCCGTGGGAGTTCAAATCTCCCCCTCGGCACCAGGATTAGCTTGCGGGAACTGAAAAAAGTCGGTAAAATTCATTCAGAGCGGAAGTAGTTCAGCGGTAGAATGCTTCCTTGCCAAGGAAGAGGTCGCGGGTTCGAATCCCGTCTTCCGCTCCAGTAAATTTGGTAGTTGCGGCGGTGTAGCCAAGAGGTTAAGGCAGGGGTCTGCAAAACCCCGATGCGGCGGTTCGAATCCGCCCGCCGCCTTTTTCAACTATCAATCATCAAGCCGAGGTGGCGGAATGGTAGACGCGGCGGACTTAAAATCCGCTTTCCCGCAAAGGAAGTGTGGGTTCGAGTCCCTCCCTCGGCAGTAAACCAACCCCACGGACATTCAAAAAGCAAAGGCCAATCCCGATTTAGTCGGGACAAGCCCAAGATCCTCAACAATGTCAAATGACAAAGCTCAAATGCCAAACGAAGCTCAAAACCCAAATGTCAAAAAGAAGTAGCTTTGGCATTTAAGCATTTGGATTTCAATTGTCATTTGGATTTTGGGATTTGAAATTTAGCCGCGGAGATTGCGAGCCCCGACATGTCGGGGCTCGGCAATGACACCCTTTTTCTGTCGTTGCGAGGCTGACTTTAGTCAGCCGAAGCAATCTCGGCGGGGGTCAGGAGGAGCGAAGAGCCCACAAAGGTAGTACCTTTATCTCATTGACTTCTGTAATATTGCGAATTATACTTTTCTAACTACATGAACGGAGGCAAGGCATGGCAGAAGTCAATAAGGCGGTAGAAGCAACAAAAGCTCCACAAGCCGCAAGCGGCATGGTGGATAATGAGCTAGCGATGAAAGTGGTGGCGGCAATGCTGGCGGCAAGGATCGTTGACATTAAACCCCAGCTTGATTTCACCACTGAACTGGGCTTCGTCTATCCGATCGTTGAGCAAACAGCAAGGGTCAAAGGCAAGGAAGCAGTAGCAATTGTGGAATCCCTGACTGATAAGGGTATATTGAAAAGGAGCTTCTTTGATAGGCTTCTCCGTTGTCCCCGGTGCCAGTCAATGAATTTAAGACCCAGCACCCACTGCCCAAAATGCGGCTCAGGGGATATTGCCCGGGGCCGAATCCTCGAGCACCTGGCCTGCCACTATGTCGGCGTTGAAGACGAATTTGTAGGCAGGGGTAAATATACATGTCCCAAGTGTAAACTGGAACTGCGGACTGTGGGCGCCGACTACGTGAGCCGGGGAGTGCTGCGCAAGTGCCGTGATTGTGGCGAGATATTTAGCGCGCCGCTGGTAAAGTGGCGCTGTTTGAAATGTGCCTCACTTGCCAATGAGGATGAGGTTGGCGAGGTAAATGTTTACGCGTATACACTTGATGAAGGGAAGAGAAACTGGCTGGAATTTGAACTTCAGCCTAAAGTGCGGTTCGTTGAATTCTTGAGGCAGCATGGCTACAAAGTAACGGAAAATGCCAGAGTGCAGGGAAGATCGGGGGCGGAACATTACATGGATATACTGGCTACCAGGGATGACGGCGTCGTTACCCATACTGTCGCTATCGGGATTGAGATTGCCAGGGATAGGATAGGACTGGACAGGGTACTGGATTTTGATGTCAAAGCCTACGATAGCGGCGTTCATGATAAAGTACTGATTATCATCCCCGCGTTGGGCGAAGAGGCGGCGAAATTTGCCAGCTACCATGGGATAAAGGTGCTGGAACCCAAGGACCTGGATATGTTGCTCACTGGTAGTCCCCAGCCACGCCCGGAAATAGTGAAGGAGCCCTTTGAATTTGAGTCCAAATCACAGCTTATACAATACCTGCAGAAACAGGGCTACAGAGTACGGGAAAATGCTGAAGTCAAAGGCCGGTCTGGCGCTGTCCATAACATAGACATAGTGGCTATCAAGGATGAAGGCATCATTACTCATCGTATTGCTATTGGCATCGAGGTGGATGAGAAGCCGCTGGGACTGGATAAGGTATTTGACTTTGACGATAAGGCTTATGATGCCGGTATTATGGACAAGGTCTTTATTGCTGTTCCCGGACTCACCAAGGAAGCCAAGCAGTTCGCTCAGCGTCAGGGAACAAGGGTCTTTGAGGTCGGGCAACTGGAGCCGCCCGCGCAGGGAAACCCAGGAGCCTGAGGAACAATTTCAAATTACAAAGCTCAAATGCCAAACGAAGCTCAAAATCCCAATGATAAAAAGAAGTACGACCTTGAAGAACGAACTGCACAATTCGGTGAAGCAATTATTGAACTCGTAAAAACTTTCCCTAAAGACCCTATCAATAGTCCACTTATCAGTCAAATAGTAAGAGCGGCGACTAGTATCGGGGCAAACTATATGGAAGCAGACGGGGCAGAATCCAAGAAAGATTTCCAACATAAAATTTCTCTCTGCAAAAAAGAATCAAAGGAGACAAAGCATTGGCTCAGAATGATTGCCAAGGCAAATCCCAATAGGCGAGACGAGTGTCAAAAATTATTAAGGGAAGCCCAAGAGCTTACTTTGATATTCTCTTCAATTCTTCTGTCTAAGAAGTAGTTCTAGCATTCAAGCGCTTCGATTCCAGTTGTCATTTAGATTTTGACATCAGGATTTCAATTGTCATTTGGACCTTGTCATCCGGATTTCACTTGACATTTAGACTCCACTTGTCATTTGGGCTTTGATATTTGGGCTTGATTTGTTATTTGGGTTTTGCCATTTGGATTTTCCCGATTCAATCGGGATCATTTCGGTTTTGGATTTGGGATTTAGGGATTGGAATTTGTTTGGCATTTGGTTTTTGGGATTTGGGATTTAGGGCGGGGCGACGTTGAGAGGGTGGGGGGCTGGTACTATCTTCCTATTACTGATGGGTGATTGACGACTACGATAGCTGCGGTATACTATAACTATGAATTACTGGAGCTAAATCTAGTAAAAACCAGAAGGAGGTGAAAGAAGAGTAGACGATAATATATCTATAAAACAGAGTACCGGAGCTAAATCCAGAAAAAATCTAAAGAAAGGAGAAAAGAAACAATGAAAATGCTACATCGAGGAGAAAAGGGGTTTACCCTGATTGAGTTACTGGTGGTCATTGCCATCCTGGGCGTCATCGCGGCCGTGGTGGCACTGAACGTCGGTAGCTTCTTCGGCCGGGGGACCCTCCAGGCAGCCAATACCGAGCTGCACCAGGTCCAGACAGCTGTTATAGCCTGCATGGCCGACGGCGAGACTGGCCTGCTGACAGCGCCGTCGGGCAACGCGACTGCCGATTGGGATGGTGACGAGGGCGTCATATACGTCACAGTTGGTGTGAACACTACCTATGACGCCGCTGATTACGTCTACGGACCGTTAAGAGCAGATTACACAATCAACGGTTACGGCGAGATACTAACGGCTTCATGCAATGAGACTGGTCAGTGGGGCGATGGCATTGAGTGGGATCCCGTCTATTTAAACTGGCAAGTGACGCCGTAGGCGACTACCCGCAATAATACTAAATTTCGTGCCTGAAACTGAAGGCTGGCGGCGAAGGTGACTTCGCCGCCAGTGTCCATTTCCAACAAGACTTCGCTTGCTTGACCTCTCTTCAAATCCTGAACAATAGAAAGGAAAAATTTAATTCCTGTCATCGAAATACCAATGACACCCTCATCCTGTCATTGCGAGGGGTGTTCTTCCTTTGTCGTTGCGAGGCACGACAGTGCCGAAGCAATCTCTGGTACAATAGGAGTGGTGAGTAAGCAATACTATGTTTACATAATGACCAACAACAGGAACACCGTGCTTTACGTAGGCGTCAACAATGATTCAATAAGAAGAGTCTACGAGCACAAGGAAAAGCTGGCTGATGGATTCACCAGAAAATACAACATCGCTAAACTCGTATATTACGAGGTTTTTGAGGATATAGAAAATGCCATTCTAAGGGAGAAGCAGCTAAAGGCTGGCTCCAGGCAAAAGAAGGTCCGGTTAATTAATAGTATAAACAGAGAATGGCATGACCTGTATGATGAACTATGAGATTGCCACGCACCTTTCAGGTGCTCGCAATGACACCCCTTCCTTTTCGAGGCGTGAAGGAATCCCTTCCTTCGCGATTCAAATCCTGGGCAATAGAAAGGAAAAATTTAATTCCTGTCATCGAAATGCTAATGACACACCCCTCTTGTCATTGCGAGGCTGACTCTAGTCAGCCGAAGCAATCGCGCGGTGTGGCCGGGGACTAATCGCCCAGCCACCAGGTTAATAATCCAGAAAAAATTCCCCCAAAAGTACTGGGCGGCGAGGGATTTTTCTTTTTCTAACGACTAATGCTATTACAAAGGTAATAGTTCATTAGTCCTATGAACACCCTAGATAGCTTTATCGCCGATGACAAGCGACTGGTAATGTCGCTGGGGGCGGGAGATTGCACCTCGCTCGCCGTGATACCCCTCTTCATCATTGCGAGGCTGTCCAAGCCAGAGGAAGCAATCTCGCCATTCCGTCGCCGCGAGGACCGCAGCAACGAGGCAATCTGGGCGAGGCAATGGGATTGCCACGCCCCGACAAGTCGTGCCTCGCAATGACACACCCCTCTCTGTCGTTGCGAGGCACCATAGTGCCGAAGCAATCTGGGTGGGGGACAATGAGATTGCCACGCTTCGCTCGCAATGACGAGAAGAGAAAGGGCCCACAATGACACCACGCCGCCCTGTCATTGCGAGGCACGACAGTGCCGAAGCAATCTCGGTGGGATTCCTTACTTACACTTGGAACAACTTCCTTTGACAGTGTTCGCTGGCTTATATATGATTCCTGTGGAGGGATAATCATGCTGATGGAGTACGTTGAGCGAGCGATGAGCAAAGCTATGTATGAGAAGCTCGAAGATGGCACTTATTGTGGCAAAATTCCTGAATGCCATGGGACAATTGCTTTCGGTGAAACGCTTTATCAGTGCCAAATTGAGCTGAGGTCGGTTCTCGAAGGCTGGCTACTGGTCAAGATAAGGCATGGTGACCGCTTGCCTGTTATAGGTGGACTCGACTTAAACAAGGGCATACCAATACTTGAGGAAACTGTAGCCCGTGGCTAAATGGGCACCCTGTAAACGAAGAGTCTTCATAAGGAAATTAGTTAGATTAGGTTTTAGCCCACTGAGCCAGGTGGGCGTCACTTTTATATGCGTTATGGGACACATACCTTGGCTATTCCCAACAATCCTGAATATTCTGTGCCTCAGCTCAAGACACTTCTCAAGGAAACGGAACAGCTTATGGGAAGGAAGATTCCCCTGCGGGAGTGGCAAGATCTTTCCTGAGAAATTAGTATAAAAGCTGACGGCTGACTACTGACTCCTGACTACTCTGCGCCTTTGTCATCTGGATTTTGACACTTGGGCTTGATTTGATTTTTGGATTTGTCCCGACTTCGTCGGGGATGCTCGATGAAATCGGCATTTGGAAATTGGATTTTGGGATTTGGAATTTAGCGTGTTAGGCGGTTGACTACAATCTTATCTTGCCGATGAGCTTTTCCACTTCCTGGCGGTCGTTGCAGAAATCAAGCACGGTTTTGCCAGTGATGATGCCCTTAAGATAGAGGCTGACCAGAGCTTCGTCAAGCAAAATCATGCCTATGTCCCGGTGGGTACGGATGACATTGGGCAACTGGTAGACTTTGCCTTCACGAATGAGGCTTTTCACTGCCGGATTGCCGAGCATAATTTCTACGGCGGCTATCCTCCCCAAGCCATCAGCCCGGGGCACAAGCACCTGACATAGCGCAGCAACAAGCAGAGAAGCCAGTCGTGTCTGGGCCAGGTGGCGCTCGTGAGGCGGGAACAGGTCAATTATCCTCTCCATTGCCTGAGTAGCGCTGGGGGCATGACCGGTAGATAATATAAAGTGCCCGGTCTCAGCTACGGTAAGGACGGCGTCCGCAGTCTCCGGGTCTCGCATCTCTCCGACCAGAATCACATCCGGGTCCTGCCTTAAGATGTGCTTCAGCGCATTAGCAAATGATAGGGTGTCACTACCCAGCTGACGCTGGGTCACAGAACATTTAATGCTGGGGAAAACATATTCTATGGGGTCTTCAATAGTAACCACATGGCGATTCTCCTGAGTATTCAAGTGCTGAATCATACCTGCTATGGTGGTAGTTTTACCGCTGCCGGTCGGTCCAGTGATGATTACCAGTCCTCTGGGCTTTACAGCAAGCTCTTTAATTATCTGGGGCAGCTCCAGTTCATCTATGGTGGGGATTTTTGGTGGCAGGAGCCGCATGGCCAGGCTGATAGACCCGCGCTGCTGAGCGGCATTGCAACGCAGACGACCGACATCAGGTAGGGTATAGCCAAAGTCAAGCTCCAGCTGGCGGTGGAAGTGTTCTCGCTCTTCAGGCGTGGTTAACTGAAGAAAAGCTTCGTTTATATCCTCAGGGCTTAGTACAACAGTGACACCGTCTGCTGGTTGCAGGGAGCCGTCGATGCGGAACGATGCGGGGCTGCCGACAACCATATGCAAATCGCTGGCCCGTCTTGACTTAGCTGTCCGAAGCAATGAAAAAACATCCATATTTTCCGCCTTTTACAGTCAAACCCACAAATTCCGACACAATTTTACCGCTGATCCATAATATATTCAAGTATATTTATAATATAGTGTAAGCTTCCCTCATCCTTATTGTCAATATCCCATTAGTAATAGTGATAAAGTCCCAGCCGGACATGTCGGCGAGAACCCATCCGCACCGAGATTGCTTCGGCACTGTCGTGCCTCGCAATGACAACGGGGGGATGTCATTGCGAGCGAAGCGCGGCAATCCCGGGCCGTCACCACGAGATTGCTTCGGGGCTGGCGCCCCTCGCAAAGACAGGGGGGGGAGTCGGGATTGAGCTTTGTCCTTTGATATTGGTTGGGGTTTGGGATTGAGGATTCTGTAAATGACTTCTTTATGTTAAGGAGAACACAAAACTGAACCCGCCGCCACTCCCGGCGATAGAGGAAACCCAAACTCTCGAGAATCTGGGGCTGCTCCTTAAAGCTCGGGCATATCTGTAAATGAGCCCCACATTCGAAGCCGTCCCCTTCACACTTATTGAGCTGCCCCCATGGCTGATTGCGGCGAAGGATACCTTCTCCTTTGCTAAGTCTACAATCTCGCGTAAATCCAGATAAATGCTCGTCCGTCCCCGTTCCATAGTCACAAGTCTGGTGTTAAGCTCATCAGCAGTGGCTCCTACCGACCCAACCTGCGTGTTCAATGTGGCTATGTCCCTCTGCAGTTGCGTAACACTGGCCTCAGTGGTTGTCACCTGGGACTGTAATGCCGCAATCTCGGCGCGATTATTCAGGATAAGAATTACGGCGAAGATAATCAGACCGATACCGATGACACTAACAATGGGGATAAGGACTCGTAATATAGAGAAATGCGGGGGCACATAGGCCTCGGGCAGGGCATTAAAATTCACTAATGAGAAGTTAGCTTCCTCTTTTACAGGCAGCAGTTCCTTGAGAGCCAGCCCGATATTGACCATGAATTCGTTGGGGTTGAAGCCCTCGGGGACTTCCACCGGCGACGGCAACAATGACACCGAATAGCCTGCCCCGCCAACCACTGACTGCCAGGTCTCCGGTGCTTCTGCCAGATCGCCGCAGACATACACAGGCACAGTTGAATCCAAAGGTTTTTCTATGTGGCTGGAATTATAGAAGGCCACAGTCCTGTTGAACTCTTCAGCGATAAGCGGTAACCTTTCTTCTAGGGATTCAGCCTCCCCGGGCAGGGCTAACCTGCGGATGACCTGGGGGAGCCTGTCCGCTAGAACTATAACATCCAGGTGCTCTAACCGGGCATTTACGATGATTGCTCTGGGCTCGTTCGGGATTCGGGACAGGGCCAGAGGAGCTAAGTCCATAATATATGGCTTAACACCGGCCTGGTGCAGCATTCTGACCAGAGCATCAACCAGATTGCGGGGGAAGGTGACCAGGAAAATACGAGTTTCTCCCTTCGAGGCGGAAAGGCGTTGGTATGAAAAGTAGATCTCTTCCAGAGGCGTTGGTATCGTTCTCTTGGCCTCACGCCTTATCGCCTCGGGAAGCACAGCTTCAGGCAGCTCGGGCAGAGTTATGATACGATACAGAGAATCGTGCCCGCTCAAAGCGGTGACGACCTTGTTTGTCTTTGCTCCCGTCTCTTCAAATAGCTGTTTAACCTTGTCGGCTACCTGGGCTTCGTCAACAATGAGCCCCTGGCTAACCAGACCCGGCTCCAGCGGTAAGCTGGCCCACTTTTCTATCTTTCCGCCCTTCATGACCAGCAGGTTAATGCCGGTATCTCTAATGAATAATGTGGTAACTTTTTTCGCCATGCTTATTTAACCTTTATAGCCGTAGATATCCACCGAAATTGTTGCGCTTCCACGCCCGAGATTTACCGACTTCACCTGGGTGCTGGCAAACCTCGGGTCGGTCCTTATGGTGTCGATGAACTCGAATATGTCATCCAGTGTACCACTAACGGGTAGTGACAGGGAGACAACCGAATAGGTAACAGCCCCTACTTTTTTGTTAGTCGGTCCTGGGAAGCTGAGGGAGGTTAAGTCCACATTACATTCATCAGCAATCTCAAATAAGTACTCACCGTATTCAATGCTTTCCACTGATTCAGGGAATTTTGCCTTGTTCGTGTTAAGCAATGATGTAGCAGAAGCCAGTTGGTTTTCCAGTTCACTCTTCTGAGCAGTAAGCACGGGCAAGAGAGTTTGAGCCTCCGACAGCCTATCATTCAACTCATCGCGCTCCGCTGTCTGCCGGGAGTAAACCATGTACAGGCTGACGAGGGCAGCTACGATAACGACGATTATTACAATCAGCCAGACTTTGCTACTTATCTTCATAAACTACTGCGCTTCCTCGTAATATACCATCATCTAAAAAGCCTGTCTAGGGGGTGTCCTCGTTCAGCATCTTAGTGACACTTCTTTTTGTCATTGCGAGGAGCGAGATTCCTCGCTTACGCTTCGGAACAGGCTCCGCAATCTCCGTGTGGCTGGTGAGAATAGCGATTGCCACGCCCCGACAAGTCGGAGCTCGCAATGACACGGAAGGTTATTACCCAATGTTACAAACATATGAAGTTCATCCATCTATCTTACCTAGCTCAGTAGTTCCCCTCAAATGTTTGCCTTTTCAACATTTTCAGGCGGCATTTATATGCCGCCCCTGTAGCTAAAGCCCAAACCCCAAAATCCAAATGCTTAAATGCCAAAACTACTCCTTCTCATTTGGGTTTTGAATTTTGTCATTGATTTGACATTTCAGCTTTGTCATTTGTCATTATTTGGAAGTACGGCTCTTATTGCGGATTCACCTCCCACGTAGCAATGCTGCAAAGTCTGCCAATTCCAGCAAGAGTAGGGAAGTTGATCCCGGCACCGGAGGGGTCAACCCAGCTAGCCGTACCATTTTGGATATAAACTTCAGCGAGCCCTGCTAAAGTACCGTAAAAATCACCGTTGGGCTGCATATGCGTTACCCCTCGTACAGACAGCACAAAAATATAATCGGTAGGGCTACAGTCCAAATTCGGCTTAAACTCAATACCACCAACGGCAATAATGCATCCGATGCCTGTCAGAGTGCATTTGGTCCCAATACGCAGAGCATACTGGTTTTCTGAGGGATTGCACAAGTCGTCTTCCGGAGCGGCTCCGGTATCGTCTTCAACAAATATTGTCTGCCCGTTAAGATCGAGGGTGAAATTCTGGTCGGTCATTCCAATCAAGGTTTTGCCGGTGATATATATGGTCCCATTAAGTGTCATTGACAAACCCGCGGTTCCAGTGTTTATTATTTTCAGCGTTCCATCTCTATAGAGCGGGCCAAACCCGGCAGCGTAGTCTTTGACATCTAAAATATCAAAATTATAAGGGATTTCATCCTCTACATCCTCCCAATACACGTCGGAGAGCACCTCGGCTGTAGGCCAGTCGCCGGTGTAGTTTCCTGCTGGGCCGTGTTCCTCTCCCTCTGGGGGATCAACTTGAGATGGGCCCTGTAGGGTATAATCACATGGACTGGTTATTACGTTATCTCCGATGCCAGAATAATCAGCATATATGATGGTACCGGTAATATAAGCCTCTATTTCGGTCCGGCTGTCATTGCCAGTAGCTATTGATTCGACTTGATAGGTCAGGTTATTCGCATATGTTATAGTAACCTCCACGCTTTTACCATTAACATCGGCTATACTGTAACACCAGTACTCCGGATCTCCACCTCCACAGGGGGGGCCTGGCAATTCTTCTACCTGATGCTGTATCTTCCACACAGCGTCCTCGACACCGGCATCGGCGGCATATAGCTCAGCCGTCTTTTTCTCATAGACTTCACCGGCGACAAGTCCGGTGCCCACATAGGACAATAGGGGACCGGTGGTAAGCCCGCCGACAGCGAGCAGAATGAGAGCCAGAATCAGCGCTCGCCCCTTTTCATCCTTCACTAATCTCTTCATAGCAATTTTCATAAATTGACCTCCTCCCTCTGCTAGATACCAGTATATAGCAATCCTCTCCCACGTCAATCACCCATTGGTAATAGTGATAAAGTCCTGGCCAGACTTGTGGGCGGGAACCCATCCCCACCGCGATTGCTTCGGCACTATCGCGCCTCGCAATGACAGTGTGGGGCTGTCATTGCGAGCCCCGGCTTGTCGGGGCGCGGCAATCCCTATTGTCCCCCACCAAGATTGCTTCGGTACTATCGTGCCTCGCAATGACAGGGTGGGAGTGTCATTGCGAGCACCTGAAAGGTGCGCGGCAATCCCATAGACTAAAACCCAAATGTCAAAATCCAAATGACAATTTAAATCCAAATGCTTAAATGCCAAAACCGCCTCTTCCCTTAAATCTCCCCCTTAAAGTAAGGGGGATAAAGGGGGTTATTTCCATAATTTCCATAACTCCCCTTGCCCCTCTTATGTTAAGAGGGGGATTCCTGGGAAAATTGATGCAATCACGGTGCTCAGGTGGGAAAACCCGTTTAGTCCTTTGGACTTTGGTCATTTGGTATTGTTTAGGATTTGGTGCTTGGGATTTGGGATTTCCCCTTCAGGGATTGCGGAGCCTGTTCCGAGCGTAAGCGAAGAATCCCGCTCCTCGCAATGACAGGGGGGGTTATTTTGTACCGGGGATTGCTTCGTCGCCCCGATGAATCGGGGCTCCTCGCAATGACAGGATGGGAGCTCCCTCTCCACTTGATTGTGAGGATCAGGGTGGGGCAAGGTGAGGGTGCATTATAAGGACTTAAACAGACCAGGCTGTCTTACTTAACTTCATTACTTAATCCTATCCATGAAGCTCTTCAGGAGTTCCTTTTCAATAGGTTGGGGAATTCCCCTCCCTTCCTTTCGAGCAGTCTCTTGCCACAAATCAATGGCTACCTTAATTTCCCTTAGAGCTTCCTCTTCGGTTTCTCCGAAGGCTGAACACCCCGGAAGCTCTGGAGCTAGGGCAATGTAACCCCTATCTTCCTCACTATAAAAGAGCTCTATGCTATACTTATATCTCTCCATTTATCCGTCCACCAGGTTATACTTTTCAATGAGCTTTATGAACTGCTTGATAAGGTTTTGCCTTTCCCCTAACATCTTGAAAGTTTAATAGCTCCTTTACGCCTTCCCTAACGAATATCCTGTGACTCCCCTTGCCACCCTTGAATTTAAAGTCAAATGACTCTGCTGTCTGGCAAAGCTCCTCAAATCTAACATTGGTTACTCTTCCTTTGAGTTCCCGATATACTTCCTCCCTATCCATTCACTACTATCTCACTGCCACCTACCCAGAATTGACCAGGCTGTCTTACTTAATCTCAACCCCGTTAACGATCCCTATTGCTAATTGATTTCCCAGGAAAGGATGCTCAACCCGGTTACGGGCGGCAATTTATCAATATCGCCTGCACCCCAGGGGACGTTAAGGCCTTTGCCTTCCGGAGCTGTATGGATGATGGTAGCATTCTCACCTGACTTTGCGTAGACAGCTAAATCCCCAGCGATACATCCGTAATACGTGCCGCTCGGTTGGAGCGTCGTTGTCCCTTCGACAGACATAACGAGGACAAAGTCAGTTTCACTGCCGACGTCACCCTTCGGAGCGAAGTACACATCCCCCACAGCGATGATGCAGCCTGACCCGATGATTGTGCACTTGCCTCCGACTTCGATAGCCTTTTGTGGGTCAGCGGACGCACTTTCAACAAAGATAGTCTGGTTATTGAGGTTGAGTGTGAAGTCCTTCTTTGTCACGCCGACCTTTAGATCACCCTTGACGTAAACGGTTCCGTTGAGTGTAACCGTTCCTGCAGTGTCCGAGTCATTGTAGATCGTCCAGTCACCCTCTCGGTATAACGCTTCCAGCGTGATGTTAGCCCCTGCGAGATCGAAAGGGTCGGTGTAGGGGAAAGGTGTGTCCAAATCGTCTACATCATCGAAGTAATAGGTCGAAAAGTCGCCTGCGGTAGGCCAATCCAGTTGCGCGTTTTCCGTGATTGTGCCATCGATATCCTCGGGGTCCCCTCTAATGACTACGTCCCCACCAGATGTCACGTTACCGGTGACATACACGCCGTTCTTGATTTCTATGAAGGTATCACTAATGATGGCGTTGTCAAGTAGGTTGGCGAGGTCCATATATGATACAGACAGATGCGCGTCGATTGTGGTGTTGCCGCCATCATCGCTGGTGGCGGTGGAGAGGATCTGATACGTGAAGTTTTCTCCGCATGTCGGATCCCAATCATATCTGTATACTACGACGTCCACGCTCCTGTTGTTCACACTCAGGGGCTCCGGGTACGAATAGTTACCCGCATCGAACGTAAGGCTGTCACTCTGTATCCTCCAGATAGCGTCCTCTACCCCCGCATCGGCGGCATAAAGCTCATCCGCCTTCCTTTCATAGACTCCACCGGCGCGAAGTCCAGTGTTCATGTAGGCCAGCAGGGGACCGATGATAAGCCCGCCGACAACGAGCAGAATCAGAGCCAGAATCAGCGTCTGCCCCTTTTGGTCTCTTATCGCTCCCTTCATAATGTTTTTCATGATTTCACCCCCCCCCCGGTAGTACCGGATTGTGGTACACTAATTTATTATACCTATGGTCTTCTCTCCCGTCAAGTAACACCCTAGTTCCTGTATTGCCCGCCGCGACAGACTGGGGCGCGGCAATCCCCGGCGCTCGAGAACCCCACCGAGATTGCTTCGTCGCCTGCGGCTCCTCGCAAAGACAGGTGGGCAGAGGTTGCGCAGCCCGTTCCGAGCGTAAGCGAGGAATCTCGCTCCTCGCAAAGACAGGTGGGTGGTGTCATTGCGAGCGAAGCGTGGCAATCTCTATTGCCTCTCACCGAGATTGCTTCGTCGCCTGCGGCTCCTCGCAAAGACAGACGAGGCGAGACTGCCAATGGCTCTTCGTCACCGCTGTACCTTTCCGCGCTTCTCATAGTATCAATAACCTATTACCTTCGTCATATTATTAGTCGCTGGAAAAGGGAAAATCCCTCGCCTCGGTGGTACTTCTGGGGGGCCTCGCTAGGAACCACCGAGGAAATTACAAATTCCAAAGCCCAAATGTCAAACAAATTCCAAAAATCAAAGCTCAAATGACAAATGAAGTCCAAATTACAAATAAAGGCCAAATGGCAAAGCTCAAATGACAAATCAAATCCGACTTACGAAGGCCAAATGTCAGAAACCAAATGACAAATAAATGCCAATTTCCAAATTCCAGATGGCTAGATACTGGTACTTTGGTGTTTTGCTATTGTTTAGGATTTCGTGCTCAGGATTCAGGATTTCCTACCGTGGCCTCGCCCTATGCAAATCCCCGGAAAATTCCCTTTCACAAAAGCTTCTTGAACTCCCTGATGCTGAGACCAGCATCTTTCACAATTCCAGCCATGGTGAAGGCATTGATGGGATTGGCCCGCGGAATAGTAATAACGTGCTCCCCGTCAGTCATAGTAACATGCCTATCCTGGCGTGCAATCCAAAACCCTGCCTTTTCAAACGCCTTGATAGCTTGCTGGTGGTTTACCCCGGGAAGCCTGGGCATACCTTACCCTACTTCTACGTAACGGCACTCTTTATCTCTGGTCAACTCCTCAACAGTTGCTAAGTAAGCCTCGATGGCGTCTCTTATGTTCTCGAGTGCCTCTTCTTCTGTCTCCCCCTGTGACCAACAGCCAGGCAATCCAGGACACCAAACAGCATAGCCCTCTTCCGTTTTCTTAACATTCACTTTGTATCTCATAGGACACCTGACAACCTATGCCGGTACGTTCTTTTATAACATCATAATAACACAGGCCACACCTATAAGCCACCTCTTGTGGCTAAATGCGGATCCCAGATAAATCCAAATGGCGAAATCCAGATGCCTAAATGCCAAACCTACTTCTCTTTGTCATTGCGAGCGAAGCGTGGCAATCTCGCCGCGGTGTGTGGCGAAGGGCATAAAAAATGGAGCCGCCCTCATTTTACCTTGACATTCAGTCCCGGTTCTTGCTACGCTTCCATAAAGGCGATAATGATGCCGCAAAGGATTCACGTAATCTACGAAAACGGGGTTCTCAAGCCGCTGGGCAAAATGGATATTGCTGAACACCGGACATTAGAAATCCTCGTTCTCGAAGACGACTTGCCCTTGTCTCTTATCGGCCGGGTGGCAGAGCAAGGTGGCAGCTACGATTTCCTGCACCATGCTGCTGAGGACATTTACAGTGCTGATGATGGAGAGGCAGTCTAAGCGCAAGCCAGAAGCTGTGCTCGAACGCGGAGATATTGTTCTTGTCCCTTTTCTCTTTACCGACCTGACCACTGAGAAGTTGCGGCCAGCAGTTATAATATCCGTGGACCCGCGGAGAATTGATGTTATCATCGCTTTTATCTCTTCCGTAGTCTCTCCCGGAGAACTATCTGAAACTGATTATCTGCTGCACCAGGACAATCCTGATTTTGTCAAAACGGGTCTCAAGAAAACCTCGACTTTCAGAATGAGAAAATTGCTGACCATCGAACGAAGTAGAATCATTCGCCGTCTCGGCAGAGTCAGCCCTGCTATCCAGAAAGAACTGGACATAAGGCTAAGGCAGGCTGTTGGCCTGCAGTGATGCATCCACCCTGCCTTTGCAGGGAGCCCTGACGAGCGAGGGCGACAAAGGAATCCCATTGACTAGATTCCAGGGCCAAAAATCAAATCTCCAAATAAATCCAAATGACAAAGCTCAAATGACAAACAAAGCCCAAAGCCCAAACGACAAAAAGAAGTAGTCTTGGTACTTAGGCATTTGCATTTCAATTGTCATTTGGATTTTGATATTTGGAATTTAGCGAATGGGATTGCTTCGTCCCGATAAATCGGGACTCGCAAAGACAAATGGGGAGTGTCATTCTGAGCCGAAGGTGAAGAATCTAACCTTACAATTCTCCCTCCCCTCGCGGGAGGGCGTTAGAAGGAGGGGGCATTCAATTCACCCTCACCTTAATCCTCTCCCGTCAAGGGAGAGGAGAGAGGGCTGTTTGATGCTTTGAGGTGTCATTGCGAGCGAAGCGTGGCAATCTTTATTATTGCCCCCACCCAGATTGCTTCGGCTGACTTGATCAGCCTCGCAATGACAGGGGGGTTCACGACGAGATTGCTTCGGCACTATCGTGCCTCGCAACGACAGATGAGGCGGGACTCCTTGGGCTGACTTGATCAGCCTCGCAACGACAGAGAGGGGGTGTCATTGCAGCTCGTCTGGCTCTTCATTCGTCTATCTGGTGATAACTTTCTCTACATTGTACGTTAATGAAGCAAGCTCATCCCCGGATAGGTATTCACTAGCATCCAAAATCTCAATGGCAATTAAGTTACCTTTATCGTCGTAGTCCAATAAAACTCCTTCCTTTACCTCGTCGCTTTCATAGTAAGGGGTCTCTTTTAGCCTTACATAGAGGCAATCCGTTTTTTCATCGTAGCTTATTCTCATCATTTCCTCCTATACTTAGATACCTTTGATGTCCAATACACTGTCATTATCTCTAGGTTGCCTTGCTCAGAAAATACCACTCTCAATAGAAAGTCCCTGCCTTGTCTTTGGTAAATTCGCTGGGCAATTTTTCTATTTTTGCCTGCCGTTACTATTTGTTCGGGATTTTCTAGGGTCTCCTGAACTAGCTCCGGCTCAATGTTTCTTTCCTTGAGTTGTCGCTCAGCGTGTTTAGAAAACTTTATTTCAAATCTTCCCAATTGATAATCTCACCTTTCTCATGCTCCTTTAAAGCTTCCTTATACGATGTCTCTTCTTCATCAGTTAAAGGAGAGGTATCACTTTGGATTAACATCTTTGAAAATATGTCCATTAGAATGTTTTCAGGTAATCCTTTGAGCATCGCTATAATGCTATCTTCAGATATCGAGACTGTCTTTGCCATTTTCCACCTCCATTTGCACCGATATTATACCATTTCTATCTGTCTCCGCCCTTTTGTCATTGCCACGCCCCGACAAGTCGGGGCGTGGCAATCCCTATTGCCCCCCACCGAGATTGCTTCGGCTGATTTCGCCAGCCTCGCAATGACAGAGAGGGTTTACGACGAGATTGCTTCGGCACTGTCGTGCCTCGCAATGACAAGGGGGTGGTGTCATTACGAGCTCGTTGGTTTTGTCATTGCGAGCACCTGAAAGGTGCGCGGCAATCTCCTGCCTTAACCAGCGGGATTGCTTCGTCGCCTGCGGCTCCTCGCAAAGACAGGTGAGCCAGGGCAGGGGTGCTAGGCAAGACACGGATATTATGACTCCGGTCTGGGCATAACTTCATATGTCCTGGTCTCGCTTTGTTCGCCCACGGCGGCGGTCACCGTGAAACTGAGCGCATCACCAACCAGAAGCACGCCAAGCGGAGCACAGCTAGTCTGGTCAGGGTCAATATATTCAGCGATAGGAGTCACCGTCTGGAGTTCGTCGTTGACATAGTGGCTCCGCTGGAGTTTCCTGACCTCATCCGGCATACTACCTACTAATTCATACTTAACTGTATGCGTCTGATTTGTTCCCCATTCGTCCCAGGTTAGGGTGAGAGGAAAACCTTGACTTCCACTGGCGTTCACGCTTTGAGCCATCTGGACATCGGGGCTGACCCAGAAGCCAGCCTGTTGCACCTGGCGCACAGCGGTCATGCGGTTTACGGTGCGGTAGTTCATAGTAAGCACCTGCATAATGGTCGTGGTAAGGCCCACGGTAATTAGACTGGTAATAGTGATAACTATTAGCAGCTCAATAAGAGTAAAACCCCTCTGGCCTTTCTTTAGCTTTTTCATCTTCATTTTTTAAATTCAGCCGCAACTCTTATAGAAACTCCAAATCCCAAGCTCCAAATCTCAAATAAATTCCAAATTCAAAAAACAAATTCATCTTGACTTTTCCGCTATTGAACTAAAGATTTTCGTGAGTTGCGTTGCTTCTTCGATTAGCACTCCCCTCTGGTCTTCACCACCTGAGTTTTTCACTTCAGCGAGTTTTAACCAATAACTGCTTTCTTTTGATTCTTTACGACAAATTTTGATCCTCATTACAAAATCTTTTTTGCTTAGGGACTCATTCCCCTCAATATAATTCGCTCCTACAGAACCCGAAGACCTGATGACTTGTTTTGTTATTTCTGCATTGGCTATAGTCCTGGGAAGAGTTTTTACAAATTCAATCACCTCTTTGGCAAAGTTCAAGGTTCGCTCCTCTAAATCATACTGTCTTAAATTTTGGTTTTTGGTCATTTCAATTTGTTTGGGATTTGTAATTTGTAATTTGGGATTTCATTTTTTGTGCCTCTATGTCACCGGATTTCTCTTATAGCCCTCCATGGTAATTACTGCTTGGTCGCCACGGCTAACAATCACCGTTATCTTCTGGATGCCGTCATCATCCTCAAAAACACCCCCTTCCTTCTCATAGGGCTCATAGGTCTCCGGGTTAAAGGGCTCAACGACAACGTCTACGATATAACCTTCGGCCTCTATCTCGTCATAATCTTCGTGGTCAGGTTCAGAATAATCAATGTATTCCTGGTTCTTAACATATTCCAACTGGCTGCGGGCCAGGCTTTCGGCAGTGGCTCGCTTATCAGCAGTAATGAGAGCCGCAGAAGCAGTAGATAGTGCGCTCAGAACGGCGATGGCAATTATCCCCATAAGAGCCACAGCTATCAACACTTCAATCAGAGTAAAGCCCCGGGAGCTGCCCGGAAAGGCTTTCCCTGCCTGGCTATTCAGTCTTAGTTTTTTCATCTTCCCGCATTTCCTGTCCTGTCATTGCGAGCACCCGCAGGGTGCGTGGCAATCTCTATTGCCCCTGAGATTGCTTCGTCGCCCCGATTCATCGGGGTTCCTCGCAATGACAGAGGGAGTCCCACCGCGATTGCTTCGGCTGGCTTCGCCAGCCTCGCAATGACACGGAAAGTTTTGCTCATTCATAATTCTGTGCTTTGATTTTTGAGTTGTCATTTTTATTTTTAACCTTTGCTTTTTGAATAACCCTCACCTGCTAACCCATTTGACCATAGAGAGAATACATAGCTGATATCATGGCTAGCACAACAAAACCAACTACTAAACCTATAACTATCGTCATCACCGGTTGAATAAGCGCCACAGCCGACTTGGTCTTATCACTGGCCTCGATCTCAAAACTCTCGGCTACCGTAGTTAGTGTGTTGTCCAGGTTACCGGTTTCTTCACCGACTTTCACCATCTGCGTCATCAAAGGCAGGAAGATCTCTCTTTTAGCCATAGGCCGGGACAAGCCTTCGCCTCTGATTAACTCCTGCTGAACTCCGGTCAAATTCTCAATCACGAACTTATTGTTGCTACTCTGAATGGTCATGGCCAGGACTTCCGGCAAAGGCAAGCCAATCGTCACCAGCATTGCCATAGTCCGGCAGGCGCGGGAAAGTTCACTGAGATGGACAATACGCCCGACTACAGGAAAACGAAGCATCATTTTATCCCAGCGGTATCTCCCGGCGGGGGTCCTTATATAGGCGTAGGCTGCGGCAAGAGCAATTAAGATCCCGAGCAGAAGATAAAGCCCGTACTTGCTAAACCACTCGCTCATACCGATAAGAATTCTGGTGGCCAAAGGCAACTCGACACTGAGCTGAGAGTACAGGCTGGCGAAGGCGGGCAAAACGAAGGTGACCATTATCCCTACCACACCAATGGCGACAAGAACTATGATAAAAGGATAGATCAGAGCACCTTGTATCTGCTTCTGGGTGGCGACTGCCTTCCCTATGTAGTCAGCCATTTGTCTGAGCACCACCTCCAGATTACCACCTTGTTCACCAGCGGCTATTGCCCGGTAGTACATCTGAGAGAAAGCCCGGGGGTGCTTGCTTAGAGCCGTGGATAGTGAACTGCCACCACGAATGTCAGATGCTAACTCACCAACTATTCTCCCCAGGGTTGGATTATCTATCTGGTTTTGTAACAAGTCTAAAGAAGTAACGATATCGGTGCCGGATTCCATGAGTAACGCTAGCTGGCGGGAAAACATTATTATTTCTGCCGGCTTTATCCGGGAAAAACGGGATAGCAGCTTCTCTTTATTAAGAAAGGGAAGGGCTGCCTTAAGGCTAATTACCCGAAAGCCGCCATAGCCCAACAGCTCGGTTGCCGCCTCTTCACTGGTAGCCGAAACCTTGCCCTTAACTAATTGTCTATCTTCAGTATAGGCTGTATAAGCGAAATCCATTCATAACCTCCAATCGGCTAAGTTGTAACGTAGGCATTACGCAGCACTTCAGCAGGGGTAGTAATGCCTTCCTTCACCTTGCGCATACCATCATTCATAATAGATATCATACCGTCTTCAAGTGCCTGAGCCCGGATAGCAGTACTGCTGGCTCGATTACAGATCATCGCTCCTATAGTGTCGCTCATAGTTAGAATCTCAAAGATTCCCGTACGCCCAAGGTAACCGGTATACGTGCAGGACTTACAGCCGGTACCGTAGAGGAACTTGGCCTGCTTCTCCCCCATTTCCTTCTCATAAGCCATCTGCTCCACTAACGGGGCCTCGGTAAGGCGACCACAATCAGGGCAGACGCGGCGCACCATCCGCTGAGCAACAACACCAATAACCGCTGAGGCTATCAAGAAAGGCTCTACCTTCAGGTCAAGGAGACGGGAGAGCACACCGGCAACATCATTAGCGTGGATAGAAGACAGCATCATGTGGCCGGTCAAGGCTGACTGGACAGCTATATTAGCTGTCTCGGCGTCGCGTATCTCACCAACCAGTATTACATCAGGGTCAAGACGAAGTATAGACCTCAAGCCGCTGGCAAAAGTAATGCCAGCCTGGTTGTTAACCTGAATCTGGTTAATATTCTTGAATCGGTACTCAGCAGGGTCTTCAATGGTAATGACGTTTCTCTCCTGAGTATCAAGGGAATTGATTGAGGCATATAGAGTGGTAGTCTTGCCAGCTCCGGTAGGACCGCTAATCAGAATCATACCATAGGGAACCTTGAGCATACTTTCATACTTTGCCAGGCTATCAGGTAGCATACCAAGCTCTGATAACCCCAGAGTAGCCAGTGACTTATCCAGAAGCCGCAAGGTTGCTGTCTCGCCCCAGACAGTGGGAGCGGTGGCGACTCTGACATCTATCTCTCGCCCTTTAGCTTTGGTAGAGAATTGACCATCCTGGGGACGAAAATGGTCAGCGATATTCATTTCACCCAGGATTTTAAGTCGTGAAATGAGTGCTCGATGTACACTTAGGGGTAGAGACATCGTGTCTTGAAGAGTGCCATCTATACGGTAGCGTATTCGCACCATATCTTCTTCTGGCTCAATATGAATGTCGGATGCGCGGGCTTTGACTGCCTCATCAACTATGAGGTTGAGAGCCTGAACCAGAGGGGTATCAGTAGTAACCCTAACGGCAAGCTTCTCATCAGTTTCCTCAACCGGTATGTCGATACTAGAAACCTGCTTTTCAATTTCGCCATAGCCTTTATAATTGAAGTCAATAGCATCCCTGACTTCCTGGGCAGTGGCAACTACAGGCTTAATCCTCATTCGGCTCTGGGCGGAAAGAGCCTCCAGGGCAAAGATGTCGGTCGGGTCTACTATAGCCACTTCCATTGTCTTACCAGATATAGTCAGGGGTATGGCTTTGTATCTCCTGGCTACCGCCTCGGGAATCAGTTGTAATGCCTCGGGCTGCGGCATTTGCCTCAGTAGCTTGGGATGGGCCTTGGTCTTGACCGGCTTCTCTGCTGACCGGGCGGGCAAGTCTTCTGCCCCAGGTTCAGAAACTAGTTCTTGGCCCCACTTGAAGACTTTTATCTGCTGGTGCTGGGCAAATTGCTGTGCCTCGGGGCTAAGCTCCGTTGATATCACAATGACCTTCTCATCAACGCCAATCTCATAGGCTTTGGTATCGAATAGCATTACCTGCTCCAGGCTCACTTCTTTATCTTTATCCAGGAAATTTATAGCAAGCCTGTGCTCAACCTGACCGTCTTCAGAACGAGCCAGTATATCAAAGGTATATTCAACTCCGGACCGGCCTTTAATTTTGGCTTTCTCTTTCACTCCATAGCCGCGGTTAGCCAGAGATTTAACCAGTTCCTCCTTTGTCTCAAACCTCACCGGCTCCTCGGGCTTACCTGGCTGCCTGGGTTTCAGAGCCAATAGTTGCTCAATGTGTTCTCCATCAACAACCCTTATTCGCTGTTTGAGAGCCAGTTGTTTCATCTGTTGATTGAGATCAGGGACGGCCACAAGAATCCTGTCAAGGATGCCGCAATCATAAGCTTTATTGGCCAGGCTGAAAATAGTGCCCACCTCTATCTCCCTATCACTGTCAGTAGCAATGCCGATAGCAACATTGTAGCTGGTAAAACCATCGTCTCTTCGAGCCAGCATATCGAAGGTATGCTCAATCCCTGACTTCCCGAGGAGCTTGGCTCCCTCGGTTATTGCATACCCCTGCCGCTCCATATACTCTCTAATCTGTGTCCTTAGCTTTGAACTAACTTCCATCTGACGTGCCTCCCCATCCACTTTCTGCAATTCAGGCAAAGTGTAATTCTCCATTTGGCTGAAGTCAAGATTTTTACCCATGTCCTAACTCAAGCTAATGAGGGCGTAATAGTCTCCTTTTCCCATAACCTAACTACAATTTAGCATATCTTGTCAGTTTGTCAATAGAACTTTTGGGGGGGGCGGAGTCAGGAGTCAGCCGCCTGCTTTCCGGCAGACAAGGAAACTGAAAGCTGCCCGCTGATGGCTAAATGCTTATGTCTGGAATTCGGTGCTTGGGATTTATCCCTTTGTAAGGGGATATCTGGCAATGACTTTTCCGCTACTATTTCTGCAAATCACTATAACTGCCTATAAAGTGGCATTCAAATTTCATCAAAATCTTCTGGCACCCTTTTTCGTGGTTTTGCTTCCGGTGAAATCCAGCCGCTGTGCAGGGCGAGAGTAACAGCGTGGGCTCTATCATTAGCATTTAGCTTACGAAGGATAGCGCTGACATGGTTCTTAATTGTTTGCTCGCTGATTGTCAGGATATGGGCGATTTCTTTATTTGAGTTGCCCTCGGCAACGTAGGTTAGAATCTCCGTTTCTCTTTTGGTAAGGGGGGCGGCTATGCCTTCCATAGTTTTCGTAAAACCGCGAAATTGGTTCAATACTTGCTTGGCAATCTTGGGTCTAGTCATCAAGCTTTCATTTATAGGGTATTCACCACCGTGGGCTCGTCTTATAGTACTAGCCAACTCGTCGGCACTGGCTCTCTTACTCACGCAGGCTGCAGCGGCAGTCTTAATGACTTCAAAAAGCTCTTCATCATTAGGGTCAGGGCTTAGCACTATCACTTTAGTGTTTGGGAAGTATTGGGCAATTTTTCTACCCAGGTCAATCCCGCTGAGGCTAGTCAGGTCAGAGCCAAGTAAAGCAACATCAGGAAGATTAGCTTCAATTAGCTCGAGAGCGTTCTGAGTTGGGTCGCATTCCAATACCTCCAGGTCAGGCTGTCCAGACAGTGCCTGATGCACCCCGGTTCTGAAAAGTGCTTGCTCATCAATTACCATAACTTTGATCTTATCCATCAGTCACCTCCTGGTGAAGCTTTACATCTCTAATCCAAACACCCTCTTGGTTATTTAGATTTAGCTCCGTTGATTTATCGTATAACGTATCCTCTTTGGTGTCAATATTATATCATTTTGCACTGTCAAGCATTTGGGGGCTGATCTAGTTCAGATAGATGGGTGACACTTTATATGTTTGTAACATTGGATAATAACCTCCCGTGTCATTGCGAGCCCCGATTTGTCGGGGCGTGGCAATCTCATTCCAAAGCTGGAGCCTGCTATAGTTGAACTGAGGAACCTCGTTTAGAGATTGCTTCGTCACTATCGCTCCTCGCAATGACAAAAAAAGTGTCACTAATCATATGAACGAGTACAGGGGCTTGACAAGTACCATTGAGGTAGTATAATGGTAATAGGTCAAAAGTACTAAATAGTGGTGTTGTATAATGAATCGGCGAAGGTCTAATATAGAGATAATAGCGGATATGCTCAGAGTGGGGGAAAATGGCGCTGGCAAGACGGAGATTATGTATAGCGCCAATATGAGCTACACCCAGATACAAAAGTATCTTGGTTTCCTCTTGAGCCACGGGTTTATTAACAAAGTGAAGGTGGGAAATCCCGTGGTTACCTATCAGGTGACGGGCAAAGGAGGAGAGCTGCTCAGGAATATAGACAGCATAGTTGAAGTACTCGAGTTCCGAAATGGCAATAATGGCCATGGAGCTTGAGACTCCAATGTTGTGAAGTTAGAGAGGGGTGCCTGGAAGTAGAGTGAGGCCACCCCTTATTTAAATAAAAATATAAGGAGTTATTATGATAGGAGCGGTATATGTCTGAAAAAAGGATGCTAATAGTAGATGCCGAGCTGGTGAAAAAGGTGGACGACAATCGGGGTGATATAGGGCGGTCTGAGTTCATCAACTTTCTCATTGAGAGTCAGTTGAAGGAAAAGGAAGAAGGTAAAAAGCAAGGCAGCGTAACCCGAGAAGAATTTCACCAGTTTCAGGAAGGCACGAAAGAGCTATTGCGCAATTTCCTGGAATTCTTTATCAGCTACGGGTTGGAGTTAGGCAAGCAACCTGGCGATAACGAATTCGAGCAATTAGCTCAGAAACTGCAAAGTCTAGACAGCTCGGCAAAAGTAAAAAGCTCCTAACCTCCTCGCATTTTTCTCCACAATCACATCCCCCACAGCTTCAAATAGAACTATCTTCTAGAACATAATCTCTTCCCAAGTTATTCCCCCATTGTCATACTGTCCTCAAAATAGTGATTTTCCTTTTGTCATTCTGAATGACACGGAGGAAAGATGGAGGGACAGCTATGACAAGGCCGCTTGAGTTACTGCGCGAGGGGAGGAAAGAGGAGCTATGGCAGATGTGCTGTGGCTTTCTTAACCTCAGTTTGGAGCAGTTTATGGATATCCAGAAGAGGCTGCTTCTGGAGGAGATTGATTTACTAAAGAATTGTGAGCTGGGCAGGAGGGTGATGCGCGGCGCCATGCCTGAGACGGTGGAAGAATTCCGGGAGCAGGTGCCATTGACCACCTATTATGATTACTTACCTGAGATTGTGGAAAAAAGGGGAGACGTATTGCCGACCAAGCCTGCCATGTGGGTGCATACCATAGGCAGGGCTGGTGAGTATGACATCAAATGGGTGCCTTTATCTGAGAGGTTCTTGTATGAGTTTGAGCGGGTGGCTGGTGGTGTTGGGATTCTTGCCTCTTGTAATGCCCAAGGTGATTTTCCAGTGAAAGAACATATGAAAACCCTATCCACCCTGGGTTCACAATATTATGGGACTGGTGCTGTAGGATATATGATAAAGAAAGCGCTTGGCTGCGATTTCTTGCCTTCTAATGCTGATGGGATGCCCCTTCAAGAGAAGATAAAAGCTGGCTTTAAGGAAGCTTTATATCGGGGTCTTGATAGTTGTGGCGGTTTGTCTTCCATCATGGTTTATGTTGGTGAGATGTTCAGACAAGGGACAATAGATGTGGGCACTCGTTTTTTACTATCTCATCCAAAGGCATCTGCTCGTTTAATCAGAGGATTAATTAAGAGCAAGCTAGCTCGTCGTCCGATGCTGCCCAGCGACCTGTGGTCCCTGAAAGCGCTTGTCGGTGGTGGCACTGATGGTGCTATTTTTCGGGAAAGCGTGGAGGAACTATGGGGAAGGTGCCCCCTGGAGGTATATGGTGGGACAGAAGGGGGAATCTATGCCACTCAAACATGGGATTATGAAGGTATGACTTTTATCGCCAACCTCAACTTCTTTGAGTTCATTCCCGAAAGGGAGTGGTTCAAATGGCAATTAGACCATTCCTACCAGCCGAAGACTATCTTGCTGGACGAGGTAAAAGCGGGCGAGAAATACGAGATAGTCATCACCAATTTTCATGGCGGTATTATGACCCGATATAGGCCTGGTGATATGGTCAGGATAAGTTCGCTGCGAAATGAAAAACTGAATATTGATATACCGCAAATGGTGTTTGAAAAGCGAGCTGATGGGCTTGTTATCATATTTGGTGTTGGTTATTTGACGGAAAAACTAATCGGGGAGGCAATTGAAAATACTGGCATTCCTTATGTAGATTGGACAGCATGCAAGGAAATAGTCAGTAATAAGCTAGCTTTACGTATCTATATTGAGCTCAAAGATAACTATATTGCCAGTGAGCAAAGCGTGGCTGCATCTGTGTATAATGAACTGGAGAAACTAGACAGTGTTTATCACTTCAACCTTTACAAGTATGCCTATGGTAATGCTACGAAATTCCTTGGACTAAGACCGATAGCAGTTACTTTTCTTCCTGAGGGTGCCTTCTCCAGTTATATCTCTCAACGGCGGTCTGAGGGAGCTGCTGTGAACGGCCTCAAGCCGCCGCATATTAACCTCTCTGAAGAAGCACTTTCTTTGCTAAGAACTCCTAAGGTGGTGGTGGTGGAGGCTGTGCCGGTAACTGAAGAAGCCGAACGTGCGGCTCCTCGATAATACTAGCATAGTTTAGAGAAAAGCAGGACGCCTTGCCAAGGCAAGGGGGGCGAGGTTTTAACCTCGCCCTTTCGTTTATCACTTTAAGCGCTTCGTAGATCTTGCCTATAGTTCAGAATGACAAAGGCAAATCTCCAGGCTCGCCTAGTGCGAGAGAGCCGTGACCGTGAACACATAGTACTTTTGGGGGATTACGATAGTACTTCTTGACAGTTTCCAAATTTATATCAATAATAGCTTTATATTAGAGTGATTTACTGAAATGGTGATAGACAATCGTTGCGACGTGCCTTCTTCTGTCATTGCGAGGCTGACGAAGCCAGCCGAAGCAATCTCATGGAGGAGCCCAGAATGACAGATAAATTGTGTTGAGATTTATATGGTTGACCATACAAAGGTGATATCATGAATGCCTCCATTAATGCCTCTGCTTTGATTCCCTTGATTGCCTCGATTGCTTATATCCCCTTATTTGTTATTTTACTATCCAACCGGCCATGGCAACGAGGGCACAGGCTTTTCCTCCTATTCTTGATTCCTGCCGTATTGTGGAGCTTGAGCATCGTGCTCTTCCGTAGCGATTTTCTTATGCCATACAAACTCCTCCTAATTAGAATTGGCATCTGCCTTGTCATTTGGATGCTAGTTCAACTTCATTACTTTATCTCCTCTTTTTACAAGTCTGAACGCATCAAAATACCATTGGCTTATATTTTCTTAGTAAGCACGGCTGCCTTGGCGCTGTTAGGCTACATCCCCCGGGGCATTGAAGTCACTGCCAGCAGCATCAATGTTGATTATGGCCCCTGGATTATTGCTATAGGTTTACTTTTTCTTTCCACAGTAGGCGCCAAGGATATGTATTCTTTGATACAAAGGTACAGGCTCTCACCCAACTCAGAGGAGCGTAATCAGGTTGTTTATTTAGTTGCTGCTATTGCTATCCTAACGGTGTCCATTTTTAGCTCTATTGGTCCTCGTGGAGGCGAATTTCCTGTGAGCCACATTGGTAACCTTATCATTGCCTGTGTCTTAACCTACGCCGTTATCGCCCACCGTCTGCTGGATGTCGGGCTTGTATTCCGCCGAGCCCTGATATACGTAGTCCTCTATGGCGGTAGTGTTGGCATGGTGGTACTGTTTTTTGGGCTCGCTTACCGGTTCGTCGGCTTTGAGCTTAACTTTGCCTCTTTAGCGATAACCATCAGCCTGGGAATTCCAGCTATCCTGTATTGTGTTCACAAGGTGCGTGACCTTTGGCAAAAGAAGGTGGAGGAAGCCTTTATCGGGGCAAGATACTCCTATCGCAGGCAGTTATCTCAGTTTATTAGTAAGATACACGACGTTCCCACCCTGGAGCAGTTGGGCAGCGAATTTATATCACTGCTTGCTCAGTCCCTTGACTGTCGGAGAGCTTGTCTGCTTTTGCCCGAAGCCGAAAATGAAGGATTCAGCGCCCGATTTGCCTACCCTCCTGTGGAAGATAATCCTATGGGGGAGTTGAAATTGAAGTGGGATAGCCCTGTTGTCACCTGGCTGGAGCGCGAAAACAGAATATTACCAGAAAGGAATCTCGCTATCTTTCCTGAATTCCAATCTATATGGGAGGAGGAGAGAGAAGAAATCCAATTGGCAGGGGTAAAGACATTCGTTCCCTTAATGAACAAGGGGAATCTTGTGGCTGTTCTGGCAATAAGTGAGAGGCGAGATGGGAAGCTTTACGTCGTTGAGGATATTGATTTATTGGAGTTTATTGCCGCCCAGGTGGCAGCGAGCATGGAAAAGGAGTATTCCCATGAGCAATTGAGGGAACAAGACGCAGAAATAAGCCTGGTTAACCGCTTAACCGCAATCATAACCTCCAGCATGAGCATTCAGATGATATTTGAAGCTTTCGCCCAGGAACTAAAGAAAGTGGTGGATATTGATTGGGCAACAATTGCTTTAATTGATGAAAACGAGCTTCATTTTCTGGCTCTATCCAGCACCATAGGTTCCGCTTGGCAGCTGGATGAAAGGATACCGCTTGAAGGGACGGCTACGGAGTATGCATGCCGGGATAGACAAGCCGTATATGAAGCTGATCTGAAACGACACCACAGATTCTGGACCTGGGAGAGTCACTTGCAGCTAGGGATTCGTTCTGTTGTTTACCTACCCTTGAATGTCACAGACCGTACTATTGGGAGCCTGATTTTGGCCAGTCGCAAACCTAACGCTTACAGTGGCAGGCAAATAAAACTTCTGGAAAAGGTGGCTTTGCAGATTGCTGCGCCAGTTGAGAATGCTCAACTTTATGTTCGGGTGGAACAGAAGTCCCGTATCGATGAGCTTACCGGGCTATTCAATCGACGTCATTTTGAAGAGCGACTCAAAGAAGAGCTTGCCCGGCATTCTCGTTATGGTGATGCGTTCTCCATATTCATGGCTGACCTGGACAACTTTAAGACCTATAACGATGTATATGGGCATCCCGCCGGGGATACTCTTCTCAGCCAGATAGGGGAAATCATCAAAAGCTCTGTCAGGGATGCTGACCAGGCCTTTCGCTATGGGGGCGATGAGTTTGTCGTCATTTTGCCCCAGACAGCTGGGGAGGATGCCTATGTCGTAGCTGAGCGAGTTCGAGCGCAGATTGCTGGGGAGATGGAGAAAAAGTCAATTACTGTGACTTGCAGCATTGGTTTGGCTAGCTATCCTGTAGATGGAGTGATAGCTGGAGAGCTTGTTGCTGGGGCTGATACTGCTCTTTATTATGCTAAGTGGACTGGAGGTAATCGAATCTATTTCTCCTCCAATGTTACATCCGAGCCGCTGAGCGACAAAAGAATCTATGGCAAGCGTAACGGTTTGAGTGCTGTTTATGCCTTGGTCTCGGTAGTGGAGGCTAGAGATTCATATGTCTACGGTCATTCCAGGAAAGTAAACACTTATGCTGTAGCCTTGGCGGAAGCCATCGGACTATCGCCTGATGAGGTATCTAAAGTGAGTACTGCTGCTTTACTTCACGACATTGGCAAAATTGGCATTCCCGATGAAGTTCTTAACAAAAAGGGGAAGCTTAGCGAAGAAAATTGGGAAGCGATCAAGGCTCATCCTAGGTTAGGGGCAAATATTGTCTGTAATATACCCCAGCTTATTCACTGTGCAAATAGCATTCTACATCACCATGAGAGGTGGGATGGCAGTGGCTATCCTGACGGACTGAAAGGCGAACAGATTCCCATAGAAGCCCGCATCCTTGCTATAGCTGATAGCTTTGAGGCTATGACTTCTGCCCGTCCTTACCGTCCTGCATTGTCCCTTGAGGAGGTGATAAAAGAGCTCAAGCAATGTGCCGGGCTTCAGTTTGACCCTAAGTTGGCGGAGGTCTTCATTGGCATTATCGAGGCTGGACTTCCTGAGAGGGTGAAGATAGGTCAAGACGCATCCATCGAACAACCAGGTCCGTAACGCAGCTCTACGAAAACGTAATGTAGCTGCGGGAATCTGAGGATTTTGAGTTTTCCGCAGGGCTAAAGCGTTACACCACTGGCACCCCAGGGGTGGCCTGTTTCTTTACCAGAACACATATGTTGCGTGAGAAATTCCTTATGGGGAAATGGTAAGATTTCTCCGCTGACATAGTAATGATTTCCCAGCCAGTTTTGATTAATAGCTTCCGTAATTCGCCATAAGAGAACAGGTGATAGTAGCGGTAAACTGTTTTTTCTTTTAGCCTCCAGGCGACTTGTTGCTCTTTGGATTTGAACCAGAACCCTGGTTGTCCGTGGTTCCACACGGTTAAAAAGGCCTCGCCCTGGGGCTTTAATACCCGCTTTAATTCTACGAATGCTTTTTTCCTTTCCTCTCTGCCTTTGATGTGGTGGTAAGTGGCCACTGATATTGCCCAATCGAAGGTATTATCGGGGAAGGGCAGGAACAAAGCATCAGCGGCTATTAAGTTGACATAAAGCTTAAACTTGGCAGAATATCTCATAGCTTGCTTGAGCATAGCAGGGGAGGAGTCCACCCCCCAGAGTTCAAAGCCCTGACTGAAAGGCAAGAAATCCGGCCCGTGAGCACAGCCCACATTTAGCAGCTTACCGCTTTGCCATATTGCTGCCAATTGCTCTAGTTCTTCTCTTAATAAAGGCCAATGCCTTACCCGATACCAGCTTTCAGATATTTGGTCGAAAACTTCTCTATTTGTGGTCATAGGTACACTCTGCTAAACTTTAGCATATTATAGTGAAATGCTCATGGTCGCCAGTCTCTTGTTGTCATTCTGAGGGAGCAAAGCGACCGAAGAATCTCTTCGTTAAGAGCAAAACGGAGATTCTTCGCTATGCTCAGAATGACACCTCCATTCTGTCATTGCGAGGCTGACGAAGCCAGCCGAAGCAATCTCGTGGAGTGGCAGGGGATTGCTTCGCTTGCAATGACATTAAGGTAGAAGGCTCAGAGCGACATGGAGATGGCATGAAGAAAGCATCTCGAACGATTTCTGGAGTAACCCCGGTGGCAGTTATGGCCAAGCCATTTCCTTGTCCCGGCAAATGTGTTTATTGTCCCAGTTCTCCTGAGGCGCCCAAGAGCTACACTGTGGAGTCTCCCGCGGTGCTCCGAGCTCGAAGTTGTGGCTTTGATGCCAAAAAACAGGTAGAGGTCAGGCTCAAGACATTGGCTGAAATGGGACATGCCCAGGATAAGGTAGAACTTATCATCATGGGGGGTACCTTTCTGTCTTATCCCCGGGACTATCAGTATCGGTTTATTAAGGATTGCTATGATGCTCTGAACGGCATCCCCTCTAGCAGTTTAGAGGAAGCCAGGAAATTGAATGAAAATGCTGAGCATCGCTGTGTGGGATTGTGCATCGAGACCAGGCCTGACTTTTGTGGGGAGGAGGAGATAAGGAGCATGCTTGATTTTGGCACTACCAGGGTGGAGCTTGGGGTACAGACTTTGGACGATGAGGTTCACTGTTTGACAAAGAGGGGACATGGGGTGGCTGAAGTTATCTCCGCGACCAGGCTATTACGGGATTATGGCTTTAAGGTGTACTATCATTGGATGCCTGGTTTACCAGGGTCAACACCTGAGCATGACCTGGAGCTATCGCAGCAGTTGTTTGAAGACGAGCGCTTTCGACCTGACGGGCTCAAGCTTTACCCCACGCTGGTAGTTCAGGGGAGCGAGCTAGAGAGTTGGTATCGGGATAATCGCTACCGGCCTTATGGTGATGAGGAAATGATTGATTTGCTTATGGCTATTAAAGCTCTAATTCCCAAATATGTAAGGATTTCGAGGTTGATGCGGGATATTCCCAGCAAATTTATCATTGCCGGCAGCAGAGACTTAGCGCTCAGAGAAACTATTAGAAAGAAGATGGGGCAAACAGGTCTTCGCTGCAGCTGCATTCGTTGTCGGGAATATGGGCATCGCCTGAGGGATGGCTGGGCGATTGGCAAGCCCTGGCTAACCAGGCTGGATTATGAAACTTTTGGGGGGAAGGAGGTCTTCCTTTCCTACGAGGATGAGAATGAGACCTTGTTTGGCTTGTTGAGGCTGAGAATGAACGAGGAAAAAGCGGTAGTTAGGGAACTCCACGTTTTTGGTCCTGAAGTTCCCCTGGGAGGGAGGTTAGAGCGAGCCGCTCAACATCACGGTCTCGGAGAAAGGTTGCTTCGAGAGGCAGAGAGAATTGCCAGGGGGGAATTTAAGGCTGATAGACTATCGGTGCTTAGTGGTGTCGGTGCCCGGGAGTATTATCGCTCGCTTGGTTATGGTCTGGAAGGCGCTTATATGGTCAAGGAGCTTGGTTGAGCTACCTGGAAGCCTTCAGATTAATAAACAATCCCCTTAACTATATTGACATCGAATAATAGCTATAATTATAATGACTTGAAGGTAGCGCAGAAGCTATTCAATAAATTGAGAGGCTTGGAACCTGGAAAAAACAAGGAAAGGAGAAAGAAGATGGATAACGAGGTAAGGCCAACCTGGAGATTAGCTTGGGGATTGTGGTGGCGTTGGTTTCTTATTAGCCTGGGAATAGGTGCGATAATCACGTTAATCCTATTCTTGGTGAGCGTGTCACTCATACCCTGGCTTATATTCTGGTAAGCTCTCTTTGAATGGTTGCCTGGAGGGGTGTGGCGATTTGCTATTGCGACAAGGCAAGGGTGTGGTGTTTGCAGTGCCGGGCTGGATTACAGCAGGCAAACTCGCTGCATTGGCGGTGATTGAGGTTTTGGGGTATTGACAAGGAGGACTTTTAACTATATCGTATTTAAAAGAATAAAAAGGAGGGATAAAAAATGGAAAAAACGTGGAAACCGACAACTGCGGGTATATTGAGTATTGTTGTCAGAGCCATGCAAGCTGTGGGTCATATGATGGTTGCAAAGGAAGTTTTTTAAGGAGGCAGACAATGTTCTGTAGAAATTGTGGTAAAGAGTTAACAGGGGCTCCAGAAATTTGTATGAATTGTGGAGCCAAGCCGATGAGCGGTACAAGTTTTTGCCCCGGGTGTGGTGCTCCAACAACGCCACTAACGGAAATATGCGTTAAGTGTGGCGCAAGGGTAGCGAAGGAGCTAGCAGGAGATATATCACCAAAATCAAGGCTCGCTACTACTTTGCTTGCCTGGTTTCTTGGGTGGGTTGGTGCCCATCGATTCTACGTTGGCAAGACGGGAACTGCAGTCGTAATGCTGATATTGGGCATTGCAGGTGTGGCGACTGCGTGGGTCTTTGTGGGCATTCCTATTCTTATAGCGGTAGAGATTTGGGCTTTTGTTGACTTTATATTCGCTGTTATAGGACGTATGAGAGATAAGGAAGGCAAGCTCATTCAGAAATGGTAGCTAGCAATGCCTGCAAGGGAAATAGGGGATGTTCTGTAGAAACTGTGGCAAAGAGTTAACAGGGGCTCCAGAAATTTGTGTGAATTGTGGGGCTAAGCCGATGGCTGGCACCAGTTTTTGCCCCGGGTGTGGTGCTCCAACGACTACCATGACCGAAGTATGTACCAAGTGCGGCGCACGGGTAGCCAAGGCAATAAAGGCAAAGACCTGGAAGCCGACAGCCGCTGGAATCCTAGCTATTGTTGCTGGAGGTGTCGGCGCAGCCGAGTGGATAGCAGTTGCCGTGTTGGGGATATCTGTATGGGGATGGTTAAGCCTCGACAGTTTAGCTGATCTACGTGGAATCCTCGTAGCTCTGATCGCAACTGTAATAACGATTGGGATAGTAGCCGTAGTAGGTGGTATTTTTGCCTTAAAGAGGAAGAGGTGGGGACTGGCCCTTGCGGGCTCTATTTGTGCGATCTTCTCTTTTGTCCTTATCCCAGTGCTTGTGAACGTGCCTCTTGCGATAGCAGCAATTGTACTTGTCGTCTTGGGGAAGGGCGAATTTGAGTAAAGTTCAAGGTTCGGCAAGTTATGTGAATCAGATTTGAAAAAACCTTAAGGACAGAAAGGAGGCAAAATGCAAAGGTATCCTTTTCTAAGGTTTGCGACTACTGTTTTGAGGGTCGTGGGGTGGATAGTGCTAATAGGTGGGGTTATCGGTTCGATTGTTTTCGGAATTGTGACGGGTGGAGTTACAGGTGCTTTCATGGCTGTTGGGGGGATAATTGGCTCCTTTCTGACCTGGCTATTCTTGCTTGCAACGAGGGAGCTTTTCTACTTGCTTATCCAGGTAGAAGAGAATACAAGAAACACGGCTGAGCGCATCACCATTACAGGGAAATCAAGCCAAGATTAAATTTATGCCTTAGTGGTCATGTGAAATGAAGGTAGTAATCTTTTCCTTGCTCCGCAAGCTCTTTTCCATGTTCCGCAAGCTCTTCTCCATGTTCCACAAGCTTATTCGAAAATTGTGGCTGCTACCGCCCTGTAAGAAGCTAGACTATGTTTTGCAGAAAGCTTGGAAAGGAAATAAACCGCTGGAGTATCATTTCTTACCATACGTGACTAGTGTTTTGAGAGTTTTGGGGTGGGCAGTACTAGTAGTTGGCGTTATTGCTTCAATTGTCCTCGGACTCGAAATTGTGAAAAGTGGATTGATGGTTGGGAAAACTGAACTGATAGGTGTAGGTCTGGGTGTTTCCGTGATTGTATTGGGAATAATTGGCTCCTTCCTGGCCTGGCTATTCCTGCTTGTAAATAGGGAACTAATTTACTTATTTATCCATGTGAAAGAGAACACAGCAAGCACCGCTGAGCGCATTACAAAAGAACCAGATTGACATAAAATCTATCCCTTAGCAGGTTATGTGAATCAAGGCAGCAACTTTCTTATTCTTCTGTTCAGCAATCTCATTTACCATGGCTGCAGCGTCATAGGATGACTGAACCAGCAAGCTTAGATTCTTTCCCTTAGCCCAGCTTTCTGCTTCTTTACCGTGCCATCAGCAAAAATCAGAACATCCCAGTGGCATTTCTTGCCTTCGACTACTATAGAGCCAAAGATAAGTTCACCTATTTTAGCCACGACATTTAACTTTCCCTCCCCCTGATTTCTTCTTACTTTGTAAATCGGGTTTTTGTTTGCTGTTCCGCTTTGTTGCCCGTCCATGCTTGAAGCGATTTAGGTTTACAAATCCTTTTGCCACGATTTTAACCTTAAATAAAGCTATTCTTCAGCCTTAATATCTCCTCCTCAATATTGCTAGCTTGTGCTCTGAGGTGTTTTATAGCTTGTTCTATTTTATCATGTTTGTAGCTATCACTGAGGTCAGCTAGCCTATTGTACAAACCAGTCCGTCTGCCAACTTTGAAATTGATCCTTTCTTCATCTGGCAAAGATAAATACTTATTTATGATATTGAGGCATTTTCCCTTATCCTCGGGCATTTTGCCTTCGACTTCCATCAATAAATTAAGTATATGGTCGCTCTTAAGATAGCTGGTAACTTGCAAGTCTTCGATGAAAACAGCTATTTCTTTTGCTACTTCGTCCTCTGTTTGCAGCTCAAAATCTCCGTCTTGCAATCTGGTCCACAATGGCATAGTTGGAGAAACGTGGAGGCTGCGCAGCCTGATATAATCAGGGTCAATTTCGTTTAACACCCTCGCTGTTTCCCGGGCATGCTCCTGAGATATTTTCTTGCCTCCAAGACCAGGCATAACATATTCACACAACGAAATGCCTGCTTCTTTCACCTTCTTTCCACCTTCAATGTGGTTCTCTGCAGTGCAACCTTTTTCCATATAAGCCAGCAAAGGGTCATAGCCAGTCTCCAGTCCGATGTGAATCCTATCTAGCCCGGCATCCTTGAGTTCCTTTAACTCCGCTAACGACTTTCTGGCTGCCGTATGGGACCGACCATATGTAGTTACTCTATTTAAGCTGGGAAAGGTTTCCCTCAGGAAAGTAATCACCTGGATTAGCTCGGGAGTACGCATGATCAGGGTATTGGAATCCTGGAGGAATGCTGTCTTGCCTTTTGTCCCAAGCCACAGGGCAACATGGCACACACATTGCCCATATTGAGGTTGATTACAAAGCATTGCTGCCACTTCTCTCACCTTATCGCCATAACCCATCTTCCAGGCCATTTCCTTAATACCTTCGCTGATAGCCTTAACCGCCTCAATATCCCTTATGATCTCCCCCACTGCCCTCAGCTCGAACTTACTGCCTTTATATACCGGGCAGAACTGGCATCTATTCCAAGGGCAATTCCTCGTCGCCCTTATCAGGAGGGAATAAGCTTCACTCGGAGGTCTTATAGGACCTAGCTCAAAGGTATTATGGCCCAGCTTCTCTGTAATTGAGTAACTTAACATTCTTCGCATTTTAGCGTGCTGAAGGGGAATAGGCAAATAGACTTTAGCCTCCCCATCATGATAATATCGGTATTTCAAAATGAAGCAAATTGAATTAATCTCTTTTGATGCTGAAGGAACAGTGGTAACACCTGATTTCAGCGAGACCATATGGCATGAGGCCATCCCTGCGCTCTACGCTCAGAAGCAAGGGCTTGACTTTGCTCAAGCCAAGAGGCGTATTGTTGAGGAGTATGGCAGGATCGGCGACCAGAGGCTCGAGTGGTATGATATCGAATACTGGTTTAGATATCTTGGCTTGGGTTCCTCTGAGCCAGTGATACAAAGCTGCCTGGGTAAGATATCTTATTATCCTGAGATAACTGAGGTCCTTTCCTCCTTAGTCCGTGAATACAGGCTGATTGTTGCCTCAGGCACACCACTGGAGCTACTGCATCTCTTATTGCGAGATATCAAACCTTATTTTGTTCGAATTTTTTCTTCAGTCTCGCATTACAAACAATTAAAAAGCCCTGATTTTTACCTCAGGATATGTGAAGAGATGGGCGTCAAGCCAAGCCAGGTCATACATGTAGGTGATAACTGGCAATTTGATTTCCTCAATGCCCGACAGGCCGGCATGAACGCTTTTTATATTGACAGGTCAGGGAGAAACCATCAGGAATCTCTTAGCGATTTGACTCAATTAAAGCGCCTCCTCCCATCGCCGATATAATATGCTCCCTTTTGGTCTGAGGACAGCCTGCTCGCTATAGACATTGTAAGCCATTCTGGGTTACAATTTAATCCTTGACCAATGCCAAATCATAGCGAAGTATCCCCCAAAAGCACCTCCCCCAAGAACAGATTCAACTTGTCGACGGCAGAGCTCGAGGAAATGGCCAAAAAGCTACGCCGTCATGTAATCACCATGATAGCTACGGCAGGCAGTGGGCATCCTGGCGGCTCTCTATCAGCAGCCGATATTATCACAGCGCTTTATTTCAAGGTCTTGCGCCATGACCCCAGAAATCCCCAGTGGTCAGAGCGTGACCGATTTATATTGAGCAAGGGACATGCTGCCCCCATCTTATACGCTGCCCTGGCTGAAGCTGGCTACTTTCCCGTGGCAGAGCTGGCAACATTGAGAAAGTTGGACAGCCGCCTCCAGGGACACGCTGATAGGAACTTCACTCCCGGGGTAGAAATGTCAGCTGGTTCTTTAGGTATGGGTTTATCCTTTGCCATTGGCGTCGCCCTGGCCGCCAGGCTGGATTCCAAAACTTACCGGACCTATGTTCTTCTTAGCGATGGAGAGTGTGAAGAAGGGCAAACCTGGGAGGCGGCCCTTTCAGCAGCCCATTTCAAAGTAGATAACCTGACGGCCATAATTGACTGCAATGGTATACAGCTCAGCGGATGGACTCGCGACATCATGAACCTTGAGCCTTTTACCCGAAAATGGCAAGCCTTCGGCTGGCATATCATTGATATAGCTGGACATGACTTTGACCAAATCCTGTCCGCTTGCCAAAGGGCTGAAAAGATAAAAGGCAAACCAACTGTCATCGTTGCCCGCACCATCAAAGGCAAAGGGGTTAGCTTCATGGAAAACAATGTGGCGTTTCACGGCAAGGCACCAACCTGGGAAGAAGCCGAAAGGGCGCTAAAGGAGTTAGAGTAAGCATGGCTGAAGCATCTACTCGGGAAACCTACGGCAAGACTCTGGTAGAGCTAGGCAGACAAAACAAAGACATCGTTGTTCTGGACGCCGATGTGTCGCCCTCAACGATGACCATTTTTTTTGCCCAGGAGTTTCCTGAGCGTTTCTTCAACTGCGGTCTGGAAGAACAAAACATGGTCAGCATAGCTGCTGGCCTGGCTGCTTCGGGCAAAACTGTCTTTGCCACCACTTTCGTTGTCTTTGTCGTCTGTCGCTGTTTTGACCAGCTAAGGCTATGCATTTCCCAGCCGAATCTAAATGTTAAAATCGTAGCTACACATAGCGGCATCAGCGTAGGTGAGGATGGCACTTCACATCAAGCAATTGAAGATCTAGCCTTGTGTTGCGCTCTTCCCGGCTTCACCGTGGTCGTCCCCGCAGACGCCATAGAGGCTGCTGGGGCAATAAGAGCAGCGGCAAGTGACCATGGACCTTTCTACATCAGGCTAAGTCGCCCCAAAACACCGATTGTTTACCCCGAAGGCTATCACTTCACATTAGGCAGGGCAGTAACCATGAGACAAGGCAAGGATGCCACTGTTATAGCCGCGGGCATCATGGTCGCTAAGGCTCTGGAGGCGGCAGATAGCTTAGCAAAGCAAGGTATAGATTGTCGGGTAATCAACATGCATACTCTCAAACCTCTGGATGATGCAGCCATAGTCAAAGCAGCTTCAGAGACGGGCGCAATTGTTGTTGCTGAAGAGCATTTAGCACAAGGTGGTCTAGGCAGCCGAGTTGCTCAGACAGTAGCTAAAGAGAAGCCAGTGCCTATGGAATTCGTCAACCTTGGTGACAGGTATGCTGTGTCAGGCAAAGCTGAGGAGTTGCTTCAAAGATACGGATTGACCGCCAAAGACATTGAAGAGTCGGCAAAGTCAGTAGTCAAGAGAAAGTAATATTTTCAAGCTCGGCAGTAGGACTTATGTCCCTTTGAATGGTAAATCGTAATTTAGTTTTGGGAAAACTAAATTATTACTTAAAGTGACTGGGAGCTTGCGCATGAAAAAGCGCTTTTTAATCCCTCTAGCCTGTGGAGCTGTGCTTTGCTTGCTCATCGTGTCTGGGTTGAGTTGCGTCAGCTGCTTCATTTACCCCGGGAGCCCTACTGCTCATGGGCTTCCGACAACGGAGTCTGAATTTAAGTCTTACATCACGCCCGAATGCCCATGGGTTGAGGGAACTTTGCAAGGTATCCTCAGTGACCCCCCATACGAACCTTCTCAAGTTGGCTTTGATGATATCCGAGACTGGGTCGCTACTAATATAGATTATATGCCTGATGAAAAGCGATGGGGTGAGGACTATTGGCAAACCCCCGAAGAAACCCTGTTCCATAGCAGTGGGGATTGCGAGGACTTTTCTGTTTTATTGTGCTCCCTCCTTAGAGCCTATGGCATTGATGCGGAGCGGGTATATGTCGCTCTTGGTATTGATAATGAGGAATATGGACATGCCTTCCTGATAGAGAATTGGTATCACGACGGGGAGTGGCGGAGGATAGAGTCCCAAGCGCCTGCCCAACTCTCCTCTTGGCATTCCTGGTTCGGGCCTCCCAAAGCACACCCTGATTCTGAACTATACGAATATGAAATTACCACGGCCTTTAACGACCTTTATTACTATGATGAATCTTTTCCATGGGATGCAGATTAAGCGAAGCGAGATAGCAAAATCTGTTTTAACCGCTTTCCTCAGCGGGGTCCATATCCGAACCTTTCTAACTTCCCCCTCAATGCTATCAGATTAACCACGTCTTCCTTATTGTATTCCAGCAACAAATCCAGCGCCTTTCTGTCACGGTGAATCTGATATCTCCACCAAAGTATCACCGCCTCCACTCCACCGATACCCCGTAGCCGTCGAGGAATACCTAACTGCCGCTCTACCGCCTTGAAGCCACCGTATAAATTATTCCTCCAGCAATCATGCATCAGGTCATGGTGATGAAAATGCTCTCTCAGATTTACCCTCAGACGGAAATTGATAAAAGGAATGTCAAAGCGGCTGCCGTTATATGTATAAATTGTGTCCACACAACGCAAGGTCCTGAGCAAGTTAGTCTTAGTTACATCACCCCCAACAAGTTGAACCAGTCTATTTTCAAAGTCATTGGCTAAACAGATGCCAATAACGGTTATTTCGTCATAAAACGAGCATAAGCCTGTGGTCTCAATATCAAGATAAGCATCAAATGGTAGCTGCAACCTGCTGCCTGCCTTTCCAATACTCCTATTTTGGCATATGATAGCATACGTTTGGGAAAGTGGCACAGCTTTGTGTTCTTATGCTCACTACATGGTATCATTCCAACTTAGGAGCAAAGAAGCATTTAGCTAAACAATTATCAAAGGAGAGCGAATATGAGAGAGTGCACCGTGGAGCAAAACAAAGAAAAATGTAACTGTACCTATGAGCCATGCAGTAGGAAAGGCATTTGCTGCGAATGCATAAGGTACCATTGGCAGGCAGGCGAGCTGCCAGCCTGCTTTTTCCCCGACGATGTGGAGAGGACTTATGACCGCTCTATCGAAAGATTTATCGAGACCTATCAGAAAAGAGGACGGTAATGAATAACAGCTCAAAATGGACAGGCAGATTGCTGAATAGTTTGCTATACTTCTCCCAGTATGCCAAGAATAGATAACCGAGCTGACAATGAGCTTCGCCCCGTGCGCATAATTTTAGGGTACCAGAGTTTCGCCGAGGGTTCAGCTTTGATTGAGCTGGGAAAAACGAGGATCCTGTGCTCTGTGAGCATGGATGAAAGAGTGCCCTTTTTTCTTAAAGGTGGCGGCCAGGGTTGGGTTACTGCGGAGTATGCTATGCTGCCTCGTTCCACAGTTACTCGTACACCCCGCAATAGGGCAGAGGGAAGAAGCCAAGAAATCCAACGTCTTATCGGCCGCAGCTTAAGGGCAGCAACTAACTTAGCCATCCTGGGAGAAAGGACATTTATGGTAGATTGCGATGTATTGCAAGCAGACGGTGGCACCAGAACAGCAGCTATCACCGGTGGATATGTTGCTCTTTATCACGCTTTCCATAACTTAAGAAAACAGGGCGTTTTGCCATTTATGCCATTAAATAAAATGATAGCAGCCACCAGCGTGGGCATTGTGAATGACAATATGCTACTTGACCTTTGCTACGAAGAGGATTACCAAGCTGAAGTTGATTTCAATGTGGTCATGACCGACAAAAACGAGTTTGTGGAAATCCAAGGAACTGCCGAGGGCAAACCTTTCTCTAAAGAAACTGCCGATGACTTACTTTCTTTAGCCCGGCAAGGGATAGTTAAATTGTTCAAAATCCAGAAGGAAACCTTAAGAGCCTTGTCCTAAATTTGTATTCAGGTTCTTCGCTTTTGTTTGCCTTGTTATTGCCGGAGTTGCGTTTGCATTGACAATTGCCCTGTTTTATACTTTAGTTTTGCTACAATTTATGCGAGGTTTTTAGGAAGATGACCCAGCTGGAGTTAGCGCGAAAGGGCACTGTTTCATCTCAGATAAAGCACGTGGCCGAAAAGGAAAGTGTAGAGACGGATTTTATCATCCAAGGCTTGGCTGATGGTGAAATCATAATTCCGGCCAACGTTAATCACCCAAACCTAATCCCCTGCGGCATAGGCAAAGGGTTGAGGACCAAGGTCAATGCTAACATAGGCACATCCTCAGATTTTTGTGATTTGAACACGGAATTAAGGAAATTACAGACCGCCATCGACTTTGGCGCTGACACTGTGATGGACCTGAGCACTGGAGGCGATATTTCAGCTATCAGGAGAGCTATCATGAGTGCTAGCGCCGTGCCGGTGGGGACGGTGCCCATCTATCAAGCGGGTATTGAAGCTATTGAGAATCGTGGAGCCATCGTAAACATGAATGTGGACGAGATTTTCGCTGTAATCGAAGAACATGCCAAAGACGGTGTTGATTTTATGACCGTCCATTGCGGAGTGACCCAGGCATCTCTGACCAGACTTAAAAAGCAGGGTAGGATGACCGATATAGTGTCTCGAGGAGGAGCTTTCCTCATCGGTTGGATGCTCCACAATGATAAGGAAAATCCCTTATATCAGTATTATGACCGCCTGCTGGACCTGGCTCGTGAATATGATTTCTCTTTAAGTTTGGGCGACGGCCTGCGTCCCGGATGTTTAGCTGATGCCACCGACAGGGCTCAAGTCCAAGAGTTAATCATCCTTGGTGAATTAGTGGAACACGCTAGGGAAGCTGGTGTTCAAGCTATGATAGAAGGTCCCGGGCATTTGCCACTGAACCAAATCGCCACTAATGTTCAATTGGAAAAGAGCCTCTGCCGGGGGGCGCCTTTCTACGTCCTTGGGCCTTTAGTGACTGATGTAGGCGCTGGCTATGACCATATAACTGCTGCTATTGGGGGGGCAATTGCCGCTGCTGCTGGCGCAGACTTTTTGTGCTATGTTACTCCCACTGAGCACCTTTCCCTCCCCGGTATACAGGATGTCAAAGAAGGGGTAATTGCATCTCGTATAGCTGCTCATGCTGCCGATATTGTTAAGGACGTAAAAGGTGCCAAGGAGTGGGATGAACAAATGTCCAGGGCGCGCAAGGCTCTTAACTGGGAAACCCAGGCCAAACTATCTCTAGACCCAGAACTTTCGCAGCAAGTCCATAGTAAGATACCTGCTAGCGGAGAGACTTGCAGCATGTGTGGCAAGTATTGCGCTATGGCAATAGTAGAGAAATACCTCGGCATCTCAGCACCCAAATGCTAAAGTAACCGCCAACTGACAGGTTATAATTGAAAAATGAAGGCAGAAATAATACCCGTTGGCACAGAAATTTTACTGGGCAACATAATTGATACTAATTCTTCCTTTTTAGCCAATCAATTACCATTGCTGGGAATCGACTTATATTTTATCTCTACGGCAGGCGACAACCAGAAAAGATTAGTTGATACCTTAAAGCGAGCCTGGAAGAGGGCAGACCTTATTATCACCACAGGGGGATTGGGACCTACTCAAGATGATATTACCCGTGAGGCCATTGGCGAGCTAGTGAATGAGGAACTGAAAGTCGATGAGAAGTTATGGCAAGAATTGCAGGCTTTGCTCCGCCGCTATCTTGGGGAAATACCACAAAGCAATATCAGACAGGCAACTACCATCCCTTCGGCTCAAATAATTCCCAATCGTATGGGCACAGCGCCAGCTTGGTGGGTTGAGAAAGACAACCATATAATTATAGCCCTACCCGGACCGCCCGATGAGATGCAATTGATGTGGCGGGAAGGCATTTTGCCCAAATTGAAACAAAGAGTAACTGGAGAGGTCATCCTATCCAGGATAATTAAGACTTTTCGGCTAGCCGAAGCTAAGGTAGATGAATTGGTAGCCCATGTTTCCAAACTACCCAACCCTACTTTGGCTACTTATATCAAACCAGATGGTGTTTATCTGCGTATCACAGCCAAAGCAAAGGAGGAAACAGAAGCTCAACGCCTTATTTCCCAAAGCGAAGAACAAATTCGAAGCGTTCTTTCTTCTTATATTTGGGGAGTGGACGATGATACCCTGGACTCTGTTATTGGGGAGTTGCTCAGAGCCAAAAACTTGAGTTTAGCAACTATGGAATCTTGCACCGAGGGGCTTCTATGCAGCACCATTGCCAGTGGCCGGGAAAGCTATACTTATTTCAAAGGAGGGTTGTTAGCTTGCTGTGATGAGGCCAAGATGGCTTGCGGTGTGGATACCTCCATTATTGAGCGCTCCGGCAAGGAAAGCACTCAGCTAGCTAAGGCAATGGCTGAGACTGCACGCAGGAATTTGAAAACCGATGTCGGAATGGGTGTTGGGGGTAACATGAATCCCGATAAAAATTCCGGCGATGCATTCATATGCCTGAGCAGTGATAAATTTGAACAAACCTTCACCCATAGGCTCCGCGGAAATCGCTCAAGAATGAAGCAACGGACAGTTTATGCCGCTCTTTTTGATTTAAGAGGAATGTTGCTCGAGGAGGTCTAATGCACTTAATTATAGATGGTTATTCCAGCAACCAAAAAATTCTCCGAGACGAAGATTTCCTTCGGAAGTGGTTGGAAAATTATCCCGCCAGGATTGGAATGACCAGGATTTCACCGCCATACGTGCTCAGATACATAGGACCGGTGTTAGAGGATTGGGGGATATCAGGATTTGTTTTTATAGCAGAAAGTCATATTGGCATCCATACCTTTGTTGAGCGGAATTACATCAACATAGACATTTTCTCCTGTAAGGATTTTGATACTGAGAAAGCAATAGAAGATTTCCGAGAGAGATTCCAGCTGGTTAAATTGCGAACCTGCCTGATTGATAGAGAATGGCCAACAACAGAACCTGCGATGGCCAACCCCAAAGGTTTTATTTACCATGAATGACCGCGATTGTCATCCTGAGCCCTTCGCTTCTTGGCATGAGGGGACATTCCTGCCACATCGGGGCTTTGCTGGATTAACCCCACCTTATTCAAATTTACAGCAAGCCAAGACTGTCATTCTGCCTGTCCCCTACGACTGCACCAGTGAATGGCGAGGCGGATCTCGCCATGGCCCACAGTCTATTATCGACGCCTCCCAGTATTTAGAGCTTTATGATTTAGAGCTGGACCGCGAGATATATAAAGTTGGTATTTCTACCCTGCCTCAAGTAGAACCGTTGCTGAGCAGCCCCCAAGACATGATTGACAGAGTTTATCAAGTGATTAGAGGCTTAATACAAAAGGAGAAATTTGTAGTGCTGCTTGGTGGAGAACACTCCCTTTCTTTAGGGGCAGTTCGAGCTTTCAAGGAAGCGTTTCCCAGACTATCTGTGTTGCAACTGGATGCCCACGCTGACCTTCGAGATGAATATCTGGGGACTAAATATAGCCAGGCCTGTGTTATGCGCCGCATCTTTGAGCTTTGCCCTATCTCCCAGGCAGGAGTGCGCAGCCTTAGCTGGGAAGAAAAACAATTCTTAACACAAAACAAGTTGACGCCCTTCTATATGTCTGATTTGGCGTCAAATACAGCTTCTATAGACCAGATAGTGGACTCGCTTAGCGAAGATGTCTATGTCACCATAGATGTAGATGTTCTAGACCCTTCCATTATGCCGGCAGTAGGCACCCCCGAGCCCGACGGCATGTCATGGCGGCAAGTTTTGGATATAATAGAATCGGTTGCCCTTCACAGGCATGTGGTAGGCTTCGATTTAATGGAATTTTGCCCCGGAGAGGGGCCGGGTTCTTGCGCTTTTTTATTAGCTAAATTAGCTTACAAGCTTATCGGTTGCGCTGTGCCGCAAGAAGGACGATGAGGGGTAATATAAGTTTAGGTAGGGTCTTCGGTATTCCCCTGCGACTCCATTATACCTGGTTTATTATCTTTGCCTGGGTTACCTTTTTACTCGTGTTTTCCGTCGCAGACCAAACTTACCCCATAGAGCAGAGGATAATTTTGGGTATATTAACCAGTTTACTCTTTTTTGCTTCCGTCATTACCCATGAACTAGCCCACAGCATCCTGGCTATTCGTAACAATATCCCGGTTAAAGAGATTACCCTATTTGTTTTTGGCGGTGTTTCTCAGATAACTAAGGAAGCAACCAGCCCCAGAGCAGAACTTTTGATAGCCATAGTTGGCCCTTTAACCAGCCTGGCTCTGGCTGGTATTTTCTACGGATTGTATCTTTTACTGGCCGGAACGCAGCAAATCCTGGCCGCTAGCTCAATGCAATGGCTAGCTTTGATAAATGTGATTTTAGCTGTATTTAACTTAATCCCCGGTTTTCCGTTAGACGGAGGCAGAATATTTCGTGCCCTCGTATGGCAAAGAACCCACGACTACCACAGAGCAACCCGCATCGCTACCAAAGTAGGCCAAGGAATAGCTTATGCCTTCATCGCTGGAGGCATTGCCCTCATTTTCGCTCTCCAATTATGGCTTAACGGCATGTGGCTAATATTCATTGGCTGGTTCCTCCATGATGCGGCCAGAGCTAGTTATCAGCAGGTTTTACTCCGCGATGCCCTTACTGGTATCACAGCACGCCAGGTTGCGGACTACGATTGTCCCTTAATCCCTCCCCACCTGAATTTAATGGAGCTAGTCCAGCAATATATATTGCCCACAGGGCGAAGTTCCTTCCTGATAAGCTGGGGGGCTGAGTTAGAAGGCATGGTCACCTTGCAGCAGATAAAGAAGGTCCCCCGCACCCGTTGGGCAATCACCTCTGTGCAGGATATCATGACGCCGGCAAGCAAATTGAAAGTAGCTTATGCTGACCAGGATATCTTGAGTGTGCTCCAAGAAATGAATGGGGAAAGTGCCAATCACATATCGGTAATGGAAGCCGGGAAAATCATTGGAATAATAAACCGAGAAGACATAGCTCGCTTTCTTCGCACCCGAGCCGATTTCGGGATAAGCTCAAAACCCAGATAGCATTATCGAGGGTAATTCGATATCCGAAGTGAGCCGCCAGGGTCTCGAACCCTGAACCTGCTGATTAAGAGATACAAGAGGTTTGTCCCTGAGCGTGAAAAGAAGTAATTCCTGATACCTTTTTATTGGCGATTTAGCTTCGATTTGTACCGATAGGTCACTCTTGGTTTTTTATGGTGGTGAAAAGTTCGTTAGCAAAAATGTTAGCAAATGTTGTCAATTGAATGAAGGAGTAATATCGTGGTAATCCAAAGAGTTTTCAAGATTCTCTGCGTTTCTTAATTGATTTGAATCTTAAATCCAAGCCTTGTCTTAGTTCGTTTTCAGTATCCCACTCTATAAAGCGATATGCCGATAGATCAAAATGAATGGGTGTATCTTTCCTAATTGTAAATATCATTTCTTTACCAATAGCGTGTGCAAAACCTGCTTCGTAGTAGCAGTTTGGAGTTTCACCTGATAAATCGGCGATGACGATTTGACTTTTGGATATTTCTTCAATTATTTGGTCAGTGATCTTGCCGCTATCTTGAATTTCATCAATTCTTATAGGTTTGAATTTGTACTTTTTGACGATAGGCTTGATAACACCTTCGTAAGCTGAATCGAGAGTATCGTCATTAAATTTCATTATTACAAATACTTGTTTCTCTGTAATGGTAAATTGATTTTGAAGGGTGGACTTCGTTTCTTTAGAAGGGCGGCCAGCCATGACTGTGTCAAGGATTTCTTGAGTACAGTTACTGGCTTCGAGTTTGCCGGCTTTTAGTTGTTTTTGAAAATCGTCTACGGAATCCAAACGTGTGTCAGTTTTATAAACTCGGAGATATGAAGCTGTAGACAGGTTGAGTATACTGCTTTCTGGCGTACCTCTTTCTGATGATAATTTCACAGGAATAATTTGTTTGTTTACATATGGAATAATAAGGTCATTTATAACGTAGTCGAAGTCATAATTGCAGAAATAATGAATTCGTTGGCCTACTAATAAGCAAGAGTGATAGTACATGCTGTAGCTCCCATAAGAAGCATCTAATACTGTATTTTATCGCGAACGCATTAATATTTCAAGATGGCAAATAGTGTATATGACTATTGACAATCTTGGGTGGAAGGTTTATAGTCATAATTACTGTATAGTCACATTAACGGTATTGAAGGAGATATGAATGGTAATTAATGTTAGGGAAGGCACAGCTGGGGATGGCGGTTTCATTATTAGGAAAAATATACACATAACAAGACGTGAACTTGAAGCTTTAACACTTATCGGAATGGGATTAAATAACAATGAAGTAGCTGAAAAGTTGGGTGTAAGTGTAAATACGGTGAGAAACCATCTTTGGAATCTAATGCAAAAGCTTGGAGCGAATAGTCGTGCCCATGCGATTGTACTCGCTGTGCAAAATGGGATTATTGAAGTGAAGCACGAAAGGTCATTGGATACCTTCGTTCGTGGGTTTGACAAGTATATGTTGTGTATTTTATGCGGCAAGGCTGCTCTGATTGACGATTATAAGGAAGTTGAGCCTAAGAAGGTGATAATTAATCACGTGGAGTACGAGATTGATACTTTGCCGAAGTGTCCGACCGAAGGGTGTAGGGGTAGTCTTGGTGATACGCTAGATTGGGATGAAGTGAGAAAGCACCATCCTGAATATCATGAGATTCCTGAGCATGGAGTCGTATATGATTACGACATTGAGTGGTTTCGAGGATAGTAAAGTGAATGAACAAGTAGCGCGAAGCGATGTTGGCGAGGGCGGTGGCGGAAGCCACTTGCCCGCCTATCCTTCTTTCCTTGTCTTAATATGAATAATGTCAACGGTCAGCTTTATTGGGCACACAATTTATTGGCATTGTGGGACTTCTTGGAATATAAAGGACGTATTGGTAGGACAAATGTCGTTCTGAATAGGAGAGACGAGCCGTCAGTTTTGAAGATTATGCCAACAAGTTGTAGAAGCAGATATTTTGATGATGGGCGATTATATATGTCACGAAAAATCCGGAGACGGCTCGGTAAATATGAGAGGGTGCCAGGATTGATGGAAACGCTGACCTATGATATCAAGAGAATTGGAAAGCGAGAAGCCTGGGCTAGTTTCGGCAAAGATACCAGGCGATTTCTCAATGCGGTAAATCAGTATAGGAAAAGAAGAGGGTGGCGAAGATTACACTATTTGTGGGTTGTAGAAGTGCAACATGACACTGGTTATCCACACGTGCATATCTTCTTTCCGAATTTGAGATGGCTGGCACCACTTAGCATTATCAATGGTAATTGGCGGCAAGGTAGGGCTAACATTGAGAGTCCTAAGAAAATCAAGGTTAATTGCGCGGCGTATATATCGAAGTATCTAAGGAAAATGAGAGGATGGTCGGACCTTCATCTAGCCTTGCTTTGGAGTGGTAAATGCCGGATGTATGGATTTTCCAGAGGCTTCTCGCCCAAGATTGAAAAGCCAGAATCAGAATGGCAGAGATGGCAAATTGTTGAAACTGAAAATCCTGAACAGCTGGAAAAGGTACTTAAAGAGGGTGGTTACAAGGTTGAAAATGGATATTGAAAAGAGATTATGTCTCACAGTGCCGGAGGCAGCCGAAAAGCTCGGTATATCAAGGAATTTTGCCTATGAACTGGTAAAACGAGGACAACTTCCTGTGATAAGATTCGGCAAGAGGCTGTTAATACCAAGAGTAGCGTTAGAGAAAATGCTTGAAAAGGGCGTAACTGGGTGAGTAGTAATATGGATAAAAATGATTTTGGTACACAACGTGGATTAGATAGCCTCGCCAATTTATTTTATCAACAAGCGAGAATCATCGAGAAAACAATAGAATTTCTTTTTGATAGTCTCGCAAAGAATCCTCAGGAGAGGGTAGATACAATATATTTTATTCTGTTTGGTTTGGTTACCTCTAGCAAATCAATATTAATGTTGTCTTATAGTGGTAAAGTTGCTGAATGTTATATATTGGCGAGGTCAGTAGTCGAAAGGATTATTATTGCGCTTTATCTATTAATTTGCGACCAAGATGAATTTAATAGGTATAAGGTATATTCGAATCAAAAGGCAATAAGTATGAGGAACCGTGAAATCGAAGTTGGTACTATGAAGGCTGTATTAAAAGCATCAAATTATGAAGAAATGCTGAATAATCCAGAAGTACGAGAAGCTTTGGGTTTATTCAGGAGTCCTAAAGGTAAGAAAATAACTCGCTGGAATACGAAGAGTCTGAAAAAGATGCTGGATTCAATCGCGAATAGTGGATTAGATGTAAGGTATTTAATGCTTGCAATGCTAGCTATCTACGATGAAGCATCGGAAGTATTACACGGTACTTTTTATGGTGCGATGTTTCATACTGGGGTTTTTGAAACTGGCGTGCCAAAGGAGAAACTAGAATTGAAGAAGACGTGGATTTCTCGGTTATCATTAATTTTATTCTCACTTAGTACTTGTATTTATTCCTTAATAAAAGGGATAGACAGAGTCTACCCCATCCAGAGTTTATCTAAAGAATCATGGGATTTATTAAAAAATATATAAGGATAAGGTACTGGAATGAAGGGTCACGTATATCAAAGAGCTAAAGGTAGCTGGACAATTGTATATGATTTACCGATGGATACTGTAACAGGCAAGCGGCGGCAGAAGTCGCAGACTATTAAGGGTACGAAAAGAGATGCCGAGCGTGCCTTGCGTGAAGTGCTGCTTTCGCTTGAAAATGGGTCCTATGTTAAGCCCAACAAGCTTACGCTGGGTGAATGGTTAGACAAGTGGTGCGAAAGCTTCGTAGTCATGAACACAACTCCGAGGACATACGTGAGTTATCGGTCTATTATAGACTGTCATCTAAAACAGGGGCTTGGCTCGATTGCATTGTCAAGACTCGAACCACAGCAAATACAGGCATACTACGCTGACAGGCTGGCGAAAGGGCGTGTTGATGGGAAAGGCAGCTTATCAAACAGAAGCGTTCTCTATCACCATCGCATATTGAGCAAGGCATTAGACCAAGCGGTAAAGATGGGGCTGGTCGTCCGTAATGTGGCAAAGCTTATCACACCACCACGAGTGGCAAGGAAGACGATAAACGTATTAGACGCTGATGAGGCGTCCAAGCTTCTGGATATTAGCAGTGAAACAATATATTACCCTCTCTTTTCTACGCTCCTTTACACCGGACTTCGAAGAGGTGAAGCTATTGCTTTAAGGTGGAAGAATATTGATTTGCTGGGGCTTGAACTGCATGTAGTCGAGTCTGCATATAGAATCCGTAAGGAGTTCATCATAAAAGAGCCGAAGACTTTGCATAGTAAAAGGGCTGTATCTTTATCACCATCGCTATCTGCTTTATTACGTGAATATAGAGAAGACCAGGAGTTCATGAGAAAGCAGATGGGCAATCCTCTAACTGGCGAAGACTTTGTTTTTTCGTGGCCTGATGGCAGGCCGCTAGACCCGGATGTGGTAACAAAAGCTTTTCATCGGATAGCAGAAAAAGCTGGGCTAAAGAATATTAGGCTTCATGACTTACGGCATACTCATGCTACGTTGATGTTAAAGGCGGGCGTACATCCCAAGGTGGTATCTGAGCGTCTGGGACACGCAAATATTGGCATAACGCTGGATACATATAGCCACGTACTTCCGGGACTACAAGAGGCTGCGGCTGAAAGGTTCGATAGGATTTTTGAAGAAGTTAATAACGAAAACTTGAAGGCGTCCGTTAGCAAAATGTTAGCAAACGATGGTGGGTTTGAACGTGAGCCGCCAGGGGATCGAACCCTGAACCTGCTGATTAAGAGTCAGCTGCTCTACCAATTGAGCTAGCGGCCCGAGGTAATAATGTTAGCATTAAGAAACAGCGCAGACAAGTAGAGCTATAACGAATGAATTGACTTTATGGTTTATGGTAGAATAAACCTTCGCTAATGAAAATTCTTCGTGAAGTCGGCATAACTATTCTTATCGCCGTAGCCGTTTTTGCTCTCCTTCAGCTCACTGTACAGAGCTATACTGTGGTAATGTCCAGTATGGAGCCCAATTTCCAAGAAGGTGAGTGCATTATGGTTAACAAGGTGAGTTACCACTCCTCAGGCCCCCAGCGAGGAGATGTAATAGTCTTTCACCCACCAGTTCCCTCCGCCTATCCCTTCATTAAGCGGGTTATTGGCTTGCCCGGCGAGACTGTGGAGATTAGGGATGGCCAGGTTTTCATCAACGGTATTCCTATAAATGAACTTTATTTATTTCCAGAGCCACCACAAAACAATAAGGACTATGGCCCACAAGAACTGTCTGACGATGAATACTTAGTTCTCGGAGACAATCGCAATGGCAGTAACGATTCTCGCTCATGGGGACCAATCAAGCGTGATGACATTCTTGGCAAGGCCTGGTTTATCTACTGGCCACCAAGCAAATTGAGGGTAGTCAAGCATTACAGCTACCCGGAGCTGCTTGGAACTGAGGGACAAGAAATGGTACAGTCGTTTGGAGTGCAACTTGAGTGACGAGGTACTAGAGATATTCAAGGCGGCTGGAGCAATAAAAGAGGGCCACTTCTTGCTCGCCTCAGGATTACATTCGCCTGTTTATTGGGAAAAGTTTCGCATCTTACAGCACCCGTATCTTACTGAGAAACTGTGTCGCCTTATCGCCCAACACTTTAAAGGGCAAAAAATAGACGTAGTGGCTGGACCAACCACCGGCGGCATTATTTTGGCCTTCGAAACCGCCCGCCAACTGGGAGTGGGGAGCATCTTTGCCGAAAAAAAAGGAGCGGTAAGGGTCTTCCGGCGCGATTTTGAAATTGCGCCTGGCGAACATATCCTTATTGTTGATGACATCCTTACCACAGGAAGCTCGCTCAGAGAGACGATAAGGGCTGTAGATAAACTGGGGGGTATTATCATTGGTATTGGAGTACTTGTCGACCGCAGTGAGAAAAATTTGGACTTTAACCAGCCTTTCTTCAGTTGTCTTCGTGCTCCCACCACAGTTTATTCACCCCAAGAATGTCCCCTTTGTGCTGCTCACATCCCTCTTGTCAAGCCAGGCGCCCCAAGCTGAACCACCCCACGAAAGTCTTGCGACTTTTTAGGGGTGATTTAGCATTCCCCTTGCTCAAAGCGGCGGTTAAACAATCACGAATGCACTTGCTTGACACTGGAATGGGGGAAAATCTACAATATCCCTGATGCCGAGGTAGCTCAGGTGGTAGAGCAGCGGACTGAAAATCCGCGTGTCAGCGGTTCGACTCCGCTCCTCGGCACCAACTATGAGGTTGTAAAGCAGAACCAGGTTAACAGTAGAACGCCTCCTTGCAAAGAGGAGGTCACTGAGAATGTTTAAAGGGGATTAAGGCTTCCGGGGTAAATGCGCCGAAGTGGCGGAATGGTAGACGCGGCAGTCTCAAAAACTGTTGGGGGGCAACCCCCGTGTCGGTTCGAGTCCGACCTTCGGCACCACGGATTAAAAAATTTAACCGGGTTGCAACAAAAATCGATGGGGTTTGTAGATGTTAATGCCGGGGTGTGTAGCGGTAGTACAGAGGACTCTGCATATGCCAATAAGAGCGAATTATTGAACCAGCCCATCCAATACATCGCAGCCAGAGGAGAAATAGGGAGAAAAGAAGAGAACAAGCTTGACATAATACTACAAGGAGAATTGTATGGAAGTGAGTAACTTGGCCCCAAACGAACTAAGCGATAGTGAAAAGTATCTGATAGCTCCGTGCGGAATATATTGTGGAGCGTGTGACATCTTTTTGGGAAACAGTAGGAATCTGGCAAAGGAGATGTACCGAATTCTGAACGGTTTCAACATAGCAGACGTTGGGCCTTGGGCTATGGGAATCCAGCGCGAGAGGGTAGTGGACTTCTTGAACATACTGCAGAACTGGAGCCAGAGCAACAAATGTCCCGGGTGTTGGGCAGAAGGTGGAAGCCGTTCTTGTCCAATCCGAGCCTGCTCACAACAACAAGCGTTTCTGACATGTGCTGAATGTGACAGGATGCCGTGCAACCGTTTGGAAGAAGGGCCCTCACCAGAAGCAGCCGCTTTCCTTGGATTGATCACGAAGAGGTACTCAAACTGGAATATAGTGAATCTTGAGCGAATCAGGGAAGTTGGATATCGTCGTTTTGTTGACGAAATGCAGGAAAAGGTACGAAATGGCTTCTTGACCAGTGATGTGATATCACGTGAAATGGTTATGAGCGAAGCCAAGGAGAAGAGGAAAAGGAAAACTGGTAAGAGAGGCACAAGACGAAACAGAAATCCTTGATCCAACTAGCTAGGAAACTGGCACTACGTCACTCTTACCTTTCCCGGGGCAAGCATGGTAAGGGCTCAGCCAAGCTTTAAGTGCTAAGAAACACGTAGTTACATAGCAGTGCTTTGTGCTACAATTCATACGATAATGCCGGGTTGTGTAGCGGTAGCACAGAGGACTTTGGATCCTTTAGCCCAGGTTCGAATCCTGGCCCGGCAGCCAATTAAAATCAGAAGAGAAGTGAAAGACTTGACGTCTTGATGTCAAAACAAAAACTATAATGGAAAAAGTTAAGCACGTGACTATATATACCGATGGCGCATGCCTGGGAAATCCTGGCCCCGGTGGGTATGGAATAATACTCATCTATCAGGGTCACAGAAGAGAGCTATCAGGGGGCTATCGCAAAACTACCAATAACCGAATGGAAATAATGGCTGCGATTGTTGGATTAGAAGCTCTAAAAGATAAATGCAAGGTGACGTTGTACAGTGATTCCGAGTACTTAGTCAAGGCAATGTCGAGAGGATGGGCTCAGAGATGGCGAGCAAATGGGTGGAAGCGCAATAAACGGGAAAAAGCGTTGAATCCCGACCTCTGGGAGAAACTCTTGCAACTATGCGAGTATCATGAGGTACAGTTCAGCTGGGTTAAGGGGCATGCCGGAACCCCTGAAAATATACGCTGCGACGAGCTAGCCATGCAAGCTGCCCAGCAACCGAATTTGCCTAATGATCAGGGCTACATCTCTCAGAGTGAGATAAAGTAAACAGCAGGATATGCCAGACTATAAATTCGCTGTGGTAATAGAGCGAGATGAAGATAGGTTTTGAGGCAGGGATTCAGGGAAAGGCACCTTGAGGGAAATCTTAAAAGATGCCAAAATTAGCCTAGCGAACTTGAGCAGTTGCGCTAAGGTATTCGTTCCCCGGTAGCTCAATGGTAGAGTAGGCGGCTGTTAACCGCTTGGTTGCAGGTTCGAGTCCTGCCCGGGGAGCTTGGAATTCATCCCCTGACAACCCTGAACTGTCAGATGAAGTGCCAACCAAAAAAGCTAGCCAACCGCACCCCCAGAGCAATTGCCACTGTACAGTCCCCAATTCCCTTGACAGAGTGGGAGTGATATAATACACAAGTTAGGAGCTCAAAAAACTAAACTATCACATACGTACTAGTGATATTGGGCAACGAACGATTTATCATAAATGGTAAATCAACGAAGACTACCTCAGGCAATATGATTTAAGTAGAGCTTAAGAAATTAGCGCCAGAAAGGGAACGAGAAAATGAGTGAGACCGAAACCTTTGAACAGTTAAAAAAGTTGATCGTGGAGCTATTGGAGGTTGATGAATCAAAAATAGTCCCCACAGCATCATTTGCTGATGACTTTAATGCTGATAGCCTGGACTTTATTGAATTCATTACTGCGGTGGAAGACACCTTTAAAATCGAAATCCCCGATGAGGACGCGGAAAATTTACAAACTGTTCAAGACGCAATCGACTACATCGAATCAAAATTTAACAGGTAGCCATTGCTGGAATAAGCACTCATGCCTCCATTTATTGCTTGTGACGATGCGACAGGGCTAGAAAATTAGTTTAAAAAGCTTTTTAGGCTGGACAACAAGTGTTGAACAAGAGTGAACAGGGCACTTAAAAGAAGAATAGTAATCACTGGACTTGGTGCTGTTACTCCCTTAGCCACGGGTGTTGAGGAATCCTGGCGAAGGCTATGCCAGGGCAAATCAGGAATAGCCAGAATCACCAAATTTGATCCTTCCGGTTTTAACGTGCAAATCGCTGCTGAACTCAAGGATTTTCATCCTGAAGATTTTCTGGATAAGAAAAAAATTAGAAGGACAGACCCCTTCATCCAGTATGCACTAGTGGCTGCTCGCATGGCAATAGACGATGCTGGATTGACTATAAATGGAAATAATGCCAGCAGGGTAGGAGTAGTGCTAGGCTCATGTGCTGGCGGCATGACTATGTATGGAAAGAACCTTTTCGCCCTTCGTAATGAAGGGCCAGACAAAGTTTCCCCTTTCTTCATTCCTGGATTTATAACCAACATGGCGGTGGGGGAGGTCTCCATGGCTTTTGGCGCCCGGGGACCAAGCAAATGTGTGGTTACTGCCTGTGCTACCGGAAACAATTGTATTGGTGATGCTTTCAGGCTTATTCAATATGACGAAGCAGATGCCATGATTGCCGGAGGGAGCGATGCCTACATTCTCCCCATTGCCATTGCTGGATTTGACAAAATGAGAGCCCTGTCCCGAAGGAATAATGAGCCCGAGAAGGCAAGCCGTCCCTTTGATAAAGACCGTGATGGTTTTATAATCGGAGAAGGTGCCGGGGTTGTTATCTTGGAGGAAATAGAGTCAGCTATGCGAAGAGGGGCTAAAGTCTATGCCGAGCTTATTGGCTACGGCTCAAACATCGATAGCTTTCATATAACTGAGCCCGACTGGGAAAATCAAGCACGGTGTCTTAAGCTGGCCCTGAGTGACGCTACTACCTCGCCTAGCGATGTTGAGTACATTAACGCTCACGGAACGTCTACCGTTCTCAGTGATGTATCTGAAACTAAGGCTATAAAGGCAGCCTTAGGAGAACACAGCAAAAAGGTGCCTACAAGCTCCAATAAATCTATGCTCGGTCATTTATTGGGGGCAGCAGGTGGAGTAGAAGCTATTTTCACTGTTCTTACTATCAAGGATGGTATTATACCGCCTACCATAAATTATGATACCCCGGACACTGAATGTGACTTGGATTATGTCCCCAATATCGCCAGAAAGGCGCAGGTAAATATAGCTCTTTCCAACTCCTTTGGCTTTGGCGGAGTTAATGCTACCCTTGTCTTCAAGAAGTTTAAGGAATAGTAATTCCAAAAACATCGTGCAGGGTATCCCACAGCTCCGTCTCACTTTGAAATGCACCGATTTTTGTGTGCTTAACCATGCCTTCGCTATCAATGAACAATGTAAATGGGATGTACCCCTGGTTGCCGTACTTTTGGCAGTAGTCTGCGAAAGCTTCTCCATTTCTATCCGACGCCAGCATCATCGTCGGTTCATAATCGCCGAAGAAGCTCTGTATCCTAGACACAGATTCACCCACGTTAATAGCTACGACCTTTATTTCTCCTTCACTCTCCTGGGCCACAGCCTCCAAATAGGGCAACTCGGAAGCGCAAGGCCCGCATGTTGTAGCCCATAAATTAAGCACCACCGGTGTCCCTCTTAGTGTAGACAGGGTTGTCTCATCCCATGTGATAATTTCCAATGTGCTCCCCGAGGAACCGTGGGAACTACGACCCACAACGATCCCAACCACCACAAGAATCACCACAATCGCGATCACCACTATTAGCCGAGTCCTTTTCGACCTCACTTGTCCAGTCTTTTTCGACTTTCTATTGCCCATATTGATAACCTCCTGGCACAAGCCCGCTGAGATAGTTTAGGTAACCGGTCAACATCAGAATTCCCATGCTGATAAGCAGTACCGCGGCTACGATTGAGGTGACGAAAGCATGGCGGCTAAGCCATCTTAGATATCGTGATGCTGCCCCCAATAATAGACCCACGGCGATGAAAGGCAGCCCCAGCCCTAAACAATAAGCAAGTAAAAGATAAACCCCCTGCCACACTGTTTGTGAGCTCGCGGCTAGGGTTAGTATACCCCCCAGAATCGGGCCAACACAGGGAATCCAGCCCAGGGAAAATACTACCCCTATTAACAGAGATCTCAGATAGCCTGTACCTTTGGCCTTGCCAAAGTCAAGACGTTTCTCATAATTGAGCCAGGGCACCTTAGTAGCGGCTACGAGGAATATGCCGAACGTGATTAATAGCGCACCAGCCACCTTTTCCAACACACCCTGTGGTATCGCAGCTCCTAATAAGCCAAGAGAAGCTCCCAAAGCGGTGAAAACTAAAGAGAAACCGACTATGAAGCTGACGGTATGGAGGAAAATATGTCTTCGATCGGCAAGGTCTGGGGTAAGAACTGATGCACCGGCTATGTTAGCCAGATATATCGGAACCAGCGGTAAGATACAAGGTGATAAAAATGACAAAATCCCCGCGACGAGAGCCGTTAAGAAGGTTATGCTCGACATCTATGTACCTTTTTTAGTATAACAGCTATGCTTTAAACAAAAAAGGGGGGAACTTTTGCTACCACACAGTATTTGATACAATAATTGACATTGGGGCTGTAGCTTAGTCGGGAGAGCGCCTGCTTTGCAAGCAGGAGGTCAGGGGTTCGAATCCCCTCAGCTCCACCAATCATAACTTTTCCACACCAGAAGGTTGAAACCTTCTTTGAATTTGCCATAACTCACGCTCCTCAAGACGGGAGGAGTGAGTTATGGCCGAGAGCCTTTCCTACAAAGTAGTCGCATCCACCGAAAACTCGCTGAGGGCATACGACATAGACGCATCTTGTATCTTCGAGGTGAAGCAAGGTGGCTGAGCTATTGAGACCAGCCAGGGGCGGCTTTCTTCGCCCCTTTGGCTGCGGATGGTTTATTCGTGAGTTTCTTCTGGGGCGCGGCCCGAACGGGTCGCCGGCAATTGACCCTGCAGTCGGTGCTCCCCAGGCGGATATTTTTTTCACTATAAAAATTCGTTGATGCGCGCTACAGCAGTGGACCAGGCGACGAGAACAGAGGAGAAACGAGCAAGGCGTGAGCAGCGTTCCATAGAACCCACTAACGTCGAGAAACTGGCTGACAAGTATTTAGCGCGGATGCCATACAAATCTCGGGGCTGTCGATTCCGTAGTTTTGTCGTGTATTTCTCCAATCTTCAACGATTGGGCTAGGTGGAACCTACCGGCCGAGAAGAGCCATCAAGCTTTCAGGACCATCACCCACCCGGTCCGCCGCGCAGATATTTCCGTCTCACTGAAGCTGGCAAAACTGCTCCTGAGACAACCTGGGCTAATCCCTATCGCGCTCTTTACGGTTAATGTTCGGTCGACCGGGCGTAAAGCCGATAACAATTGGTTTTTGTTCATGAAATCTAAGGGACATCAGAGGAGGGGCTCTTGTTCAAGAGGCGTTCACATAGCATTCAGGACTCCGTTCAAATGTCGGTTACATCATTTAGATGTCGTTCAAATATCCAGGATTTGTCAGTGCAGAAATCACCTATAATTTGTCGCTCACAAGGCTATGCTGGTAAATGCGCTATCAAGAGGGTTAGCCGACAGGCTACTACTGATGGACCTTACCATAGGGCGTAAAGGCTTGCTAGGCTACCTGAAAGCTCTTAGTGGTAGTAACGTCGTAAAGATAGTTCCCTCTATCACTAACGGCAATGCCAGCGGGGAGCGGGTTGCTGATAAAAGGCTGAAGGTAGTATGCGGAGCTAATACTAGCTACCTTGAGGACACAGCTTGGGTGGGTGATAAAACACCTTTAACCTTCGCTGAGGTCAGGATAAGCCCTAATAACACTGTCAAGCCTAACATCGGAAGCATAGAGCTAGCAGAAGCACTCAATAGAGTGCTTCCCTTCACTAGCAAAGACGACGCCAGACCAGTTCTCCAATGCGTCAAGTTTATAGCTGGTGAGGGTAAATTGAAGCTGGTTGGTGCTGATGGTTTTAGGCTAGCAGAGGTTACACTTGACTATGATGAGGACACAGAAGGGCAAGTCCTGATACCTCATGATGAGTTGAAAGGCATCACAGGCGCACTTCGCAAGGCAAAACGAGTTAGGCTAGGCTTTGAGGCAAGCGGTGATACTCTCGATGGTATGAGCCTTGTCATTGACACTGAGGCAATACGCTATAAGTGGCGTGGTGTTGACGGACAGTTCCCTAACTATGAACCGCTTATACCTACGCAGTTTAATATCATAGCTCACCTTGACACAGTAGAGGCAATCAAAGCGGTTAGCTCACTCAAAGCCCTGTCAGACAAGCCCAAAGACTATCCGCTAGACTTGACCATTGGCGATGGCAAGATAGTCATGGCTAGTCCTGACGAAAAAGGCGAAGCCATAATACCAGCCGACACCGATGGACAAGGTTCTGTCAGGATAGATGGCGGTTATCTTGCCGATGTGCTAAAGGCTTGCGGTGGTATGGTGGACTTCAAGCTCACCAATGCTTACTCGCCAATGCTCTTTACTGCCGATGGTTATCAAGTGGTAGTAATGCCGATGATGACCAGCAAGGCAGAGGCAGCGCAGAAGGAAGCCACAGCCCAAGCCGAGCCAACCGAAGCCGAGCTAGAGCCAATAGAAGCCCAAGCTCAAGCCGATGCCGAAGCAAAGCCGAAGCGAAGCCGTAGCCGCAAGAGAGAACCAGTAGCCGTAGCATAAGAACGCTTAACCAAAACACAACCACGCACAAAAAGGCGGCTACCGCCGCCTTTTTGTGCTCTTTTTGTAGGGGTATTCCTGCCCTGTGCGGTAGGAAATACCCCTTTTTTATGTGCGGCAAGGGCAAAAACAGCCAGTCTGAAAGGGCGGTAATGTGAAATGTGAATTTTGCCATCAGGACGCCACAGGCTTGATAAACCTACGGGTCTATACAAGACAAGGTATTCAGGTCTGTAAGGGATGCTATGAGATGATAGACAGCCACCGCCACAAACCATATTCAAGGATAATGGACAAATTAGCCATAACTTAAGCTGGCTACTATATCAATCGTAAGGTGGCAACGCTAATAAGAAGCAACTGGCAAACAGGAAGCTAAATATAGCCTGACTTTAGTTGACAAACCACAAAGCCCGGAACCTCTAATGATATATTGACAGTGAAATGTAACGACAATATACTCTTACCAACCAAAGTCAAGGGATCGCGAAATCAGGTCACTACAAGTTGATATGGGAAATCCCGGATGAGCTAGTAGGATGCAGAAAGGTGAGCCAGAAATGGGGCGAAGCAAGAAGTCTAAAGTTCTTGCGGTGCTAGGCACTTTGGTGGTGGTCGGAATTGTTACCGGGTTAGTCGTTCTCCGTGCCAGTGGACATAGGGAGCCCTTCCCAGAAACACAACCCGTAGTGAGAGATATCTCTTTGATTGAAGATCGCATTACAAATGCCGTTGCCATATCTGAGCAGCTCACTCTAACGACAATCGGTGAGGTAGTTTACGGAGAATACAGAGCTCCAGTCTGGGCGCTCTCTTTCACCCCGTTAGAGGAACCGAAATATGAAGTCCTGCTGACTGGCGGCGTTCATGGTAACGAGCCAGTCAGTGTTGAAATCATGCTACAAATGGTCGAGACACTGGCCGAAAACCCACAGAAATATGAGAATATATATTTCGATATTGTCCCCATAGTCAATCCCTGGGGCTGGAGCCATGATATACGTTTTAATCGAGATGGCAGAGATGTTAACCGTGACTTCGCCTCTTTTACGTCCCAGGAAGCAATGATCATAAGAGAGTTCACGGCTGGCAAGGAATATGACCTGATAGTTGACCATCACGAATACGTCCGTGGCACAGGCTTTTTTATGTATCAGTTAGCCAATCCAAGCCAATCCGTCAGCCGGAAGGTTATCAAAGCGGTGAGGGACCAGGGTTATCCCATTGAGCAGGATGTGAGAGTCATTATCCTGAAGACAGAAGACGGCCTAATTGATGCGCCGATGTGGACACTGCGGTTCGTGAGACTGGTAAACCGACTGAGCATGACCAACTATTTCCGTTTGAATAACAACGACCTGGTGTATTTAATAGAGACACCTACCAGCCTGTCGTGGGAGAGCCGGCTGACGATGCACAAGATAGCAGTGGATATCCTTCTGAATAGCCTGAGCAGCGATTTTGCACAAGGTGGAAGTTAGTTGTAGAGCTTGTAGTAATGGGCTAATCAACTTAACATCCGGGTTATTCCTCATAAGGGGATCCTTGTTTCCAGCACAGAATTCTAGCCCTTTCCCTGATTGAGTGACGGCTTAGAGGGGTACTTTAATGGTATTTACGCCCTTGACCGACCTCCAGCAACAGCTCGAAATCAGTGGTAATAAGCCCAAACCCCTAAAAGTCGGGCAAAATTTTTCAATCGCTGATTTTGGGAGGCTGCTTGTGCGGTGTCCAAGATATACTATGGAGTTAAGGAGCAATGAATAATACGCCCGATTATTTAAATATCTAATAGGGCTTGGCCTGAGCCGAGACAGTTCTACCGGTCAGTATCACGGTCCAAGGGCTGCACCTCTTCCTGAAAATATCGGTGAAAGCAACGAGGCAGGTCACGGTAATCGAGGTTGGATATAGATTCCGGGCGACTCCTTGAGTTTAGAGTGTTCCAAAACAGGACCGACTTGCCTCGCAAACTCTCATTTTTCGCGTCATCAATCAGAGCAGCTAAGGCTTTTCCAGTATAGGTGCCATCCAGCTTGATGCCTTCACACTCCCTCATCAGGGACACTGCCTCCATTGCCTCCTTTGTGAAGAGTGCGTAGCGTTTCCCGAAATAATCGTGTCTGATGTCAGCATCCGTTGCGGAGAACGCGAATATGGGGAAAGAAGGATCCAGAGAATGAATTAATGAGTTTGTTCTGTTTATGACTTTAATCATTCTTCTGGTATTGACGAATTTTTCACTGGTTACACGTACTGACACTACGCGACTGCTGAGCTTTGCTGCCCTGAGTCCGAGAAGCAATCCAGCAGCCGTGCCCAGCGTACCACAGGCAACATAGATATATTCTGGTTCAGGCATTTCATCATTGGCGATTTGTTTTCTTAATTCAAATGCCGCATTGACAAAACCGGTAACGCCAAGGGGCGAAGACCCGCCCGGAGGGATTAAGTAGGGAAAGCAACCGCTCTTGAGCCTGCGATGTATAAGCTGATACATCGTTGCCAGGCATACCAATGGCAGATTTCTTACGGATTCCAACTCTGCCCCACATGAGTGCAGTTCGGCGCCATAATAATGGCCCATAAGCAAATTGTCACGAACATAGCGGGCATTCGGCTGAGGCACTAACATAGAAATGCTCTTCAAACCTACGTACTGTGCGTATATGGTAGTGGCGAGGGCATGGTTTGACCCGGCGCCGCCGAAAGTCATGACCTCCCTTACCCCTGAACGGATAGCGTTACCCAAGATGAACTCTAGCTTTCGTGGCTTGTTACCGCCGTAGAGCTTAGCACTCAAGTCATCGCGCTTTATATAGAGGTGACCGACGCCTAATTCCGTTCCTAAGCGTTCAAGCCTTTGTACAGGAGTAGGGAATTCACCAAGAGATATGTGAGGGAGCTTTTCTCCTAACAGGTGATACTGCTCAAATAGTGGAAGTGTTTCTACTCTTTTTCCGATGGTCATCCAAGCCAACTTCCGACAGCCCTGTTTTTCTAAAAACCATGGTTACATATTAGCACCTGAGGCTCTCACCGGCAATCTATTGTGCTGGCTGACCACATGGGTAACACCTGGGAAGATATCTTAGCAAGTCCGTGCTCAATATAGTCTACAGGGGCAAGATAGCCAAGGGATTGATGTGGACGGTTGCAATTATACTTGGACCGCCAGAAAGTTCAGCTTGCGCATTCCACCTTAGCGTGCAACTAAGTGACATTTCAAACTGATGTGCAATTTCACCCTCAGGTATATTATAGTTTTGGCCCAACCATCTAAGCTTCAGTTGTGTTAAGAAACGGACTCCCAGCTCAGAAACGGATAGGTCTGTCCATCGACGATATTCCAGGTGGGGGTGGTGTTGGTTACGCCAAGAGCGACGGCGATTATGTCCCACGGCTCGTCCAGCCCTTCCATCTCCGTGTCTGTGAAGGTGGCGATGTTCTGCATCTCCGCCGTAATCTTGCCCGTTCCTCCAGCGGATTCGGGTTGTGTGCTGGTTTGGGTATCCCAGAAGGAGTTTTCCACACTCCCATAATTAATACCCACCAAACCGCTAACAATCGTCTCGCCAGTCACGCTGCCGCTGGAGTAGCAGTTGCTCACAGTGCCCCCCCAGTGGTTAGTCCCCACCAGACCACCAACATACCAAAAGCCACTCACGCTGCCGCTGGAGTAGGAGTTGCTCACAGTGCCCGTATTATATCCCACGAGACCGCCAACACTCCGGGTGCGGCCCACGCCAGCGGTGGAATAAGAGTTGCTCACAGTGTGCTGATTCCATCCCACCAGACCGCCAACACGCTTATAGCCAGTCACCCTGCCGGTGGAATAGGAGTTGCTCACAACGCCGTCATTGTTTCCCACCAGACCGCCAACATACTCATAGCCAGTCACAGTGGCGTTCACCAGCCCGACATTCTCGATGAGCCCTGGTTCATCAACAAAACCAAAAAGCCCCACCTCATCTTCTTCAGGGCGGTTGATAAACAGGTCTCCTATCTCGTAACCCTGACCGTAGAAACTGCCGGTAAACGGATTCGTCGAATTTCCAATTGGCTGCCAGCCCTTCCCATCATTGGCTGTTGCACTTACCAGCTCCGTATAATTGGCGGTAGTGGAAACGAGGTCGTTCATCAGGCAGTAACTGCCACCCAGGTTGTCTCTGATGGCATGCAAATCATACCAATCCCATATTTCTAGGGCAAAGTTGGCGGTGATTGAGTAGGTGGCGTTCATGGTAATGTTGGTTGAGGCAGCATTGACATTGGTAATGGTGCCCACATCGCCAGTCCACTTGACAAAGCCGTAGTCTTCCTGGGGCTCGGCAACCAAGGCGACCACCGTCCCAGCAGAAATGTCGGATATGGTCTGTGTTTTACCCGGGCCGATCACCGTCTCCTCTTCATCAAATGTGGCAGTAACTGAACCGCCAAGGGTGCTGTAGATGGTGAGGTCGTACAGAGGAGAAGCGTCGTCATCACAGCCCATCATCCCCGCAATTAAGGCTACCATAATCAAAAAGATGCTAACTCTTTTCACGTAATGGTGTTTCCTCGAACTAAGTATTGCCTTCATGTTCCACCTCCAGATTTTTGTAGTCGCCTGAATAAATTCCAAATCTCAAAATCGAAATGCTTTCATGCCAAAGCTACTGCTTTATCATTGAAATCAAATTCTTGTACTTTCGACGTTTTTGAACAGCCCTGCGTTTCCAAAGGCATCATCAATCTTACTGCCGCAGGAACAGAGGGCTCGGTTCACATGTCTATATCTGGTCAGCTGGAAGTCGTGGGAACTAACGCAATCCTCTATGGCACACACTTGACCACCGACCCTGATATTAGTACCTAAGATACTATTTCTTACAGAGGCTATTGTAATATTATACCGCTATCTAAGAAATTGTCAATAGCTCTTTGTGCGGCGCCCAAGACATACGATAGAGTTAAGGAGTCACAAAACGTCAGATTGTTGCATCACCTCCTTTCTTTTGCTCTAGAAGTAACACTCAAGGAACTGCTGAAGGCTAGGGTAGCCCAAAGATCCGCAGGCCATTCATTACTCTCGCCCAACCGTTATCCTGCCAACTCCTCCCGCGTCCTGCGATACTCCAGGTCTATTCGCTCAGCCTCGTCCGTCAGACCCTCCCATTCGGTCGTCAACCTCGCCACCTTTTCTCTTAGCGTCATATATTCACGATTCACAGCAACTACGTTCCGCGAATCCTCGTAATGGGCGGGGTCAGCCATCATAGCTTCGATTTCTTCAATTCGCTTGCTGCTCGCTGCCACCTCCTGCTCTATTTCTGTGATGCGTTCCCTTACCGGCGATATGGCGCGGTAGTATTCATTCCGCAGCCGGCCTTCGAGTGCTTTGCGCCGGCGCTTTCTCACGGCCGTTGGTGGCTGACGTAGCTGCCCTATACCAGGCTGGGTTTCCATCATTTCCGCTTGACCGTCCGGTGACCTGCTCTGCCATAGATAATCGTCGTAACTACCGGGGAAAACCATTACCTGGCCATCCCGCACCTGGATGATTTTATTGGCGATCTCCCGGATGAGGGTACGGTCGTGAGTGATGAAACACAAGGTCCCTTTGTAAGCATCCAGGGCATCGGTCAAAATCTCGCGGGACGCAATATCCAGGTGGTTGGTTGGCTCATCCATAAGAAGGAGATTGGCTGGCCTTACGAGCATCCTGGCAATGGCGACGCGGGTCTTTTCCCCACCCGATAGCACCGATATCCTCTTCGTCACATCGTCACCGCTGAAGAGGAATGCCCCGGCCAGCCCACGCAAGCGCTGTTCTGGCTCGTCCGGTGCTACGCTCCGTAATTCCTCAATGATGCTGTTGTAGGGGTTGAGAGATTCTATATAATACTGGGCGAAGTATGCCATGGTCACATTGTGACCGAGTAAGCGCTGCCCTCTTTCAAAGGGTAAAACACCCGCCAGCATGCGCAGAAGGGTTGTCTTCCCAGCCCCATTTATCCCTACTATGGCAACGCGATCTCCCCGCTCCAGTACCAGGTTAAGGTCCTGGTATACAACATGCTGCCCGTAAGACTTGGCAACGTGCTTGAGTTCGATTACGACTCGACCGCTCCGCGGAGGCTCTCTAAAGTTGAAATGTATCTTCTTCGTTGCCCGAGGAACTGTGATCCGCTCAATCTTGCCCAGTTGCTTGACACGGCTCTGCACCTGCGAAGCCTTGGTATTTTTGGCTCGGAAGCGCTCAATGAAACGCATCTGCCGTCTGATTTCTAGCTCCTGTCGCCGGGCGGCTGCCTGGCGAGTCTCGATATCCTTCTCGCGGGCGCGAACGTAGCTATCATAATCGCCGTGGTGGAAGATAACGCCCTCATCCTCGATGGCTATGACCTTGCTCACAACATTGTTGAGAAAGGCTCGGTCATGCGACGTGACCAGGACGGCACCGTGATAGCGTTTCAGGTAGGTTTCAAACCAGCGCTGTGTCTCCAGATCGAGATAGTTTGTAGGTTCATCGAGCAGCAGGATATCGGGATTAAGGAAAAGGAGTCTGGCCAGTTCAATACGTGTCCGCCAGCCGCCGCTGAATTCAGACAGTGGATGCCCGAAATCTGACCTGGCGAAACCCAGTCCAGAGAGGACGATCTTTGCCTCGTGTTCGGAGCCATAGCCACCCTCCGCCTCATAGAGGGACTGCAACTCGCCCAGCTTTCTCAGCAGGCCATTCACGGTTTCCTCGTCCCTTTCCTCTGCTAGGTCTTCCTGTACCAGCCCGATCTTATGCGCAAGGTCCCTGACCACATCGGACGAACTGGACACATATTCCAGCAGACTCCGCTCCGATGATGGTTGGACATCCTGGCGAAGATAACCGATAGCGGTGTCACGTCGCAGAGACACGCTTCCGGAATCCGGGATGAT
>Ga0315532_1000048_pt1 | contig 85815 bp, 79 predicted proteins | sample SalMarWE160370MG_FD_203082 | JGI IMG/M metagenome (GOLD analysis project Ga0315532, IMG submission 203082) | Salt marsh sediment microbial communities from the Plum Island Ecosystem LTER, Massachusetts, United States - Salt Marsh Sediment WE1603-70 ...
CATGCGATTGCCGATACGGCTGTCATCTTCAATGGGCGCCCTGTCAGTGATCCAAACGAAGTTTTACAAATTTATAGACAGGCTTATTAGAGCTATCGACTACGGTACAATTGGGTCCGAAACAACTGAATAACCGAGGGCGGAGATGATTTTTAAGATAGGAAGGGATAAGTGTGCACTAATTGATACCTGAATGACAATACGGATCTGCGTGTCGCGTTGCTTGATACTATGGCGGATATGGAAGCGAGAAACTAAAGAAGCATAGTGTCAGGAGTTTTGTGTATAGCCTGCTGAGCATAACCCCAGAGAGTCAGCCTCGACCTAGCTGTATTTGTCCCTCCCTGATGGATAGTAACGCATCTTTAGCTAACCAGAACTCCCTGACTGCCCTTCTACCGTATTTCTCGTTCACTTCCTGAGTTACCAGATAGACAACCTTGCTGCAATCTGTGAATTGAAGCTAGGTCACCAACATAGCCCCGCGCGTCATATAGATAATACCCCATTAATTCACCTTGGCGACCGATGTCGCTAGTTGTGTTAATTCTATCTTAATATGCTGGATTTGCTGACAGAAGGTAAGTACCGATTATTAGCGGAAGTATTGGCTCATGCCAGGTTTTGCCGTCCAACTTGGGCAATATGCTATCCGATGCCACGTAACAATATAGCGGATTGTGCACTTTTCTAGTCGCATTTAAGCGCTAAGTAATGAATTCAATTCCGCCTTTGGCAATCTGGCTCAGAAGGTGCCGGATGGCGAGGGCTAAGATTGCCAGGTAGCTTATTAAGATTCTTAAATCTCACCGTGGCTCTATTCTAGGCCTGCGTATGCCTCACGCTCTATGAATTGCAAAATGGACAAAATGGCGAGAGGTGATGCAATTCAGTTTTGCCATACTGGTTTCGGTTTCGGGATTACATCAGGCTAAGAGCCGACATCCATATATACTTATGCGAACCGGCGTGAAATGCATCGACAGGATATTCTCACAGTGCTGTCACGCTAAGACTATTTCTGAGCTCGACCACGGAGTCTGCGACAAACTGCTTCGATGCGTGTCAGTGCTTCATCAATATCTGAGGATGAGATCATGCGGTGAGTAACCGCACGGAATGGGCGGCCGTCACGTAAGCCTATCTTCACCCCCGCTCTATCAAGGCCTTCAACAAACTCGACAACAGACAATTCCGGCGACAGATGGAACATCACGATGTTGCTAGGTATGTTATCCTGGGCCAGCTTTATACCTTTTATCCCCGCGAGCCCCTGTGCCAGACGTCTCGCATTGGAGTGGTCTTCAGCCAGACGGTCTACCATTGTTTCCAGTGCCACGATGCCTGCAGCTGCGATAATCCCCGCCTGCCGCATGCCACCACCCAGCATCTTACGAAACTTGCGGGCTCGCTCAACAAAATCCTTGCTCCCGCACAGCAGTGATCCAACCGGCGCACTCAGTCCTTTCGAAAGGCACAATGCTACAGAATCCGAATTCTGGGCCAGTGTGCACGTCGGTACACCCAGAGCAATTGCGGCATTAAAAATGCGGGCGCCATCCAGATGTACCTTCAGCCCGCGTGTGTGGGCCAGATTACAGACTTCGTCTGTGTAATCCGTCGTAAGGACGGCCCCACCGCAGCGATTATGTGTGTTCTCAAGACAGAGGAGCGTCGTCTCCGGGTAGTGCATATCCCTGCCTCGGATTACTCGGTCAATATCATCCGGATTGAGACGGCCACAACTGTCATTGGGCACGGTACGCATAGTCACACCACAGAGCGCAGCAGCACCCCCTACTTCGTACCAGAGGATGTGCGCCTCGTCTCCCACGATGATTTCATCACCATGACTTGTATGAGTGAGCACTGCAATAATATTACTCTGGGTGCCGGAGGTAGTGAAGAGCGCGGCCTCCTTGCCCATTATCTCGGCCGCCATTATCTCAAGCCGGTTGACCGTGGGGTCCTCATGGTAAACATCGTCACCTACTTCCGCCTCAAACATTGCCTGCCGCATCGCAGGCGTGGGATGAGTAACGGTTTCACTACGTAAGTCAATTATTTTCATCTAACATTGCCTCAAATAGAGAATCTATAATATTATCATTGAGACCGCAAGCGAAATCAATCGAAGCAGGCTAGCCTCTTGGGCATTGACGATACCAAAACCTCCGGAAACAGTCTAACAAACAGATAGATCCTCCTACAGACCTGTATTTTCTCTAAATCTACCCCAAGTACAAAAGATGTCAAAATGAACAAAAGGGTGGAACGTGTCATGCGAGCAACCAAGGAACTTCATTTGCTGTCTGCTACCTCATATTCCTAATATTCCTATCAAGATATTCCTATCAAGTCAACTGATGGATAACCACCCACTTGTTGAGCCTTCTCAAACAGAAGCTTAGCCACAGCTATGTCCTCGACGGCAATTCCAGTCGAATCGAATACGGTAATAACTCTATTATCTGTTCTCGCTTTCTTCTTGCCCACAACCAATTCGGCGAGTGTTCCGTAGACTTCACCAATACTATAGATACCTTTTTGGACAGGGACGTTAATCTCGCCGCTGGTACCTGCCTGTTTCAGGTCATCAACAACGACAACTGCCTTCTTCAATATCGCAGGGTCAAGTTCTTGCTTGCCTGGCGCATCAGCACCGGCCGCATTTATGTGAGTCCCGGCGGCTATCCACACCTTCTTGATAATAGGACTATGAGAAGGGGTTAAAGTGCATACGATATCTGATGCCACTGCCTCTTGAATGGAGCAATTTTTGATCGGAAACTGCGGGAAGGCATTCATTAATTTCGCAACTGCCGCTTTGGAAACATCAAAAACATTTATTGAGATGGGGCTAAACAGCTCGGCATGGGCTAGTATCTGCGTGTGTGCTTGAAAGCCAGCACCGATAATTCCAATTGTATGCGAATCTCGTCGCGCCAGGTACTTGGAGGCGATAGCCGCTGCCGCACCAGTCCTGTAAGCCGTGATTTCAGTAGCGTCCATTATTGCTAGCGGATACCCTGTTTCCGGCTTATTGTAGATCAGGATAGCCATAATCGAAGGTAGACCGAGAGACGGATTCTGAGGGTGTACGTTTACCCATTTCATGCCCGCACACCCCGGTAAGGCAGCAGGCATTGCCCTGAAATCACCATGTTCAACGGATAAATATGTTTTGGCTGGCATCTTTCCCCTGCCTTCGCCACACATCCTGAAAGCCTCTTCCACCACATTGATAACGTCGGACATCTTCATCAGGGCTCTGATGGCGTTTCTATCTAACAAAAGTGTAGGCATAACCTAGCAAATCCGATGGCTATTATGGAGAATTTCCCTATTGAATTTACTCCACTTTAACAGCATGGTCAAGACACAAATTACTTCCTATTTGTTCGTGACCTGCCAATTTAATGGCACCCTTTTATTGGAAATCGAAGCTCGAAATCATAAATCCTGACATTATTATCTGCTGCGGCACATTTTGGATAGTTATTGTATGCCTTCTCCAGCGAAGGCCTTCGGGAGTTGCACGAAAGGGCTCCCATCACCGAGGCGGTCGTTAAGCATTTTGGCGATTTGTGACCCGCGATATCACCATTTCCTTCATGCCTAACATTTGCACAAAGCATCTTGGTGTGACAAAACCATAGACCATCAACACACATCTAACATGCAGTTGATTGCTTTTCGCTCACATGTTAGCATTTATCTGTATGCCTGTTAACGACTTGTTCCGCTCTAAGGTATATCTGTCTTATCCCACAATCTAGGCAACAGGCGAAGGTGTGAAAGGAGAACATCTATGAAAACACTGAGAGGTAAAACTCTGGCGCATTTACTGCTCATTCTGGTCATCGCGGTTTTGACCGTCACCGGATGCAGCGGCACATCAGGAGCGCCAACTATTCCTCCCGAAGAGACTTTCGTCATCCCCTTTGAACACTTCGAGAGCAATGGGATGGATGGTTTAGTCTCTTTCGAAACAGGCAATCAATCCAACCGGAACTATGCGGCGCTCGCCGTAGGCATCTGGAGTACAATTATCAGAGTCGGACTTGCGGTGCCGGTAGCAGCATTTCGCGCGTCCTTCCATAATATTCCGCTGCAGCAGCCCGATGGCTCATGGATCTGGTCATATTCAGTGATGATCGGCGGCTCAGTATACAGCGCCGAGCTGCACGGACAATTTATCACGGAGGGAGTCCACTGGGATATGAGAATATCGAAAGAAGGCGAGTATGAGGACTTTCTGTGGTATTATGGCGAAAACAGCCTCCCGGCAACCGAGGGCTTCTGGATTCTCAAGCAGAGCCCGGCTGTCCCAACCGACCTGGTGCGAATAGACTGGTCCCGCAATATCTCCGCAGGCACACACGCTGTCAGATACACAAACATAGTCCCCGATGGTCCGGAGAACGGAGGCTATATCGACACCCAGTATACTAAAGGTGGTCCCTATGATCACATCTGGGATATGTACAACAAGGGCGCGGACAACCACACATATATCGAGTGGAGCAGCACTACCGGAGAAGGGCGTGTCAAGAACTCCAATTACTTCCACGATGACGACTGGCATTGCTGGGACAGCGCCCGAATGAACATTACCTGCTCATGAGTGGCGGCGGTATTCCCGCTGAATGGAGCCCCGAGAATAGAATCTCAGGGACACTATACCGATTAGGCCTACTAATATTATGTCCCGAGGTACCATTTATCTTTTCCATACCTCAGAGGTGCAGTACATTTTCTCTCGGACAAGGGTATAATTACAGAATTCATTCTTGTCTAACGTGAGAGGAGATTGCTATGTCTAACGTTTATGAGAGACTTCGTGAAAGACTGGATATGTTTCCCCAGGGATTCCCCAAAACTGAAAGCGGTGTGGAGCTGGAGATACTACAGCATCTCTTTGCTCCTAATGAGGCCGAGATAATGTTGCACTTGCGACCCTTTCCAGAAAACGTAGCGGCTATAGCAGAGAGGACAGGGAAAGATAAAACTGAACTGGGAGAAACCCTGTACGAGATGTCGAGAAGGGGATTGATACTGCGTTATACAGCGCCTGATAACGAGCTTTACTACCTCCTGATACCCTGGGTAATTGGAATCTGGGAGTTCCAGTTGAATAACCTGACCCAGGAAAACATCAAACTTTACGAGAAGTATTTCGAGGAGGGGATGGTACCTGAACAGCGAAACCGAAAAATAGGGGGATTTCGCGTTATCCCTGTTGAGCAAGAGATAGAAGGAAGCACCGAAATTCAGCCCTATGAAAAGGTGTCACAGATTATCGAATTACATACCAGGTTTGCCGTTGCCGACTGCATTTGCCGGAAAGAAAGTAGAATGGTTGGAAAGGGGTGTGACAAGTTACTGGAGACTTGTATGAGTTTTGGGGCATCAGCGGATTTCTACATTGAAAATGAACTCGGCCGCGAAATTTCAAAAGAGGAGGCAAAGAAGATACTGCTGAAAGCCGAGGAAGATGGCCTGATTCACTGCTCCACAAACAGCGCGGGCAACAAGGCATTCATATGCAACTGCTGCGGCTGCTGTTGTAAATATTTGGCACTTGTCACAAAATACGGTAATCCGAACGCCGTAGCAAGGTCAAACTACTATGCCACAAAAGACCAGGAGACCTGTACCAGCTGCGGTACCTGTGTGGAGCGATGCCAGATGAATGCCATCCGAGTTGAAAATGACTATACCATCATCGACAGGGATAGATGCATCGGCTGTGGGCTCTGTGCATCTACGTGTCCCACAGGGTCAATCACCATGGTTCACAAATCACCTCAAGAAGCTTCTGCCATTTTCTCCAGTGGTAAAGAAATGTTGCAGGCAATGGGAAGGGAAACAGGTAAGGTATATCCTTTCGAATAGGATTAGAGACCTGCTGCGAATAGACTGGTCTCGAATTCCGCCTTGGGTAATCTGGCTCAGAAGACGCCGAAAGGCGAAGAGCTGAGATTCAAAGCATTCCTGAAATGGCTTAGCAATTGCCTGACCACCCCACTGGGTTTGAGGTAGTTAGGTGAACAAACTGGCTAAGTGTTACACATCTCAAGGATAATGAATATATCCTGTGTGTCTCAGGCAGAAATGAATGAGAAGGAGTCTAATACCTTCGCTGTCCTCCTCTACTAGGTCCACCGCCTCTTCTGTTGCCGTAAGACCCACCGCCTCTGCTCTCAGAAGGTGGGCGAGCCGCGTTAACAATAAGCGTTTGGTCCTTTATCGCCTTTCCGTTGAGGCCGGCAATTGCAGCTTGACCTTCAGACACCACTGCCATTTCAACAAACCCGAATCCCCTGGGTCGCCCACTGTACTTGTCTTTTATAATGTTTGCAGACGTCACTCCTCCAAAAGTCGCAAATTCCTGACGTAATTCCTCTTCAGTTACCTCATGGGGCAAGTTACCGACATAAATCTTCATACTAGTGCTCCTCCTTTCGCTTAATCTCGTAATCCTCGCCTAGAGAATGGCGGTGGGACTTTGCCTCGCGCAGAATTCCACTCATTTGCACCATCCTTTGAAAGCGACACAACAGGGAATCCTGAGAGTCACCTTCACGTATCGAGACTCCCATTGAGATGATACATCGCCACATTCTAGGGACATACACGGGCCAGGTATCCCCGGCCCGTGTATGTTTATGGTCAAACCGGCATTATCTACTCAGTCTGACTTTACTGTAGCAATCGCTACAATAGACCGGCCTGCCATCGGTAGGCTCAAAAGGCACTTCGGTGTCTTTGCCGCACTCGGCGCATATGGCAGGAAACATTTGGCGGGGGAGCCCGTAGCTGTGGCCACCATTTCCATTCCGCTCTGTCTTCCTTGCCTGGCGGCATGAGGGACAGCGCTTGGGCTCATTAGTATAGCCCTTGGATTGAAAGAACTCTTGTTCCCCAGCGGTGAAGCTGAAGTCAGTCCCACAATCGGCACACTGGATCGTTTTGTCTTGAAAACTCATTGGATGACCTCCTTTCTCAAAAATTCTAGTTAGAGCCCGGGTCATCCAATACTTGATATGAATCTAGCAGAATCCTAAGAAGCTTGTAATAACCTAAACTTAAACCACTAAATGCATTATACACCAAAACAAAACATTTTGTAAATAGCCTGTTAAAATTGTCAAGTCCCGCCGTGGCTCTATTCAAGGTCTACATCTGCCTCAGACGTTATGGACAACAGGGTTAACAATACGATGAAAAGTGTAGTGCCCTGCACGAAAAGATGGAATATGTAAGCTGAATTTCCTGGCTATTTGCGTAACCAGGTGCTCTGCTAAGTGAACCACATCTATGTGGACTGTTTTTCTACCTCAACCCTTCCACGCCCGTATTTTCATTGTAAGGCCAAGATTTAGCGCAAGTTCATGATTAGTCTGTATCCGATTTAGGAGCCGTTAGCGCGACATACACCACCGGTGGTTTTCTTGATTTATCCCGTTTGAGCGTAAATGTTTCTGGATATTTTTTGATGAGAGACTGTAATTGCTGATGACCGTAAGTACGGGGATCAAATGCTGGAGCCAATTGGCGAAGAACGGAGCCTAATGTAGCCAGATGAAGCCATTCCTCTTCTTTCGCAGCTAGATTGAACCCTTCGAGAAGAAGGTTTAAAGGGTCAGATACATCAGATTTCTCTTCCTTTGCTGCTTTCCTTCCTATTTGCTTGGGTCCAATTAGATTTTCACAGTAGATGAACTGGTTGCAGGCGTTGATGAAAGCTTCTGGAGTCTTTTTCTCTCCCACTCCAATAACGAAAAGGCCTTCCTCTCTTATTCTTGTTGCCAGTCGTGTGTAATCGCTGTCGCTGGCAACAAGACAAAAGCCGCCTATATTGTGACTGTGGAGCAGATCCATCGCGTCAATTATCATCGCACTATCTGTGGAATTCTTGCCAACCGTATACCTAAACTGCTGTATGGGCTGAATTGCATGTTTATGAAGCGAATCCTTCCAGCTATTCATGTTTATACTGGTCCAGTCTCCATATATCCGCTTGACCGTTATCAGCCCGATTTTACTAACCTCTGCCAGGATTTGAGGAAGAAGAGACGCCTGAGCATTGTCACCATCAATCAGTACTGCAAACCTCAATTGTTCAGATTGTTCATCCATTATGCACCCTTTTGGTTATCGATTGACGCCAAACCATGCAGAGCTAAAGTCTGTGCCATTTCTCAAGTTAATTAACCACATATCCATGGAATCTTACTCCGTATATACCTCAAATAGCAAGAGGCAACAAAATGATGATTTGGGTAGCGCATGAATCAGGATAGCAATTCGGTATTTCAGCCATTTTAGCGATAAGCCCTATTCTATTACTTCATGCTTCGCCTGGAAGAAGCTCTGTCCTTCGCTCGTTGTGCCTGGGTGAGTAATTTTTTCCTCAGCCTGATATTCCCAGGAGTTACCTCAACTAGTTCATCATCATTTATAAAATCCATTGCTTGCTCCAGGCTCAACTGCACGGGAGGAGCCAGTTTTATGGCAATATCAGATGTAGACGAACGTATATTGGTCTTCTTCTTTTCTTTGCACACGTTGATGGCTATGTCCTTCGGCTGTGAATTCAGCCCTATTATCATACCCTCATAGACTGGCGTGCCTGCTTCAATAAAGGTGCAGCCCCGCCCCTGGGCATTATTTAGACCATAGGTAACAGCTATACCCTGTTCCGACGCTACCAGTGCTCCATTACGAGTCGAAATTATATCTCCATAATAAGGTTCATACCCAAGAAAAGTGGTATTCATGATGCTTTCACCATGCGTGGCGGTAGAGAAAACAGTGCGGAAGCCAATGAGTCCTTTGGTAGGCACATGGAATACCAAACGCACATCATCATGGCCATCATTGCGCATATCCGCAAGCTGAGCTTGCCGCTTGCTCAGCATCTCGGTTAGAACTCCCAGATATTCCTCTTGGGTATCAATGGTAAGAACCTCCACAGGTTCTACAAGGTTACCGTCAACTATTTTGGTGATAGCTTTTGGTTTGGAGACCTCAAATTCATAGCTCTCCCGGCGCATGGTCTCAATCAATATAGCCAGATGCAGTTCTCCCCTCCCTTTTACCAGAAAGGTATCTCGGCCATCTGTACCCTGTACCCTGAGACTGAGATTAGTTTCCAGCTCTCTGTTGAGTCGTGCCCGCAACTGGCGTGTGGTGCAAAAGTGCCCCTCACGGCCAGCAACAGGTGAGGTGTTTACTCCAAAGGTCATCTCTACCGTCGGTTCGCCAATCTCTATACGCGGTAGAGCTTCAGTCTGCTCCAGACTAGCAATGGTATCTCCGATGTTGACCTTGTCGAGACCGGTCACAGCTACTATATCACCCGCCTCGGCTTCCTCCACCTTTAAGTGTTTGAGCCCGAGATAGGTAAACACTTCACTAATCTCATAATGAGTTACACTTCCATCAGCACCCACACTGACTACCAGTTGGTGTGGAGCAACCTTTCCTCTCCAGATTCTACCAATAGCTATCTTACCTTTGTGGCTGTCATAGGCTAGATTAGAAACCAGCATTTGAAATGATCCACTTTCAATTTTCGGTGGTGGTACTTTCCCCAATATGCATTCGAGCAGTGGAGTGACATCTTGGCCTTTCATGTCCAATTCAGTTACGACAGTACCTTCCCGGGCACTGGCATATAGTACCGGGAAGTCAAGCTGGTCAGCACTGATAGCTAATTCTAGGAACAGGTCCTCGGTAAGTTTTAGTACCTCTGCTATGCGCGAATTTCGCCTGTCTATTTTGTTGATAACCACAATGGGTTTTAGACCCATTTTCATTGCTAGTCGAAGTACAAACTTAGTCTGGGGCATGGGACCTTCTACAGAGTCCACCAGGAGCAGACACCCATCTGCCATACTTAGGACACGCTCCACCTCCCCGCTGAAATCAGCGTGTCCTGGTGTATCAATAATATTGATTTTGACAGCCCGGTAAACTACAGCCGTATTCTTGGCCATGATGGTAATCCCCTTTTCTCGCTCAAGGGCATTCTGGTCCATTATTAATTCGCCAACTACCTGGTTATCCCGGAAAACCTTGCTTTGCTTGAGCATGGCATCTACCAGGGTAGTCTTACCATGGTCAACATGAGCAATAATAACTATGTTTCTTATGTCGCTGCGATAATTCATATGCGTTAGCGAAATCTTGTCTCTATCCAGTCCTGCTTATAGTCCATATTCGTCACTGAGACTCTGTTGTCTTCAGTCTCCTACGACCGAGTCAGCATTTTTTGTGTCATTAGTCAGGCCTGTATTAGTGTAGGGCCTCTGTTTGGAAGCGGTGAAGGTAAATGTAATTGTGAAGACGCCATATTTTATAAACATACACGGGCCGGGGATACCTGGCCCGTGTATGTTTATGGTCAAACCGGCATTATCTACTCAGTCTGACTTTACTGTAGCAATCGCTACAATAGACTGGCCTGCCAGTGGTAGGCTCAAAAGGCACTTGGGTCTCTTTACCGCACTCGGCGCATATGGCAGGAAACATCTGGCGTGGGAGCCCGTAGCTGCTGCCACGACTTCCGTTCTGCGCTGTCTTCCTTGCCTGCCGGCATGAAGGACAGCGCTTGGGCTCATTAGTATAGCCCTTGGATTGAAACAACTCTTGTTCCTCAGCGGTGAAGCTGAAGTCAGTCCCACAATCAGCACAGTGGATCGTTTTGTCTTGAAAACTCATTGGATGACCTCCTTTCTCAAAAATTCTAGTTAGAGCCCGGGTCATCCAATACTTGATATGAGTCTGGCAGAATCCTAAGAAGCTTGCAATAACCTAAACTTAAACTACTAAATACATCATACACCCATTATTAAGATTGTCAAGTCCCGCCGCTCTATTCGAGGTCTACGTCTGCCTCAAGTGTTATGGATGGCAAAGTGAACAATCTGACGAACCCTGCAGTTTAGAACTGCTCAAGAATCAGGTATGTAATAGAGTTCAAGTCGAGTACAGTGGGTGGTACTGGACGACAGGCAAGACTTTATGCTATTGTTGAAACTTCAGCGTACAGTCCAACTAAAATTATGGGATTTGTTTGCCTGGATTACATAGGTTATCTACAATCAAGAGTGACCCAAGCCCGCAGTATCTTGGCGCTGCTAATTTCGTGAGATAGTGCGCAGAAAAGACAGCTCGATGGAGGATAAAGAATGAAAACGAACAAAAGTGAGGACCGATCGGCTTCGCTGGTTGAATCCGAACCTGCGGTCCCAGTAAGGAGAACCCTTGCCCAAGACCTGTTTGATGGTATTGCCCCCTCGTACGACACCTGGGCGCAAGTGCTGACTTTCTTTCAGTACCTTCGTTGGCGCGAGTTCTTGGTCTCGCGAATGGCTCTTCGGCCGGGGAACCTTGTGCTTGACGTATGTACCGGTACAGGCGGTGTCGCCATGGAGATTGCCGACCACCATGATGGCCGAATCGTGGGACTCGATGTTAGCCACTTGATGCTGGAAGCTGGCCTCCGCGCCGTCGAGAAGAAAAGCCTGGACGGCAGAGTCCAACTTCTCCAGGGCCGTGCTGAGCATTTACCCTTTCCTGACGAGACCTTCGATGCGGTTGTCTTCACCTACCTGTTGCGTTACGTCCAAGACCCTGATGCAACAATACGGGAGCTGTCTCGCGTACTGAAACCAGGCGGGGAATTGCTGTCGCTTGAGTTCGGCATTCCAGAAGCCCTTTGGATGAGAGCTATATGGGAACTCTACAATAGGGTCGTAATGCCCATAATGACCATCCCCGTTTCACGAGGTTGGCATCGTGTTGGCTGTTTCTTAGGTCCGAGTATCTCTGGCTTCTGTAAGCGATGTCCTGTTGATCGCCTCGCCGCAATATGGCGTGAAAACGGAATTCCGCTGGTAGAAAAAAGACGCCTGCTTCAAGGTGTAGCCATTGTGATGTGGGGAACGAAACGAAGGTAGAGACTGATAGCCAGCCGTAGTAATTACCTTCACCGAGAATTCTAATCTAAAGAGGCACTAACAATATACATGTGCAGTTTTCTAGTCGCCTTAAGCGCTAAGTAATAAATTCGATTCCGCCTTCGGTAATCTCACCCAGAAGACGCCGAAAGGCAAATAGCTAAGATTCAAAGCATTCCTGAAATGGCTTGGCAATTGCCCGACCACCCATAGGGTTCGAGGAAGTTAAGCGAACAAAATGGCTTTTTGTTTAGGCAGCGTGGGCTGCGTTGTTTACTTGGGCCAGACTACGCCGCAGCCAGCACAGAATAAACCCCTGCACATATCATTATCACGTCCGCTGTGGTATAATATTTATGGTTCTAAAGGACAAGCGCCATGATAGTAGCGGCCCCGGTGGAGGAGTTGGCACTAGCTCTTTGAAGCAAAACGTGGTACCTTCCCGCAAGAGGACTGTATACTAAACCCCTGCGTCAAAGGCACCTTCTGGAGGCATGTTTGAGAATCGCTGTCATTACGTCTGGTGTTCATCATCAAGCTGGCCCGGCAAAAGTTACCGCCGCCCTGGTCGAGAGGCTTTGTGAGGACCATCAGGTTTCGGTTTTCTCTCACAACATTGAGGGAATTGACCTGTCCAAAATTAAGCACTATAAGGTGCCAGCGGTTATCCGTCCCAATTTCTTAGCCTACCTTACCTTCCTGGTATCCAGCACCATCATTCTTACCGCTCTTTCCTTCCTCAGGAAAAGGAGCTTTGATATCATCCATTCAGCAGGGTGTTGTTGTGCCTTTCCCGCTGACGTTATCACCTCCCATTTCTGTGAGAAGGAGGGTCTTCGTCTTGAGAAAGCCAACATAATTGAGATGCCGCATAAGAGTATAAGGCAAAAACTGAAAGTCCTTGACCACAGCATATATCGTAGATTAGCCGCCTTTGTTGAGGGAGTAATAATCGGCCGCGATAGCCCTAAAGCGCTTATCGTAGTTTCACAGTCTATGAAAAGGGAGTTCATCCGTCATTATGGCAATGCCGCCAAAAATATCATCGTAATCCCTAATGGAGTAGATACACTCAGATTCCACCCGACTAATCGGCTGCTCTATAGAGGCCAGATCAGGCAAGAGCATGGTGTATCCCGTAGTGATTCATTACTGATGTTCGCCGGAGGTGACTGGGAGAGAAAAGGAGTGCTTCATATCATGGAAGCACTTTCGCTCGTTCAGAGGCCGGATGTCAAACTTTTTATCTGTGGTAGCGGTGACGAGAAATTCTACGGCCAGCTTGCGGAGCTAAAGCGGGTGAGGGACAGGATAATCTTTGTCCCCCACAGCAGCAATCTTTGGGAATACTATGCTGCTAGCGATATATTCGTTCTTCCTACCATATATGAGCCCTTTGGTCTGGTCATCGTCGAGGCTATGGCCAGCGGCTTGCCTGTAATCACCAGCAGGGTTGCCGGAGCTGCCGATATCATAATCGATGGGGTAAATGGCTTTCTACTTAGAGCCCCCTCCGATGTCAACGGCCTGGCAGAAAAAATCGAGTTGCTGCTTTCAAATGCTGGACTTAGAAAGACCATGGGTGAGCGTGCCAGGGAAACCGCAGAAAAATTCTCATGGGATCAGGTAGCTCAGAAAACCTTGGAGGTCTATAATACTGTATTAAATCGGCCGGACTTAGAAAAGCTACGGCTGAGCGTGCCCGAGAGACTGCCGAGAGACTTTCACGGAATCCAGCATCTCAGAAAACCCTAGAGGTCTATAATAGTGTATTAAAGCGAGAGAGGAGGGTAGTGCAACAACTAACATGCCTAGAGACTTACCTGTAGGCAATGGCAACCTGCTCATCAATTTCGATACTGATTACAACCTCCGTGATATCTACTATCCCTATATCGGCAAGGAGAACCATAGCGAAGGTTGTGTATCACGTACTGGCATCTGGGTTGATGGCAACTTCACCTGGATTGACAGCCCCCAGTGGCAGAAGGAAATGGTCTATGAAAGCGATAGTCTGGTCACCAAAGTTACGGCCACTAATCCTGAGATAGGGCTTACCCTCACCTATTCTGACCTCGTGGACTTTCACCGGGACATCTTCTTTAGACGAGTTAATATCGTCAATCACCGAGACTACCCCCGCGACGTACGTCTATTCTTCCATTATGCGCTACGGATTCTGGGCAGGGAAGTAAGCGATACTATCTACTACCACCCAGAACAGAGGGCATTGGTGATGTATAAAGAGCAGCGTTACTTCCTGGCAGGTGGCCAGGTAAATGGAAGGGTTGGCCTCGACGACTGGACAACCGGAAGCATAAAATCAGAGGATAAACAAAGTGCACGGCGCGATGCCGAAGATGGCAAATTGGAGAAGGTGCCTCTTACCTGCGGCTTCGCTGAGGGCGTCATCGGGCTCTATGAAAAGGCTGTACCCGCTGGAGGAAGCTCAACCATTTACCACTGGCTGGCGGCCAGTACCCACTTCCACGGAGTCGAGGAACTCAACGCTCTGGTCAAGGAACGTGGACCTGAGTCATTCATCATACGCACCCGTGATTACTGGCGAGCATGGGTGAATAAGGAATCGCTGGACTTTACCGACCTGCCGGCCTCTATATTGGACCTGTACCGCCGCAGCTTGCTCACGATGCGTGTGCAGACTGATAACCGCGGCGCTATCATTGCCAGCACTGACTCAGACATCGCCGAAGTCCTGGGGGACATCTACTCTTATGTGTGGGGTCGTGATGGCGCCTTCACCGCTAAGGCCCTCGACATGGCCAACTACGCTGAAGTCAGTCATAAGTTCTTCGATTTTTGCGCCAATGCCATCACCAGTGAAGGCTACTTCCTTCACAAGTACACCTCTAACGGGTATCTGGCAGGCCAATGGATGCCCTGGGCAGACGAGGAGGGTGAGCTACAACTGCCAATTGAAGAGGATGAGACTGCTTTAGTAATATACAGCCTCTGGCACCACTACCATAAGTTCCACGATGTAGAGTCCATCCGTCCCCTTTATCAAAAGCTGATTAAGAACGCTGCCGACTTTATGGCTAGCTATAGAGAGCCTTATACGAACCTTCCGGCACCTTCATATGACCTTTGGGAGGAACGCCGTGGTATCCATTCTTTTACCGTGGCTGCGGTCTGGGCAGGCTTACAAGCGGCAGCCAATTTTACGGAAATGTTTGGTGAGGTGACCCTCACGAAACGGTACCGCCAGGAGGCTGCTGAGATAAAAGAGGCGGCTATTGAGTATCTTTTTGACAAGAAGTTGGGACGCTTCCTGCGCTCAATCACGGTTGACGCTGACGGTGTGGTGGAACCGGACTACACTATCGATAGCAGTATTTGCGGTCCTTTTCTGTTCGGCATGTTCCAGGCTACTGATCCCCTTATTGAGAGCACGATGGCAGTACTTATGGACAAGCTTTGGTGCAAAACCGAGGTGGGAGGCATTGCCCGTTACGAGAACGACTGTTATCAGCAAGCCAGCCAGGACATAGCCAATATTCCGGGTAACCCATGGTTTGTTTGCACCATGTGGGTAGCACAGTACCACACTGCCAGAGCTCAATCGGTAGATGACCTAAAGCCGGCCCTTCAAATCCTCACCTGGGCTCAGCACTGCGCTCTCCATAGTGGTGTTCTTGCTGAGCAGGTTCATCCGCATAATCATGCTCCGCTCAGTGTCTCACCGTTGACCTGGAGCCACGCCGCTGTTGTGATAGCAATCCACGAATACATCGACAAGTACCGTGAACTACAAGCACAGCTACACCATAGGCAAAAAGGTACATAGTCCGCTTATCCGGTCTTTGAATCTCCTGTTGAACAATCTGACGGATTGTGCAGTTTTTCAGTCGCTTTTAAGCGCTAAGAGATAAATTCGACTCCGCCTTCGGTAATCCGACTCAGAAGACGCCGAGAGGCAAAGAGCTAAGATTGCTGGGTCGCTTATTAAGGTTACTTACCCCGGTCAATGAAAAACATAGAACTAAACAGAATGGCTAACTGTTGGGGAAATCCCTCGTATATTGACGAAGTTGCTTTCCATTAGTTTCATCGACGTCTATAATGTAGATGGCCGTCATTGTGAGTAGCGAGAGAATTAACCGATGCGCATTGTCTGCATTGGACAAGCAGCCTTTGGCGAGAAAGTCCTTCAGAAGCTGACTGAAAGGGGCGAAGAAGTTGTTGCAGTTTATACACCCCAAGACATTGCAGGGAAGAGGAACCCGTTAAAGAAATTAGCCATCCAGATAAGTATACCAGTCTTTCAGCCAAGGTCAATGCAAGTCCCTGAAATCTATGAAGAGTACACAAGATTGAAGCCCGACCTGAATGTCATGGCTTTTGTGACCAGTATTCTGCCGGATTCTATCTTAAACTATCCCAAGATGGGGACAATACAATACCATCCCTCATTGCTTCCGAAGCATCGAGGTGGTAGTGCGATTAACTGGGCTATTATCAACGGTGAGACTAAGACAGGCATAAGCGTATTCTGGCCTGACAGAGGTGTAGACACTGGTCCTATCCTATTACAGAAGGAGGTGGAAATCTCTCCCGATGATACTGTGGGCTCGCTCTACTTTGAGAAACTTTTCCCCTTGGGTATAGAGGCATTGGTGGAGGGTATCGAACTGATTAAGAAGGGAATAGCTCCACGAATCCCTCAGAATGAATCACAAGCCACTTACGAGGGCTTGTGCACTGAAAAGGATGCCATAATCAACTGGTCTGCACCTATTGATAGGGTATATAACCTCATTCGGGGCACCAACCCTCAACCGGGAGCAACAACATACTTCCATGGTAAAACATTGAAGATTTTTGACGCGAAGCCAATTTATGACATTGTGGGTGGTCTACCAGGTCAGATTGTTAGCAGTAGCGCAGACGGAGTCGTGGTATCACTGAAACGCGGGGCGATATTAGTCCAGAAGGTTCAAATGAACAAATCATCCAAGATAGAGGCAGCCGAATTTGCCAAGCAGGCAAGACTGGAAATAGGCGACAGACTCGGTGAGTAACAGTCTATTAGATTTGCACTGTTCAATACAGAAATCTCATCCATTTCGTATGGTCAAGCATCCCTTAAACGAAATGATGGATTGTGCAGTTTTCCGGTCGCCTTTAAGCGCTAAGGGATAAATTCAATTCTGCTCTGGCTTAAGTCCTTTTCCCCTCTTTAAGGCTTAAGAAGTCCGAGTTATATTCCTCGATTAGGCCGGCATCGGCAAATTTGTTTATCGTTATTGCCCAACTGCACCAGTGCCGGACTCGGTGACGGGTTTGCGCCCGCTGAACACCCCGCCAGTAATGGCGAGAACCCCGGGAAGCAGCATAATACCGGTCAGTGCCATAATTACCCCTCCAGCTACGCCCAATTTAAGTCCAGATTCACCCCTTTTCGTCTTTCTCCAGGCGACGAGGGCGAGAATCCAGCCGACAGGCCCGATAAACGTAACCGCCACATGAAGTATGTTTCCCCACCACATAGGCCCAGGCCCTACTGGAAGAGTCCCTTCATTAACCACATATCTGATGATACCTATTGCGGAGGATGCCCACACCCATACCCCCAAGGCGAAGCTGATCAGCAATACCCCACTACCTTTTTCGGCTTGTACCAATCTTGTCGCCCGAAACCTGTCCCCCAGGAAGCCTGTCAGCGCACCAAAGACCATAGCGGATATGATGCCAGCTAAGGCCGGCCCAATCATTGGCAGGGTAACCTTAATACCCGCCACCGTCAGGCTCGTCGACCACAAAGTCTGGCCACCATCAGTGGGCAATCCAGCCATCGCATGAATCCATCCAGCCATTGTGTAAACAAGTTCAACTGCACCAAGTACCCAGAGCAATGACGAGAATACCACTCCCTTTTTAACGCTGGTGGTGCCGGGCAGATAATTGTACAGGGCTGCGAAAACCGCCCCGAACATGATGCCTTCGACTATACGAGTGTAAATCGAGCTAGTCAAGAATAGGGGCGGTAAATCGAACGAAATGCCGAGACCGGCTGCCGTAGTAATTGGAAACTGATAGGAGAAACCGGTTAACTCAAGTATTACGGCGATGACTAAGTAGAGCGCTGCAACAGCCACACCGGCTTTGATTCCCCGTCCGAAATCAGCCATTTATCTTATCTCACTATACATTCAGCAAATTTGCTTATCGTTATTGCTCAATTGCGGCGGTGCCGGACTCGCTGGCGGGTTTGCGCCCGCTGAACACTCCGCCAGTAATGGCGAGAACCCCGGGAAGCAGCATAATACCGGTCAGTGCCATAATTACCCCTCCAGCCACACCCCATTTAAAACCTGATTCGCCCCTTTTCGTCTTTTTCCAACCGACGAGGGCGAGAACCCAGCCGGGGAGTCCGAGAAAGACAACCGACGTAGCAAGTAGGCTTCCCCACCACAAAGACCCACGAGTTATTGCGGGGGCCCCGCCAATAACGACAGCCATAAGGAACGCTACGGCTAATACTACCCAAACTACTCCCCCAAGAATGAAGCTGACCAGCAATACCGGCCTCCCCTTTCTTTCCTCTGCCAATTCTTTCCCCCGAAACCTACCCCACAGTAAGCCGGTCAGTGCGCCAAAGACCAGAGCGGATATAATGCCAGCCAATGCCGGCCAAATCGGTGACAGGACAATCGCTCCACTACCACAATAAGTCCAAGAAAGGCTGCCCTCGCTAGGCCATCCAGGGGTCATATAAATAAACCCAACTGCACTGAGTATCCAGACGAACGCCGAGAGCACCATTCCCTTCACAACACTCCTGATAGTCCTGGTACTGGGCAGGAAACTGTACAGGGCGGCGAAAACCGCCCCGAATACTATTCCGCGCACTAAATATTGAAAAAGTAGTGAGATCCAGAATGAGGGGGGCATTAACGTCCCCCACGTGAATAGAGTGAGTCCGGTTCCGTATAAAAAGTGCGGGAGGGACAAGGATTTGTAGTAAATTACTCCCAGTATCGCAGAGATAGCTAGGTAGATGCCTGTTGTGGCCAAGCCAGCTTTGATACCCCGTCGGAAATCAGCCAATTACCTCACCTCACAATACATTCAGTAAATTTGTTTATCGCTATTGCTCAATTTCGGCGGTGCTGGACTCGCTGGCGGGTTTGCGCCTGCTGAACACCCCTCCAATAATAGCGAGGAGCCCGGGAAGCAGCATGTGACCGGTCAGCGCCATCATTATCCCTCCAGCCACACCAAATTTAAGTCCAGATTCATCACTTTTCGTCTTTCTCCAGGCAGCGAGGGCGAGAACCCAGCCGACAAGCCCGAGAAAGGCACTCGCCGTATAAAGTACGCTATACCACCAGAAAGGCCCAGGCTCTATTGCAGGAGCCCCGCGAATAACCACGCCTATAAAGAACGCCACGGCCCCTAATACCCAGAGTACTCCCCCCTGAATGAAGCTGACCAGCAACGTCGCACTACCTTTTCTTGCTTCTGTCACTTTCTTCGCCCTGAGCCTATTCCATATTAAACCAACCAACGCGCCGAAGGCGACAGCGGATATAATGCCGGCCAATGTCAGGCCGACCGATGACAGGCTAAGGTTTCCACTGTAATAAGTCCCGGAACCCGAGAAGCCATTGGCATGCCAAGGCCATCCAGGGGTTGTATAAATAACCTGGATTACAGCGACTATCCAGAGGAACAACGAAAGCACTACTCCCTTCACAACGCTGGCGGTGCCGGGGAGGAAATCGTACAGGGCTGCGAAAACCGCCCCGAATACGATTCCCCTAATTATATAGGAAAGAATCGAGTAAATCACGAATGGTGAATCCATTAATCCGGGAGAGATTCTGAGTCCGGCTGCGTATATAAAGTTGAAGGGGTACCAAAACTCGCGGCCAATTGCTGCAAGTATCACGGAGATAACCAAGTAGACCCCTGCAACAGCCAAGCCGGCTTTGATCCCCCGCTTGAAATCAGCCATTTTCCACCTCCTTGACCACTAACATTTTTCTTTTTATACTAAGGAAGATTATTATATCATGGAGTTAGCCAAGGGATGAACTATAATGAAAAGTAAAAATCCAATAGTTATAATTGCCTTGGTTGGTCTCGCCATTATTGCCGCCGTTGCCGCCTATACCTTTCTCAAACCGGAGCCCGAGCCCAAAGTCCATTCTGCAACTTACGGTTATTATTTCCAGGAATCTAGAGTAGGGGAGCTACAATTCGCATCAGTCGGCAATAGGATTTATCAAACTTATCAATTCGAAGGAGAGTTCAACATAGATATCACCATCGGAGAAGTTGGTGCGAGTTTTGATGGAGAGGTTGGAGATTTCAGGAATTCAGTGCCTCAATCCAAGTCTTCGGGAGGGAGCTACGAGGACTCTTCTCTGCCATTTCCAACGGCAATAGATGCAGCCATTTTCGTCGACGTAACCAGGGAGATGACGTTCTTACTACCACCGGAACGCTGGGGGGGCATTGATGTAGGGTACTCAGAGCAATTCACCTACACCATCCATTTGGGTGGTATACCGGAGGTAACCGTGGAGATGATTGCCATCGAAAAAGAGGACGTTGTGGTCCCCTCCGGCACCTATGAGAATTGTTTCGTGGTGAATGGAACACAACCTGAGATGGACCTGGAGATGACACTTTGGGTAACTGAGCAAGGTGTTGTGCCCCAAGCGGAAGTTACAATGGCCGTGCGGGGCGTTGACCATCTCACGTTAACAATGAAGCTCGAAAATTATGAATAAAAGAATGATAGAATTCCTTAGCTCCATCCCCAAAACGGGTGCCGCCCATTTAACCGTGGACGAAAGCTAAAATTCCCAGATAGCTTATTAAGGTCGTTAAATCTCGCTCTGGCTTAAGTTCTTTTTCCCTCTTTGAGGCTTAGGAAGTCCGAGTTATATTCCTCAATGAGGCCGGCATCGGCAAAGCTGAAGTAGCGATTCTCGCCTACTATGATGTGGTCCAGGACCTTAATCTGCATAATATTTCCAGCGAAGACTAAATCCTGAGTTATTTGTTTATCGTTATCGCTGGGCTGAGGATTCCCGGCTGGGTGGTTGTGTACAAAGATTAAAGCCGCGGCATTATGTTTGACGGCGCCCTGGATAATTTCCCGAGGATAAATAGCACTGGCGTTCAATGTCCCTTCAAAGAGGTCCTCAATCTCGACAACGCGATTTTGGGAATCAACGAACATGACTTTGAAGACTTCTTTCTTCAAATCTCGCATAGAGTGGTACAGGTAATCGAAGACCTCCCTGGACGACCTACAATAAGGTTTATCAAGGACTTGTTCCTTCAGAAACTCTCTGGCTAGATCCTGCATGAATTTGATGACAAAAATGTGCGCTGGGCCTATTCCTTTAATCTTCTGTAATTCCTCGGGAGGAGCTTCCAGAACGCCTCTCAGTGTCTTGAACCTGTTTATGGCTTCTTTGGCTTGCGGTTTACAATCACTGCGAGGCGTCCCCAGTGTCAGCATTAGTTCCACGATTTCATAATCGAGGAACGCCGCCAGCCCCGATTGATTGAACCTTTCCCGTAGTCTTTTCCTGTGCCCTTCCTGGCTTTTAGCTTCCATGCTTCTGGTTTTCTAATTATATATTTTAACTATGGTTATGGGAATTACGTGTCTTTGTTCAGCACCTTAGGGACACTTCTTTTTTGTCATTGCGAGGAGCTTTGCGGTTGCGAGTCGAAGACGAAGCAAACTCGACGAGATTCCTCGCTTACGCTCGGAACAGGCTCCGCAATCTCAGAGATTGCCACGCCCCGACAAGTCGGGGCTCGCAATGACGCGAAAGGTTATTACCCAACATTACAAATATATAAAGTGTCACCCATTTATCTGAACCAGTTCATTTACGCTATACGACGGCGACGGAAGTGCTGATATAATAATAATGTAATGAATTTAGCCAGGCAAATAGAGCAATATCTCCCCCGGCAACTCCTGGAGCTGGTCAAGGATATCAGCGGACAGGCGGTTAAGCGGGGGCAAAGGGTATATCTCGTCGGTGGTGTAGTACGAGACCTGCTTTTAGGTTATCCCAATTTCGACCTTGATCTGGTAGTCGAGGGCGATGCGGTGAAATTGGCTCAACAAGTGGCTGAAACCAGTCAGGCAAAGTTGCTGGCCCACCACCGCTTCGGCACCGCTAAGCTCAGATATGAGAATTTCACCCTGGACCTGGCGACAGCGCGAAAGGAAACCTACGCCAGACCGGGGGCATTACCTGCGGTTACCCCGGGCACCCTCAAGGATGACCTTGTCCGCAGAGATTTCTCTATCAATGCTATGGCTATATCCCTGGGGGCAAACGATTACGGGGAGCTGGTCGACCCCTATCATGGTAAAAGCGACCTGGGGCACCATCTCATTCGCATTTTGCATCCCGGAAGCTTCAGCGACGATGCCACCAGAATTTTACGCGGCGTCCGTTATGAACAACGGCTGGGTTTTGAGTTCGAAGCACAGACCGCTCGGCTACTTAAACGGAATATTCCTATGCTGGATACAATAAGCAGTGACCGAATAAGGCACGAGCTAGAACTAATTTTTAAGGAAAAACAGCCGGAACTTGCTATCAAGCGGCTTGGCGAGCTAGGAGTGCTGCCAAGAATAAGCCCCTTCCTCAAAGGCGATGGCTGGCTAGCTGAGAAATTTGACAAGGCGCGTCATCTGAAGAAGCCCACGCAGTTGCCCTCGCTCTACTTCTGTCTTCTTGTTTATTCATTTAGCGAAAAGGATATTGAGCAATTTCTCGCCCATCTCAACATACCGGCAAAATTATCCCGGGCCATGCGCGATACGCTCCGCCTCAAGACCAGGCTTCCCCTCCTGGACAAGTCTTCCCTGAAACCCAGCGAGATTTATTATCTGCTCCGGGAATATGAGCCTGTGGCGATACAGGCAAACGCCATAGCCTCAGAATCTTCAACAATACACCGCTATCTCCAACTATTTCTCACAAAACTGCGCTATGTCAGAACTGCCCTCGATGGGGAAGAGCTAAAAAGACTGGGCATCTCCGCCGGACCGGAGATGGGACAGGTCCTCCAGGTACTGCATAAGGCAAAATTAGATGGAGAGGTCAGCACCAGGGCCGACGAAAAAAAACTAGCCCTCTCTTTATCACCGAAGTTATAGGGGTGGAAGGGGAAGAAAACGCCAGACCGCCGGGCCGAGGTAGCAGCCCAAAAGATACTTGGGGAATTTTCCCGCCCAGCAAGCCAATAAGAATTTCCATAATGGTAGTTTAGAGGCTCCGGCCAGGAGTCCGGCTACGTCAAATGGCAATATAGGTTGAAGAGAGATGAGGAAAATGCCCCACGGGCCATATCTCTTCATCCAGCCTACAAGCCTGTCATATCCCGGTGCGTTCTCAAGGTGTACGATTCTCTTTCCAAAGTAGCCGGCATAGTAACCAGTTATTTCCCCCAGGGTGCCAGCTACGCTGGCTACCAAAGCCACAAGAACAGGATCCCAGTACTTTGCTGCTGTTATCATTATGGCGACGAAAATAGGTACTGGAACAATAATACTGGCGTTACTCACCAGAGAGATTACAAAGACAACCAAATAAGCTGTGGTGGCAAACCTTTCCACCGAGATATTGAAATAGGCTATTAAGTATTGAAACAATAAGATAAAGCCGAAACTGAGACCAACAAGGATGGCAACGTAAAGTGCTAATTTAAGCCATCTATTTTGCTTCAGCCTTTCCATTGACATTAAATTACCTGTCCAGCAAGTCTAAAGATCCGCAGCTATGTTTGTATGTGGAAAAGAAAATGCCAGGTAACACTCCAATCTGTGCTTTCTCAGGTTTGAAAACAGCTCACCAGCTTTTTCCTTCCCTGAGAAAAAAGTAAAAAGACATGGTCCGGAGCCAGCGAGATAAACTCCCGGGGCTCCGGATTCTTTCAGAGTCTTCCGATATTTGTCCAGCTTGGGGAAGAAATCAAAGGTTACCTTTTCGAAGACATTAAACATAAGACTATGGTCAATCGCTTTCCCTTGTCTCAAAGATGACAAGGCCTGTTGAACAAACTGGCCTCCGGTGAAATCAGCAACGCGTAAATTATTATACATTTGCCTTGTTTTGCCCGAGATTTTAGGTACTGGCGGCACCAGTAACACAAAGCAGGTTGTAGGCAAGCACGGCAGCGGGGTTACTTTTTCCCCCTTCCCCTCTACCAAAGCCGTGCCTTTATGGATAAAGAAGGGAACATCCGAGCCCAGCTTGGAGGCTAAACGGACCAGCTCAGAAAGCGGCAACCCCAATCCCCAGAGCTCATTCAGAGCTAAGAGGGTGGCAGCGGCATCGCTGCTGCCACCCCCCAATCCCACACCCCAGGGTATATGCTTGCGAAGTTCGATTCGTGTCCCCAGACTACATTTTGTGCTTTCCTTGAGCAGGGTGGCCGCCTGTGTTACCAGGTTATCGCGCTTTAAGCTGGGCACAGCACATTCAAAGCATACTTCCTCGGCTAATTGAAAATTGAGAACGTCACATAAGTCTATCGACTGAACAATGCTGGAGATTCGGTGATAATCATTATCCTTGCCCAGTACTTCGAGGACAAGGTTTATTTTGGCCGGGGCATAAACAGTCAACATTGCAAGCTCTTTGTAAAGGGAGCAAAGATTTCCCATAGCTCCCTCCACTCCTCAAGGCTAAGAGTTTCAGCCCGCCGTTTAGCTTCTATTCCAGCCTTCTCCAATAGTGAGGCAACCTGACTAGGCGGCATCTCTAAAGAGTGAGCCAGGGAATTGCGAAGCTGCTTACGAGGAGAGCTGAAACCATGCATAACTATATCAAAAAAACCAGCGACATCGGATACCTCGATAGGCGGCCGGGAGTAAACATCCAGGCGTAAAATAACCGAATCCACCTTCGGCGGGGGATAAAAACTTACCGCTGGTACATAGGATATAATACTAGGCTTACTATAAAACTGAGCCTTAACACTGAGCAATCTCATCTTGCCGGGGGCGGCAGCAATAGCTTCACCAACCTCCTTCTGCACCATTACCACTATTTTTGAGGGCCGGAGCTGCGCCTCGAGAAAATGACTCAACACCGGTGAAGTAATGTAATAAGGAAGATTAGCGATAACTTTATAACCCCGGACAAGTTCGGAGGCGGTTAAATTATTTTGGAGGAGTTGCCGGGGGGTAACCTTAAGTATATCAGCATGGATAATTTTGACATCGGGAAAGGTGGCTAGCCGTTTTTTCAGCAGGGCAACTAATTTGGAGTCAAGCTCAACAGCAATGACCCTGGCTCCTCGTCTGGCTAACCCCTCAGTTAGTACGCCCAGGCCCGGACCTATCTCAACTACAATGTCCCCGGGGCTGAGTTCGGCAGCAGATAGAATGCGTTCTAATACAGCTTCATCTATAAGGAAATGCTGTCCTAAGCTTTTTTTCGGTTTGAAGCCAAATTGGCGAAGTAATTGCCGGTACAAAAGTGTCAGCCTTGTCCAAACAATTGGTAGAAGCCCTTTCCCGCTTTCCTTCCCGTGTACCCAATTTCGACCATCCTCTTCAATAAAGGAGCCGGCTTATATCTTTCCCAGCCAGTCTGCTGGTAAATCCCTTCCAGAAGGTCAACTATAACGTCTATACCAACCATATCTGCCAGTTCGAATGGGCCCATAGGCCAGTTGTGTGATAACTTTTCTATTTTATCTATATCTTCTATGCTGGCTAAATTCTCTTCCAATAGCTTGGCTGCCTCATTTAAAACCAAGGTTACTATTCTATTGGTTACAAATCCAGGGGAATCTTTAACTACGACTGTTTCCTTACCCAAGGAGTTGACAAAATCGAGGCTTACTTTCAAAGTTTCCTCTGATGTAAGCAAGGTTTTCACTATTTCTACTCCCTTCATTAACGGTACGGGGTTCATAAAGTGTGTGCCGATAACCTTGGCGGGACGATTGGTCGCGGATGCCAGTAGACTTACTGGTATCCCGGATGTGTTAGAAGCCAGAATTGTTTCTTCGGGGCAAATTTCTTCAAGCTGTCCAAATATCGGCAGCTTCACCTCTGCCCTCTCAAATACTGCCTCTATAACGTAGTCAACATCTTTGGCGGCATTTTTCATGTCAGCTGAGGTATGAAGTCTCGCCAGAGCTTCATTCATCTCCTCTTGCTTGATTTTTTCTTTTTGCACAAATTTACCCAGGCTGGCTTTTATCATGCTCATACCACGGTCAAGAAACTCCTGTTTTACGTCAACCATGGTTGTCTCATAGCCTGCCTGTGCCGCTACTTGAGCTATGCCGCTGCCCATAGTCCCCGAACCAATAACACATACCTTTTTTATTGCCATGTTCGTCGCCACCTTGATTATTTGAGGCTTTTAAAATTTCTTACGCCATGGTGTAACCACCATCAACGCTGATAGTCTGTCCAGTTATGAAGTTAGCTCGGTCTGAGGCCAAGAAGAGAACAGCATTGGCTATATCATCTGGTGTCCCCAGCCGTCCCAGAGGGATACCCTTAGCTATTTTCTCCAGCGCTTCTGGGGTGCCAAATACTTTCATCATCTCATCCGTCCACATGCTCTCCGAAGCAGTAACATCTCTGCTTGCAGGAACAACAACACCCGGACAAATCACATTAACGTTTATCCCATAACGGCCAAGCTCCCTGGCTAGAGACTTTGTCATAGAAATCAAAGCACCCTTGCAGCCACTGTAAACAGCTTCTCTCAACTGCCCTACTCTGGCAGCATCAGAACCAATGCTGATGATCTTTCCGTACTTTCGCTCAATCATATGGTCTAAAACGGCTCTAGTGCAGTTTATATCGCTCCAAAAATTGCGGGCTATCTCCTTTTCCCAATCCTCTCTGAGTTTCCTTACAAAAAGGTCGTCCCTGACCCAACCAACAACGTTGACCAGTATATCTACCTGGCCGAACTTATCCAGTGTTTGCTTCACCATCGCCTGAACCGAATCCCAGTCGGTTACGTCTGTCCTTATATTCTCAACTTTGCCCTTGCCTAGAGCATTGGCTTCCTTAGCTACTTTAGCTCCCTGAGCTTCATCTAGTTCGGCTATGGCCACGTTCGCTCCTTGCTCAGCAAAAGCCAGAACTATACCCCGCCCAATATTGGAGCCACCCCCAGTAACAATTGCTGTTTTACCTTCAAGCCCTAAGAAATCCATCTGTGAACTTTTTCCTATCTACTCTGAATTTCATAAGCCGTGCACCTGCCCTCGATTCCTAAACCGGGAAGCTGTCTTTGCCAGCTAGCTCCAACCAGGCAACTCTATATCACACTGGAGATGCTATTTACCGCTGCTTCCTTCCGGACCTGACGGGGTTCATAGTTTCCAGTTGCATAGAACCCGACTATCAACACCGCTCAGCAAAAACAAGTCTAGCCAGCCGTAAACCTCAAACAGGAATTCAGCCCCGCTATAGCGGCTTTCGGGTACAGGGCACCGCTAGCTCCCCGCCTAGCACGGCTCAGTTCATGATGTTACCAATAAGTGTTAACCAAGTCAACATTAGGATAATGTGAGCGTCCGGTAATGTCATTCTGAGGAGTCCAATAGACAAGGCTAATAGCTACTCTTTCAGCTAATTCCGAGGTAACTCTGTTTCTTTGAGCTTCTTTCTAGCTACCTTCCCCGAGCTAGTTTTAGGTATGTTGTCTACAAATTCAATTCTCTTAGGGAGCTTAAAATCAGCCAGGTTTTGGTAACAAAGGTTGGACAGCTCTTTTTCCGTGGCATGTTGCCCTTCTTTAAGCACTACGAAGGCTGTGGGTATCTGTCCTCCATAACCATCGTTAATACCTACATAGGCTGCCTCAGCTACGCTAGGGTGGCTCAGCAGCACGAATTCAACTTCTGACGGACCAATCTTAAGTCCAGAAGATGTGACTATTATGAACGACTTCTTCTCTATATACTCCAGGTAGCCCTCTTCATCCATCCTGACTAAATCTCCGGTATAAAACCAGCCATCCTTAAGGACTTGAGTCGTGAGTTCAGGAGCTTTATAGTATCCTTTCATCACCCAGGGGGCATTGAACACAGCTTCCCCTAGTTCGCCCCTGGGAACTTCCTTGCCATTGTCATCCAGTATCTTAAGGCGGCAAATTGGCTTGCCAACAGTCCCCAGTTTGCGGCTGTTAAAGGTGCTTATGGAAACGGCTGAAGCTTCCGTGAGACCGTATACTTCATAAAGAGATAACCTGAACTTGTCCTCCAAAGTTTCCATTAGCTTAGGAAAGGACTTTGCCCCAGCGGTAACAGCCAATCGTAGCGAACTCAGGTCATATCTTCCCAAAATTTCATCACGCACCATAGCCAGGGCATTGTACATGGCAGGAACGCCAAAGATAACAGTGCCTTTCTCTTTTTCCACAGCTTCAAGGACAGCTCTGGGAGTAAAATTAGGGATAAACACGATGGTAGAGCCTGTGATAATCGAACCAAAAAGAACCTCGAATAAGCCAAAAAGATAAGAAAAGGGAACAAGGTCTATGATGACATCTTCTCTTTTCCGTTGTATGCCTGCAGAAACTATGGGGGGAGTTCCCATAAGGGAAGCATGTGTATGTACCACGCCTTTTTGCTTCCCCAGTACGCCAGAGGTGTAAAATATAGTAGCTTCGTCCTCGTCTTTTATATCGATAGTTAGTGATTTGGAAGAACTGTTAGCTAGCATCTTGGTGTAAGAACCTGTATCAATTGCAATTATGCGTTTTAACAAAGGAATGTGAGGCAAAACTGAGGAAAGCATCTGAGAAAATTTCCTCTCCGTTATCAGAATTTCTGAGTCGGAGTCTCGCAGCAAAGAATCAAGTTCAGGTGCTTTAAGCGCGGTGTTGAGCAGCACTGCTATGCCCCCACCTTTAATCGCCCCGAAATAATTGATGACCCACTCAGGGCTATGGGACATCAAGATAGCCACATGGGTACCCTTTTTCATCCCCAGCTTCAGAAGGGCATTGGCTACTCTGTTAGAAGCTTCATCTAGTTCCCCATAAGTAATCCTCTGAGCACCAAGAACAATGGCTTCTTTGTGTGGTATTTCGCTGGCAGTATCTTCCAAGGTCTGTTTAATATTCATCTCAGCCTCTGGAAAACCCTTATTAAAAGAGTATATCGTAATAAAAGGTATAACGTAAAGCCCTCAGCCATGATTGCTGGGAAAAGAATAAATTGCTTGGCAATGACGAGAAGTTGAGGTATCGCTAATATGTTGGACGAGTACTAGCTATTGACAACTTGAGAAAGCATACCATTACTAGAAGGAAGAGATTGTCCTCAGCACCACTGAGGTCTCGATCTGCCTCTCGGGGATGTTCCAATATGTCCGCAAGAGCCTATCCTTTTCTTTGGATGACACCAGTCTGAAACCGTGCTTCTCGTAGAATCTAATAGCCCAGGTGGCATCAGCCCAGGTCCCTACCAGAATTTCCGGAGTCTTGGTCAAGCCTACGAGATATTCAAGTAGCCTCTTGCCAATTCCCTTACTCTGGAATCCTGGAAGCACATAAGCATGCCTGATCAAGGTAGTATCTTTAAGAGCTTGAATTCCGGCCACTCCGAGCAAATGCCCGCCTTCCATCCAGCCAAAGAACCGTACGCCAGCTTCAATTTCTTCTTTTAATTCCCCGGCTGACATATACAGCTCTTTCCATCTATCATCTGGGATTACTCCTTTGTAAGCTTGCGCAGCGTCATTTATGACCTTGAGTATCGCATCGGAATCCGAAGGCAATAGGCTACGAATCATTTCTATGCCTTCCTATTTGTCAACATGCCATAATGGCCTACGTCTATTTGAAATCTATCATAGCAAGAGGCAAAGAACCTAAGTTTCAGTTAGCGCATACTATTGAGCAGAGTTTATCCGGCTCTTTTCAAATTTTATAGCTAAGCTGAAGCTGTTTCCTTCGTCTCAGCCCTCCGCTTCCTGTCTGCTGCCACTACTGCTCCTAAACCAAAGATGACGACGGCTACTCCAACGGCGACGCCGAAGTAGGGGATTAGGCTTAAGAGCTTAAGAATGGCGAGACCTATAGCCAAGGCTCCAACCATGATAGCTTTGCCTTCCACAACTCTGGAGCGGCCAATAATCAATCGCCCAATAAATAAGCCCACAGGGATCTGAGCAATGTAAAGAGCTATCCCATAGATAGCCAGGGTAATCAATCCCACAGGTATACCTATGATGGTGAAGCACACTAATACGGCAGCGATAGGAGCAACAAATACGATGAGAGCTCCCCAGCCAGCGCTTGGCCCGGGTCTGCTGCCTATAGCCTCAGCGATAGACGTCAATCGCCTCGGAGCCAGGAGAATGATAACTAGCCCTGTTACCAAAGCCATTAAGAAGCTCATCACCTTATTCAGCGCGCCAGTGAATAGGACGAAGGGGAAGACCTTAGCCTTATCTTTCTTCACTTCGGGCAGCTTATGGGTAGTGGCGCCGGCGATTTGGGCACCTGATTGAATATCGGCTTCCTCCTCACTGGTATAGTTTAGGTCACCTCCGATATCCGCTGTAGACAATATGGTTAGGCTCTCGACTTCGAGTTCAACATTTCCGTTTACCCCGTTGCTTATGGTGACTTCGCGTCCGCTACCTTTGATGTTACCCTCAATAGGTCCATCAATGCCGGCAATATCAGCTCCAAAAAGAAGGTCGCCACCAACTCTGGCTATGCTGGCTATATTCACATTTCCACAACCAGCTATCACATCGCCGCCAACATCGCCATTAATGTTGATGGTTTCACCCACTGCCCGCACAGCGTGCGTAATATCACCGTTGATATTGACTATTCTGCCAGCAGCCATGACGCTGCCATTAACTATGCCATTAACAGTGATCGTATTACCAGCAGCCCAGAGGTCGCCATCAACGGTGCCATCAATAATAATGGTCTCGGCAGCCACATAAAGGTCATCGTCCACTACCTCTCCACTAGCGACGGTGACAGCCATTCCGCTGCGAGCATCAAATGCCAGAACGGGTACCGCAGTTAATATCATTAATAATAATGTAACTATAAGAATAGCAGCCAGACCTCTACAAATATGTTTTGACATACTCACCTCCTTACCAACTTCATATTTGGTTGACCACAATTTTATCTATTGAAGGGGCGAAAGTAAACACCCCCAATGTAACGAATAGCATTCCAATAGCTAACTCCTCGCCCAATAACGGTTTATTGCTTGTTTGGAATGAGCCATAGTGGAGTACACGCTTCTCGGCTAATGTTACGGCTTCCGTGGCGGTTGCGGTTGTGTTTGTTGTTGGAATTGTATGGCAATTACTTCGCTTCCGGCTTCAAATAGCTCTGACTTGATTTCGTGCACCAGACCCCAGGACTGCGCCTCCTCAGGATTCAAGGTTGTCCTCTCAAGCATGGCATCAGTAATATCTTTGGCACTTTTGCCTGTATTCGCTGCGATTACCTTGGCAATATTCTCCATATCAATCCTCAATCCCTTTAACCTTTCCTCCAGCAATTTTTCCTCCAAATTCTGTTCCCCTCTAAACTGCGCACTAACGCCGTGAAATAGAAATCTCGCCTGGGGTACTGACAGCCTCTTCGATCCGGCACAGTATATGACGATGCCTATTGAGTCCACGGTGCCGAAATTGTGCGTAGTTATGGAAGCAGGCAACCCTTTCAAATAGTTATATGCGCTTAAACCATGGATAACAGAGCCGCCCGGCGAAGAGATAAGGATGATGAAATCTTTTATCCCTTGCTTCATTTTCTGGTCGACGGCACTCATCAGGGCATTGACAGTGGCATCAATCACCGGGGCGAAGAACCTGATTACAACTGGTTTCGTAGCCATGTTTTATCCTCCTCAAAATAATGCAGACCTTGCCCAACATATCTCAGATTTGAGAAGTCGGAGTGACAAAAGCCAAGAGCTGGAACTTCATATGTTCCGCTATTGCAAGTCAGACAAATCACTCTGTGAACCTTCCATTATCTTTCGATTCCGAAAGCTTGTGCACATTTTTCTCTAGCCATCCTATCCTTTCCACTTCCCTTATGTCAAATTCGGGAATATAAGGTTTAACATCCAGAAGGGGAGTCCCATCTACAATGTCCACATCTCGAATATGGAGCATGTTCCCTTCAACTTTGACAAGGCACACTACCGAGATGCCAATAGGGTTGGGTCTACCGGGACCTCGCATGGCAAAGACTCCGTGCGTTTCGTTATCCATGTAAGGCTTTGCTATCAATGCCGACCCTTTGGATAAGTGAAAGTGGTATAGCAGAATAATGTGAGAAAAACCTTCAATATCTTTCAGGCCTTCAGCATATTCCGGGAATACCTCGACTATCCCATTGATACCTTTAGCCCCTGCAGGCTGTATAGGTGTCCCTTTGGGTTCCTTGAACGGAGAATGAATAACTCCGATTGGTTTGTACTTTATCTCATTCATGCTTTCGCCCTTTTGCATATGCGAGCCTCGATGTTGCCCTCAGATGAAGCAAGGGGAATCGTTCCCATAAGACTCGCCTAATTGTAGCACACAGCATAGGTTCAATGAATTGGAGAAGAGATACTCGCAAGGCAAGATTAATAGGGGGGAGTTTTGCTATAATATAAATAGGGATTAGCTTTATGAGAGACGTAAATAAAGCCAAGCAGAGGATAGAAGAGCTGCGGGAGACAATTAATTACCATAATTACCGTTACTACGTGCTGGACAGCCCTGAAATCAGCGATGCCGAGTACGATGAGTTGATGAAAGAGCTCAGGCAGCTTGAGTCTGAGCATCCTGAGCTTGTTACCCCGGACTCGCCAACGCAAAGGATTGGAGCACCTCCTGTAGAGGCGTTTGGAGTTGTCGAACATCCCCAGCCATTGTTGAGCCTGGCCAATGCTTTTTCCTACGAAGAACTGGCAGCCTGGCATAAAAGAGTAAGCAACCTTTTAGGCAGGCGCCAGTTTGACCTTGTTTGCGAGCCTAAAATTGATGGGCTGGCAGTAGCCTTGACTTACGTTGATGGTTTGCTCTTCACAGGAGCAACCAGAGGGGATGGCTACCGCGGTGAGGACATCACACAAAACTTGAGAACCATCAGGAGTATTCCCCTTTCCGTACCCAGAGAGGCGCCGCCCAGATTTGAAGTCCGAGGCGAAGTTTATCTTCCTAAAGCTGGCTTTAAAAAGCTCAACGAGGAGAGGGCCAAAGAGGGGCTGCCGCTTTTTGCCAATCCCAGAAATGCCGCTGCCGGCTCGGTAAGGCAGCTCGATTCCAGCATCACCGCTCGACGTCCTCTCGACATATTCATTTATGGACTAGGTTGGGCTGAAGGCGAGGCGGTGCCCGACACCCATTGGGAAATCATGCAATACCTCAAGTCCCTGGGCTTCAAGATAAACCCCGATATTGCCCTACGCCACTCCCTCGATGAAGCGGAGAAATATCATCAGAGCTGGGCAGAAAGTCGAGAAAAATTTCCTTACGAAGCTGATGGCATAGTGGTAAAGGTCAATTCTATTGCTCTTCAACAAGAGCTGGGCACTGTGACTCACGAGCCAAGATGGGCCATTGCCTATAAGTTTCCAGCTATTCAGGGCACCACCCAGCTTATTGACATTGGTATAAATGTAGGGAGGACAGGGAGTCTTAACCCCTACGCCATTCTGGAACCAGTTCGAGTGGGCGGTGTCGTTATCAGTTCAGCAGCGCTGCATAACGAGGAGGACATCCATCGCAAAGATATCAGGATTGGAGACTGGGTCGTGGTGCAGCGGGCTGGTGAAGTTATTCCCGAGATCGTCGAACCCATTGTCAGCCGCCGTACTGGCAAGGAGAAAATCTTCTCCACGCCCACCCGCTGCCCTGTGTGCGGAAGCGAGGTGATAAAGCCCGAAGGTGAGGCTATGCATCGCTGCACCAATACTGCCTGCCCCTCTCAAGCCCTGGAGAGAATCAAGCACTTTGTCAGCCGTGGGGCAATGGATATAGATGGCGTAGGTGAAAAGCTATGCCAGGCTTTGTTCGAGACCGGCTTGGTCAAGGATGCTGCCGATTTATACGACCTTACCAAAGAGCAACTTCTCGGTCTGGAAAGAATGGCGGATAAAAGCGCCTCCAACGTGCTTAATTCCATCGAAGAAAGTAAGAATAGACCCTTAGCCCGGGTTATTTTTGCCCTGGGAATCCAGCATGTCGGTGAGCAATATTCCGAACTATTGGCAGAGCGATTTAATTGCATAGACGATCTGGCCGAAGCCAGCCAGGAAGAGCTTTCAGCCCTTCCGTCTATTGGTCCCAAGATAGCTGAAAGTATCGTTGCCTTTTTCAGGCAGGAACGAAATAGACAAATTATCAAAAAGCTGAGAAAAGCCAGAGTGAGGCTGAAAAGAGAGAAGGTTAAGAAAGCCAAGCCCAAGGAGTTACCTTTAGCCGGCCTGGAATTTGTTTTAACCGGGAAGCTGGAATCCTTCTCCCGCTCAGAAGCGGAAGCGAAAATAAAGGCCTTGGGCGGCAAAGCTGGCTCGGATGTGACTAAGAAGACTTCTTACGTTGTGGTCGGCGCCGACCCCGGCTCCAAGCTGGCCAAAGCTCAGAAACTGGGCACAAAGACGCTCAACGAAGCCGAGTTCCTGAAATTGCTGGATAAGGCTGGAGGCAAATTATAGAAGCTCTCTTAACTCAAAGTTTGTCGGGATTGTGTTCACGTATCCTACTGGGAGGGAACGCTCGGGCTTTGGTTTGACTTCGTTAAACCCGAGGTGGAAGTTCCCAGACTACCATATTCTGGGATTCAGGGCATCCAAATGCCTAGGTGCTATTTAGCTTCTCCCTGAAGACCCTATAAAGCCTGGAAAATAAAAAGCGGGGTGTATTTTTGACAACAATTGCATTCTAGCTTCAACACCAGCATCACCCTGCACGTCTAATAGCCATTGGCGAGCCGCACTGACAAAGTCATTACAGAAAATGTCAACTTGCAGCTGCAACACATTATTGTGCTGGTTACAGTGCAACACGCCTCCTTCATCTGAAGGTTGGTTGAAATGGACTGATTCTAGAATCTTTGAGATTGTTTGTTTTCCTATATCCCCCGTTCCTTCATGTAAAAGCGAGCAACGCAGGGCATAGCAATCGTCACCCGACAGAAATACATGGACTTCTTGGCGAGGCCCCATGGCTGAACTGTATTTTGGCAGCATGTACTTGTTGTACCAATTGACATATCTGACGCCAGACTTTTCGTTAGGGTGCTGTAAGGCACCACAAATATCGGGTACGACTAATGTCATAAAAAGAGCAGCATACCAGTTCTTAGATTCAAGAGACTTTATTATTGAGTCTAGATATCTATCAATCATTGGGATAATCTGGTTTGCCCAGGCCAGGAGTCAGTAAGATCTGAGGATAGGTCATATTTGCTTTTCACCATCTCCTCGTGTATCGACTTCATCCTCTCCCAATCCGCCCAGCTGGTCGTTGGGTCGCTAGTTGCTGAAACATCGACGGGCTGTGCTACGCCAGTGACCGTTACATTTTCGCCGACAGCCAGCTGAAACTGCTGTACACCTTGAGGCAAACTGACAAAAACAAGGCAAGGAATGTTTCCTGTATTCTGAATTGCGACCCCACCATCTATGTCACTGACTGAAAACCCAAACGAAATTCCCGGCGTGTATGATAAGCCTGTTAAAGCCAACAGGGCTAAGGTAAAAATACAGCAGATTAGAATAGCTATTCTCATTTACTTTCTCTCACTTCAATTATACCACCAGCCAAACGTGATGTATAAGAAGTTAGGAATTCAAAGCTCGGTGAAGTCTCAGGATAGCTCGAGGCTGTATTGCAGGATTGAACAAACCCCTATTTAGTTCAACCACGCCCAACATGCAAGGAGCAAATCAAGCGATTCTTGGCAGAGCTGAACAACGCGCCCAAATGCCGAGCTAAATACCGTTCGCGCTTCCTTGGGACATTTGCTTTCTCAGGGTCAATGTGACGTCTCGGACCAGGCCCAAAGTCCTGGGTATTCGCTGTATCATAATCGGTATTGCCTGAACGATTCCGATTCCCTCAGTGTAATCTTGGGGTTCCAGAAATCCCCCGGGATATCGCGTGTAACTTTCGTGAGGGAAGGTTAACACCCCTAGTATGTAGCACTGACCTGCCGCCTGACCAGATTTCACCGAAGAATACGCAACAATCGACTCCTTGTACTCAGGTAGGTATTCTGCGAAAACGCCCTTGACTTCATTTTCCTTCTGCTCTAATAATGGATGCGTTGTGAAAACTGCGTCAGCCACTCTGATCAATGTCTCTATGTCGAGCGTACGAGCAGATGAGTTCAGGGGCAGATTGGCTAGCCGTTGCTGATCGCTGTTCACTAGTCTCTTCACTTGCCGGACGGTTACCCTGTAATCTTGATTGCCAATTGAGTTCAGTACACTAATCATCTCGCTGCCGGGCTTCCCTTCAATAATCTTCAGCAGCGGCAGCGGAGTCCGGTGAGTTGTAGACAGTTCCTCGACGCTTACGTCACCGATCGACAGGCAGAAAGATTTCATCGCCTTTTCAACTGCTTGCTGGATGTGATAAACGGTCAGAGCGAATTCCTTGCGCCCAAATAGCAACGTCGTTGCTCTATAGTCTGCTTCTCCGGCGTCTAGGTATTTGTCGGCCACGTCCAAAGAATACGAATCTCGCTTGATCGCAATGTGCTGCAGGGTACGCTTCATAAGTGCTTTTGTTCGGAACAGGTCTATCTGGTCAGCTTTGGGCATCAATTTCCTGATACCCGGCTCGATCCGATTCCACAGGCTCTCGACTAGCTGATCTCCGTTTCCGTTGCCCATTTCGCCGCCCGGAACAAATGGTTATTAAGCCGTCTGAATCTTATCACGATTCACACATCATGGGCGAGGGTTACATAGATGGACAAACTGCCAGAAGGTGGTATATTTGTATAGGGATAGACTACATGGGCGTCGATGAATCTAAACAGTTTGCGCTTGGCGTCGATGTTAGTTTATCCCACGACTTCCGTCTCAATCGAGACCTTTGCTTGGTGATCCACTCTGCTGTAGAAGAGTTCAGTATCCCGTTTTCGATGTTGCCTCCGGCAGGAGTACGGCGAGTTAGCATACTGTACCGAACCCAGGGTCCCCTCACAGATTCAACGTCAGATACCACCCGATATAGGGTCTATCTGTCAGTGAAGAATCGCTATTACGCGCAGCTTGTTTACCAACTCGGACACGAGCTATGTCACATCTTCGCTGACCCAAGGCGAACAAACTGGTTTGTCGAGTCGTGTTGTGAGATGGCAGCACTGACTCTTCTACGTCGCATGTCTAAACTCTGGAGCAACAATCCTCCCTATGTTCGCTGGAGAAAGTACGCCCCGAGGTTTCAGTATTATGCGCAGAATGGCATTCAGGAGGCAAAGGAGGCCGAGGAGCCCAGTGATAGGCAAAAGAACACTGTCGTTGCTGAGATGTTATGTCCCTTATTTGAAGAATCGGCAGAGAGCTGGGATGCCTTGTGCTTTCTCGGACAAGGATTCGCTCCTCCCCCCATTGATCTCACTGATTGGAACCCAGGCTCAGTAGACTTCAGCTTCGATAGATGGCTGCAGGCTGCCCCCGGGTATTCGAAGGATATAATCATACGAATAGGGAAGACACTCAAAGACTGTTGGCCTGACTTCGATTTTTGTCACACCGTAATGCCGTTTTGAGCTATCGGCTCATAGTCCTACTCTGAACTACTGTCATGAGGGTTCGCTTTGAACAAACTGAGTGTTTGTTGGATATCTCACACTATTCGGCTAGACAAGAAGCAGGGGGACGCCCCTACGACGCCAGAGCTCAGGGTAATGACCAGCCTTGGCCTCAACGTATTTATGCCCCGCCATTACTTTTCCTCCCCATGATCGAACGCCGATACCGGGTTCCAAGAAGATGGCATCGATGTTCAGTATCCGGTGGCATAAAGCATCCATCCAAATAAGCAAGATACCTTTGCCATCCTTAGATCTTCCGGCATGAAACTCTAGATCCAATCCTGACTGTGAAGTGTCAATAAGCAAGAGCCTGTGCGGGTCATAGCCTCGAAACTTCAAATCAGCTTCTTTTATCAATTCTTCGAACGCACTTCGCAGTTCCTTAGTGATGGGATGGGCATCAGTTAGGTCGAATGGCAGTGGCGGCGAGGTAATCCAGGGGACAAGCTTACTGCCTTCGCTCTTCACCTTCCGAAGCACAAACCCCACGCTCAATTGTTGACTATCCTTCAAAGTGCCATCTTTCAGTATTCTCAGTATCTCTTCCTCCGTCTGTTTCAAGACCTTCGGGGCGATCCTTCCGCGCCCCAGGGGATCAGTTAGATGGATGTGCAATATATAAGTACCAGGAAGCAGGTACTTTACTGCAGCACAAACTCGGACAGCTACCGTATTTTCAAGGCTACGTAACTTTGGAGTTTGCAGTCGAGTCAGTTCCAATACATACCTACTCTTTTTGAAGTCCTCGAAAACGAAATCCGGGTTGCCTCCTGGCCTCGATGGCCGACTGCAATCTGGCTTCTCAACTGGAACAAGGTCCTCATGCGTTATCCACCTCATGAGACTCTTGGCTGCGTCCAGCTCTAGTGTGGATTTGGACGATCTGTTCATATCGGCTACCTTGTTGCTCGTAACTGAACTTGATTCAGTCGCTGTTCGCCATTGTAGCACTTTTGAGCCGCTCACCCAGCACAGCTGCTCTCTCTGCCGAATGCGAAGTTTTGCATCGTTGATCTTGATACTCATCCCGCAGATTATCTGCATAATAGCGAATTCTGGAATCTCTGCCGCACGTATTTTGGCGAGCTGAGGCGAGATTGCACATTTGTCAGAATTGTTGGGTCACAGAGTGCTGACTTGCGCAACACTCAAATGTGGATTGTGGTGTCGTAATAACGCAGAACTTTTGCCGTTCAGCGTGGGCGTTTGAGGTAGCAGAACAGACTCTTGTGTGACTTCACGGCCCGGTATTCTGGGGTATCGACTCAGCCGCATCAGTCTTAGTAATAGACAGTCACCCCCCTCGCTCGCAGCTCAGCTATGTATGTGTTGACAGACTCTGAGCTCAGTGGATTGGTCTGCAGATGAACTGTATCTCCTTCCCCCAAACCACTATTGCCCACAAGGGGTGATACATCAATGATGCGATTCTCGTTAAGATAGAGCCATTTGAGGTTGGTCAGGTTGATCAGCGGCGAGATGTCCCTTATCTGGTTACGCCAAAGGTAGAGTTCTGTCAGGCCGGTGATGGTGGACAGAGGCGACAAATCCCTTATCTCGTTATCCGGAAGAAAGAGAACTGTCAGGTCGGTGAGGTTGGCGAGCGGCGATATATCGGTTATCTGGTTATCTGCAAGCATGAGCGTTCTCAGGCCGGTCAAGTTGGCGAGGGGCGATATATCGCTTATCTGGTTACGGTAAAGGCTCAGGTTTGTCACGTTGGTGAGGCTGGCCAGGGGCGAGATGTCGGTTATCTGATGTAGGTTGAGAACCAACTCCGTCAGGTTAATGCAATGCTCGAGCCCGGTGAGGTCCGAGAGCTGCTTTCCGCCATAGCCAGTAACAGAAAGGGTGGTGAGACTCTCTAGGTCTGCAGGGGAGATGGGCCCCTCAGGTATCTCGATCGCCTCCCTTACCGCTGCTTCCAAATTCGGATCGGCAAATGGACTTGGTGCAGGGCGTGTGGCCACTACCACCACGACAACGATCACGATACACGCTATGATGATTCCTGTTAGTTTCTTCTTACTCATTCCATCCTCCGTCTACAAACGCTTCAGACATCCGTACCATAGGCCACCCAGCGGAAACTGTCAATACCGCCTCATGCGTGTACGTGTAGTTGCATATTTTTCAGCAATGTCGGGTAGCAAAACATCGTTTTGTTACCCGATATCCTCGCTTACCTACAGAAGCGTCCGCTATCCAACATCTGCGGCTCGGTAGGCAGCCCGCAGCAGTAGCCAGTGGACGGGAGACAGTAGTCAGTAGTCAGTCGCTACCCGTCAACCGACGGCAGACAGCTGGCAGCCTCCAATCTTCAATCTCTAATCTCCAGTATCTCTATGAATCTCTAATAGTCTCCATCGTACCCCTAATCTCCTGGTAAGACGCGACATTTTCCCCTTGTTCGAATAAAGAATTCATGCTAATTTGGAACTCGTGTGCTACCCTGACAAGTCAAATCCCACGGGTGAGGCTTCCCAGAACCTGCCCGTAAACCCAACACAGTGCCGCCGCAGGGACGGTGTTTATCCCGCCTTTTCGTTTGGCCTTTAGGCATTTGGGCTTTATTTGGCATTTGGATTTTGTCATTTGGACTTGGTTTGTCATTTGGGCTTTGGCATTTGAGCTTTTATCTGTCATTTGCCTCCATGCGTCAGTCCGCCAGCACCCACGACTCGCAAATATAGACGGCAAACCGACGAAACGAATCGTACGTACTTTAAGGGTTAAAAGTGTCGGAGGTAATCGCCTTACGTATGAAAAAGAGCTATCGAATTCCAGAAAAAATAGCCGTTTTTACAAAACGAATCATCCCGGCTTCCCTACTACTGTCGCCCATGCAACTTCTGTGAAATGGGATATTCTAGAGCGTTAAGACTAAATACTGGCGAATATAAGGCCATTTAAACTCTATTATTATGTATACCATTTAATCCATTATCGCTTAAATTCCATTGAGCACGTTTTGAAAGAATCATGATCTACACAACACGGGACTACACGGATTTGAGAAAGCTACTATGGAGGCATGTTGACTTGTTATAAATAATAAAGCTATTATTAATAGCACAGTTTCCAAGCGAGCAAAGGTCTAATGAAATAGCGAGGAGAGGCAAAATATGACGATAAATTTCGAAGAAGACGGAGAGCTGATTTTAAAATTGTGGTACATGTCGCACCGAACCCGCGCCCTGCTTAAGATGTGTGAGGACCAAATATATGGCGAATACAATCTTACTATGGAGCAGTATTCAGTGCTTGCGGCTATAAAACACATCGGCGGGCCTGCAAGGCCAACTGACATAGCCCAGTGGTTAGGACGTAGCACGAACACCATCAGTATGATAGTCGACCGCATGGTCAAAGCTGGTCTGGTCAGAAGGGTAAGAGACAGGAGAGACCGCAGGGTAGTAAATGTGTCTATCACTAGCAAGGCGGAGAACGCCCTTAAACCGGCAATTCGGGCAGGCTGGGAGTTTATCCAGAAAATCACGTCGCCACTAGCATATGAGGACAAGCATACCTTTATCAGGCTGCACGAGGCGCTAAGATACGAGATACTTAAGTATCTCAATCCAGGAATGAATGTAGAGGAATTGGCAAGAAATGAGGACGAGCAACATGCCAATTTAATGGAGCGGCTGATCCAGTACGGTTTGCCCTCCGCCGCTGAAGCCAAACGTCAGGGTGGTAAGAAGGGAAAGACCAAGCGAATATAAGGCCATTTAGCCAATCAAGCTTGCTGTTTAAGGTAAGCAGCATTTGCTCAATGTCAGCAGAATCAGCCATAATATCCGGAGACTGAATTCCCATAAACTCTAAGTTAATGAAACTCATAGTTGGTTTGGGGAATCCGGGCAGGATTTATGCCCACAATCGCCACAATGTTGGCTTCCGCTGCCTGAATTACTTCGCCAGGTTTCATTCTATTCGCTTTGACCGCAGGCAATGCCGGGCTAAAGTAGTCCTTGCTGAAGTAGGGGGTAAGCAATTGCTGCTGGCCAGGCCGGGGACATTTGTGAATCTGAGCGGCAACCCGGTGGCTTGCCTGGTGCATAAGCATAAAATTCCTTTGAGCAACCTCCTGGTAATATACGATGACCTCGATTTGCCCCTGGGCAAAATTCGCCTGCGGCAAAGTGGGAGCTCAGGAGGACACAAGGGCATGAATTCTATTATCTCCGCCCTGGGTAGCGAGGCCTTCCCCCGAATCAGGGTGGGGATTGGGCGGCCCCAGGCAGAAAAGCAATCCATTAGCGAAGACGCTATAGTCAATTATGTGCTCAGCGATTTCTCTCCTCAGGAAGAAGCAATAATCAAGCCTGTAATTGCCACGGTATCTGAAGCCATCGATTGTTTCCTCACCCAGGGGATAGAAGCAGCGATGAGCAACCTTGCGGTGTCACGGTAGGGAAGAAGGCGCTTAAAGGCGTGCAAAAGAAAAGTAAGGTATGCTCATCCTCATCTTCGGATAAAAGGGGAATCTCAGTGACGGAAAGCGGTGGACATGTGGCTCATTTCCGTGCCAACCAGGGTAGGTTGGAGCAAAGATATGCACCTCATGCCCTTCCCTGGTAAGTTTCTGCTCCGTGATCTGGATTATAGTAACAATACTATTTGTGTCGGGAAGGAATGTGTCGGTGAAAAGGCCGATTCTTATTAAGACTCTAAGACTCTAAGTCTAACGCGCGCAGAATCTTATTTAAGCTCCTTTACATAATTGTACACCATTGTCACGAATCTCTTCTATCATAACAGTTAAAAGTTCTTGGTCATTCCCAGCAGCTAATGACATCTGCTGTGCCAAAGTTGGCAGAACGTTTTTTCTTTTTATGATTCGGTACCAGTCTTCGTAGTAGTAGATTCCCTGGAAGATAATGGCGGAGAGAATGCCGTAAGAGATCTCCGGTGCCAGAATGTAGAAGCTCTTTACCATGAATACTCCGCCAATAATCAGGGCAAGAAACCAGTGGTGCAGGTGGAGTTGATAGTTCCGCCAGGGGATGATTATTGACCTGACAATTCCCGGTTTATCGTCTGTCCGTCCGCTGAGGCACTTGGTAATGACGAAAGTGATAATCCAACTCTTGTAGCAGAGTACACCAAAGAAGCAAAAGCTGGCAATCAGGCTGATGAGGACTATCTTCTTCCTCATTCCATCTCTTATGATACTCCTAAATAACCCAAAAGTCCATTTGATATTACCACCTTTTCGCTGGTATTGAGGAAGCTCGGTAGCCTTTACAATGAACGTTTACAGCCATATAATTGGAGGGATGCAAAACGATGCCAGCGTAGCTCAGGGGTAGAGCAACGGTTTCGTAAACCGTCGGTCGTCGGTTCGAATCCGACCGCTGGCTGGGGGTAATATGAGCAAATTTGTAGATAAATTACAGAGTCTTTCCAAGTCTTCAACCACGCCCATAGGTTTTCATCCCTCTGTCTCTGAACTAAAAAGCCCCGCAATGTTGCTTGTTGTGGGACTGTCCGGGGCACAGGTCAAAGAAGCCAAAATCGTGGCTGATGTCAATGCTGATGCCGGGTTGATATTGAGCGAAGGCCCAAGTGCCAAGGTTGTTAAGCAAATGATCGAAGCTGTGGACGATGTCCCTCTGGGGGTATTTGTCAAGGGCATGAGCGAAGAGAAGATAAATGAAGTTACGAGCGTGGGGTGTGATTTTGTGGTCTTTGATATTAGGATACCTGCCGCAGTATTACACAAAGAAGAGGTGGGCAAATTCTTGATGATAGAGCCTTCCTTAGACCAAGGTCTTGTGAGAGCCATTAATAGTCTTGAAGTAGATGGTGTGTTCATCAGTAGTAGAGGCGGAGATTCTTTTGTTGCTGTGGAGCATCTGCTTGTTTGTCGAAGGTTCGTCGAGCTTTTAGAGAAGCCGGTTATTATGGCCTTGCCTTCTTTGGTCACAAAGGCTGAGCTAACCAGTTTATGGCAAGCCGGGGTAGATGGCGTAGTTGCTCCCTCAACGCAGTCAGTTGAGACATTGGCAGAGCTAAAGAAGATGATTGGCGATCTGCCTAGAGGAGCCAGAGGTCGCCGAGCCAAAGCAGGTGTGATACTCCCTCAGTATGGTGGGGGTGTGGCTAGGGAGGAGGAGGAGGAGGAGGAACAAGAAGAGGAAATTTAGCCTGAATCTGGTTTTGCCCAAAGTAAGTCATGGAGACAAGCCTGGGCCTATTTTTATTATCAGCAGCGGGAATTTCTCTTACTGGCGTTATGCTACCCGGACCAATGACTGCGGCTACCATAGCCAAGGGGTATAGTGACAAACACGCTGGTGCCTGGATTGTAGCAGGGCATGCTGTTATTGAGATACCGCTCATAGCTGCAATTTATTTTGGACTCGGGCATTTCATCAGCTCTCCCCAAGTGGAAAAGGGTATATATCTTGCCGGTGGCTTGATGCTTCTTTACCTGGGTTTCCGGATGTTTCGAGCTACTGGTGAAGCGCCTGGTGCGATAGGCGGTCTACCAGCTAGCTCTTTACTGACAGGCATTGTAATTACGGGAACTAACCCGGCTTTTTACATATGGTGGGCGACTGTGGGTGCAGCTCTGGTAACCGGTGCTGCCAAGTTCGGGCCTACCGGTGTTATTTTGTTTACCATAGTGCATTTGCCTTGTGATTTGGCCTGGAGTGAATTTCTCTCTGTGAGTACATTTAAGTCAAGGCGACGGTGGACACAGAAGGTACGAAGGCTTGTGTTTAGCGTTTGTGCTTTGGTTCTAGCTGGCTTTGGTGTCTGGTTTTGCTTTTCTGCGTTTCTATAAACTCAAGGGACATTCTGGGTTGCCTGAAAGTATTTCCCTTCAGTCTTTATAGATGGAGCAATAACCATCTTAACTTTATGCATTTCTTTGATGGTTCGAGCGCTGCATACTCCCATGCTAGTGCGTAGAGCGCCAATTAAGTTTTGAGTTCCGTCGGTGACGGAAGTAGGACCGAAGAGAATTTGCTCTAATGGGGCGGTAGTGCCAACTCTAACACGTGTCCCTCTAGGCAATGCTGGATGAGAATGAGACATGCCCCAGTGATAACCTTTCCCTGGCGCTTCTGTCGCTTGAGCCAAGGGCGAGCCAATCATTACAGCGTCAGCACCGGCGGCGAATGCTTTACATAAATCACCACCGGTACGAATGCCTCCATCTGTTATCACTGCTACGTATTTACCACTTTCTTTGAGATATGCTTCTCTAGCAGCGGCACAATGCAGAGTAGCAGTTATCTGAGGAACTCCAACGCCGATGACTTCCCGGGTGGTACAAGCAGCCCCAGGCCCCACTCCAACTAGGATGCCATCGATCCCTGTTCTCATTAGCTCTAATGCCGCGCTATAGCTGCAACAATTGCCCACTATGATAGGCAAGGACATTTGCTGGCATAGCTCAGGCAAGATAAGTCCCCGATAGCTCTTGGAGATATGCCTGGCTGTGGTGACGGTAGATTGCACCACGAGTATATCCATCCCAGCATCCTTAGCTATGGGAGTTAACCGTTTGGCGTTGACTGGAGTTACGGATACGGCACAGATAGCCCCAGCCTGTTTTATTGCTCCAATGCGTTGGCTGATGAGCTTTTCCTTGATAGGCCTAGAGTAAACTTTTTGAAGTAGGGAAGTAACCTTGTTCTCAGGAGTTTGGGCAATTTGGTTTAAGACCTCATCAGGGTTTTCGTACCGTGTCTGTACACCTTCTAGATTAAGAACAGCCAGGCCGCCAAGCTTGCTAAATGTAATAGCAAGGGCGGGGTCAACAATAGCATCCATAGCTGAGGCTAGAATGGGAGTGGACAAGGTGTAATCTCTTACGGTAAAGTCTATGTTAGTTTGGTCAGGATTAATGGTTACGTCTCCGGGGACAAGTGCAACTTCATCAAATCCGTAAGCGCGTTCAATCTCTTTGAATTTAAAGTGAGGCATTTTTTCTCTAATTGATCTAATGGAAATTGCCACAAACTATACAAGGATGGCGGTCTAAAGTCAAGAAAACTTGTAGATAAAATTACAGCTATTAAGTATAATACTAGGTTATGCCTGTTCTTTATGTCATTGCTACTCCTATTGGCAATCTGGAAGATATTTCCTTGCGTGCCTTACGCCTTTTGCGGGAGGTGAAACTTATTGCTGCTGAGGATACCCGTACAACGCGCCGCTTGCTTAATGCCTATAATATAAAAACTCCGTTGACAAGTTATCATGAGCACAGTAAAAAGGCTAAACTTGATTATTTATTGGATTATCTCGAGAAAGAAGACCTGGCTCTAGTTTCGGAAGCTGGCATGCCAGGGCTAAGTGATCCTGGTTATGAGCTCATCATTGCTGCCATTGAGCGTGGGATTCTTGTGGTACCGATTCCTGGTGCTTCAGCGGTGATTACCGCGTTAGTGGTTTCCGGGTTGCCGACCGACCAATTCCTTTACCTTGGGTTTTTGCCCCGCCGTAAGGGACAAAGGCAGCGTCTTCTCAGTTCAATAGTCGATGAACCAAGAACTATAGTGGCCTTCGAGACACCCCATCGCCTCAGGAAGGCATTGAGTGATATTGAAGAAATTCTAGGAAATAGAAGACTATCTGTATGTCGTGAGCTTACCAAAGTTCACGAAGAGATTTTCCGGGGCAGAGTGAGCCAGGCTAGGGAGCATTTCGTCGAACCAAGAGGGGAATTTAGTCTCGTTATTGAAGGTAAGACTCGAGCTTGGTTGAAATTTCAAGAAAGGAGCTAAAAATGCGCCGTGGTTGTATTGCTACAGGAAAGGTGGAATGTGATGGTTGTCATCGTCCTATTAAATATGGAGAGCGCTATCTTTCAATCAACGGGGAAGCGGAAGGAGATGAAAAACAACGTCTTTGTATTGATTGCTGCCTGAGCCGTGGTTATATCTCATATGGAACAGAGAAAGGAAAGCAAATCATCACCTTTCTCCCCAAGAAATAAACCCTGGCAATGATCATCTGAGAGCTCCAGTTCATGGCAATGACACGGGGCAACTAATGATTTACAATAGGGTACCTTTTTGGGGATAATTTGAGCGAGCGCATTTTTATCGGGGTGGCCTGGCCTTATGCCAATGGTCCTCTACATTTAGGACATATTGCTGGTGCTTATCTGCCGGCCGATATTTTTGCCCGGTATCACCGTCTTAAGGGTAATAAAGTGCTGATGGTTTCCGGTAGCGACCAGCACGGGGCACCGATTACAATTCGTGCTGAACAAGAATCTACCACGCCACAAGAGGTAGTGGATAAATATCATCAGCAATTTGTCGATTGCTGGAAAAAACTGGGTATCTCTTTCGATTTATTTACCACCACTGGCACTCTAAATCACACTCAAGTTACTCATGATATATTCCTCGCTTTGCTCAATAAGGGCTATATTTACAAAGACAGGATGCTTCAAGCTTATTGTCCTAAGTGCCAGAGGTCCCTTCCCGACCGCTATCTGGAAGGTACTTGTCCTCACTGTGGCTTCACTAAAGCAAGAGGTGATGAATGTGATGAGTGCGGTAAGCCTTTGAATCCATGGGAGCTTAAGGATCTTCGCTGTTACCTTTGTTCCACTCCGCCTCGCTCTGAGTCTTCGGAGCATTTCTTTTTGCGCCTTTCTTCTTTTCAGGATAGGTTGACTGACTGGATAAAAGAGCAGACTCATTGGCGACGTAATGTGCTTGGCACCACGTGGAAATTTCTGGATGAAGGATTAAAGGACAGGGCAGTTACTCGTGATTTGGATTGGGGAGTAATTGTGCCGCAATCAGGCTTTGAGCGTAAACGTATTTATGTATGGTTTGAGGCAGTCATTGGTTATTTATCGGCAAGCAAGGAATGGGCAAAATTGCAAGGAGATGATACCGCCTGGCAAGCTTTCTGGCAAGACGATGCTAAGAGTTTTTATTTCATCGGCAAGGATAATATCTTTTTCCATACCCTTGTTTGGCCGGCGATGTTGATGGGTTATGGTAATCTGAATCTTCCTTATGATGTTCCAGCTAACGAATTTTTGACTATCGAAGGCAAGAAGCTTTCTACCAGCCGTGGTTGGGCAATCTGGCTTCATGATTACCTGGAACGGTATGAGCCAGATCCTTTGAGGTATGCTTTGGCAGTGAATATGCCTGATAGCGGGGACAGCGATTTTTCCTGGCGTGAATTCCTTCGTCGTAATAATAATGAGTTGGTAGCCACCTATGGCAATTTAGCTCATCGTGTTCTCACCTTTGCTTATCGCAATTTCGATGGAGCTGTGCCTGCACCAGGTGAACTGAATGAACGCAGCCAGAGCCTGCTTCATGGGGCTGAAGTTACGTTAGAAGTTGTGGATAAGTTGCTTTACCATTGTGAATTTAAAGGGGCGATTAAAAAGGCTATGTCTCTAGCCGAAGAAGCTAATCGTTATCTTGATGAACAAGCTCCTTGGAAAACAATCAAAACAGAGCCAAAGACTTCGGCTAAATCCGTTTATACAGTCCTCTCTGTGCTGGCAGCATTGAAAACCGCTTTCTACCCCTTCCTCCCCTTCAGCTCCGAAAAGCTTCATTCCTTCCTTGGATTTGATGGTAGTGTGAAGGAAGCAGGCTGGAAAGTTCAGTTTTTGCCCCCGGGGCAGAAACTTCGCCAGCCCCAACCGCTATTTGTCAAGCTAGATGAAGATATTGTCGCCAAAGAAAGTAGTCAGCTCGGCTCCCTGAAAGAAAATCAAAAAATTTGAATCTTGACTTGACCTTTGCTTTTTGATTTAGACGGGGGTTGCTTGTGGTGCTAAGCCTTCAAATATTTTGGCGAGATCAGGTTCATCCAGAGTTTCATGAGCTATAAGCTCTTCAGCTAGCTGATTTAATTTTTCTTTATTCGCGGTCAGAATTTTCTTGGCGGTTTTATAGGCCCGCTGGATAATATTGTGCACTTCTTCATCGATTTCTTGGGCTATCTTATCGCTGTAATCCCTCTGTTCGCTTATCTCACGACCGAGAAAGACGAGCTCCTGCCTTTGACCAAAGGTTCGCGGGCCCAATTTCTCACTCATGCCATACTCGGTGACCATTTTTCTAGCTAGCTTAGTTGCTTGCTCCAAGTCGTTTTGAGCACCGGTAGTTATTTCCCCGAAGGTGATTTCCTCGGCAACGCGTCCGCCCAAGCTCACTGCCAATCTATCATCAAACTGAGACTTAGTCCATAAATGACGGTCTTCGGATGGCAGGAATCGTGTCCAGCCCCCCAGCATCCCTCGAGCGACAATAGAAATCTTATGCACAGGGTCAGCATTAGGCAACATCTTGGCGGTCAAGGCATGGCCACTTTCGTGGTAAGCAATCATCTCTTTCTCCTTGGGGCTTATTATACGGCTTTTCTTTTCTGGTCCAGCTATAGTGCGGTCGGCAGCATCCTCAAGCTCCTTCAATGTGATATCTTTACGGTTGCGCCGCGCAGCTAGGATAGCTGCTTCATTGATTAGGTTAGCAAGGTCAGCGCCACTGAATCCCGGCGTTTCCTTAGCTACTGTTTCGAGGTCGACTCCTTTGGCCAGCGGCTTGCCTTTGGCATGTACCTCTAGAATAGCCTTGCGACCTTTCATATCGGGTAAGTCAATGACAATGTGGCGGTCAAAACGACCGGGGCGCAGAAGGGCCGGGTCGAGGATGTCGGGGCGATTGGTGGCGGCTATGACAATGATGTTGGTATTGGTATCGAAGCCATCCATCTCAGCCAGAATTTGATTCAGGGTCTGCTCCCTCTCGTCGTGCCCGCCACCTAAGCCGGCACCACGGTGTCGACCTACAGCATCAATTTCATCAATAAATATAAGGCACGGTGCATTACGCTTGGCTTGCTCAAACAGGTCTCTGACCCTGGCGGCACCCACGCCCACAAACATCTCCACAAATTCGCTGCCACTAATAGAGAAAAAAGGTACCTTGGCTTCTCCAGCTATAGCTTTGGCCAGTAAAGTCTTACCTGTTCCTGGTGGCCCTACCAGGAGCACTCCTCGGGGTATGCGTCCCCCCAGCGTCTGGAATTTCTGGGGGGACTTGAGGAATTCCACTACTTCTTGAACCTCTTCTTTCGCCTCATCTGTTCCAGCAACATCGGCGAAAGTTACATCGGGCCTCTTGTCAAGAGTTAATCGGGCACGGCTTTTGCTGAAATTAAAAGCTTGTGTGCCAGCGCCACGGGCGGCACGGAAGAATAAGAAGTAAAATAATGCCCCAAGCAGCACAATGGGTAGAATGACTGTTAGTGCTATCGTTCCCCAATCAAAGCCACTAATTGTAGCATAGAAATCTATCCCTCCTGCTCCCAGGTCTACCCCTTCTTCTCCCAGATAAGCAACCACGGCATCGGTATCAGCCTTGAATACCGTTGTAATTATGGCCTTACCCTCCTGACCACCTTGTAAACCAGTCAGCGTCTCACCATCATGCTCTATAGTGTCAATTTCCGCCTGCTTAGCGCTCTCGACAAACTCAGCCAGACTTACATCCCTAGGCCCTTCTACAGACATAACACGGGCGAGTATCAGAGCCCCTACCACTACTAGAAGCAGTATGTAAAAAAAACCGCTACGCCACCATTTTGCTTGCATATCTTTATCCTCGTTTTAATTATAGCAGATATATCGCAAACCGAAAAATTTCACTCGCAAATTTGCAAGTGGAGTAGTATTGCAATAGAGTTCTGATGCAGGGTGCATTATATTCAAAATATACATGGCAAGATAGTTTTGGTCAAATGTTGCCATAAGTGGTATAATATGGAAGGAGGTTAGTGCCTTTCTGGAAGCGGAGGAAATAGCGCGCTTGGCTACCGAACTTGCTTCTGAGAAGCAAGCAAGGGATATCGCTATGCTGGACGTTAGAGCCCTGTGCTCTTTTGCGGATTACTTTGTTATTTGCACTGGAGATACCAAGCGGCATATTGAAGCTATCTGGCAGGGTATTGATGAAGTGTTGAGAACTAAAGACGTCGTACCTCATCATAATGAAGGGACTCCTGACTCAGGTTGGATGCTTGCTGATTTTGGTTCGGTTATTGTCCACATATTCGCCCCGCTAGAGCGGGATTATTATCAACTGGATAAATTATGGGACAAGGCAACCCCTGTAGTTAGAATTCAGTAGATCCACGTATCCAGCTCCCGGTCATAGTTGAAAATTTCCTCTGCTGAGAAAAATAAGTCTGTTTCCTTGGAAGCATTTTCCAGTGAATCAGAGCCATGTACTAGGTTATGACCGATATCAATGCCAAAATCGCCCCTGATAGTGCCAGGCTGGGCTTTGGCAGGGTCAGTTTCTCCCATCATTTGTCGTATTACTTCCACGGCATTTTTACCCTGGAAGATGATGGCGATGAGTGGGCTAGAAGTAATGAAATTTACCAAATCGTCAAAGAAAGCTTTTCCTTTATGAATGGCATAGTGGCGTTGCGCTAAATTTTTATCCATATGCAACATCTTCATAGCTACGATTTTAAGCCCCTTCCTTTCCAGGCGAGAAATGATTTCCCCGGCCAATCCCCGTTGTATGGCATCAGGTTTGATAAGAACTAGACTTCTTTCCATGATTTAAACCTCCTTCTTCCTTATCCTGGCTTCTTTCTAAACTCTCATGAGCAGGGTGATCAAATCCACGTTTTCTAAAGAGTCAACTACTCTGTCAGCCTCCTCGAGCTTTTGTCGGGGGTGTGTATTGGTTATGGCCAGGCATTTCATCCCCGCGGTTTTGGCTGCTTTGACTCCCAGGGGGGAATCTTCAATTACCACACAATCGTTAGGTGTCACCTCTAGCTTCTGGGCAGCTAAAAGATATATCTGGGGGCTGGGTTTGCTTCCGGATACTTCTTGACCAGAAACAATACAATTAAAAATTCCTGCCAAATTAAGCTCATTAAGGACCAAGTCGATATTTTCCTTGGGCGCTGAAGAAACCAAGCCTAGTTTAAAATTTCCCTTCTTTAGGGCATTAAGCAACCTTACTACCCCGGGAAATGGCTTGATGCCTCCTGTTGCCTTCCGTCGAAAAGTTTCTTCCTGTTCCTGTACCATGATTTTGACATCTCTTTCAGGGAATTCCCTGCCCATAATGGTGCCGATTATGAAGTCATTTCTGGTGCCAAAGAGCTTGGTAAAATCTTCTTTGGTGAATTTTATACCCCTTTTAACGAAGGTCTCTTGCCAGGCAGCAAAGTGGAAGGAATAGGAATCGGAAATCACTCCGTCCATGTCCCAGAGAATTGTCTTCTTTGACTGTCTCCAGACGTAGAATAGGAAGTTACCATCGACTATGACTGTATTATCCTTGAGGGTGAGTACTCCTTTAGCTTCTACGAGCCGTTTTGTCAATTTAGTGACCCAGGCGGAGGCTTGGATGGGCGCATTGATGGGTGCTACCTGTTTAAATCTTATCTCGCTCTTGGCAGTAACGCCAAGCTCAATCCCATGGCAAAGCATGGCGTAAGCAGTTACTTCATCGAGGAGGGTATAGAGAATACCGCCGTGAACCACATTATCCCAGCCTTGATGGAATTTTCCGGCGGTGAACTCCGCAGTGACTTTTTCTCCATCGTGAACAGGTTTCAACTTTAGCCCTATAGGGTTCTCCTGGCTACAGGCAAAACAAAACCTTGCGGTATATTCAACATCTAATTTGGGAATTTCCATTTCTTTGTATCCGTTGCTCCACTCGGGGTGACAAAAAGGGCGTTCTCTCTCTGGGCTTGGTTATATGAGGAGGGCGAAGGTATAATGGCTGAAGGGTGACCGGGTCATCATGTTCTCCTTTGCTCAATTTTTGCCAACCTAATATAGCCAAAGAGCTAGCTCGAGATGGACTATTACCTTGGGAAATTATAGCTCGCCTGCCCAGGTTTTGCTGTATTTCTCTTATTATGCCAGCAGGGATTTCACCACAAAAAAGCGTTTTTTGCTTAATCCGGCGGCACAAGGTTTTAACTGTGGTTAGATTTTCTGCCTCCAGGCATTGCCATTCATTATCTTTTTGTCGGTAAAGGGCAGTGGCTATTTCCTCGCGACCAGCCTTTTGAATAGGACGCAGAGGCAGTTCAGTAAAGGCAAAGGGATAAGCTTCAGATTCTAATGTGTTTACACCAAGCAAAGGAATACTTAAGGTAAAAGCGAGTCCCTTAGCAGTGCTTATGCCTACGCGGAGTCCATTAAAGCTTCCTGGACCTTTAGCTACAACGATTGCTTCTATAGAGCCTAGCTCCACCTTGGCTTGTTGTAACAAGCAAACTAAATTCGGCAATAGTTCTATTGTATGGTTTTGTAGTGTTTGCCAGGTTAGCGAGGCAAGTATCTCACCTTTATGAGATAAGGCAACGCTGACGATATTGGACGAAGTATCTATAGCTAATTCCATATTACAAATCTGATTTCTAAACTCGACACAAATCCTTTCAGAATGCAAAAATATCGACTTCTCATCTTTGATTTTTGAATTTCTCTGTATGGTTTAGCATTTCGTATTCAGAGCCACAATTCCCTCTCTTTTTTTGAGTTGTTCTATTAGTTCATAGTAGTGCTCGCCTTGAGGTTTCAGGCAAATAGATCGTCCCGTCTCAGAGGCAGGACTATAGTGTATGGTGATAAGCAAATTATCCTGGGGTATTACCTGTAGTCCCTTCTCTGCCCATTCAACCACACAAATTCCGTTGCCATAAAAATACTCCTCCAGCCCCAGGTCAGCAATTTCCTCAATGTGATCCAGGCGATAGAAATCAATATGGTATAAGGGAAGTCGACCATGATACTCTCTAAGGATGACAAAAGAGGGACTGAAGGCATATTCTTTTACATCCAACCCGCGAGCGATGCCCTGGACAAGACAAGTTTTGCCCGCTCCCAACTCACCTATGAGAAGGAAAACATCAGCTTTTTGAGCTAGTTCCCCCAGGTAGCTTCCCAAAAGTTGAGTTTGTTCAGGGCTATGCGAATTTAACTTCAGGGACTCCATTCTTAAAGTGTTCCCAGCCCCCTTTTTTGTAAGGGATGATATTTCCCCTACTATCCACCACAGTGACTCGTTTTGGTAACTTTTCTTCTGTTATATCACCGATTACAGTCACCGGGCAGTTTAGGGTTTGCTTAGCCCGGGCAACAGTGGCCTCATCAGCGGTAAAAAGAAGCTCATAATCTTCTCCACCACATAAAGCCAGCTCCTGATGGTTAGGAAAATTTGCTCTGACTAGAGGGTGTATTGGTACTTGTTCCATCTTTATCTTAGCGTTGACTTTGCTGGATTCACATACATGGTCAAGGTCAGCAACAAGCCCATCGCTTATATCTATAGCGGTTTTGACTCCTTGTTCGACTAAGATTTGCCCTTCTTTTACTTTTGGCACGGGCTTAAAGTGAGCTCGTCTCAAGATATTGCTTGTTTCAGGATCTGAGATGGTTTTCCCCTTGAGCATTTCCAAGCCGGCTGCCGATAATCCCAGGTATCCTGTAACAGCTATTTGCTCACCAGAAGAAGCTGTTGACCTCTTAAGCATGGCTTTGCCTTTGGAGCAGCCTATGATTGTTACCGTGATAACTACATTGGGAGCGGTAGTTACATTACCTCCAACTATAGCCACTCCAAATTCTCTGGCCATATGCATCATGTTGTTAATAAACTTGGAGATGTCTTCCACTTCCAGTTCGCCAGGCAGTGCCAGAGAAAGCAAAGCGTACTTGGGAATACCGCCCATGGCAGCTATATCGCTTAGATTCACTGCCAGTGCTTTCCAGCCCAATTCCTGCCAGTTAATGACGTTTAGGTCGAAGTGTACATCCTGGACTAAAGTATCTGTAGTAGCTAACTGGATGCGATTATCACTTTGCCAAGCAGCAGCGTCATCACCAATGCCCACTAAAACTTCTTGCCACGGAGTGCGTCCAGAATCTTCGTATCTAGCACTGCTGCTGCGTATGAGGTTAATCAGGCCAAATTCTCCCAACTCAGATACTTTCATTGGTGAGATTATAACACTGGCTTTATTTAACATTCTAGCTGGTAGATATAATAGATGGCTAAAACATAGGTCTTGTTGCCATTTTATTCCCTGTGGTATAAAATCTAGGCATGCGTGATTATGAGCTGGTAGCTATAATTAGTCCCGAAGTTGATGAAGAGGGAGTGTCTAAAATTGTAGACAAGGTGACTCAGTCCATTAATAGCCATGGTGGGTCAGTGGAAGAGACAAAAAATTGGGGGAAAAGAAAGCTGGCTTACCCCGTAAAGAAATTCATGGAAGCTGATTATATTCTAGCTCGCTTTAAGTTAATGCCAAAATCGGTTAAGGAACTTGAAAGAGAAATTAGTGCTTCGGGGGACATCCTGCGATATCTCGTGGTAAAGGTGGGTGATTGATATAGCAAGCTTAAACAAAATAATGCTCATTGGCAATGTAGGTAGTGACCCGGAGATGAGGTACACGCCTAATGGAAAGGCAGTTACCTCTTTTCGTATGGCTACCAATTATCGTTATATCGGCTCTGATGGGGAGCGGAAGGAAGAAACAGAATGGTTCAGGGTTAGCGTTTGGGGCAAACAAGCTGAAAGCTGTAATCAATTCTTGTCCAAAGGGAGGCGAGTTTATGTTGAAGGGAGGTTACACTCTCGCAATTGGGAAGGGCAAGATGGACAGATGCGTACTAGCCTTGAAGTGTCAGCAAACCGAGTAATTTTCCTCGAAAGAGCGGCTCCGGCCTCCCTTCCTGAGGAAGGGGAGCTTGAGCCTGAAGATTTACCCTTTGACTAAAATAAAGGAGAAGAAAATTTGGCTAATACTCGAAGAGTAGCTACTACTGGAAGAGTAAGAGGTACGAGGAACTTCATCGCCAGGCCAGCAGTCTGTCCCTTTTGCAAGGGGAATATGAAAATAGATTATAAAGATGGTTCTATGTTGTCTCGCTATATTTCCGGTCAGGGTAAGATCGTGTCGCGGCGGAGAAGCAGAACCTGTGCTAAACATCAAAGAAGCTTGGCACAAGCTATAAAGAGGGCTCGTTATCTCGCTATGTTACCTTACGCACCAAGACATATTTGGAAAACAGGAGGCGTCGGCCTATCCCGTTCGACAGGTTGAAGAATGCCAAAACGGACTTATCAACCGAAGAAAATTCCCCGAAGGCGCAGCTTAGGTTTTCGTGCTAGAATGGCCACTAGAGGTGGGAGACGAGTGCTTAAAGCAAGGCGCCGTAAGGGGAGGTACAGGCTGACTCCAGTTTAACTCTATCCTGTGAAGGCGCCTCGTTTTTTAACTAATAGAGCACAATATACTTTGGTTTATCGACAAGGCAAGGTATGGGCAAATAGCTTGCTAGTGATGAAGGCGATGCCCAATGGCTTAAGTCTAAGCCGATATGGTTTTTCCGTGACCAAAAAAGTAGGTAAGGCGGTGCAGCGTAATCGCTTGAAGAGGTTACTCAAGGAAATAATGAGGCTACAATCGCTAAGGCCTGGATGGGACATCGTCTTCATGGCTCGGTCTGTAGCAGTCAATACTGACTATCACCAGCTAGAGAGGGCAGTAACCGAGCTTTTGGCTCGGGCGCAGTTGTTGGAGAGCAACGGATGACTCAATTAGCTCTGGGGTTAATTAAATTGTACCAAAACACAGTGTCGAAGGTTCTCCCTCCTGTTTGTCGTTTCCAGCCTACATGCTCTCATTATGCTTTAGAGGCAATTAAGAAATATGGATTTGCCCGAGGTAGCTGGCTGGCAGCCAGGAGGATAGGTCGATGTAATCCCTTGTCCGAAGGTGGCTACGACCCGGTACCTTAGTTATAGAATGAAGAAATCAAAGATATTGTTCCTCGTTATAATTGCTCTTTTGCCCTTGATACTGGTTTCCTGTATTTCAGGTGGGACTCAGTCGGCGAAGGGATGGCCAGGAACTACAGTTCACGACGGTATCATCTATGCTGGCTCCACGGATGGCAGGGTGGTGGCGATAAATTCGTCAACTGAAAATCTAGAATGGTCTTATTCCATGGCCCCGGTCACCGCACCCTCCAGCGGCTTATCATGTGGCCAGACATCGGCTCCAACTGCTATATATGGTACACCGCTTGTAGATAGAGATATAGTTTACATTGGCACCTATAGTGGCCAGGTTCTGGCATTGAACATGTTGGCTAGAAGCCAGAATTTGACCTTTCCTCAGCAAAGGTATGGTGAATGGAACTGGGATTGTCCTATAGATAATGCAAAAAGCAATGCTATAGTAGCTGACCTGTTACTGAGCGAGGATGCCATATATGTAAGTAGCTCCAATGGCAGGGTGTATTCTCTGGATAAGGAATTCGGTGATTTAAATTGGGAATCAAAGATCTTAGACGAAAAACATAGAAAGCTATGGACTTCCCCGGTAATTCAAGGTAATACTCTTTATGTCAGTACTTACGATGGTCATATCTATGCTTTATCGTTAGAAATGGGGGAGTTATTGGACTGGTATTTTGAATCAGAGGCAGGCTTTGCTTCTTCACCAGTGATTGACGAAGATACTATATTTTTGGGCTCGTTTGACCGCTATCTTTATGCCGTAAAAATAGGTAGTGATTTGCCAATGTGGAAATTTCCCGAGGAGAAACAGGCCGGCAATTGGTTCTGGGCGTCTCCTATAGTCAATGAAGGCATTGTTTATGCTGGCTGTCTCGATGGCAGAGTTCATGCTATTGAGGCAAAAACAGGGGGAAAATTGTGGGAGTTTGATGCTGGAAGCGCTATAGTTTCCTCGCCTGTTTTGATGGATAATCTGCTAATAGTAACTGATGAATCAGGCACTGTATATGTTTTTGACCTCAGCGCCGAGCTTGAGGACGAGGCAGCGCCGTTGAAGACTATCTCTATTGGTGCTGATGTTAGAAGTTCCTTTTGTGCTCAAGAAGGTCTAGTTTATATTCGAGGTGAAGATAACTGGATATATGTTGTGGATATTGATAGGGGGACAGTGAGCTGGAAGGTTTCCTTGACTATTGAAGAGTGAGGGTCGCACCCCATGATAGAAGTATGGCATTTAATTATAGGTAACCCGGTACTTAATGTGTTGATTGCCTTGAGCCACCTCTTATCTGGTGAATTTGGGTTAGCAATCATTGCCCTTACTATTATCGTTCGTTTAATCTCCTGGCCCCTTACCAAGCGCCAGCTTAATTCCACTAAGGCTTTGCAGGATATGCAGCCGAAGATTCAGGAATTACAGAAGAAATATGATAAAAATAAGCAAAAGCTTCAGCAAGAAATGATGAAGCTTTATAAGGAAGCTGGGGTGAACCCTCTGGGCTGCTTATGGCCCATGTTGGTTCAGTTTCCTATCTGGATTGCTCTCTATCAATCCATCATGAGAGCTCTGGCTACCACGCCCGAGAACTTACTTGATTTAGCTCATCGGCTTTACTCTTGGGACATAGTGAATCAAGCGATTCCTTTAAATAGCCATTTTTTGTGGCTTGATTTAGGACAACCTGACCCATATTTGATTTTAGCTATCATAGTTGGTGGCACAATGTGGGTACAGCAGAAGATGACTCAGGCGCCAGCCGTTGACCCGAGGCAAGCGTCCACAAGCAGGATGATGTTGCTGATGATGCCCCTCATGTTTGGTTTTTTAACCTTGATGTTCCCCAGTGGTCTGGCTCTCTACTGGGCTGTTTCCAATATAATTGGTATTATAACTCAATATTTCGTCACTGGTGGCTGGGGTTATCTTAAATTGGGTTCTCCATTTTCGTCAACACCAGTGAAGGGAAAATGAGCTAGCATTACAGAGGCGCTCGCACATTGTGTTAGTAGTAAAGCAAATCTTTAAAAGGAAATCGGATTATGGAATGGACTGAGATAACGGCTGCGACAGTAGAACAGGCAATAGAGAAAGCAGAGGCACAGCTAGGGCTAAACCGAGACCAATTTGAAATTGAGGTTGTTAAGGAAGGGAAATCGGGGATTTTAGGAGTAGGGGGTAGAGAGGCTGTGATTAGAGTGACTCCAGTAACCCTACCGGAAAAGGCCTGCCCTGAGCTTGTCGAAAGGGATGCCGTCAAGGGGGTTACAGAGATTTTAGATATGTTACTTGGATTACTGGGTGTACAAGGCAAAGTTGAAGTACTATCGGATGAGCTACCTCTAGCGTTGGATATTAAGGGTGACGATTTGGGTATCTTGATTGGGCGGCGAGGTCAGACTCTAGCTTCCTTGGAATATATTACCAAACTCGTAGTAGTTGGACGGTTAAAGGCTTGGCTGCCGTTAACAGTTGACGTTGGAGGATACAAAAAACACCGTCGTGATTCTTTACAAAGATTGGCCTTATATATAGCTGAGCAGGTGAAGTCAAGACGCCGCCCTATAACTATGGAGCCAATGCCTGCTGACGAACGCCGTATTGTTCATTTAGCTTTGGCTGATGATCCTGATGTGACAACTCAGAGCATAGGTGAGGGTGAGAATAGGAAGGTGGTTGTTTTACTGAGACAGGGTTAGTCATGTTCCGACAAGTAAACAATAAGGTTAACTTTATTCAACTAGAGGAACATATCCTTCGCCTCTGGAAAGAGCAGGGAATTTTTAACAAGAGCATCGAGATAAGAAAAAAGGGACCACATTACGCCTTTTACGAAGGCCCACCTACAACTAATGGCAGCCCTGGAGTTCATCATGTGCTATCTCGTCTATATAAGGACATTGTTTGCCGGTACAAGACGATGAAAGGTTATCATGTGCCACGAAAGGCGGGGTGGGATACCCATGGTTTGCCCGTTGAGTTGGAGGTGGAGAGCTCTCTTGCCCTTACCAGTAAGGCTCAAATTGAGGAATATGGAGTGGCCCGATTCAATGAACATTGTCGCCAAAGCGTTTTCAAATATATTAAAGAATGGGAAACCATGACTGAGCGCCTCGGCTGCTGGTTGGACATGGAGCATCCTTATATAACATTAGACAATAGCTACATTGAATCCTGCTGGTGGATAACGAAACAGCTATGGGACAAGGGCTTGATTTATCAGGGCTACAAAGTAACGCCACATTGCCCAAGATGTGGCACATCTCTTAGCTCTCACGAAGTAGCTTTGGGTTACCGAGATGACGCTGAAGATCCGTCGGTTTATATAAAGTTTAAACTCGTACCAGGTTCAATTGAGGAAGGAACACGGCTTAATTCTTTTCTCTCGCCTTCTTGCATATCAAGTAAACCAGCATTTCTCCTGGTGTGGACCACGACACCGTGGACACTGCCAGGCAATACAGCTTTGGCGGTTGCTCCTCATGTTGAGTACGCGGTGGTGGAGGTAGACGATGGATATCTTATTCTGGCTGATGCTTTGCTTGGTGTGGTGGGGCTGGATGGCTATAAGGTGGTGAGTAAGATAATCGGGGAAGATTTAGTTGGAGTGCATTATGAACCCTTATATAACAATATTGACATTCGTTACGTCAAGGAGGATAAGAAAGCTTATCGTGTTATTGAGGGTGATTTTGTGTCCATGGAGGATGGCACAGGGATTGTCCATATTGCACCTGCATATGGTGAGATAGACTTCGCGGTAGGCGAGAAGGAAGGTCTGCCTCTAGTCCATACGGTGGAGTTGAATGGAATGGTGACGACTAATTTAGTGACAGGTTTTACACCTAAGGCACGGGAATATATTCAGAAAAGTGAAGTCCCAGTGATTTTAGAGCCAGCGCGAAGAAAGCTGGATTTACCGGGTGCCGGTAAATTTGTCAAGGATGCCGATGAGGACATTCTTGCTGACCTTAAATCGCGTGGTTTGCTTTATCGCAGTGAGAAGATTATTCATACCTACCCTTTTTGCTGGAGGTGTGAGACACCTGTCCTCTACTATGCCAAACCAGCTTGGTATGTCAGGACCACAGCGATGAAAAACGAACTTATCTCGGGCAATACCAAGATAAACTGGTACCCTGATTATATTAAGCATGGTCGGTTTGGCGATTGGCTGGAGAACAACGTTGATTGGGCTTTTTCCCGGGAGAGATATTGGGGGACCCCGCTCAATGTTTGGCACTGTCCTTCCTGTGACAATTATGAGTGTGTTGGCAGTGTAGACGGATTAAGGGCACAGTCAAGTTTCAGTGGCTTAACCACGCCCCTGGATTTACATCGCCCCTATGTAGATGAAATAACATTTGCCTGCCCTAAATGTGGTGGCAGGATGCAGCGTGTTCCCGAGGTAATTGATTGTTGGTTTGATTCTGGAGCTATGCCCGTAGCTCAGTGGCATTATCCCTTCGAGAACGAAGATAAGTTTAAGCAGAATTTTCCCGCGGATTTTATTTGCGAGGCTGTGGACCAGACTCGAGGCTGGTTTTACAGCTTACATGCCATGGCTACTCTACTTTTCAACCGTCCTTGCTTCAGGAATGTCATCTGCCTAGGACACGTTGTCGATGCTCAGGGTGAGAAAATGAGCAAGTCCAAGGGCAACGTAATCGATCCCTGGGCTGTGATTAATAATTATGGTGCCGATGCTCTAAGGTGGTATATGCTGGTTTCCACTCCGGGAGAAGATAACCATCGTTTCTCCACTAAGATGCTTGAAGAGACGATACGTAAATTTTTCCTTACTTTGTGGAATACGTATTCCTTTTTTACCCTTTATGCCAATATTGATTGCTTTATTCCCCAGGCCTTGACGATTGATAGCGATCAGCCAAAAGCCCTCACGGAACTGGATAAGTGGATTATTTCCGAGCTTAATCGACTTGTAAGCGAGGTTTCCAAGTTGATGGACGGCTATAATCCTACTTCTGCAGCACGAGGAATTGAGGAATTCATAGATAATCTCTCTAACTGGTATGTGAGAAGAAATCGCCGCCGGTTCTGGAAAAGCGAGAACGATGCTGATAAATTGGCCGCATATACTACGCTATATCAATGTCTGGTGACTTTATCTCAATTATTGGCTCCCTTTGTGCCATTTATTGCTGAGGAGCTTTATCAAAATTTGTTTCGCTCTGTTAATCCTCAATCTAGAGAAAGTGTTCATCTAACTGATTTCCCCATAGCAGATGAGGCTAAAATCAATGACAAGCTAAACAGCGATGTTGAGCTAGCTATGAAAATATCCAGCTTGGGTAGGGCAGCACGGGCTAAGGCGGGAATTAAAGTGCGCCAGCCGTTGGGTAAAGCTGTGGTCGATGTGGGAACCGAAGGGGAGAAGAGAGCCCTGGAGAGTTTAGCTACCGAGGTAATGGAAGAGATAAATGTTAAGCAACTCGTCGTATTGAGTGAAGCAAAAGAACGAGAGGAATTTCCTGCAAACATGCCAGATTACAGCGTAGCCAACGACGCTAAATATTGGGTGGCTATAAATACCGAATTGCCTCCCGAGTTAATTGCCGAGGGAGTAAGTAGAGAGCTTGTGCGTCATCTTCAAAATATGCGTCGCAATGCCAAATTTGATATCACAGACCACATCATTACCTATTATCAGACAAAAGACCCTTTCATCGAGCAAGTAATAAATGCTTTTACCGACTATATTAAACAGGAGACCTTATCTAAGGAACTCATTGATAGTTTGCCTCCTGATGGGACTTATGGTGAGAAACACCGCATCTCAAATAGCGAGGCCTTCCTAGCGATCAAGAAGGCAAATGCTAAATGCTGATTTCTAAACTCTAGCAAAATTCCAAATTTCCAATTTCCAAATCCAAAATAGGGATGTATTGGTTACTGAGCTTGGGATTTGAATGAAGAAGGCTTGTCCTAGGAATTCGGGCGTTCTACCAGCCGGGCTGAGGTTGTTTTAGTATCTTCGCCTCTAACAAAGACTATTTCTACCTCCTCGCCAATTTGGCTGCTCCGGATGGCTTGGACAAGGTCGGCGACATTACTTATTTCATGATCCCCAAAGCGGATGATGACATCGCCCACTTTTAATCCTGCAACCTCTGCCGGGCTGTCAGCAACTATTTCTGCGATGAGCGCTCCCCCGTCCACAGACAGATTCTCTGATGCAGCTAGCAAAGAGCTGACGGTAGATACGCTTACTCCTAGCCAGGGATAGGTCACGTGACCATAACGAATTAGATCCTCGATGGTAGGCTTAGCCTCGTTGCCGCTTATGGCAAAGCCTATACCTTCTATTGCGGACGAAACTATCTTAACGCTGGTAATGCCTATCACCTCACCAGACATGTTCATCAATGGGCCACCGCTGTTGCCGGGATTGATAGCTGCTGTGGTTTGAATCAAACCGTATAGGGTATTTCCGTCAACGTTGACAGATACATTTAAGCGGCTGACTATGCCCTGGGTTGCTCCACCTCCTCCTCCCAGAGCATTGCCAATAGCTAGCACCCACTCGCCAACAGATAGTGAGCCTGAGTCGCCCCAATAGGCATAAGGCAAATCTGTGGCATCTATCTTTATCACGGCAAGGTCAGATAGGGTGTCAGTGCCTACTATATTCGCGGGGAAAGTTCTGCCATCGGCCAACTCTACGTAGATGTTCTGGGCATCTTCAACTACATGGTTGTTGGTGGCAATATATCCATTATCATCGATAAGTATTCCGGACCCAGCAACATATTCAGTAGATTGACGACCGAAGAAATCAGAGACAACAATCTCTGCGGTTACGGAAACCACCGAGGGCATTACCTCGGCAACTACTGGGCGGAAATCAGGCAAAAGAGTAGCTGGCTTATTCTCTAGTGGGAATGTCCAATCGAAATCAGTGTGCTGGGTTGAGTTATCAGACTGAGTTGGGCTAGATGTTGGGGAAGGGGATAGAGCCCAAATACCGATACTTAACGTTAACGTTATCAGTATTACGGCAGCCAGAATGTATTTCCTAGACATTTTTCACCATGCTTATTATAGCATTGCTACCTTTTCTACAGAAAATTTGTGCCAGAATTGAAGACAGAGTGTGTCAAATCATTTTAGCAAAGCAGACTGATCTAGTTCAGATAGATGGGTGACACTTTATATGTTTGTAACGTTGGGTAGTAATCTCCTATGTCATTGCGAGCTCTGACTTGTTGGGGCGTGGCAATCTGTATCCCCAGCAGCCCCACAAGATCGCGGAGCCTGTTCCGAAGCGTAAGCGAGGAATCTCGTTCCTCGCAATGATAGAAAAAGAAGTGTCACTGATCATATGAACGAGTACACAGACTTGACAATTTAGAACCCTACTTTCTATAATGAAAGGAAACCCAGGTTTGCTTCGCCTTTTAGAATCGACCTACAAGATTTGGCTTTCTCTATACTCTTGTAATAAGCAGTGAGCAAGTATATTTTCATTACTGGTGGCGTAGTTAGTTCTGTAGGCAAAGGGATTTCGGTAGCCTCTATCGGCAAAATATTGAAAAGCCGTGGTGTATCTGTCTCTGTGCAGAAGCTCGATCCTTACTTGAATGTTGACCCGGGGACGATGTCTCCTTACCAACACGGTGAAGTGTTTGTTACTAAAGACGGTGCCGAGACTGATTTGGATTTAGGTCATTATGAGAGATTTATTGGAGTGGAGCTGACCCAAGCTTCTAACGTCACTTCCGGTCAGGTCTATTCTTCGGTCATTGCTCAGGAGAGGCGAGGAGATTTTTTGGGAGGTACAATCCAGGTGGTTCCCCACGTAACCAATGAAATAAAGAGCAAGATAAGGAAAGTAGCCGAAATATCCAAAGCCGAGTTAGTTATTGTTGAAGTTGGCGGCACTGTGGGGGATATTGAAGGGCAACCATTCCTCGAAGCTATAAGGCAGATGAGAAAAGATGAAGGCAGGGATAATGTACTATATGTTCATGTCACCTTTTTGCCACACATCGCTGCCACCGATGAGTTAAAGACCAAGCCCACTCAACACAGTGTCAACGAGCTAAGGAGAATCGGTATTCAGCCCGATGTTATACTGTGTCGCAGCGATAAGGAGATATCTGAGGGGATAAAGGACAAAATATCGCTATTTTGCGATGTAGATAAAGAAGCGGTTATTTCCCTGGTTACCAGCGAAACCATCTACGAGGTGCCCCTGCTACTCGAGGATGCGGGGTTAGGAGAATTTATAGTTAGCCGATTGAGATTAAAAGCCGGAAAAAGCAATCTGGAAGAATGGAGAGACATGGTAGCCAGGCTAAAGGCTCCTAAAGAGCTTGTAATTATTGGATTAGTAGGCAAATATGTGGAACTCAGAGATGCATATTACTCCGTGCGTGAAGCATTGTGCCATGCAGCATTAGCTCACAATCGCGAAGTGAAGATAGAATGGTTGGATTCCGAGGAATTGGATGGTACGGCCGATGATAAGCTTGGGCAAGTTCAGGGCATAATTGTCCCTGGTGGCTTTGGTTATCGAGGAATTGAAGGCATGATAAAAGGTGCCAAATTTGCTCGAGAAAGGAAAGTTCCATACCTGGGTTTATGCTTGGGGATGCAAATTATGGTCATCGAATTTGGTCGTCATGTTTTTCATACTGAGAAAGTAAATTCCACTGAGTTTGATGCTAGTAATGCTTATCCTGTTATCGACCTCCTCCCTGAGCAGCATGGCGTGGAGCAAAAGGGAGGGACTATGAGGCTCGGGACTTATCCTTGTCATCTGGTAGCGGGAACAATAGCAGCTCGTGCCTATGGCACTGAAGTGGTCTATGAAAGGCATCGCCACCGTTATGAGTTTAACAATCGTTTCCGCCAGCCATTGGAAGAAGCCGGTCTTGTACCATCTGGGTTATCCCCCGATGGGAGGTTAGTGGAAATTACTGAATTACGAGATCATCCCTGGATGCTTGCCTGTCAATTTCACCCTGAGTTCAAATCTCGCCCCGATTCTCCTCACCCGTTATTCCTGGGGTTCATCGGGGCAGCCAAGGAGACACTTGTTGAAGGTGCTCAAACAAGCCTACCCTTGAATTAAGAAGATGAAGATATTTTTAGATACTGCCAATGTAGAACATATTCGCCATGGGGTGCGACTAGGGGTGGTTACAGGAGTAACCACCAATCCCAGCATTGTATCGAGAGAAGGCAAGGTGGATTATCGAAGATTGGTCCAGGAAATCTGCTCCATTGTCCCTGGTCCAGTATCTACTGAGGTATTAAGCCAGGATGTCCAAACAATGGTGGCTGAGGCCAGAGAAATAGCTAAATGGGCGGAGAATATCGTGGTTAAGATACCAGCTAGCCTTGAAGGAGTGGAAGCTACCTCGGTGCTGGCCAGTGAAAACATAAAGGTGAATTTCACTTTATGCTTCACCTTGGACCAGGCTGTGTTGGCGGCGGAAGCAGGAGCTACTTTTATAAGCCCTTTTGTGGGCAGATTGGATGATATTGGTGAGGATGGTATGAAGGTGGTGGCTGACATCGCGGAATACCTCGATTATTATCAGCTACCCACTCAAGTTATCGCTGCCAGCATCAGACATCCTCAACATTGTTTAATGGCAGCTAAGGTTGGTGCTCATATCGCCACAGTGCCCTACGAGGTGTTGCTACAAATGATAAAACACCCTCTAACAGATATCGGCATTGAGCGTTTTAGGGATGACTGGAAGAAGGTAATGTCGAGGGAAAAATTGCTGTAAAAGCTCCCACAAAACCATAAATATAAAGGAAAAAGGTATTTAGAGAGAGGTTACTATGTCAACTATGGTACAACTAGAAAGCAAAAATAGGGATGAGCTGGAGGCGATGGCTAAGGAGTGTGGCATCAGCGGCTACACTACTTTGAAGAAGTCCGAGCTTGTCTACCACATCTTACAAGCAGAAGCACAGCAGCAGGGAAATATATTCATAACAGGCGTCCTGGAAACCATCAGCGAGGGCTATGGTTTCTTACGACAGGATACTTTCCGGCGTGGTGCTAATGATGTCTATGTATCAAACTCCCAGATCCGCCGTTTCAACTTAAGAGACGGCGATGCTATTTGTGGCCAGGCTAGACCTCCTAAAGAAAGCGAAAAATATTACAGCTTACTTCGAGTAGAAGGTATCAATGGATTTGACCCTGAAATAGCGAGGACACGCCGCAATTTCGGTTCGTTGACGCCCACTTTTCCAAATAAGCTCATCAATCTAGAAACAACGTCGGATGAGTTATCCACCCGTCTAATCAATTTGGTGACACCTATAGGCCGGGGGCAAAGAGGGCTTATTGTATCACCACCTAAGGCAGGCAAGACTGTGCTTCTTCAAAAAATTGTCAACGCCATAACTGTTAACTACGATGATATTCACCTGATGGTTTGCCTTATTGGAGAAAGACCCGAAGAGGTCACCGATATGAAGAGGTCAGTTAAGGCAGAGGTCATTGGTGCCACCTTCGATGAACCGGTAGAAAGCCAGACTCGGGTAGCGGAATTAGCATTAGAGAGAGCCAAAAGGCTAGTAGAAATGGGCAAAGATGTGGTCATACTCCTTGACGGCATTACCAGACTTACAAGAGCCTACAACTTAGCCCTGCCCCCTAGCGGGCGTACTTTATCTGGTGGTATTGATTCAACAGCTTTGCACCCTCCCAAGCGATTCTTCGGTACTGCTCGCAACATTGAGGAGGGAGGGAGCCTAACCATCATTGCTACTTGCCTCGTGGATACCGGCAGCCGTATGGATGACCTCATATATGAGGAGTTTAAGGGAACAGGTAACATGGAACTTCACCTAGATAGAAAACTATCTGAGCGAAGGATCTTCCCGGCTATAGATATTATGCCTAGCGGCACAAGGAGAGAAGAGCTTTTGCTGGATGAAAATACCTTGAAACAAGTATGGCTGCTCAGGCGTGTGATTAATATGATAGATAGCGACTCACCTAATCATGGCGAGGCTACACAAAGGATCTTGGAAAGGCTAGCCAAGACAAAGAATAACGCTGAATTCTTAGCCACTCTATCTAAGGATATGTAGGGAATATTATTGCCCCGGCTGCCACTCCGAACGAAATGATGAAGCGAAGTAATCCTAGCTGGCTAGATAAATTCAAACTGAGGGTCAAAAAAGCCCTGGGCATGCATATTTTCCTGTGTGACAGTTGTAAATGGGACTGGAGAACTGCTTGTCATCACCCTGAACGCCCCAACGCTACCTGGTGCCCTGATTATACGAAGAAGGGGAAATAACTAAATTCCGGGTTGATGCAGGGAGTTGAATTCTAACTTACTGAAATAATCCTCTCCTGAACTTCTACTCATCTAGATTACCTTGATAGTTAAAAACATCCTCGATCCCACTTTGTCTACGAATGAGCATCTATTTGATGCATGGGCAAGCAATCTGCCAATGTGTTAGAAAACAGCAAAATATCAGCTCTTTGCCATGCCCCCTTTTATTTAAGTTGGTCTCTTGAATAGTTGAGAATTCTTCGGGCCACGATGAGCATATTAATCTGGCCCGTTCCTTCAAAGATATCATTTATCTTGGCATCGCGCATCCACTTCTCCAGTAGGTACTTTCGAGAATAGCCCAGCGGACCCATGATCTCAACTGCTTTCTGAGTGATTTTAGTAACAGCAAGGCCAGCTTTTGCCTTAGCCATTGATGACTCAAGACTATTGGGTTGAAGCTGGCTCATCATCCATAGAGCCCGCAAAGTAAGTAGCTTTGCGGCCTTGTAATTTGCTTCCATTTCCATTACGTCCCGTTCCAGGGCAGTGAGCTTCTGCTTGGGCACGACATAGCGTATTTTTATTCCTTCATTCTCCAGTGTTTCTTTAACAAAATCCAGGGCAGCTCGTCCGACACCAATGGCCTGAGCCGCTATAATAGGTCGTGTGGCATCAAAGGTTGCCATTGCGCCTTTGAAACCTTTAGTTTCGGATTTATCAACTTTTTTGACCTCTAGGCTGCCAAGTATGTTTTCAAAGGGAATGCGGCAATTGTCAAGAATGATAGTCGCCGTGTCACTGGCTCTAATCCCCAGCTTTTTCTCTAGTTTTTCCACTCTCGCCCCTGGAGTCTTGGCTGGCACCACAAAAGACTTCATGCCGGCTCGTCCTGCTGATTTATCTACAGTCGTCCAGACTACCACTAAGCCATCGGAATTTTCCAGAGCACGTTTCCCATAGGTGACAAAAATTTTCTCACCGTTGAGCACCCATTCGTCACCATCGCGCACAGCGGTGGTAGTGATAGCAGAGGTATCCGAACCACACCCTGGCTCTGTCATCGCCATGGCCCCCCATTTCGGCCCTCCTTCATTGAAGTGTCCCAAAAAACGCGACAATTGCTCTTTCGTACCCGAGGCAAAGATAGCGGCCCCCCCAAGTCCCGGGCCAGGAATGCACAAGAAAAGACCTGCATCACCCCAGCATAGCTCCTCGATTCTAAGGGCTGCGGTTATATCCAAGCCAAGTGCTAATGTGCCTTCGTATCTTTTCTCCCACGTCTTGTCAATGAGTTCCTGTGGGCTTTCGTGTTCATGTTCATCGTAATAATGACTTACAGGCCGAAATTGCTCTTTTGCAAACTCGTGAGCTATCTTGATTGCCTCTTTCTGTTCTGGAGTCGGTTCAAAATCTATCATTATGCAATACCTCCTTTTATACCATGGCCATGCCGTCAAAAGTAGCAAATCCACGACCGTTCCTCAGCCAAAGCTCCACCGGGTGCTCGCGAACATAACCATGCCCGCCCAGAATCTGTACAGCACGGTCAGTTACCATTATAACCATATCGTCGGCATACGACTTTACCAGAGATGCTTCTTTAGTTGCCTCTTCCTTTCGGTCTAACTTCCAGGCAGCCTCCCATGTCATCAGCCTAGTAGCATCAATTTCAATTGCCATCTCCGCCAACATGAATGCGATTGCTTGACGGGAGGAGATTGGCTCCCCGAAGGCAACACGTTCCCTAGCATAGTCCCTCGAGTATTCGAAGGCGGCTTTAGCTACTCCTACAGCCATTGCCGACAGTGCCACTCGTGAACGATCCATGAGGCGATTAAAGTCACATCTCTTTTCACCACCCAACCGGTTTTCTTTAGGAACACAACAGTTTTTCAGGCTAAGTTCATATGTAGCTAGAGCCTTTATCCCCATATTCTTCTCTCGCTCGCCAACCTCAAGCCCTTTTGTACCTTTTTCGATAACAAAACCCTGACTGTTACCATTTTCCGCTGCGTAGATGAGCAATAAGTCAGCCTCAGCAGCCAGGGGCACATAACACTTCTTGCCATCAAGAACATACCCATTGCCATCAGGTCTGGCAACGGTTGACAGAGAGTAAGGGTCGAAACCAAAACGTGGCTCAATGAAAGCAGCGGTAGCTGCCTTATACTTCTCATCACAGAAAAGCGGCAGATATTTCTTTCTTTGTGTCTCGGTGCCCATCTCCAAGACAGGATACGCAAATAGAGCCGGACAGAGAATATGCATTGCCATGGAGAGGTCACCCCAGGCTAGTTCTTCAGCTAGCAGCGAACCTGTGATAGCTGAGTGCTCGCCGCCGGGTCCGCCATACTCCTCAGGTATACTGCCAGAGGTAAGCCCCATCTTCCAGGCAGTATCTATAACACTGTCGGGAATCGCACCGTTCTCATCGCATTCCCGATAGATTTTGCGCATCTCATCATTGGCAAGCTGCTTTGCCATGCTCACAATCATTTGCTGTTCTTCTGTTGGGCTAAACGAAATCATATTACGCTCCTTTCACTGGACATGTGCTGCATTCAACGCAGTCTTAACTTAAACTTTTGTAGTTTATTAGCAGCATAATTTTTGGTCAAGATTACCAGGAACGTTGTATTATAAATGGCGTGGGAAAGAATTTCAAGGAAATTATGTAGGTACGAACCACGGAACAAAAATTAAAGGAAAATCTCAGCACCATAGCTAAGATTTGTTTTTCATTCTGAGCGAAGCAAAGAATCTCAGAGATTCTTCATCGCTCAAATTCATTTGGATCCCTCCGAATGACATTATTCAATGCTTTCTTACAGCCTGATTGACATTAAAGCTGACACCTTCTAAAATCAAGAAGGTGACTGGTAAGTGACTGGTGACGAACTTAGGCAAGTCTTTCTAAATTTTTTTCAGGATAGGGAACATAAGATTATCCCCGGCTCTTCATTGGTGCCTCGCAAAGACCCGACTTTACTATTGACCAGCGCTGGCATGGTGCAAATTAAGCCATATTTCCTGGGATTGGAGACCCCACCTAGCCGGCGATTAACTTCCTGCCAGAAGTGCTTTCGCACCACTGATATAGATTCGGTAGGTGATAGCAAACACCTTACCTTTTTCGAGATGCTGGGTAATTTCAGTGTCGGTGATTATTTTAAAAAAGAAGCTATTTCCTGGGCTTGGGACTTTGTTACAAATTATTTGAAGCTACCCAAGGAGCGGCTTTGGATAACTATTTACCATGACGATGATGAAGCCTTTGCCTATTGGCGGCAAATTGGTGTTCCTGTGGAAAAGATATTACGATTCGGGGAAAAGGATAATTTCTGGGGGCCTGTTGGCGATTCTGGTCCGTGCGGACCATGCAGCGAGATTCATTATGACCTTGGTGAAGAGTTTGGCTGTGGTAAATCTGAATGTAAGCCTAATTGCGAATGCGGTCGCTTTTCTGAGATATGGAACCTGGTATTCACTCAATATAATCAAGACCAAAGTGGACGACGCACTCCTTTACCCAAACCGAACATTGATACCGGTATGGGACTGGAGAGGACTTTAGCAGCTATCCAGGGCAAGTCCTCCCCTTATGAAACGGACCTGTTCTCCCCTCTAATAGACCAGATTTGCCATTTGTCCGGGAAAGAATATGGTCGGGGCGAGAATACCGACCGAGCTATTAGAATTGTGGCTGAGCATTCGCGCGGCATTGCTTTTCTTATCGCCGACGGCGTAATGCCTTCCAATGAAGGCAGAGGATATGTCCTGCGACGAATACTCAGGCGGGCTTCGCTCTTCGGCAAAAGACTGGGCTTGGATGAACCTTTCCTCGGCGAAATTAGTGATCTCGTTATTAATAATATGAGCCTCGCATATCCCGAGCTTATGGCTAATCAGAGCCTGATCACCGAAGTAATTAGAGTTGAAGAAGAGAAGTTCATTACTACCCTAGATACTGGACTTAACTTGGTAGGAAAACTCATTGGCGAAGCTTCAGCCCGAGGGCGAGAGGGGCTAACAAGTGCGGAGATAGTAAGACTTTACGATACCTATGGCTTTCCCCCAGAGCTAACCGCCGAGATTGCCAGAGAAAAAGGCTTGTCTATAGACTGGGAAGGTTTCCAGGCTGAGATGAAGAAGCAGCGGGAAAGGGCTAGGGTCAGCATGCGTGGAACTGGTAGTTTGAAAGTCAAGGCTACACTCATACGTGAGCGAACAGATTTTGTTGGCTATGAAGAATACAGCTCCAGGTCAAAGGTTCGCGATTTGGTAACTAGCGAAAACTCTGTACGAACTGTGGCTGAAGGTAGTGAGGTTGACGTAATACTTGAAAAGACTCCCTTTTATGGTGAGATGGGTGGGCAAGTTGGTGACACTGGGCAAATTAGCAGCCAGAAGGGGAAAATAGCCATCGTAAATACTATTAGAACACTCTCCGATTTGATTGTCCATCAGGGGAAAGTCATTGAGGGCAGCATATCTGTTGGTGACGAAGTAGAAGCCAAAGTTGATGTCCCTCGCCGGTTGGATATCGCTCGCAACCACACTGCCACCCATCTTCTCCAGGCTGCTTTAAGGCAAAGATTGGGCAGCCGTGTTTATCAAAAAGGCTCGTTAGTAGAGCCTGAAAGGTTTAGATTTGACTTCTCCCACATAGCTCCCATAACTGAAGAAGAGCTCAAGGAAATTCAGAGTCAGGTTAATGAATGGATACGCCAGGACTTGAAAGTGAAAGCAAAAAAACTTCCTTATACACAGGCCATCGCTGAGGGTACTATCGCCTTATTTGAAGAAAAGTACGGAGAAGAAGTTCGGATGCTGGAAATCGGGAAGCCAGCAATAAGCAAAGAACTCTGTGGTGGCACTCATGTGAGTTCAACGGGAGAAATTGGCATATTTCTGATAACCAGTGAAAGCAGCATTGGCACAGGACTGCATCGTATTGAAGCGGTAACAGGAAGAAAAGCTGAATCTCTAATTGAATCTCGCTTAACTGCTTTGCAGGACCTAGCCAAGGAAGTAGAAGGCTCGCTCGACGAGGTTCCTGGCAAGGTGAAAGCTCTCATTAGCGAGCTAGAGGCAGAGCGTAAGAGAGTGCTTTCACTGGAAAGAGAGCTATCGCGCAGAATAGCGGAGGATTTGCCTGGGCAAGCCGAGCAGGTGAGCGGTGTGACGGTTCTGGCTGCCAAGGTGCCAGCGTTGACCATGCCTATCCTCAGGGAAATGGGCGATATATTGCGAGACAGGCTAAAAAGCGCCATAGTTGTTTTGGCGACAGTTTATAATGGTAAGCCGAACTTTTTAGCCATGGTGACTCCTGACCTGGTAGCTAGGGGGTTTCATGCCGGCGATATTATTAATCAAGTAGCCAAGGTTACTGGTGGGGGTGGTGGTGGCAAGGCTGCTATGGCTCAAGCCGGCGGGAAAGACGCCGGCAAGATCGACCAAGCTCTAAAATTAGTCAAAAGGGTCATTGCAAGCAAAATCTCCATTTCCCCAAATGGTCAAGATTAATAAACCATACTTTCCTCTCCCTCGATGGGAGAGGATTAAGGTGATGGTGAAATGCGCAGCTTAGGTCTGGATGTCGGAGATAAGAGAACTGGGGTGGCTGTAAGCGACCCCCAGGGGATTTTAGCTACTCCTCTAACCGTGCTTGCCAGTGAAGACGAAGATACCCTTATAAATGAGATTCTCAAGCTTGTGGAGCAGCATAAAGCAGAGCGCATTGTGGTTGGCTTGCCTCGCCGCTTAAACGGCGAGCTAGGAAAACAAGCTAGTAAGGTAACAGCTTTCACCGACAAATTGTCATGGCAAGCGAAGCAAAGCAATCTCAACCAGCTTGATATGCAACTATGGGATGAACGACTCTCTACCAAAGCTGCCGAGCGCTTGAAGACGGGAGCTGGTGGCAAGGGAAGTAAACTGCACTCCAGGGCAAAAAGAGGAGCTAGAAATCACAGCTTTTCGGCTAAAGCCGAAATAGATGCCATAGCGGCGGCCTTTATCCTCCAGGGTTTTCTGGATAGCCACCGCCTGAGCAATAGCGAAGGATCTTAAGCAATGTCGAGATATATAGGCCTCATCGGTTATCCTCTTAAGCATTCTATCTCTCCTTATTTCCAGCAAGCGGCCCTGGATTATTATCGACTTGATATTCGTTATGAGGCTTGGGAGACAGACCCAGCCCAACTTAAAGACATAGTGAATGATTTAAGAAAACCTCAAAATGTTGGAGCTAACGTAACCGTGCCCTATAAAGAGGCAGTTTTGCCTTTATTGGATGAAGTTGATGCCCTGGCAAGTTCCATCGGTGCTGTCAATACCATAGTCAAAAAAGATGATAAGCTTCTGGGTTTTAATACCGACGCCTATGGTTTTATCGAGGCGTTAGACAAAGAGGGCCACTTCGCCCCTGAAGGAAAGCGGGTGGTCATTCTGGGTGCTGGTGGGGTAGCCAGGGCAGTGGGCTTTGTCCTGGTGCAAAGGAAGGTAGCCTCACTGGCTATTACGGATGGTATCTTTGAGCGAGCCAGTGCATTGACCGAAAATTTGGTGAGGTATATCAAAGCAGCTTCAGCAGGCTCGAAGGATTTGGAGCCAGATGTCACTGCTTTTCAGTGGCAGAATCTAAGCTCAGCCAAAACTCTTGATAACTGCGATTTAATAGTCCATTGCACTACCATAGGAATGAAGGACAGTCCTCAAGAAGGACAATCACCTTTGAGCTTCAAAGTAATTCCTAAGAACGTGCTAGTTTGTGACGTGGTATACAACCCCTGGCTAACACCCTTGTTAAGGCTAGCGCAAAAAGCCGGGGCCAATACACTTGGCGGCTTACCTATGTTAGTATATCAGGGAGCGGCTTCCTTCAAGCTATGGACAGGAAAGGAAGCTCCATTTGACATAATGTTTAGTAAGGCTCAGGAAATATTGCCAAGAGGAAAGGGATGAGAAAAAAGATAATCATTATCAGCGTGTGCGTATTGGCATTGCTTGCGGCAATACTAATTCCGATTATCTTATTTTCCAGACCGGCAGCAGGCAAAATTGTCGCAATCTCGCTCAGTGGGACCATAACCACCGGAGACTATTCATTGGTCTCCAGTTCGACTATTACCCCGGGGTTGGTGAGGTATTATTTATCGAAAGTAGAGAAAGATAAAGCGGTCAAAGCGATTGTCCTCCGTATAGAGAGCCCTGGCGGTGAGATAGAGCCCTGCCAGGAAATCCTCTGGGAGATAGAAAGAATTAAGGAAACAATGCCCATCGTGGTGAGCATGGGGGCCAGAGCTGCTTCAGGCGGCTACTATATCTCAACCCAGGCGGATAAGATTGTTGCCCTTCCTACCACAATGACGGGGAGCATTGGGGTTATCTATCAAGTAACAAACATCGAGGGGCTTTTGGAGAAGCTGGGTATCCAGATAGAAACCTTCAAGGGCGGCAAGTATAAGGACATGTACTGGGGATTCAGAGAGCTGGCGCTTGAGGAAGAGGAAATCATGCAGGGGATGGTCGACGAGTATTACGAGCAGTTTATCGATGTGGTAGCTGAGGGTAGAGGGCTAAACAAGGAAGAAGTCAGAAATTTGGCTACAGGGCAACTTTACAGTGGTACCAAAGCCAAAGAGTTAGGTCTGGTTGATGAGCTAGGTGATCTGAATACAGCCATAAATTTGGCATTAGAACTGGCTGGCCTCGAAACTGCGATAGTGGAGTATTATCAACCACCTAGATTTACACTATGGTCGCTGTTGGGATTTGCCAATGCTATACAGGTGAGGATATCTGGATTGAGTGCCCAAGATATAACTTTGTTGGAAATCTTAAGCCATAACTATAGGCAACCTCTATTTTTATATCAAAGCTAATGGGACAATTTCGTTTTCTTACTGGTGGAGAATCCCACGGAAAGGGATTGATAGCCATCGTGGAAGGGATGGTGGCTGCCCTTCCCCTGGAAGAAGGGTATATCAATCAGGAACTCAAGCGCCGCCAGCAGGGCTACGGGCGTGGTCCCCGCATGAAGATTGAAGAAGATAAGGCGGAAATTATGGCCGGGGTTCGCTATGGACTCACTATAGGTAGCCCCATCGCTCTCTTTATCACCAATCGAGATTGGCAAAACTGGCAGGAACAGTTAAGCGTTTCCCCAATAGAGAAAGAAGCCGAGCCTGTAATCTGTCCCCGTCCGGGACATGCCGACCTGGCAGGGGTGAGTAAATATGGTCTCAAAGACATCAGGCCGATTATGGAAAGAGCCAGTGCTCGGGAAACAGCCGCCAGAGTAGCTGTCGGAGCTATAGCCCGTAGATTCGTGGAGGAGTTTGGCATTACTATTAATAGCCACACCGTAGCAATTGGGCGACATCACTGGGAACAAAGGGAGGCAAGCTCTATAGATTGGCAACGAGTAGAAGCCTCCCCAGTTCGTTGTGCTAGTACCAAACTGGAAAAGGCGATGATGGCAGCCATTGATGAGGCCAAAGCTAGCGGGGACACGTTGGGTGGCATTTTTGAGGTGATTGCTATTGGTGTCCCTATCGGCCTGGGCAGCCACGTTAGCTGGGACCGCCGTCTCGATGGTAAGATTGCCCAAGCGGTAATGAGCATCAATGCCGTGAAAGGGGTGGAAATCGGAGCGGGATTTGCTTTAGCTGGGATTAAAGGCTCGCAAGCTCACGATGTTATAGAGCCTAGCCCTCCTTCTGTCATTGCGAGCGAAGCGAAGCAATCTCCACCCTGGCGACGCGCCACCAATCGTGCCGGGGGTATCGAAGGTGGCATGAGCAATGGCGAGAACATAATAGTCAGGGCAGCGGTCAAACCTATTGCTACCCTGGCCAGTCCTTTACCTTCTATAGACCTTCGCAGCGGTGAGAAAGCCAAGGCTCACTATGAGCGCAGCGATATTTGTGTTGTCCCGGCCGCTGGGGTAATCGCCGAATCCATGCTAGCCGTTGTCCTGGCTGATGCTTGCCTGGAGAAATTCGGCGGTGATAACTTAAAAGAGACCCTGGCAAATTATCGTAATTATTTGAGCAACATATCTTAATTGCCCGACCACAATCCCCCGCTAAATGAGGCGGTATTAGCAACACCGACGACGTATTAACAGAAGCCTTTAATGAGGAATATCATTAATACCGCTTAGCCAGCCGGAATGTCGCTCTGGCCTGCCCGTCACTCACTCGGTAAGGACTTGATGAACTCACCCACCAGGTTGACATTGGCCAATTCATGCTTCCATGCCTCGGCATCATGTTGCAGCCAAAACGGGTAAGAGGTAACGACAATAACCATGTCGAGTTCATCCAGCAAAACAATCAGCTGCCCTCCATGTCCCCACGCGAGGTCGAAATGATGCTCGCCTACCCTGGCAGACCACCACTGATAACCATACCCGACGTCGCAGAAGGAAAGGCCCCAGTTTGCCGGAAATCCGCCAGACACATTGATATCCTCTGAGTACCTCTGCAGGGAATCATGCACCCAGTTGGCGGGAACGACCTGTTTCCCCTCGTATACACCATCGTTTAGATATAACAGGCCGAACTTGGCCGCATCACGTGCCGTCAAGTGCAGATCCCCACAGCCGTTGTTGTGGCCCTCCGCGTCCGTGCCCCATTCACCGGCTTCCACGTCAATTGCCGAGAAAAGATGCTCTTCAGCAAATGACTTAAGATTCGTACCAGTTGCCCTGTCTATGATAATCCCTAGCCAGTTGGATGATAGATTGCTGTAATGGAACTCGGTTCCCGGATCGGCGATGAGAGGAAATTCTTCTATAAGAGGTGGATAGTACCCCGATAAAAGGCCATCCCAGAGAGCAGGATCGGTTTCCTCCCAGGGATATCCAGCGCGCATCTGTAATAGATGCCGGATTGTGATCTGCTCTTTCCTCGGGTCGGTTATCTGGTCGGCGACTTCCGGGAAGAAATCCAACATCTTCTGGTCCACGCTTGAAAGGTAACCCTGCTCCAGTGCAATCCCGACCAGGGCCGAGGTATAACTCTTCGTCACGGATTGCAGCCTGTCTTTCTGATCAACAGACCCCTCGTTGAAGTAGTCTTCTGCTATCAGATAGCCGTTCTTGATAACCAGCAGGCTATAGATAGTCTCCAATTTAGCCGCATTGTAATAGAGCTCCGCCACAAACATAGGATCGAGTCCCTGCTCTGAAGGCGTCGATATCTCCCAGTCATCCCCGGGCAGCGGTGTGTAGTTAACAGCTAAAAGGTCCTCAATCGAAGGGCCAGAACCGGGCAGCGCTAACATAACCAGGAGCACGATGGTGATTATCAGAAGAGAATACTGACGCCAGTTAAAGCAGAACTTAGCCTTTTCACCCATTGGCTTCCTTCACTTAGCCCCATCTAATGTGGCCAAACTGGGGACTTCTGAAGTTATTTTACCACAAAACCCTGCCTGCACTCCCGGTTTGAAATGGGAAATCCAGGTTACAAGGTTTCATCACTGGAGGAAAGGATTTCCCCGGCGCTCATCGCCGATAGTGGTGGGTGGTCCGTGGCCGGGGTAGACAATGGTTTCATCAGGCAAAACCATAAGTTTTTCACGAATGCTCTTCATCAAACGTTCGTGGCTGCAACCGGGAAAGTCGGTCCTGCCAATGCCAAAATTAAATAGAGTATCACCGCTAAAGACTATTCCATGCCCTGAAAGACAGATTCCACCAGAACTATGTCCCGGAGTGTGGAGGATTTCAAAGCGTAAGTCGCCTATATCTATGCGGTCACCGTCTTTGAGTAACCTATCCGGCTGAGGGGGGGATTTGATGGGAGAGAGGCCGAGCGATGTCAGCATACGCATAGGCGAGGTAAGCAATAATCCCTTCTCTGCCTCATGAATGGCAAATTGTGCATGGGTCTTTTCTTGAACTTCGCGAAGGGCACCAACATGGTCCATATGGGCATGGGTTATCACGATTATAGTTATAGATAATGCCGTCTGCTGCACCGTTTTCAAAATAGTCTCAGCTTCAGCACCGGGGTCGATAATCATCCCCTGCTTAGTTGAGGATGAACCAACGATATAGCAGTTGGCAGCAAAAGGACCGACCACTAACACCTTTATAATCATTGCTCTTTTCTCTGGTAATTATGCAGTCGAATTTGTGAAGTATAGCATGAGTTTGCACTCTGGGAAAAATCACTGGTAGATGAAGTAAATAAACACAGATGGGGAGTGGGCTAGTGGTCTACAGAGGATGAAAGCAGGCAACGTAGTGATCGTTCCTGACAAGCTTGAGCTCTGGCTCAGATTCACGGCACTCGTTGGTCGCCTGAGAACATCTGGGATGAAAAGTACAGCCAGGTGGGGGGTTGGCCGGGCTGGGTACCTCACCGGGAAGGAGAATCCGACCGACTCTTCTCTTGGGATCAGGGACCGGCGTTGCCGCTACCAGGGACTGGGAATAGGGATGATGCGGTGTGTGAAATATCTCCTCCGGCCTCCCCATCTCCACTACGTTGCCAAGATACATCACAGCGATATAGTCGCAGACACTCTCCGCAATCAAAAGCTCATGGGTAATGTAGAGGTAGGTAAGGCCAAACTCTTTCTTAAGGTCCTTCAGAAGGTTAAGAATCTGGGCCTGGACAGAGACGTCCAGGGCGGAGGTCGGTTCATCAAAGGCGACAAACTCCGGTTTTGTAGCCAGGGCACGAGCGATGGCGATGCGCTGGCGTTGACCGCCGCTGAATTGGTGGGGATAACGCCCCAACTGCCCTGCGCTCAAGCCAACCGTGCCCAATAATTCCTTGACCGCCGTTTTCTGTGCCTCGCCCGAAAGCACCCTGTGTATCCTCAGTGGCTCAGCAACTATATCCTTCAACTTCATCCGCGGATCAAGGGAGGTAAAGGGGTCCTGGTGGACAAGCTGGGCACGGCGGCGCAATAAGCGGACCCTGGCACCGGAAAAGGTTCCCAGGTCATTCTCCTTCAGAAGAGAAGTCAGCTTACCACTGTTGTTGCCCGCCGACTCCAATGCTTCTATCTCCGCCTTCACCACATCAGGGACATCAAAATAAATGTGGCCACTGGTTGGTTTCAAGAGACGGACAACTGTCTTGGCCAGTGTCGTCTTGCCACAGCCGGATTCGCCGACAAGCCCGAGCCATTGCCCCCGCTTAACGGCCAGGCTAACGCCATCAACCGCCTTGACCATTCCCACCGGCCTTCTCAAAACGCCACCGCGTATTGGGAAGTATTTCTTCAATCCTCTGATATCAACTAGGGTGTTCATATGTAAAGTCATAGATCAGAAAAGATAACAGGCCACCATATGGTCCTTGCCGATCTCTTTAAGTTTGGGTCTCTCTTGCTGGCACATCGGCATGGCGCTCGGGCACCGCGGGTGAAAGCGGCAACCCGACGGCGGGTTCAACGCATCAGCCAGAGCACCAGGGATGGTCTGCAGTTCCTTGCCGGGGATAGGAACAGCATTCAACAGGGCCTTGGTATAAGGATGCGAGGGGTGAAGGAATATCTCTTCGACATTGGCTACCTCGCAGAGCCTGCCGGCGTACATAACAGCCAGCCGGTCGCAGACCTCAGATGCCACTCCCAGGTTATGAGTGACAAAAATAACAGAAGCCCCTTTGTCCGCCTTGATGCGCCGGAAGAGTTCCAGCATCTGTGCCTGGATGGTGACATCAAGCGAGGTAGTGGGCTCGTCGGCGATGAGAAGCTTCGGAGAGCAGGCCAGTGCCATGGCAATCACCGCCCGCTGTTTCATCCCCCCGGAGAGTTCGTGAGGGTAATGAGCGGCCACACGGGCCGCGTCGGGGATTTCTACATCTTTTAGCATATCGACCGTGAGCAACCCGGCCTCATCTTTTAGTCGCCAGAGAAGTCTCCTGAACAGGGGGAGATGGCTCAAGAAGCGGGGCTCAAGGGGATGAGGCCCCTCGGCTATCTTGCTGTAAAGCCTGCTCTGCCAAAGCCAGAACGGCCTCTTCAGGCCGGCGGCGAGGCCGTTTCCATCGCTGAGCAAGCTATCTACCCGTTGCTTCGCCTGGCGGCCCAGCTCCTGGCGTCGGTGAAGCAGGAAAACTTCGGAGATCTGGTCACCGATGGTAAAGACGGGGTTTAAAGCAGCCCCTGGCTCCTGGAAGACCATGGATATCTTGTTGCCGCGAATGGCCCTCATCCTATCCTCTTTCAATTTGAGCAGCTCAAGTTCACCGCCGCTATCCTTATCACAAAAGACGATGCTGCCCGATTCTATCTTACCGGGGTAGGGGATAAGGCGAAGGATGGCCAGGGCGGTCATTGACTTTCCGGAACCGGTTTCGCCTACTATACCCAGCGTCTCTCCCTGCTTGATGTCCAGGTCCAGATCATCAATGGCGTGGACGACGCCCTCATAAGTGTAAAATCTGACGGAGAGGTCTCTTATCCTGACAAGGTCTTTCATCTTAACGCCTCGCCAATCTCGGGTCAAGAATGTCCCTGAAGGCATCGCCAAGAAGATTCCAGCCCAGCACGAAAAATAGGATGAACAGGCCGGGAATGGTCACGGCGTACCAGTACTTGAACGGGTTAAGCGGCGGCCCTACGATCCAGTTACGGGCGAATGAAGTCAGCTGCCCCCAGTCGGCGTAGCCCTCGGGGGCGCCCAGGCCCAGAAAGCTCAGTGCTGCCGCTGCCAGGACTATTGCCCCTATGTCCAGCGAAGCCATGACAAGTGTGGGGTAGATGGCGTTGGGCAGCGCATGGCGAATTATGACCCTCATGCTTGAGGCACCCAACCCACGGGAAGCCTCGATGAAGTCCTCCTCACGCACCTGGAGTATGTCGCCGCGGATGAGCCGCGCATAGGAAGGCCACGCGACCACGGTAAGAGCTATCATAACGCTCCTCAAGCTGGGCCCCAGGACAGCGACGATTGCCATGGCCAGAATCAGACCCGGGAAGGCCATGAAGACATCTGTGATGCGCATGATAACCTCGTCGACAAACCCACCGAAGTAGCCGGCCAGACTGCCCAATACGATTCCTATCACAAGTACAATGCCTATCACTATCAGGCCGACCTGAAAGGCAGAGCGCGTGCCCCAAATAACCCCGTAGAAGATATCGTACTGCCCTTGAGTGGTGCCGAAGATATGCTCCTCGGAGGGAGGCTGTGGTGTGGCCGAGTAACCGTCGCGGGGTATCATATAGTGGTTCAGATGACCTTCCGGCGGTGGAGCAATAAGAGGAGCGAATGTGGCGATGATGACAAAGACGACAACGATTATGATTCCCAGGAGCGAAAGCGGGTTCCTGACCAGTTGCCGTGCCATGAATTTCCAGTCGGTCACTGTACTCCTTGTCCTAACCTAACTCGGGGGTCGACGCGGGTGTAGAGTATATCCACCACCAGGTTGATCAGCACAAACAGGGCGGCATTAAAGAGGGCGAAGCCCAGCACCGACGCTATGTCCAGGTTAACCGCTGCCTGCCAGGCCCACCAGCCGATGCCCTTATAAGTGAAGATGGTCTCCGTAATGACGACCCCATTCGCCAGGCCGGCAAACAGGTAACCCGATATGGTTATCACCGGGATCAGGGCATTGCGGCGGGCGTGCTTATTGACTACCACCCTTTCAGCAAGCCCCTTGGCCCTGGCGGTGAGGATGTATCCCTTGCCCAGAGCCTCCAGCATGCTGGAGCGCATCAGCCTCATAATAAAGGCCACCTGGACCACCGAAAGGGTGACTACCGGCAAGACAATGTGTCTTAAGGCGTCCAGAAGGAGCGGCCCATTAAGATTGAGGATGGCATCAATGGTGTTGATATGAGTGTAACGGATAAAATCGGCGGAGTGGATCACCAGATCCATCTGGATACTCAGCCGGCCCGGCGGCAGCAGGCCGCGGAAGAAGCCGTAGAAGATCATTAGCAGTATCAGCCCGAACCAAAAGGTCGGCAGCGACCATCCGAAGATGGCCAGCACTCGTGTGCCATGGTCAACCGGCCTGTCTTTATGGGCAGCGGCCTGAGTACCGAGGAAGATGCCCGTCAGAATGATGAGTGGCGCGGCGAATATAGCCAGCTCCAGGGTAGCCGGCAGGAAATTCCAGATGGCATCCCATACAGACATCCCCACCACCACTGACCAGCCCAGATTACCGCTGAGCACGTGGCCAATCCAGGTGCCGTACTGCACGAAGAATGGCTCATCAAGACCATACTGCTCGATAACAGCCGGCAGGTCCGCCATCTGCCTCGGGCTACTGACATAAAGAGTTGCACGTTCTATCGGGGAGAAGAACATAGTAATGGCGAAGATAAACAGGGTTACCCCGAAAAGGACCGGGATAAGAAGAAGCAGGCGCCGGATAATATAAGCCCTGAGTTCCAAAGCACACCTTTATACCATACAGAGACCCCCGCCTGCAAGCGGGGGTCTCTTGACTTGTCTCAGCAGGCTCACTAGGGAGCTCTGCGAGGTCACTTCTTGCTTCAGGACTCTGACTTTGTCAGGTCGATGAAACGCCCCGGATAAGAAGACTCAACGGGGTTGTAATAGTAGCCACCTATATACTTGGTGAAGTAGCGCCTCGCAATCGGCTGGGCTAGCGTGATGCCATAGGGATCCTCGTAGCAGAGCTCCTGTAGCTCACTGTACTTCGCCTGCTGCGCCACAGGATCGGTCTCCTCAAACGCCGCCTTGATCTTGGCATCGAGTTCAGGAGAGCCGTAGCCTATGTAGGCAGAGAAGGCACCGAACGTGCTCTGCATAAAAGGAACGACGAAATTGTCGGGGTGGGGATAGTCAGGCAGCCAGCCTATCTGGAACATAGGCATATCCCTAGTGCCCCAGATCTTACCCAAGAAAGTGGGCCATGAGATGGGCTGGATGCTGACCTCGAATATGGGATTGATAGCGTACAGGGCCTCAGCCAGGATCTCACAGGCAGTCTTACGCGGTATGTTACCGGAGTTGTAGAGCAGGGTCATTTTGAATCCCTTGTCCCAGACGTCGCCGCCCCAGGCAGCCTTGAAGTGCTCCTCAGCTTTGTCCAGGTCCTTGGCATACAGCGACGTGTCAGGATCGAAGTACGGAAGACCCTCAACCACCGGCGAGCCCCTCTGTATGCCCTGGCCATCCAGGCCGTCGCGGATGTAGGTCTCAAAATCGAAGGCATAACAGAAGCCCTTGCGCACGTCTATGTCAGTGAAGAAGTCCAGGGGTATGCCCTCGCCGTCGAGTGCACCGCTGCCAACAAAGGTGCTCTCGGGGGCGATATCCTGGTTGAAGAAGAATGCGTCAATACTGAGGGAAGGCAAGTCTTTGTAGATTAAGAGGTCCTCAGTCTGAGTCTCAATATCGTCCATCTCGTCAAAGAAAGTCGCCGGTACATAGACAAGGTCGGCATCCCCGGCCAAGAGTGCCAGCTTCCGGCTAGTCCATTCTTCGACTATCTGGGTGATGACATAGTCAAACGGTACAGAGCCGCCCCAGTAGTCTTCGTTTTTCTCCACTTTGATCTGAATGCCCGGTTCCCACAGGTTCAGTTTCCAGGGTCCGGTACCACTGCAGTGGTTGTAGAGTGCGGTGTCGCCAACAGCGGCGGGGACGTTATAGTCCATCCAGGTAGCTTCGGTGCCGTCCCAGCCCCCGTTAGCGATGCAAAAGTCCTTATCGACAATCCCGGCCCATCCGCCGCACAGAATCTGGAGGAACGCCAATTCCCAGTGGGCACCACCACCCAGGTGGAACACCACGGAATCGCCGTCAACCTCTACTGCGCCGGCGATATCTGCGAAGGTAACGTCAGCACTGCTGCCCGCATCTAGCAGCGGTCCGAAAATCATCCAGGTGGGTCCGCCGGCTCTGTCCATGACCATCCATCGCTCCATGGAATATTCAACATCTTCAGGGGTCAGGTCGTTACCACTGTGGAACTTGACGCCGTCACGGATCTTGAAGGTGAAGGTAAGATCTGTACTGTTGAACTCCCACTCTGTAGCCAGAAGGGGTATAAACTCGTCCGACTTCTCGCCGTCAAAGTATATGAGTGTCTCATAGATTTTTCCCGTCTCCGTGGCGCTACCTGTGTCGTAGATCCAGGGAGGATCAAGGCTCTTGATACCTCCTATGGTCTGAAAGACAAAGGTACCATCGTTCTGGAATGGTATCGTAACCCCAGGTTCTTCCTCCTCTTCTTGTTCAGCGGTACATCCTGGCATCAGGATAAGAGACAGGCATAACAAAGCAGCCAGGACTATCCAACTCATTTTTGAAAGTCTTTTACTCAATTCTAACCTCCTTTACCTAATTTTTTTCGTTCCTTCATCCGCACCACATCCTCTAGTTGTTGTTACTTAGACTCATTTAACACTATTTCGGTATTAAGTCGCCCTCCTTTCTATTATTTTACTTGCGTTATCTGTCGCTGTCAGAATCCACACCATAAACTGTTTTTCCGTCCTTCTGCACCCCTGTCGAATCCGCCCAAAATCTAGTTCTGCAAACTCTCCTCCGATAGGCATCACCCCCCCCTCTATAAGTTGTGCTTTGTCTCTAAGAATACACTGCTAATGTTAAAATCCTGTTAAGTAAGTCTACAAAAGTCCAAAAAGGCGTTCTGCCTAGATTTTTTCACAATTTCATCCGTGTCTGTAAGAAAGCCAGCCAACCCTGGTGACAGGTGCCGAGCACTGGCTCTGATACAAATTCACAATAGCAACCTCACAAATGCAAAACTCGCTCTTTTTCAGGCAAAAACACGTGTTGCGGCTGGGCGCACTTATCGTGAACTTGTATGGTAACTTGCCTCTGGAAATTTGTCAATAGGGTGTACTCGTTCAGGTGATTAGTGACACTTTCTCCTTTCTCTGATTTTGTTGATGGTGCTCCAGGAATTCCTGTGGAGTAAGATATCCCAATGCCTGATGAGGCCGGATAGTATTATACACATTCTC
>Ga0315532_1000065_pt1 | contig 78953 bp, 83 predicted proteins | sample SalMarWE160370MG_FD_203082 | JGI IMG/M metagenome (GOLD analysis project Ga0315532, IMG submission 203082) | Salt marsh sediment microbial communities from the Plum Island Ecosystem LTER, Massachusetts, United States - Salt Marsh Sediment WE1603-70 ...
GCCGAGGATATCGTGTATAAAATTAGTTACAGCAGCTAATACTTGAAAAATTAAAATACCCATACGATGGAAGACATCATTTCCCGGCCAATTGGTATAATACGTTCACCTCATGACAAAGCCGAAGGCATGCCCATACAACCTTCCTCAGCCAGGGGTATAAAAGGAAGTGTTGAGATTTTTCCGGAATTCGCGGCCGGATTAAAAGATATCGAAGGGTTTTCACATATTATCCTCGTCTATCATTTTCATTTATCAAAGGGTTATCAACTCGAAGTGAAACCTTTTCTTGATGATAATAAACGCGGGGTATTTGCCACACGTGCACCAAGAAGGCCAAACAACATAGGTATATCGGTGGTAAAACTGGTAAAGGTTGAAGACAATACCCTGTATATTGAAAAAGTGGATGTTATTAATGGTACACCCTTACTGGATATTAAACCTTTTGTTCCTGATTTTGACGCTGCAACAGATGTTAAAATAGGCTGGCTTACTAAATCAAAACCAGAGCTTTCGACCGGTAAATCAGATGAAAGGTTTGATTTTTATTTTTAAAACCATTGAATGATGATGATTTGGTATAAAGACAAAGCAAAATTCAACCTGGTTATCGATGCCATTATGCTGGTTTTGCTGATGGCCATTGCAGGTTTAGGTTTTTTAATTAAATATGTATTGGTTCCCGGTTATAAACGCAATGAACTCTACAATGGCGATGTGGAACTTTATTATATGGGGCTAACCCGGCACGAATGGGGCAGCATACATTTGTGGCTAAGCTTTTTCTTTTTGTTCCTGATGCTGCTTCATGTTATCCTGCATTGGAAAATGATAAAAGGTATTTTTAGCCACATGGTCACAAGCAAAGCTTCACGGACTGTTATTGCTGGAATTACAGGTGTTGTAGCACTTTTCTTTGCATTGGCCCCTTTGTTTGTAAAACCCGTAGTTGAGCCTTTTCAAGGGAAACATGCCCATAGCCATGAAAGCAGACAGCTTGTGGAAGAATTCCAAACAATAGTTCAGGATGATATACCTGCTGTTATTGAAAAACAACAAACAACAAACAGGCTGCACAAAAATCAGAAAGAAAACCATCATGAACATTCCCACGCTGAATTGCAAATATTTGGATATATGACCTTGAATGAGGTATCACAGAAGTATTCTATTCCTTTAATTGAATTAACAAATGCTTTAAACGTCCCTTCTGGTCAATCGGGTGAAAAAATAGGCAGGTTGAAAAAACGGTATGGTTTCGAAATGGAAGAACTGAAAGACATAGTTTTGAAAATAGCAGAAAACGATTAAATCGATAATTTATAAACTTTTATTCAAAAAAAATTGATGGAGAGATTTCATGCAAAAATAAGCGGGATAGAAGCTTTTCTTCCCGAATACATCCTTACGAACGAGAGACTCAGTAAAATGGTCGACACTTCCGATGAATGGATAACCCAACGCGTGGGCATCAAAGAACGAAGGATTTTAAAAGGCGAAGGCCTGGCCAATTCCGATATGGGAGCTGAAGCAGTAAAAAAACTGTTAAAAAAAACAGGTAACAAACCCGAAGACATTGAACTGATTATTGTGGCTACTATCAGTCCCGATATGATGTTCCCTTCAACAGCCTGTCTTATAGCCGAAAAAGCTGGTATAAAAAATGCCTGGGGCTTCGATTTAAGCGCAGCCTGTTCGGGTTTTATCTTTTCCTTACAAACTGCAACACAATTTATTGAAACAGGAAAGTATAAAAAGGTTGTGCTGGTAGCAGTCGACAAAATGTCGTCGATAACCGATTATACCAACCGGGCCACCTGTGTTTTATTTGGCGATGCGGCCGTAGCAATGCTGCTTGAGCCTACCACCGAAGAAGTCGGGGTAATTGACCATCACCTTCAAATTGACGGTTCCGGTAAAGATTTTCTCTACCTGAGGGCAGGTGGTTCGTTAAAGCCTGCATCACATGCCACAGTCGATGCCAAAGAGCATTTTATCTACCAGGATGGCCAACCGGTTTTTAAAACCGCCGTTTCAAAAATGGCGGATGTATCGGTCGATATGATGAAAAAACACCATATCACCAACGATGAACTGGCATGGCTTGTACCTCACCAGGCCAACAACCGCATAATCGAGGCGGTTGGCCGCAGGATTAACCTTACACCCCGGGTTGCAATTAAGAAGGAAGTAAAGGTTGTACTGAACGATACTTTTGGTTTTGGCGGACATATATTTGTTTCCCTTTTCCAAAAATACAATCCTGAATAAAATTGACAAATACTAAAATGATAAATGAACTAAAACAAATTTTCGGGCCAAAATGTACGGCAATTAATATAAATGAAGAATTAAACGAGTTTGTTAATATTCCTTCTAAACAAATGAAGTTTTGCGAAACGGTAAACTATTCGTTTAATGTCCCCATCAGGCTCACCAATGAAAACCTTGGATGCCCAGGGGCCAGAAGGTGTGTTGGCTTTGATAAAAGTGATGTTCGGCTATCACAAACCATTTCAGCAAATAACAAAATTCCGGTTCGTTTTATTCTTGATGCGCTGTGCACCATACCAAAATTAAATGGCATAAAACATATAAACCTGGGTATAACAGGATACATGGAAAAGGAAACCCAGCCCGACCTGTATATCCTGTATGTCCAGCCTGCACTTGTTACTGCTATTATGTATAGCCTGGCAAAATTTGAAATTACACCCTCTGTGCCGCCCTATTCCCTTTTATCGGTTTGCGGAAACGTATTTTCGAATTGTTACTTAAACAAAGTGGTAAGCATATCTTTTGGTTGCCCCGAATCACAGAAACATGGGGGTATTGACAAAAATGAAGTTGTGTTGGGCTTACCATTCGAAATTGCAAAACTTATTATTGACAACAAATTAGATTTAAAACAACAGTTTTAATGCGCATATATAAAAAAGCTTATCCAATATTAATAGTTGTTGGAGCAGTATTGTTCCTGGTTAATATCGTGTTTCTTTTAGGTCAGATGCATTTTGCAATTCGGCTTATCCTGCCTTCTTTCAGCATATTCCTTTATGCTTTCATTGTTGCTTTTTTTCGTATCCCAAAAAGAGATTTTAGTCCTGACGAAAGGCTTGTTTATTCACCTGCCGATGGTAAAGTCGTGGCCATTGAGGAAGTGTTTGAAGATGAGTTTCTGAAAACGAACTGTAAAAAAATTTCCGTTTTCATGTCTTTTTTCAATGTCCACCAGAACAGGGTACCGGTGAGTGGTAGGGTGGTATATTCAAAGCATCATCCGGGCAAATACCTGGTAGCCTGGCATCCAAAGTCAAGCCTGAAAAACGAACGTACCTCAATAGTGATTGAGACAAATGAAGGAATGCAGCTTAAAATAAGCCAGATTGCGGGAATAGTGGCCAGGCGGATTATCTGCAAACTGAAAGAGGGTGACATTGTGAATCAAGGCGATGAACTTGGATTTATTATGTTTGGCTCGAGAGTAGATGTATTTATCCCACAACTTGAAAATACAGTTGTTGAGTTGGGCAATAAGGTAAAGGCAAACAGGGATATAATTGCTGAAATCGGATAATAATAGTGAACTGCTTTGAAAAACAATGCCATCTTTTCAATCTATTGGTTGGAGGCCTCTTCGAGTACCTGCAATTCATGTTTCGCACCTTCGGTAAAAGCGCTTACCATTTGTTCCCTGATAACGGGATCTTCCTTTTGCCCCAGATTTTCCGTTATATGGATAAACTTTTTGGTGTATTGCATGTATTCGTCTCCTGAATAAGTATCTATCCATTTCCGGTAAGGATTGTCGTCGATGGTATTTTTAAAAACATACTCCCCCGTTTTGTAGTAAACCCAGAAACAGGGTAACAAAGCAGCTACTGCAACAGGATAGGGTGAGTTAAAAGCATTATTAAGTAAGAAATCTGCGTAAGCATTAAAAGCCGGTGATTTTTTTACAGTTCCGGGAATATTAAATTGCCGGATAAAGTCATCATGCAGTGCCCGCTCAATATCCAGCCCGTCTTTAGCCATTTGAAGAAAAAAATACATTTCATCCGGGTTTTTTGCCCGGCCAGCGGTGACAGCAAGGGCCCTCGAATCGTCGATGATATATAAAACATCCTGGGAAAGATAGTGTGTAAACCAGTTGCGCGGAAGCGTACCATCCATCAGGCGCCTTACGAACAAACAATTAATAATCTGTTCATATACAGGGTGAATAGTATCCCAAAGTTTTCGGGTAAATGGCCCAGCGGTTTCCATTATTCCCAATATTTAAAAAAGTGATGTACAGGACCATGACCTCTCCCCAAAGTATATTCTGCCCCGTTGACAATAGCCCGGTCAATATATTCTTTTGCATTTATTACGGCATCATTTAAGGATAAACCGAGTGCTAAAAACGATGCGATAGCTGATGACAGGGTACAACCTGTGCCGTGTGTGTTTTTTGTGGTAATCCGCTTTGATTTCAGTGCAAAAATATTGTTGTCCTCAGCATTATAAAAAATATCAACAAGCTCGTTATCTGTCAAATGACCAGCTTTTAAAAGCACGGAAACGCTTCTGTTCAGGGATAATTCTTTAGCCATTTGTGACAATTCTTTCTGAGAATGAATTTTTTTACCGAGCAAAATTTCTGCCTCCGGGATATTAGGAGTGATAACCCGTACAATAGGTATCAGTTCGTTTTTTAAAGTTTCAATGGCTTCATCCCGCAAAAGCTTATCGCCCGATGTAGCCACCATTACCGGATCCAGCACGATGTTTTTTATGGGATAACCTGCAAGTGTGTCCTTTACCGTTTTAATAACTTCGGATGAATGCAGCATGCCAATTTTTATTGCATCTGCCCCGATGTCATCAAGCACAGCTAAAATCTGGCCGCTCACCGCTTCCATCGGAACCGGGTAAACACCACTCACACCTGTGGTATTCTGAACGGTTATGGCAGTAATGGCCGACATCGCATAGCAGCCACATGCCGATATAGTTTTTATATCTGCCTGGATTCCTGCACCTCCGCCTGAATCGCTGCCGGCTATTGTCAAAACCTTTTTATACTGTTTTTCCATGTCGCTCAAATATTAAAATGATCAAAACCGTGTTGATTAAATGCAACCGCTTTACTGTTTTTCATCCAGTTAATACAGGGTTCTCCTTCAAGAATTTTACCAATTTGAAACAAATCCCTGCCAAAAGCAGCTTTAAAACCCGCATTTATTGGTTCAAATGAACGGTCTTTCATGGTGAACAATAAAACATAATCTTCTCCGCCTGAAGTTACAAGTCTATCAAGATCCCAGCCTTGCGCATGCGTTACCTTTCTGAGTGTTTCTGATACAGGTATTTTGTCAATATCCACCATGGCTGATTTTCCCGAGGCCTTTAAGATGTGCATCAGGTCGGAAGAAATGCCATCTGATACATCCATCATGGCATGGATCTCCGGTTGTTTTGCCAGCCATAATCCTTCGTTTATGTGAGGTTCAGGCAAATGATGGCTCAGGATCAATTGCTGGTTATCCTTAGTTTCCGGTAAATTATTTAACAGGACTTCCAGGCCGCCGGCCGAGTCTCCAAGACAGCCGGTTACGCATATACTGTCCTCGTTCCTGGCCATGGAACGCAAACGGGCTAATCCTTTTCCACATTTACCAATTACGCCAATGTTAATTGTTAAATACTTCTTTGATTTTGTGGTGTCGCCACCCAAAAGCAAAACCTGGTATTTTTGAGAAAGCTCATGATAACCTTTCATAAAAGAATCGAGGTATTCCACTTCGGTTTCAGCCGGCATGCCAATAGAAAGAAAGGAATCAATCGGTGTGGCACCCATAGCTGCAATATCGCTCAAGTTGACGGCAAGCGATTTATGACCCAACTGAAGCGCGGTAATACGATCTTTCAGAAAATGGATATCTTCTATTAATAAATCCGTTGTAATTACATAATCTTCTTTATCATTATAAGGTATTATGGCACAATCATCGCCTATTCCCAGATATCCGGGGGACGATAAATCCTGAAACATTATTGCAATACGCTCAATAAAACCAAATTCCCCGATTTCATATAATTTCATAACAAATCAGTATTGAGAGTTAAAATGCCTTAATTTACATGCTGATGATTCATGAGGTAAAATTGTTTCTGATTGCAGGTCAATTCAATTCATTTCCCTTTTTTAAAATTATCAATTTTCTCTCTGATTTCACGGGCCGCCATCATGGGATCATCGGCTGAAACAATGGCTGACACCACGGCAATACCGGTTGCTCCTGCCTGCAGAACATCGATCGCGTTTCGGGCGTTGATACCCCCGATGGCTACCATGCAATGTTTTGAAAAGGAGGCAATCTCGCGGACACCCTCCAGACCTAATGCATTAACGAGTTCAGGTTTAGTGTCTGTCACAAATACCGGTGATAAACCGATATAGTCTGCATCCAATTCATTGGTCTCTTTTGCCTGGGTAATATTCTCCACCGAAAGGCCAATGATTTTTTTCTTTCCCAATATCTTACGTGCAATCGCATAGGGCATATCCTGCTGGCCGATATGCAGTCCATCGGCATCCGAAGCAAGGGCAATATCGAGCCGGTCATTAATGATCAGTGGAATATGAAAAGAGGCGAGTATTTTCTTCAGCCGTACAGCCAGGTTAATGAAATCAGGTATGGAACAATCTTTTTCCCTGAGCTGCACCATGGTAACACCTCCTTTAAGAGCCTGTTCAACAATAAATTCAATCGGGCGGCCCTTAGCTAGCAACCGGTCGGTTACCAGGTAAAGTGAGGGATCAAAGTTTTTCATAATCCTGCTTTAAAGCAACTTGAAATTTCTTTGTCCGAAAGCTTATACAATTCATCAAGAAAATGCATTTGCATAGTTCCCGGTCCCGACGACTTTTTTGCCGCCAGTTCACCGGCAATACCCATCACAGCCATTGCATGGGCAGATGCCAGCAGAAAATTTTTATTGACAGCTACAAATGCCCCCACCAGTGCAGTAGCCGTACAACCCAGTCCTGTCACTTTTCCCATCATGGGCGAACCATTTTTAACCTGAATTACATGTTGGTTGTCAATAATATAATCCACAGGACCACTGATCACAATTACGGCACCGGTATCTTTTGCAAGGAATTTTGCGGCGTTAAGAGCAGATTCAGAAGAAGCGATACTGTCGACTCCCTTGGTATCTCCCTTTTCATTCACCAGCGCCATGATTTCAGAGGCATTACCGCGAATCACCGAGGGCTTGCATTCTTTAATAATCTGAAGACTTGTTTCAGTCCGATACAAAGTGGCCCCGGCTCCAACCGGATCGAGAACAACAGGAATACCTTTTTTATTGGCCGCTTTTCCGGCTCTTAACATAGCTTCAACCCAGGATTTGCTCAGGGTTCCTATATTAATAACCAGCGATGAAGCAATCTTCACCATATCCTCAACCTCATCAACCGCATGGGCCATTACCGGTGAGGCGCCAACAGCAAGCAATGCATTGGCTGTATTGTTCATTACCACATAATTCGTAATATTATGTACCAACGGAGATCGTGATCGAACTTCTTTCATATCATTAATGACAGATTCTTTTGATATCATTGTTTATTTGTTTTTATATGCACAAATTGCAACATAGTCACCGCAATCAAAACCTTCCTTTGGTTCTTCCAGGGTATTATCGGAATATACAGGATGTTTTGTAAGGGTTTGTGTATAGGTAAAATCGCAAAACCCTGCAGCTTTCAACAGGCTGGTTTTTTCGGCTGTCGTCCGCCAATTGGCTGTTTTAACAAATTCAATCGGATAGGGATCCGGGGGCTGAACTCCCTCAAGCAAAGGATGATCCCAGGTGCCAAGTGTCTTTGCAAGATTATAAAGCAGGGCATACGAACTTTCTTTCGGGACATCTATGACTATAACCTTTCCTCCTCTGTGTAAGGCTTTGTAGGTTTTGTTGAAAGCTTTCTGCAAATCGTTTATATAACTGGCCGTACCGTTGAAAAGTATGGTACTGTATTGATCTTCACCAAAATCTGCGGCTTCAGCAGTTTCTGTTTTCACGATCATCCCGCGTTTGCCTGCAATTTCAGCCATGGATTTCGATGGCTCTATGCCGTATTTAATGGTTATATTATATTCCTGTTGAAGAAGCATTTCAAATAACCCGCTCCCACAACCGACAGATAAAGTATCACCATTGTTTTTTAAAAAATGCGCTACCAGTTTTAATTCAGAATACAATACATTTTTGTTCTTCAGAAACCATGCATCGTATTTAGCTGCATACTGATCAAAATTATTATTCATTGTAATAAAATAAAAACCGCTTCGTTGAGAACAAAACGGTATATACTTTAATATTTAATATTTATGTACCATTTCCCTCCGCTGTTATTATACATTTCAGGTTCAGGGGTATTTTCTCAGCCTGTTTTATCCAAGCACCCCCAACGGTATTACTACAAAATTAATAAATTTTGTATTTCTGGAACAAATAAAAACATATTCATTTTTAATGAATACATGAAACCCTTATAACAACAATTAATCATTTCTTAGATCATTGTTAAATGATCAAAATTAAATGGACTTATGTTCATAATAAAATTATTTAAATTAATATTGAATAAGTTTTTTGTTCGAAAGAACAACTGTGATAAATTATAAACCATTTTATGAAAAGAGTATATGGTACATGCAAACAATTGATTTTCTGATTATCGGAGCAGGCATCATCGGGCTGTCCGTAGCTCGGGAAATAAAGAAAAAATACCCTAAAAGTTCCATAATTATTCTTGAGAAAGAACCTGAAATAGCATTACATTCCACCGGAAGAAACAGTGGCGTGCTTCACGCAGGATTTTATTACAGTGCCGACTCACTGAAAGCAAAATTATGCCGGGATGGGAATAAAGCCTTAAAAGAATATTGCAGGGAAAAAAAACTTAAAATAAATCCAACCGGCAAAGTAGTGGTTGCTAAAAACGAAAGTGAACTCGTATCGTTATATGAGCTTGAAAAAAGGGGGATAAAGAATGGTGTAGATGTGACTATTATTGATGAAAAGCAATTAAATGAAATAGAACCTAATGCCAAAACATTTCAATATGCCCTGTTCTCACCAACAACAGCAACTGTTGATCCCATTGAAATATGCACTGCCATTGAAAATGAACTATCTGAAATGGGTGTCCGTTTTCTTTTTAATGAAGGATATCAAAATAGACTGAAAGACAATGTAATTAAAACAAATAAAGGTCAAATCATTCAGGCCGGGAAAATCATCAATGCCGCCGGCCTGTATGCTGATAAGATCGCAATCGATTTTGGTTATTCAAAAGAATACACTATCATCCCCTTTAAGGGAATTTACCTGAAATACACCCTGCCTGAAGTACCGATAAGGACAAATATTTATCCTGTACCTAACCTGAAAAATCCCTTTTTAGGCGTTCACTATACAATTACTGTTGAAGGAACAATAAAAATTGGTCCGACTTCCATCCCGGCATTCTGGCGGGAGAATTATAAGAGGTTTGCACAGTTTAAAATAAATGAGTTGTTCAATATTTTGGGTTGGGAAAGCCGGTTATTCCTGACAAACGCTTTTGGTTTTCGCAGCCTGGCTTTTGAAGAAATAAAGAAATACAATAAAAAGTATTTTATTTCTCAGGCTACAGCCCTGGTGAAGCAAATCAATCAAAAAGGTTTTACGGTTTGGACGCGTCCCGGAATAAGAGCTCAATTGCTCCATAAAAATACCCTGGAACTTCTGGATGATTTTGTAATAGAAGGTGATGATAATTCAATGCATATATTAAATGCAGTTTCTCCTGCTTTTACATGTGGTTTTACTTTTGCAGAACTTGTATTTAATAAGCATATTGATAAATAATTTGTATTTTATGGGTAAAAATCATATTAATTTATTTTGAAAATTCATTATTAATTAATATATTTTTGTGAAATAAATAACACTAAATTTTTAAATCATCATCCATTGTCTTTCAAAAAACAATTTCATGAAAGAAAAAAAGCAGAATGAGAATTATTCCATAAGGAATTTCATTTATTTATTTATAATTCTTATGGTTATATGGATGGCTCTCACGTTGAGTGTGAATAAACAGGAATTGTTGACAGGATTTATCGTGAGTTTTATTCTTGCCCTCGCATTATACAAAAGTTTTCAAATAATAGGATTTCCAAATGTTACAATAAAAAAGGTTGTTGCTTTTTGCATTTATATCATCATTCTCTTCAAAGAAATAGTCATCGCCAATCTTGATGTAGCGTATCGGGTTATACATCCTAAAATGCCCATAAAGCCTGGGATTGTTATTATTAAAACAGAGTTAAAGCAGGATCTTGCTAAAATGATTCTTGCCAATTCAATTACCCTCACTCCGGGTACCTTAACATTAGACATTGAAGAAGATCACCTTTTAATTCACTGGATAAACGTAAAGACCGACAATATAGATGAAGCCACGAAAATTATCGGAGGAAAATTTGAGAAATATCTGAAAATCATATTCTCATAGATTATTTATTAACTAATGTAAAGATAAATGAAAAAAAATATAGTAGTCATTGGAGGAGGACCTGCAGGAGTAACAGCCGCCATTACGGCAAGGAGATATTATCCGGAGACAGACATCACTTTAATTCGTAAGGAAGAAAAAGCATTGATCCCATGTGGGATACCATACATTTTTGGAACTCTGGGTTCGGCAGAGAAGAATTTGATTCCTGATCAGCTTCTTACAAATAATAATATCAATCTGGTAATTGACGAGGCAAGTTCGATAGACAGAGATTCAAGAACCGTCATTACTTCAGCAGGCAAAAATTTTATTTACGATCGATTAATTCTTGCGATAGGTTCATCTCCGTTAATACCATCAATACCTGGGGTTGAATTAAATAATGTATATTCAGTCAGGAAGGATCTGGAATACCTGAAAAATTTATCAAAAAAACTGGATCAGTCAAAAGATGTGGTAATAATTGGAGGAGGGTTCATAGGGTTGGAATTTGCTGATGAATTTATGAAAAGAGGAAACCTGAAGGTTACAATTATCGAGCTTCTTCCCCATTGTTTGCTCCTTGCCTGTGACAAGGAAATCTGCAAACGCGTCGAAGACAAGCTTTTGGAAAGGGGAGTGAATATTATGGCTGGAACCAAAGCCAGAGCCATTTTGGGGAAAGGTCAAGTGGAATTTGTTGAACTGGAAAGTGGTGAGAAAATTAAAGCAGATACAGTGGTTTTGGGTATTGGTGTTAGACCGAATGTAAAACTGGCTAAAGAATGCGATTTGATCGCTGATGAAAAAGAGGGCATACAGGTAGATGATTTTATGCGAACCATTGATGAGAATATCTTTGCTATTGGCGATTGTGCAAAAAAAAGATGTTATCTGAGCGGATTGCCCAAAGGGGTTTGGCTTGCGTCAATGGCAACTACCGAAGCGCGAATTGCCGGAGCTAATCTTTTTAATATTCGCAGAAAGTCGGATTGTGCAATTGGCATCTTTTCTACCTGTTTTGGTGATTTGGCTGTTGGTTCAGCAGGACTAACCGAGTCTGCAGCCAAAGAAATGGGAATGGATGTGGTGACAGGAGAATCAGTGGCTCCCGATAAACACCCCGGGTCAATTCCGGGAGCTCAGGAATTAGGTATAAAACTGATTTTTGAAAAAGATACCGGATTGCTGATTGGCGGACAAGTTTATGGTGGAGTATCGGTGGGCGAAAAGATCAACTTCATTGGAGCACTTATTCAACATAAAATGAGAGCTGATGAAGTATGTACCTTTCAAATGGGAACACATCCTCTGCTAACTGCTTCACCCATAGCCTATCAATTGATTAATGCAGCTCAGCTGGCCGTCATGAAACTAAGAAAATCATAATATTCGGAATAACCTGGATTATTGATGGAGAGAAATTTTGAACAACTGGCAGCATGTATGAGAGCTTTGGGACATCCAATACGATTGCAGATTGTGAAAGGCCTGATCAACAGCGAATGTAATGTTACCCAGATTCAACGCAACTTAGGTATTCCCCAATCTACCATTTCCCAACACCTGAAAATTCTTAAAAATGCAGGCATTATTGAAAGCAGAAGAGAAGGAACAATGGTATGTTATAAAGTTCTCGATCATTGGGTAATCGAATTGGTCGCAGACAAGCGAAAGAAATAATTTTTTAAATTAAATATCTGATAATTTGAATATACAAATGCATAAATATAATAAAGACCAGGTGTTATGACAATATTGATTTATATAATTATCATTAGCACTGCAATTATACTCTGCATCATCCGTATGTGTATAGGGCCTACAGCAGCGGATAGGGCAATTGCAGTGGATACAGCCACTACTGTTGTTGTTGCTTTGTTGGTATTACTCGGTTTTGTTTTTGACAGATATATATACCTGGATGTTGCTTTGGTTTATTCAATAGTATCTTTTGTAGGATTAATAGCTATTGCAAGATATTTAGAAAAAGGAATATAGTATGGATATTTTCGGCATGATCATAACGGGCATCGGAGTTGTGTTTCTTTTCTTAGGCAGCTTGGGGATCCTCAGGATGCCGGATGTTTATAACAGGGTCCAGGTAGGAACGAAATGCACCACATTGGGTAATTTTTTAACCATTATCGGGGTTGGAATCATGCAACCGGAATGGTTCTGGAAGACATTAATCATAGCAGTATTTGTGCTCATTTCCAATCCTGTTTCAAGCCACGCACTGGGGAGAGCTGCCAGAAAAAATGAGATCTCATTGTGCGATAAAAGTATAGTGGATAAAACGGAGGAATTTAAAGAACATAAGGATTAAATATGGAAATAATCTTACTGATACTTGTATTTTTAATGATTGTTTCGGCAATATCAGCGCTCATTTTTAAAGATTTGATGAATGCAGTAATTGCTTCATGTGTAGTAAGTCTGATTGCATCTATTTTGTTTTATTTTCTTCAGGCACCCGATGTGGCCATGGCCGAAGCTGCTATTGGCGCTGCATTGGTAACAGGAATTTTTGTTATTGCTGTTAAAAGAACAAAAAGATTTGAAGAATGAGAAAGCTGATTGCTATAATATTATTGGTAATAATTGCCGGAGGCATTGTATTATCATTAAAAGAAATACCTTTCGGTATTTCGAGAACAAAAATTGGTGATTATTATATAAAAAAAGGAATAGAAGAAACGGGGGCCACAAACATTGTGACTTCAGTAGTGGTCAGTTACCGCGGATTTGATACATTGGGCGAAATTACCATACTGTTTACAGCAGCCATAGGTTTAGGGGCTGTTTTGGGTACCTATAGAAAGAGAAAAGCCGGTGAAAAAGTAGAACCGGCAAGTTTTATTGTCAAAACCGGATGCCGGTTTTTATTTCCCATTCTTCTCCTTGTAGGCGCTTACATCTTTATACACGGACATCTTACTCCCGGAGGCGGATTTCAGGGCGGAGCAATTATTGCTTCTGCTTTCCTTCTAATGTATCTTGGTTGTGAAGGGAAAAGGATAAAAGAAAACACAAGCATAGTCGTAGAAACCCTGGGGGCTTTAACATTTATTGTTTTAGGAATAATAGGCCTGACAATCGGGAAGGATTTTCTTTTCAATTTTTTACCCAAAGGAGAACCCAATACCCTGTTAAGTGCGGGTATTATTCCTATCATCTATATCGCTATCGGATTTAAAGTCGGTTCGGAATTAGCAGGCATTATTGATCACTTAATAGAGAAAAACCAATGAATTTTTTAAGTGAATACATTTATTATATTGGAGCTTTCGGCCTCATCTTTATTGGTTTATTTATTGTACTGGTCAAAAAAAATCTGATCAAAGTAATTATTGGATTGAGCATTGTTGATACGGGGATAAACCTGTTTCTCATCACGCTTGGCTATATCAAAAGCGGAACGGCTCCTATATTTTCAGAACCAGGCTTGAAAGCTGATAACATGGTTGATCCGGTTCCTCAGGCCTTAGTATTGACTGCCATTGTAATCGGAGTGGCTGTATTGGCCCTTGCGCTTACTTTAGCTATCAAATTATATAAACATTACGGCACCCTTGATCTACGTAAAATAAAAGAACAAAAATGGTAAACCCGATATTATTAATTGTCATACCATTAAGTCTTGCATTTGTTGTTCCGTTCTTCGGATTTATTTCGAAAAAAATCGAAAAGTTTATTCCGTTTGTTGCTCTGCTCGCAAATCTTATCATCTCCTTAAAACTTCTTCCTCAGGTTTTGGAAAAACCCGTTCATGTCTCTATAGGAGGTTTCCTTCCCCCCTTCGGCATTAATCTTGTTGCAGGCCCTGTGGGAATTTTATTTACCATTCTTATTGCACTGGTCGGTTTCCTGGTTTCGATTTACGCATTCACTTATATAAAGGAAAAAGATCAGGAAAAGTACCATATGCTTTATCTGCTGCTTCTCACCGGGGCTACAGGAGTCGTACTCACCGGCGATATATTCAACCTTTTTGTTTTTTTTGAAATTCTTTGTATTTCTTCTTATTCTCTGGTCGCATATTTCGGAGATAAAGCAGATATCGAATCGGCCGTTAAATATCTCATTCAGGGAGCTATTGGATCGAGTTTGGTACTTATTGGTATAGGCTTGCTATACGGCCAGTTCGGAACGCTTAATATGGCTGATATTGCCAGCCACATTCATTCGGTTAACTCCATTCCAATTTTTGTGCCGCTGGTTTTGTTAATTACCGGTTTTGGAGTCGAAGCAGCAATCTTCCCTCTAAATGCCTGGTTGCCGGATGCACACTCCTCTGCTCCTTCATCCATAAGCGCCATTTTATCAGGAATAGCCATTGAAGTAGGCCTTTATGCAATGGTAAGAGTTGTATTCACTTTATTCGGCGCTTCAAGTATTCTGACCTTCCTCCTGTTTTTAGGAGTGATTACATTGTTAATAGGCGAATTGTGTGCCTTCAGTCAGGAAAACATCAAAAGAATGCTTGCATATTCCAGTATAGGACAAATCGGCCTCATTGTGTTTGCCCTGTCTATCGCTTCATCTTACGGAGTTACCGGAGGATTGTTTCAACTGGTAAGTCATACACTTGGGAAGGCATTGCTGTTCCTTGCCGCAGGATACATGATATACCGGAGCGGCTCGATGAATATTTCTTCCTTCGAGGGAATGGGTAGAAAAATGCCTTATACTTCGCTTGCATTTACCATCGGTGCATTTTCTATCGTGGGATTACCTCCATTCATTGGCTTCCCGGGTAAATTTATGATCGTGAAAGCAGCATTATTCAAACAGGAGATGTTGTTTACAATATTGATTTTTTTCATCCTTTTGGCAACCATAATCGAGGGAGCCTATTTCTTCAGGGTGTTGCAGGTCATTTATTTTAAAGGAGAAAAAAGCACACTGAGCCAAAAACGAGAGATTGCCCCATTAAGTATTTTAATACCTATATTCATTTTTGTGGGACTAATAGTGGTGATAGGAATATATCCAAAACTGATAACAGATGTGTTGGAATCATCTGCTTCAGAATTATTGAACAGAGCTGACTATATTAAAAGTATTCTGCCATGAATCTGAAAATTTTGCTTGCAATTGCTTTTGGGGGTACTTTAATAACTTATTTTTCAGGAAAAATATCTAAGAAGGTAAGGGATATTTTCGCTGTACTTATTTCCCTGGCTTTAGCAGGTATTGTGGCTTATTTTTATAATGTTTCTTCCCTGGAAATTTTTTATAAGGGATTTTTAGATTTTCCACTTATTTTAAGAATAAATACATTTTCATGGTTTTTTGCTATTACCATTGCTGTTATTGGTTCATTCTCTATTATTTTCTCATTAAGTTATATAAGAAAAAGAGGAAACACAGACTTTTACTATTCCATGATGTTGCTGGTCATTGCAAGTATGATAGGACTTGTATTGTCCGGTGATCTGGTTTCATTCTATATTTTCTGGGAAATTATGTCATGGAGCACATTCCTTCTTATAAGCTACAATCGTGGCCCTGCGATTGCCGCCGGAATGAAGTATATCATAATGTCTGTAACAGGCTCCGTGGTTATGCTGATCGGTATCATATCATTGTATTCACATTACGGTACACTGGTTTTTACAAAACTCTCAGGAGTCCTTCATGATGCTTCATCAGGATACATTTTATTTATTATTATTCTGTTTTTTATTGCATTTGGAATAAAGAACGCTATATGGCCACTTCATGTCTGGCTTCCTCCCGCACATTCAGAAGCGCCCTCTCCGTTTAGCGCTATTCTTTCCGGCATATTGATAAAAATTGGCACTTACGGTATCATTCTGTTGATATATGTGATCATCCAAATCAATATTTTTCTGAATTTGGGTGAAGGTATTTTAAGCGCCCGTTATATAATCTCAATTATTGGAGCAATTACTATTCTTATCCCGACTTTTATTGCCTTGCTCCAGGATGATGCCAAGAGACTTCTTGCCTGGTCCACTATCGCCCAGGCAGGATATATCATTTTGGGGGTTGCTTATGGTACAAGCGAGAGTGTAGCCAGCGGTATGTTTCACTTTTTTAACCATTCCATTTTTAAAGCTCTTCTTTTTATGGTTGTCGGAGCAGTTGAATACCGTACAAACGGAGTACGGGATCTGAATTCATTGGGAGGTTTGATCAAAAAAATGCCTGTTACTTTTATTGGCGGATTGATCGGTATTTGCGGACTGATAGGCGTGCCGTTAACGAACGGATTTGTTTCAAAATGGCTGATTTATAAAACGTTGATACTTAACAACTCTCCAATCTTAGCATTTGTAGCATTATTGGGTACCTGGGGAACCATTTTGTACAGTTACAAATTAATACATAATATATTCCTGGGTCAGCTCCCTGAAAAATATGAAAATGTAAAAAGAGCGCCATTTTCCATGCAAATGCCAATCGTAATTCTTTCTGTTGCAATCATACTTTTTGGCGTTCTTCCCGGATTGCCGCTTAACGTTATTAACTCGATTGAATCGGGTTTTGGTCTGGAACCTTTAACGATAAATATATGGGGAATCGCCTCGGACACAGGTACAATAAATATGCTTAACATATCGGCCGCTGTTTTGGTGATCGGTATAATGATATGGCTGATATTCAAAAGCAGTAAAAAATCAACAGGAATTGGTCAGTACGACAACTATGCCGCCGGAACAACAGTTCCAAAGGATAAGTATCACTATTCGGTTAATTTCTATGATCCCCTGTATAGAATGATCACTCCGTACCTGAGAGATTTTATCGATGATTTTTACATGAGCCTTGCACGGGGCATTAAAAATTTAGGTAATGGAATACGGCGCATCTATGCAGGAGACGTTGGATATTATGTAATGTATATCATGCTGTTTCTGGCACTGTTAATCTTTATTCAAATAAACTGGGACTTATGGTAATGAATACTGCACTCGAAATCATATTAATCATTTTCTTAGCCGCTATTATAGGATTATTTTTTCTCGGGCTATCAAGAAAAATCATGGCAAGAATTCACTGGCGCTACGGGCCACCTATTGCCCAGCCAGTTATAGATATCATCAAACTATTCAATCAAACAAGCATGAGCCATGGGATCTTATTTAATTTTGGAATCATTTTTTCTTTGGCAGGCTCTGTTGTTGTGCTGTTGTTTCTTCCTTTGGGAAAAATGTGTCCTTTAAGCAACTCGGGGGGATTGCTTGTTATCCTTTACCTCATGCTTATTGTCCCTTTAGGGATGGCATTGAGTGGTGGTGAAGCCGCCAATCCCAATACAAGTATCGGGATATCCAGGAAGTTTCTTTTAGCCTTTGGCTATGAGCTTCCTCTGTTGCTTATTCTTCTTGCTGTAATGACACATTATAATACCATTTCCATTGTTGAAATAGTAAACAAACAATTCCAGGCAGGATGGTCTTTTCAGCACCTTCCTTTGCTGTTGTCCGGAATTGCTTACATTTTAATCCTCCCTGCCATATTGGGTTTCCGGCCTTTTGAACTGATCCAGGCGCCCCAGGAAATTTCATCGGGACCCATGGCCGAATACAGTGGTAAATTTCTGGCGCTCGCTACCCTACAGCATGCTTTTAATATATTTATCGGCATATCTCTTTTTACAAACCTATTTTTAGGAGGAGCTGAAAATCCGGGATATTTCTTTTTAAAAATGCTTGCATTGTTTGTTATTTTCCTTTTTGTTAACGCTGTTTTCCCGCGTTTCAGAATAGAGCAGGCCATCAAATATCTGTGGAGATGGCCAACATTACTGGCATTTGCAGGATTGATTATTGTTTTATTAACCGGTTAAAATTTTAAAAACGGATCACATATGGATAGGAACAATTTTGGGAAATGGCTCAGATCACCGGGCAAAATGGCACAAAAATATTCGCTCCATGCCTTGTATTTTTGCACGGGTTGCGGAATAATTGAAATACCCCCCAGTATAACCGCCCGCTGGGATGCCGAGAGGTTTGGTGTAATTCCTGTTGCAACACCCAGGCAGGCAAACCTGTTTTTAATTACAGGGTATGTTTCCCTAAAAACATTAAGATTCATCATCCGCTCCTATGAACAGATGCCTGAGCCCAAGTTCACCGTGGGATTCGGATCATGTCCCCTTAATGGTGGAATGTACTGGGATTCCTATAATACCATTAAGCACCTGGATAAATATATCCCGGTGGATGGTTGGATTGCCGGTTGCATGCCCAGACCGGAAGCCGTGTTTGTTGCTGTAACCCATTTATGGACATTAATTGACAAAGGAATGGCAGATGGTTATAAAAAATACAGAGAGAATTATCAATATTACAGGAAAAACCAGGAAAAAATTCTGGGAAAACTGGAATGGCCACCCCTGTTTTCAAAAAATGTAAAAAATGAAGAATACAGAACAATCGCTTAAAGAAAATCTGTTATCATCGTTTGACGATATTCAGGTAGAAATTTCTGATGAACGAAGGCTGACTATCGATTGCAAAAAAAATTCGGTTGTCACAGTTTTAAGTTCCCTGAACAACAGCGGCTATGACCATCTGGGGCTCATATCCTGTGTAGACTGGATAAAAGATAATGCATTAGAACTTGTTTATATCCTTACTGCCTATACGGAGGAAAGCGAGAAAGGGAAAATGAATATACTGGTTAAAACAAAAATAACAAGGGACAAACCTGAATTGCATACCGTAATGAACATTTTTGAAAATGCCGAACCTTATGAACGTGAAGTACACGAGCTTTATGGTATTCATTTTATAGGCCATCCCAGGTTAACGCCGCTTTTTCTTGAGAGGGAATATAAAATACCTCCTTTCCGAAAAGACTTCGATACACGAAAATATGTGCAGGAAGTTTTTGATCCGATTCCTTTTGTTGAAGACAAAAAAGGGGAAAAATGAGAGAACTTGAACTATATTTTGGCCCGCAGCATCTCGGGATGGTGGGTAATTTCAGCATCACCCTGAATGTTGAAGGAGACCGTATTGTTAAAGCAACTGCCAATCCCGGATTTCTTCATCGCGGATTCGAAAAACTCATGGAACAGCGAACATGGATACAGAATTTCCCATTGGTCTGCCGGATCAATGTTGTGGAACCCGATCATATGGAATTGATGTATGCTATGGCAGTTGAAAAATTAGCCGGTATAGAGGTTCCTGAAAGAGCACAGTTTATAAGAAGCATTTACCTCGAACTCGCCCGGGTCGGGTCTCACTTGTTTGGTTTATGGGCATATGCCAATATGCTGGGATTCGATACAGTAGCCAACTGGGCAATGTATCACCGCGATCTTATACTGGATCTTTTTGAAGAGCTTACAGGCGGCAGGGTTTATCATATATACATATGGCCCGGTGGGGTAAGACGTGATTTCCCTGACGGATTTAAAGAAAAAATAATAAATACATTGCATACTATCGGGAGATGTGTACCTGACTATGATGACACATTTTTTAATAACCGTGTATTTTACAAGCGTGCCAAAAATATAGGGAAAATAACCCATGAAGAAGCGAAGAGAATGGGCGCTGTCGGACAAGTGCTCAGAGCTACCGGCATGAAACAGGATATTCGAAAGATAGAACCCTATGCAGCTTATGATCAGGTAGACTGGGGAATTCCTGCAAGAACGGACGGAGATGCTTACTCAAGAATCTGGGTGGTGCGGGATGAGATGATTGAAAGTGTCCACATGATTTTCAAACTGCTCGATAAAATGCCGGAAGGAGAAGTTTATAACAAAATTCCCAATCCATTCAAATGGAATATTCCAGGTAAAGAAACTTATGTAAGATGCGAATCATCAAGAGGCGAATTGGGCCTTTATCTGGTAAGTAACGGAGGGGATAAGCCCTGGCGGGCGCATTTCAGAACACCTTCCTATAATCATGGGCTGACTATCCTGGAAAAAGCATTGGAAAATGAAAGTATTGCTGATGTAGGCAATATCATGATCAGCCTGTATATAACAGTTCCGGAAATTGACCGGTAAAAAATGGAGGATTTAAAATGATGAGCAGCAGTATTCTAAAACCTTTTAAAGCAGTTAAATATCTCTTTATTAAGCCAAAGACTATCAGGTATCCTTTTGAACCGAAAGAACCCACCATGAGGTACAGGGGATTTCATGTGAATGATTGGGACACATGTACAGGCTGTGGCAACTGTGCAGATATTTGTCCCAACCAGGCCATTCAAATGACAGAAATACCGGGATTGGAATCCAAACCCGGACAAAAAAATGAACGACCGCAGGTAGATTACGGCAGATGCTGTTTTTGTGGATTATGTGTTGATATTTGTCCTCCCGGTTCGCTAAAGCTTACCAGGGATTATTTTCATATTCATTTTGACCCGAAAACCTTTGTATTTGTTCCTAAGGACCAAAAAACAGAACCCGAAAAATACGTCACTACTGAAGAGTATTCTGTTCTGAAGGCGAGCTTATCACATCGTAAAAAAGATTATGAAGGCTTTGTCTCTGATCTTAAATATGCTTTATTTGAACCCGAAAGGGTCACCATGCCTATGATTGATCCTGATATACGCAAACTCTCGTTCATCGAGCAGGTGATAGGTTATAACCCGGAAGAAGCAAAGAAAGAGGCCTCCCGGTGTCTTGAATGCAAACTGTGTGAAGAGGCGTGTCCTGCACATCTCAAAATCTCCGACTATATACAGGCCATATATGAAGATAAACCGGAGGAGTCCCTGAAAAAAATCTATGAAGACAATCCTATTCCTTCGATTTGCGGAAGAGTATGTATGGCTTATTGCGAAAAGGCTTGCTCTTTGAGCATCAGGGGAGAAGCGTTGTCAATAAGATGGCTGAAAAGATATGTGGCCGATACGATCAAAGACTTTACGGCAGCATTGGAATTGAAACCGGGTACGCCCACCGGTAAAAAAATTGGTGTCATCGGCGCTGGTCCGGGTGGTTTATCCGTAGCTTATTTTCTCCGACTTAAAGGACATCATGTTAAGGTATATGATGCTTTACGCGCTGGCGGAGGAACTATGAGGACCGGTCCGCCAGTATACAGGTTGCCTCTGGAAAGCATTGATAAGGATGTCAATTATATAAAATCGTTGGGCGTTGAATTTTTATTCAACACACGAGTGGGTAAAGACGTGTTTTTTGAAGAACTTCTGAAAGAATATGATGCTGTTTTTCTGGCAACGGGAAACACCAAAAGCCGTTCAACCAAAATTAAAAACTACGAAAAATGTGAACTGGCTTTTGACTTTCTGAGTGATAATAAAATCGGAAAACAAAGAAAGGTTGGGAAAGAAATAATCGTCATTGGAGGTGGCAATGTGGCTCTTGATGTTGCCCGGGAAGCATTACGACTGCAAAATATTCAGTATCCCGGGGAAAATGTTATTGTTAAAACCGTTTCACTTGAGGACTGGCACGAAATGCCGGCTACCGAAGAAGAAATACGTGAAGCCCGGGAAGAAAAAATACAGTTCAATCCTGCCTGGGGACCTAAAGAAGTGGTCTTGGACAATGACGGGAATATTAAAGGTCTCCTGTGTAAAAAAGTGAAATCAGTTTTTGATGAGCAGGGCAGATTTGCCCCCTCCTTTTATGAAGATAAAGAAATGTTTCTGGAAGGAGATATGATCATCGAAGCCATTGGCCAGGTGCCGGATTTCTCGTTTATTCCTGAAAGCATGTTTGAGAAACTTGAATTTACCGAAAGAAGAAAAGTCAGTGTTGATGAAAAAGGTATGACATCAATCCCAAAGGTGTTTGCCGGAGGGGATATAGTAAATATAAACCTGGATGCAGTTACAGCAATAGCAGATGCAAAAGTTGCTTCAGAGGGAATCGACAGGTTCCTTTCCGGAGAATAAGTAAAAAAACATTATTATCGATCACCGGAAAAATCAACTGTGATGAAACGAATAGTAAAAAACTTTTCATCAGTTGTTACAAATAGAATTAAAAAGGCAAGCTGTATTTTTTATACTGCCATACTTACTGTGTGCCTATTTACTTTTTGTGCAAATAAAAACAGGCCAGAAAAAACATCTCCTGTTTTTGGTGAATCTGAAACTGAAAAACCGGAAATAGTCATAATTTCTGTTTTTGACAACTATATGGTGAACCCGGATTTGGAAACTGCATGGGGTTTTGGCAGCATAATAAAAACCCCCACAGAAAATATATTGTTTGATACTGGAGGAGATGCGGGTATTTTACTTTCGAATATGCAAAAAATGGGTGTTGATCCCGGATCAATTGATAAAGTAATTATTTCTCATGTTCACGGGGATCATGTTGGCGGTTTAGCGGGGTTCCTGGAAAAAAATAATCATGTTACTGTGTTTATCCCGGCTTCTTTTCCGAATTCGATTAAAGATATGATAATCGATAAAGGAGCTAAATATATAGAAGTCTCAGAAGCTAAAAAAATTACTGATTTTATCTATTCTACCGGTGAACTTAACAGGCTCATGGAAGAACAATCTTTAATTATCGATTCAAAAAAAGGATTAATCGTGATTACCGGTTGCGCTCATCCCGGAATTGTAAATATTGTTGAAAAGTCCAAAAAACTGATGGGGAAAGACAGTGTATATCTTGTTACAGGAGGTTTCCATCATCCGCCCATGACTGTAATTAAAAAGTTCAGGGAACTTGGAGTACAAAAAGTTTCACCGTCACATTGTACAGGTGATATCGTTAGAGAGGCATTTGCAGAAGAGTACAAAGAAGATTTCATAGAATACGGGGTAGGGGAAAAAATTGAGATAAAATAATAATTGGTGATTTCTGGCTTTTTTTTACTGTAAACTTTCACTTATGCTTCCGTCGGGCAGCATATTGTCAGGATGATACCGGTTTTCTTCTTCCATCTGGTATCGTATACAACTTCCCCAATCACCTTTGCAATATAATTCAATCCAGTTTTTGTCCAGTCTGCTTTGTTCGTAAAACAGTTTCATCGGGCATACCGTATACCATTTGCATTCTTTTTTAAAAACTGTTATTTTCTTATAAGCCTTGATCATTGTTCGCATGAGAGAGGGATTATAAATAACCGCACTCGGATGCCGCAAAGGATAAACCTTTATTCCATTACAAATAATCAGCTTCCCAACCATATCGGATGGTAAATTGTTCTCATTGCAATAATGGCCAAAAATATATTTTGTTGCATAATACCCCATAGGCATTAAAAACTCCGGGTTAATTATGCCTATTTCTTTTCCCAAATATTGACTGCATATTTCTATTTCGTTTTGCTTTGGTTTACGGTTCTTAGGCAGTATGCATTTTATCAAATTGGTCATATAGACCTCATTTCTATTCGTATGAATTTCCCGGAACAATTCGTCCAACACTTTTCCTGTCGGGCCAATGAACATTTTGCCATTTCTGTCTTCAGTTTCACCCGGCGCCTGTGCTATAAAAAAAATCCTGGCATTTACATCGCCTTCACCACAAATAGCATTTGTTCTACCGGAGCTTAACTGACATCGATCACATGTCTTTATCCGTGCATTGAGGGTCCTGAATTTGTTTATTTTTTCATTTTTGTTAGGAAGGTTGATCATTGTTAAAATTTTTCTGTTTTATGATCCTGACTCAAAATTCTGAAATGCAAATTCATTTTGTTAATGCTTAACATGCCCTTGTAAATAAAATCAAAACTATCTGACAAATTAATATTGTCTTCCCACAGATATTCAGCAATAGCTTCCTTCGTTAGAACCCTGTTTTTGTTGATAATAAAAAACAAAATCAGATCGTACTCTTTTTTAGTTAAAGTTATTTCTTTAACGTTAATGGTAACAGATTTACTGTCAGCATTAGCGGATATCTCATTGAAATTTATTATGCTGGATCCATTAAATTGTCGTCTTCTCAGTATTGCCTTGATCTTTGAATTCAATTCGGATAACTGAAATGGTTTTGCAAGATAATCATCAGCTCCCAAGTCAAGACCAATTATTTTATCATCAGTTGAGTTTTTGGCTGAAATAATAATTACTCCCGATTTGACCTGCTGTTTCTTAATGGTTTTCAGCAATTCAAGGCCGTTTCCACCAGGCAAAGTGATATCGAGGAGAATTAAGTCATACTCATATATCGATAATTTCTCGTTGGCTTTCCGGAAATCTTCAGCCAATTCGCAGATATAGTTCTCCTTGATAAGATAATTGCTGATCGCGATCAGCAATTCGATTTCATCCTCTATTATTAAAATTTTCCCTTTGTAAAGATACAGGTTAATTCTAAAAGAAATCTAAAGAAGAAAAGCCGGACATTTTCCGGTGGATGCGCGGTTATATGGTTTTCTGCCTTATTTAATAAGTGCAGGGATGTTAAAATAAACAGATAAAAGCCCAGCAGGTTAGCGGATGTGCATAGCAGGTGGTATTAAAGGTTGGGTAGGGAAATGGAAAATACTTTTATAACCTTTATATTTATTGCCAAAAACTACCTATGGCTAAGTATGGTATTACCTAGTGGGGACAACAATGGCTTAACTCGATGACCAGGATTGATTTTAGTAACCGCCTTCCACTCGGGCGGAGCTATGCCGGCAAGGGAGCCGTTTCAAAGATTGAAATTGATTGCAATAAAATAGTTGCAAAAATAAAAGGTAGTAGGCCAAAACCCTATCAGGTTGAAATTGATGTCCCTTTATTTTCCAACGAACAAAATATTATTTTACAGGATATTATCCGCGACAATCCCCAGTTGCTCTCCAGGCTGCTCAACAAAGAGTTGGACCCCGGCCTCGATACCCTTGCGCAAAATATACCTGTTCAGCCTTCAACTTGCAGCCAATAAACTATATTACCCCCACGTATGGCTGGCCAATGCAGATATGTTTTTACTGAAATGGAAAGTTGTCATCACCTGTCCCGCTTTCCGAAGTATTTAAACTGAGAAGATATGATAACGTCCGGCTTGATATACTTAAGGATTTAAGTGTTGTTGGTAATTACCTGCCCCAAGCAAACATCCTGTTATCGACAAAGGGAGAAAATAATGTAGTGGTTGCTCTTTCCGATTTTTCCGGAATTCTGACAAATGTGTTGCCCCTTGTTAAACTACTGGGTGTGAAAATCATATTGCCTAAATCACTTAGAAGCCTGGTTTACCCGCATCTTTTGCTTCAGCTTAAAAAAGTGCAGGGCAGGCAGGTATCTGTAAAATCACTGGTTGGTCTTACCGAACTGCTCGACTATGACTGGCAAATATCCTTGGGCGACAGTCAGATGGACGTGAATGAATTTTTACGCCTCGTTAAGGGGTTACATGGTCTGGTAAAAATAAAAGACCGGTATATTTTCCTCGATGAAGCTGAGTTAAAATCGCTTCAAAAAAATCTGGATAAAAACGTGGAATTGTCATCGTTTCAGCTTATTCAGGCCGCATTTTCAGAGTAATTACCGAGTATGAAAGTTGGTCTTGCCCCCGGGGTGGTCAAAACAGTAAAAGAACTTCTAAAAGGATCTCCTCTCAGACTGCCCGATGATCTCCAGGTTACTCTCAGGCCCTATCATCAAAGAGGTTTCGAATGACTTGCCCGAAACGCCGAACTGGGAATGGGCAGTATTATTGCCGCCAATCATGTTATCCATTACGATCTGTGGTGGAACCCTGCGGTGGAGACACAGGCCACCGACCGGGCTTTTCGCATCGGGCAAAAAAAGAATGTTCAGGTATACAGGCTTATTAACAAAGGCACTATTGAAGAAAAAATTGATAATTTGATACAGGAGAAACGTTACCTTGCCGACCTGACTATTGCTACCGGTGAAACCTGGCTTGGCAACTTAAGCAACGATGAATTAAAGGAATTGGTGAAGTTGGGTTGATTTTTTTTACTGATTGCTTTTGATTCTAATTATTCTCCAGTAAATAAAGGGAGCCTGCATTCTATTATAAAATTTCATAACTGCTAACCGGCATGGGGAAACTTAAACGATTAAGTACCCTTTCCAATAATATTCCCTGGTTTTGGTCATAGCGGTATCCAAACGTGGCCCTTACGCCATACGATATAAAATGAACAGCCCTGTCGAGTGCTATGGGCAGGCTGTCGCCCTGCAACAACGCCCCTGTTAACACGCTGGTAAAACAATCGCCGGTTCCGGGAAAATCAGCCGGGATATAATCGATGGGTACTTTCCAGAAACGGGAACCATTCCTGTTATAAGCAATTACCGAAAATTTTTTACCGGGAGTTTTATCGGGAACACTTGTAATAACAACTATTTCCGGCCCCATGTTCGATAATTGTAACATCCATTCTTTAATATCTTCTTCACTGATATCGGGATGAAAAGGTTTTTCCAGTAGTAACAAGGCTTCGGTTAAATTAGGTGTTATAATATTGGCCTTTTGAATTAAAGACTTCATTTCCGATACCATTTTTTTATTAATCGGGCCGTACATTTTGCCATTATCTCCAAGAACCGGGTCGATAACAACAAACTGGTTTTCAGTTGTAAATGCATCTATCATTCCCTGAACAATGCGGATTTGTTTATGCGAACCTAAAAAACCGCTGTAAATGGCGTCAAAAGAAACGTTTAGTTTTTTCCAGTGGTCAATAACAGGTTGCATATGATCGGTAAGGTCAGCAAAATGGTATCCTTCGTACCGGCTGTGAGAGGATAATACGGCAGTTGGCAGCGGGCACACTTTAATCCCCATTGCAGATAATATTGGGATTACAACTGACAGCGAAGTTCGTCCACAACCTGAAAGGTCGTGTATGGCAGCAATTTGTTTTACGGGTGATTGTGATAGCATTTTTATAATTGTTTTATTCCAGCCAGGGATCCATATCAAGGTTGGTTGATGCAAAAATATCCCTGTTTTGGTATTCTACTATCTTTTTTATTTATTCCATGAGAATCAAAGCTTTTTCATTCTTTTGATCTGTTCCTATTATTCCCTGCAAATAATTAATAGCTTCTCCATATTTTTTCTCGCCGATAAGTTTACTGGTTACCTGAAAGCAATCATCGTTTTTATCGCTATTGTTCATTTTTGAATTGTTGCTATTTTATTTAAAAAAAGTCGAATCAATAATAAAATCTTCATCGTGATGTCCCAGTTCTTTTTCCATGAATTCATTTTGAATACTCTTCGGGCAATCCACCGAAGGAAGGTAGGGCTTTATGTCCAACACCGGTGTACCATTAAAAGCATCGACTCCCGAAATATACAATATGCCGTTTTTAATTTTTTCAAGTTTTACAATGGAAAACCCTATTGGGTTTGGTCTTTTGGGGCTTCGTGTGGCAAATAACCCGAAATTATGTTCGTGCGTCGATGCCGGCGGGTTTACCGTGGGTTCCCATCGTTCAACTTCGCTAAAATGAAAAAGTACAATAATATATTCGAAGAAGCTCAGCGTATTTAATGCGCTGTGATATTGTGGAAATATCTCAATCGTCCCTTTGGTTTCGGGCATTAATATTCCCTGACGGGGAGCGCCGGTTTGGGGAGTGTAAGAAGTATGGAAAACACCGATTGGCGTATAGATTATTTGCTGAACTGTATCCTGACTATTCATTTTGTTGCTATTTATAACTATTATTAAACAAATTGCAGCAATTCTTTTGACTGCTGCCCAATTTTTTTCTGGAAAACTGTTTTTTATACCGCAGGTATTCATCAGAGATAAACATTAGTTGTTTATGCATTGAAATTTGACCATTCATAAAGAATAGCTTCATTCTTTTATAATGACAGCGCCAATTTGTAGGCTTCATAAATAGCATTTTGGGCTTTTCCTACCGATTTGGCATCGCCGATAATATAAACAGGCATTTTATGTTCAGGTTTAAACGGGATATAGCTTTCCATACCCGTTGAAACCACAATCGTATCTATATCTTCAAATTGAATATTTTCTCCGTCTTTCTCTGCAAATACGGTTTTCCCTTCTATTTTTTTAATATTTGTATGATCGCTGAAAACGGTCATTTTTTCTTTCATCATTTTTAATGAAAGATTTTTAGCAATCATTTCCATATCTTCCCCAAAATCGGTAGTTCTTTTAACAATAATTACTTTATTGTTTAATGCTATTAAAGCAGTAGCTATATCAACGCCAATTAGCCCTCCGCCAATAATCAATATTTTTTTGTTTTCCGGTATATTTTCTTTTAGCAGGATATCAGCCCAAAAAAATTTATTTAACCCGGTAATTGACGGGGCTTTTGGTTTAGAGCCTGTCGCAAATATCACCCCATCGTACGTGCTCGTAATATCTGACTTTAAAACTTCTTTAAAAATTATATTTACCCCCTTATTTTTTAATTCCTCAACGAAATAAGGGACTAAACGCCCCATTGATTTTTTATTTGGAGTTAATGGGGCCAGGTTAAACTGGCCACCCAGTTTATTTTTTTCATAAAGGTCAACATTATGCCCTCTCTTTTTTAAAATTATTGCAGCTTCCATGCCGGCTAACCCACCTCCGATTACAGCATAATGTTTAGAATGTTTTGTTATTTCAAGAACCTCCGTTTCCCTGCCTGCTTCAGGATTTACAAGACATTGAAGTCCCTGTCCTGATTTAACCCCGCCAAGACAGCCTTCGGCACATGCTAAACAAGGGGCTATCGGGTCTTTCTCTTTACCGAGAAATTTTCCTGTAAAATCAGGGTCTGCAACCAAAGCCCTTCCAATAGCAATATACTCAGCCTGATATTTATCCTCCAATGACAGGATATCTTCTTTCGTGTTAATTTGCCCGACAAAAACAACGGGTACTTTCACTTCAGCTTTTATTTTAGCAGCAAGCTCCCATGTTTTACCTTTCTTGACAAACATGTGTTGAAAAAACCAGGGAGGTGTTGAACAGGTTGAACCGGCTGAAACATGAATAGCGTCTGTACCATTTTTTTCTAAAAGTAAAGAAAATTGTATCATTTCATCAATATGAAAGCCTTCGGGCATCATTTCATCACCGCTAATACGGACAATTACCGGAATCCCGACAGCTTTTTTCACGGCTTTCAGCACCTTAAGCGGGAATTTAGCCCTGTTATGAAGATCCCCATTATAATCGTCGGAACGCTCATTTACCGCAGGCGATAAAAATTGTGCAAGCAGATATCCATGCCCGAACTGTAATTCAATCATATCAAAACCACAATGAACTGCCCGTTGCGCTGCTTCAACAAAGCTGTTAATTACGTTGTCCATCATTTTGTGGTCCATCATTTCCGGCATAGCCCCTCCATTTTCACAGGGTTTGCCGGTAGACGACACAAAATAGTTTCCCGGAATTTTCGGATTTGCCATCCGGCCAGGGTGATTCAGGTGCGCGATTGCCTTAACTTCGTTTTTATGAAGCAGGTTAACCAACTCTGTCAGCCCTGGTATTTTATTGTCATTGTCTATTCCAAGTTGTGTGGGAATTTCACGCAATCCTGAATTGAGATACAGTGGCTCCAGTATAATTGCACCAATATATTTGCTTCTTTTTTCATAGAAAAAAAGATGCTTTTTATTTACCAATCCGTCGCCATTAGCATAGCCCAATTTTAAAGGGGCCATTATAAATTTATTTTTCAGGTTTATCATAATTGTAGAATTTTTAATTAATACATCTGTATAAAAACCCAACTGTTCTATCTATGCGTTTCAATTAACCTGGGAACAAGTTCAGAGGCTTTTCCCTGTAAAAAAATGTTGGTTATGGCATTTGTATAATTCGAAGGGGCAATATTTATTTCAATTATTTTCTTTCCATTCTTTTTAGCCTCATAGGGTATGAGCGACGCAGGCATTATTTCTCCTGTTGTACCAATAAGAATAAACAAATCGGCGTTTTTAGCTTCTGAAAATGAACTCGTGTTGGCAGGCTCAGGAATGGGTTCCCCAAAAAATACAAAGTCGGGCTTAAGGACTGTTTTACAATATGGGCACCGTGGTGGCAGTATAGATAAATCAATGTTCGTTGCTAAAAATGATTTGGAACAATTCTCGCATACCAAATACCTGGAGTTACCATGAAACTCATATACTTCTTTACTCCCGGCATGTTGATGTAAATTATCTATATTCTGGGTAATGATTGAATTTAAAATCCCGCTTTTTTCCATTTCTGCAAGTGCATAATGAGCTGCATTGGGAATTGCCTGTCCAAAAAAATCGTAAAAAATTTCTTTAATTAATTTCCATGATTTTTCGGGATATTGATGAAAGTAATTTATATCGAGAAATACCGGGTCGAATTTGCTCCATAAGCCATCTTCCCCACGAAAGGGAGGAATCCCGCTTTCTACCGATATTCCTGCTCCTGTAAATGCAACAGTACGTGATGAATGCTTTATCAGTTCTGCTGCTTCAATTAATTTATTTGTAAAATTATTCATCGTTGAAAACACTGTTTAAAGCTTCCTGAATATCCCCTTTTCTGAAATAAAGTTTTATCCCTTTCTTCTGAAGCCTTTCAATCCCTTTTTTACCTATCAATTCAGATATAATGACCATACAATCATTAATTACAGTATAAACAGCCAGTGTCTTTAAATGCTGCATTGAGGTTTCATAAGGATTAGGCCTTTTTTCAACAAGTGTGAATTGCCTGCTACTGGTTGTAGAATAAATGTAAAAGTATTTGGCCATGCCCAGCATTTTCGGGAAAATAGTTATGCCATCATTAGTTGGGACAGCTATTAATACGGGCATATTTAAATTATCAGCCATTTTTTTGGGCGCTTAATAATCGAACATATTTTTTAAAATAAAATTGCTCGATAAAATTATCGAAGCTAGATTTATTCAGTATCTCTTTCCAATCTCTTTCAATAAAATCGAAAGCATATTTGCATTCTATTTTTTTAAAGATAAAACGGTGAAGGCCGGGCATTTTATCCATATCGAATTCGGCAAAATCGAGAATATGGAAGCTCCCGCCTGGTTTTAAATGATTATAGGCATTTTGTATCACGTTGTTTCTTACTTCATGCGGGAAACCATGGATAACAAAACTTATAAAAACCTTATCGTACTTTTTTTGCAAATTAAACGGCACATCAATACGTTGGTTAATAAATTCCATCCGTTTATCCCCTTTAAATTTTCGGTGAAAATGTTTTTCCATGTGTTCCGAAATATCCAGGCCTGTCAGTTGACCCTGGTCATTCAGGTATCTGCTCATAATGTAATCATTGCGGCCGGAACCACATCCCATATCGAGTATTTGATCGCCAGGCAAAATATTCATATCGTGGATAGCTTTATAAATAAAGCTTTTGTACATTCCCAGTGTTCCGGCATTCATTACCCTGTCGTAATTTTTTGCAATGAAAGGGTTTAATTCTACGCCCGAATCAGGGTATAATTTTTTCTTTCCTTTCACTTTTTAAAAATATTTTTCCATTCTATCAAAAGCTTTATTTATTTCATCTTCCATCACACAAAAAGACATTCTTAAATGTGATTGTCCTGTTGGTCCAAAAGCGATACCAGGTGTTGTTGATACCCTGGCTTCTTTTAATAGTTTTTTACAAAAAGCTATTGAATCTTCTCCTTCTTTTAATAATATTTTTGGGAACATAAGATAAGAGCCACTGGGTTTCTGGTATTCAAACACTGAATTTAGCCTGTCAAGACGATCACACATCAAATTTCGGGCATTAAGATAATGTTTCCTGAATTTGTCAATACAATCCTGCGGCCCTTTTAACGCAGCTAGCGCTGCATATTGTGAAACTACCGGGGCACAAATAGCCATAGGAATATGAGCTTTATTAATTTGCGGGATAAATTCTTCATCTGCATATAAATAACCAATTCGCCAGCCTGTCATAGCATAAGTCTTTGTGAAAGTAAAACAGCTGATTACATTTTTTTTCATTTCAGGAATAGAAGCAACACTAAAATGTTCATGGCCATCGAAAGTAAAATACTCATAAGCCTCATCATTAATAATTATCAGGTTATTATCCAAAGCAATTTCAGCTAACTGACGAAGTTGTTTTTCTGAAAAGACAGTACCGGTAGGATTACTCGGAGAACAATATATAATAGCTTTTGTTCTTGGGGTAATTGCATTTTTAATACCCTCAATATCTAATCTAAATCCTTCTTCTTCTATTAAAGGGACAATAACCGGTTTTCCAGATGCAACAATAACCTGCCTTATATGAGTTGAATATGTTGGGGATGGAAAAATAACTTCATCGTCAGGGTCAACAAAAGCCAATACAGAAGCATATAGCCCCTCAATTGCACCAACAGTGATCATAATCTCCGAGGGCACTGCTTTTATATTATTATCTCTTTTAAGTTTTTTTACTATTTCTTCACGTAATTCCAATATTCCCAGATTTTCAGAATAACCATCCACAAGTCCTTTTTTTATCGCAGCAATTGCACCTTCTCTAATATGTTCAGGGGCACCGGCTGTTGGTTTTGCCCATGACAAAAAAGCCACGTCATTTACTTCTTTTGATAAACGTGTCATTTCATGAATTGCAGATTTTGGTATTTGTGCAACCCTTTTTGATATTAGTGTGTTTGTTTTCATTTTAATATATTTTCATTTAAATATATTTTCTTTGTTCATGTAGTTACTCAGCTAATTAAAAACTTTTAAACACACGTGCCAGGGAAAAACCGGGGGCATCTACCTGTAAATCGAGAAAATACCCGAAAGGTGTTTGATGTACTTCATATCCGGCATTTGTCATCCGTTCTTCAATCCTGTTAAAAAATTGCTTCGTAAAATCAGGTTCAGCTTTGCTTTCCGAAAGGTGAGCAAACGAATGCAGGACGACTTTTTTTACCTGGTTTTTCCCGCATATCCATTTCAGGTTTTTTACCAATTTTGTTTCAACATCTTTAACTCTTTCAACATCTTCCTGTTCAACCTGTATAAAGGCTGTTTGAACATTTTCGAAATGCGCCGGCAAGTTATTTTCAGATGCATCATCGACCGTTTTGACAGTTGGTGTGTACCCAAATTTTTTACAATAGATTAATAGTAGTTTCATGTGTATATAATTTAATTTTCAATGGTCACATGGAACTCGCCATATTTAATCATCTCCCTGTGTGATCAATAATTCATGGCTCGTTTCATGGTCTTTCTTTTTTATTTTTTACAATCGATTTTGCGTATAAAAAAACATGATGATGAAACAATCAGTAAAAACAAGATAAAGAAAACAGTATACCCCCAATGACCGATAATCCAGCCTCCGGCAAGCGGGAAAAGGGCAGGCAGGATATTTCCCGCCCCTGCAAAACCGGTATACAAGGCCCTGTTTTCATTGCCTGATACCTCAAGTAGCAAACCGTTCATGGTAATAGAATACAATGAATAAATTACACCTCCCAATATAAAAATATACCGCAAGGTATGCTCATTGTGAATAAACAATGTTGTTATTATTACCGTTACCGATAACATTACATTCAAATAAAGCAGCGGATTGTATTTAATTTGTCGGGCAACAAAAAAAACCAGCATACTAACAGTTACAACTCCAATTATTTTGAAGAGCAAAAAGTTGCCTGTAGCATTGCTTTGGGTATTCAACGTTTCTTTGGCATAGAGCATTACAAAGGGAAGGAAGGAAAGTATAATGCCCTGTGTATTTATAAAACCCAAAAAATAGACAAGCTTGTTGTTTTGTGTTAATTCGGATCGTAGTGTCTTAATAAATTCTCTAAAACCTTTAATTTTCAATGTTGAAGGGGTATTCTCTTTTACCTTCCAAAACCCTCCCGATGCAATCAGAAGTAGTGATGCCCCCGCGAAAAACATAAATGCAAAATTTACCGGATATGCCGAAGCAGTCAATATTTTCTTAGCCAGAAAGGCTGAGAACAAAACGACAATTCCCACAATGATCTGTTTGGTAGAAAAGAACACTTTTCTTTTCTCTTCATTCACACTTTTCCCCAGTATATCGGTATAACTAATATTTGAAAATGCACCACCAAGCGAAAATAAGGTAATAAACAAAAAAATAAGCCAGAGAACCCATTTTGTTTGGGTACCATGAAGATAAAACAAAATAAAACCCAATGCAAAAAGTGAAAGTATGCGCGAATTAATGCCCATAAGCAGAAACCTCTTTTTAAAGGGTTTATTGCTTATGTAAGGGGCAAAAAACAATTGGGTAAAACTTGACCCACCCAACATGATAGCGGTCATGATGCCGATATGAATGGCCTTTCCACCCGATTCGACAAGCATGGCAGGGATGACTGTATCGACATCCATAAAATTTTGGGCCAGGGCCAGAAAACCGGCATGCCACAAAAAGGCATAAAAATTACGGGTCGATATGTTGCGTGGTACGGTCATCTTTTGAATTTTCTCAGGTAGTAATTATGGCCACCATATTGTAGTTTTTCAAGAAGTTTTTCTTCTATTAGCCGTGCGAGTATGTCTTTATTGCCATTTGTTTTATGCAATAATTCCAAAACGGCATCTTCACGCATAGGATGCACAGCGGTAATACTCAATATATCTTCCCTGAAATTTCCGGTAGAAGAAAAAGCGTTGCCTTCGTACCCTGTTAACAATTCGACCTTATCTATATGTTCTTTGAAAATATGGTAGGCTTTATTTACGGTGGCTTCATCGGCAGGCACTGCCTTTTGGAATGCCGGTGGGCGTGTGGGTATTGCAATATAAGCAGTATCGGGTTCAAAGGTTTCGATAAAGCGGGCGGTATTTTCCAACTCGTTAAAAGTGTCGTTTATTCCTTTTATCAACATGGTTTCAGTTACCAGTTTGCCTGAATATTTTCTGGCAAATGAACTGATCCCGCACGCCACTTCATTAAGAACTAAATTTTTATGAGGTTTATTTATTTTATGCCAGTTTTCAATGTTGAATGTATCGGCTTTAACAGAAACATAATCGGCTTTTAACAAATCGTTTTGAACATCGGGGTATTGGATCAAAGAAGCATTGGTAATTACCGCCACCGGAATTTTGATGGTTTTCAACCGGTCAATCAGTTCGCCCAAATGAATATCCAGCGTGGGTTCTCCATCGGGCACAATGGTAATATAATCGGGGTATTCATCGTTGTTTTGGATGTTGCATAAAACAGTTTTCACCTCATCAACCAATACCTGTGGTTTATAAAACTCCTTTCGGTTCACCTGCATTTTAATAGCTTTGCCTACCTGACAATACAAACAGGAATAAGTGCATATTTTATGCGGAATATTGTTCACTCCCAGACTTTTACCCAACCTTCGTGAAGGCACCGGGCCAAATACCCTGCGTTCCATATTATTGCTCTTTTTTTATTATCGTTTTCAACACGCCGTTTTTTAGGGTAAATAGTTTAAATTCCTGAGGCCTGTTCTTAAGCTCGTCTTCTATCCATTTCATGTGCTTTTTCAGGACTTGCACAGCCTCATGGGGCTTTTCGGTATAAACAATTACCGGTATAAAATGGCGGTTGACCATTTGAATATTTTTACCGAATTGTTTCGACACCAATACCTTTACTCCTGAGTTTTTTAATAAATCAATAATAGCCCTGCCTTTTTTTTGAGAACCATGTTCTTGTTCTTCATCATAGGTTTTTAAAAGGTTGTGTATTTCATTTAAATAAACCAGTTCATCATTGTCCCATTTATAAATTAAATACTTGTCGGCATCACCAAAGTGCTTAGGTTCAAAACAATTTAAAAAATTAACTGCAAAAACTACTTTAATATCCATGCGATTATTTTTTTATTATTTCGGGAAGAATGTTCTTGTATTGCTCTGTCAGAGATACTTTATCAAAGCTAAATTCTTCGGTTGCATCAATAAACAATTGCGAAAAGGAAGCATTAACGTTTAATGCAAATATTTTATGGGCCATGGTTGTTTCGCGGGCTAATTGTTGATAATAGGCGTACTTATCCTTGTTTTTTTGTGCGGAAACAAGACTATCCTGGGTAAATATTTTCCAGAAATTCCAGTTACCCGTTAAAGTCCGGGTATTTTTAAGCCAGTTATTATTTCCCGTTAATCCAACAAGCCCCATGTCACCAATATCTTTATAAGGCCATAATGCCCATGAAATATTATATGAATCGAGCAACTGCAAAAAATCAATTAATGCCTGTTGAGGTACGGGGTGATTTGCCAGATGCCCTGTTTCTCCGCACCATATTGGTTTATTAAAGCTTTTTAAATGTTCTAAAGAAATATCCTCCCTGAATTTTTTGTCGAGTATATCCTTTAAATTACCATTGCTTTTTTCAGCAGGAAGTTGCAAAAACGGGTAATAGTGAAACGAATAGGCGCTGTTATCATCAAGGTTTTCAGTAAACATGGAAAAATCGCGGGCATACTCGTTTCCCTCGTAGATAAGGATATGACGGGTATCGTACCTACGGATTTCCCGGGTACAATGTTCGTAAAACTTTATCATTATTTCATTGTTCTCCGGGTTGAAATAACAAGGTTCGTTAAGTAGGTCGTAGGCCGCAATAACAGGTTCATTTTTATAGTAATCGGCTATTTTACCCCATAAAGAAACTATTTCTGATTGCGCAGATGGATCTTGCCAAAAATTATCTTTTCCGGTATTGTTATCACTGTGCCAGTCGGGATTTTGTCCTCCGGGCGAAGTATGCATGTCGAGAATAATTAGTATGTTGTTTTCCCTGCTATAAGGAATAATGCGGTTTATTTCTTTAACAGCTAAACTTTGTTCAAAACTACCGGGACTATTAAAATGATGGTGGTTTATTGCAATACGTATCGAGTTGAATCCATTATTTTTAATAAAAACAATATCCTGCTCATTGAAAAAATTACGAAAATAGGCGTCCCAAAAAAGAGTTGCGTTTTTTGCACCAAATTTTAACAATAGCGTTTCGCGTATTTCTTTTTCGGTACCTGGTATGCCCATCATAAAATGCTCCAGATTTAACCAGTTACCGATACCAACTCCTTTTAGTACAATTTTATTTTCGCCCAGAAAAAAATCACTATTCTTTACTTTTAGAAAATTAGAATTTATAGCCATGCTAATTATGTTTTCTTTTCTTGCCTTAATCACCACAAAACTACCTTTGCTAAAACCCTTTTCAGGTCGCTGGATTTCATTTACCTCATTAAGTGCACTAAATATAGTCTGGCAGGTTTGTTTAATGGTAAAACCAGCGTTCCGTAAAAGTTTATAAATATCTTCTGTACTAAAAAAACAGGCATCTTTATAAAAGAGGCTTTTGTCTTTGTTTTTTAAATACTCCTTACCCACAGGGCTGTCTTTATCTACGAAACCTATTATAAGCTTTCCATGAGGTTTTAGAATCCGGTGAATTTCTCGTATTGATTGTTGCGGGTCATCAACAAAACATATGGTGGTTACCATTAAAGCATAATCAATACTTGCATTACCGTAGGGAAGATCTTCTGCAATACCGTTAACAACATTAATTCCCCTTTCAATAGCTTTGGCACGCATGTTTTCAGAAGGGTCGCAACCTTCACTGATTCCAAGAGCAGAAGCAAAAAGGCCGCTTCCCACGCCAATTTCAACACCTTTCCCTTTTGTTGGAAGTACGCTACGTATTGCTTCCAATTCCGACAGGAACACAAAATAATGGTCATCGAACCATTGCTCATATTCTGCTAAATAGTTATCGAAAGGAGCTGTTTTTGCCATAATCTTCCATGTTTTTAAAGGGTTTGTAATTTATTTAGTTGTTCTTATCCTTTCCAGGCTTCTGCCTCCAACTGCAAAAATTTGTTTTTTTCCTCATCGGTCATTGTCCTGATGCTGTATTCAAATTCTAAGCCCATTTCATTTACAGGTTGTGCAATAGAATTGATTAGTGCACCGGCAATAGGGATGTTTGGAAAAGGAAAAGCAAAAACTACGGTTACCTTGTTTTCAATTAATTCAACATTTGTAACTATTCCCAGTTTTATTAAAGAATAGCTAATTGCAGGATGCTCTATCTTATCGAGTACATTTATTACTTCGTCTTTTAGCATAATAGTAAGTGTTTTAATTTTTCATTAAAGGTTGCGTTTGATAAAATTCATATTTAGTGCAAATTCCATGGTGAATTCATCAACGTTTGACAATTCAATGTATTGAGATTTTTTTAAAACCTTGTCAATTTTTAATTCAAATCCATCACATTTTAAATACTGAAGCGCCCCAATTCCGGCGCTATTTCCGACAGGGTAAATTTTATCTTTTAGTTCGTATGGTAATAATCCAATTTGTATCGCTGATTTCATATTGATATAATTACCGAAGCCTCCTGCTAAATATAAGGCATCAATATCGCTGAAAGATACTCCTGCCTTTTCCATTAAAATTTTGATACCTGAAAATATAGCGGATTTGGTTAATTGAATTTCACGAATATCCTGCTGGGTCACTTGTATGTGATTCGGCCGGTGAACCACAAATGTGTTTTTTAGCAGGCCTGTTTCATCAACTAAATCGTTCATTATCAGATAAGCCACAATATCAACTATACCTGAGCCACAAATACCAAGTGGTTCAGTATTCCCGATGACCTGACAGCTCTCCGGATTAGAAAAAACTGAAATGGCTCCATATACTGCGCTCATTCCACATGATATATTGGCTCCTTCAAAAGCCGGACCGGCTGCAGCAGCACAAGTAAATATCTTTTCACCTTTTATGAGCACTATTTCACCGTTTGTTCCTATATCGAGAAATAAATAAGTTTTATAAAGCACTTTTATAGCAGCCAGCCCGGCCATGATGTCGGCCCCTATATATGCTGAAAGGCATGGCAAGGTAACAAACTCAGCGTTTGCATTTATATGTAAACCTGTTAATTGGCCCTTTTTTACCTGTTTTTCAGTAAATTTTGGTTTAAATGGCGCCAGTGCAATAGAAACCGGATCTTCTCCCAATAGAAGATGCAACATGGTTGTGTTGCCAACTACAATTATTTTTTCAAAATCATTCGAATGAATCTTTTCTTTGCTCTTAAAGCTGTCCAGCTCAATATTAATAGCACGGATAATTGCCTGTTGAAGCTCGTATAATCCACCTTCATGTTCCTGGCAATAGTTTATTCTTGAGATAACATCGGCGCCATATAGGCTTTGTGGATTTATCAGCGAAGCTATTTTTTTTATCTGTCCCGACAACATATTAAGAAAATATAAGACTACCGTTGTGGTGCCAACATCAATGGCCACCCCGTATGGCTGCAGACTAAAATGCTTCTTATTAATGCCTGTAAAAGAAAAGTCTTCCAGAAACTCTGTTTGACCAACTAAAATAGTTGCTTCATTTCTTCCGGGCAGGGTTACTTCAATATTTTTATCCGGATAATAAGTACAAGAAATTATGTTGCCTTCGCCCGCAACGTTAACCATGCATTTACCGCATGTGCCTTTCCCCCCGCAAGGGGCATACATAGTATGCCCCTTGTTTCTCAAAATTTCCAATAAAGATGAACCAATTTCTGTTTCTATTATTTCAATATTTTCAGAGGTATTAATTTTAACTGTAATCATTAATTTTTAAATTTTATTTCCAGGTTTTTATGGCAGTATGCATTACGCAATTGCATCAACCGGACAATATCTTATACAAATCCGGCAATTACTGCAATTATCTTCAATTACCAGACTTTGCTGTCTTCCATTACAATGGTTTCCATGGGGCATGCATCAATACAAGCCCCACAGCCTGTACATAATTCCTGGTTTATTTTTGGATAATTCATTTATTATTTTTTAATCTGATGTTTTTTGCTGCAATGTTTGCAATGTTTGATGTTTTAATTTGCGGTCTTTTACTACTAATAGTGTTACCGGGGCTTTCGATTTGGAATTAAATATTATATCATGGCCCAGGCACAGTCCCATCATAATGTTCAGTTCGGTATCTTGCTCTTCGAGGTATTTTGCTTGTCCGACCGGATTGCAGGAAATTCCCTGGTATCCGAGGACCAAATTGTTAAAGGGTACACGTCCATATTTGCAATTAACCTTTGCTACCTGAAATCCTTCATCTAAGAGTATTTCTTCCAATATATCCGCTTCTTTATTAAAGGTTGTGCAATTGGCTATTTCAATTTTTCGTATGTTGGCCTGATTTGCATATTCAATTATTTCATGAATCCGGTCAATCCCGGGATTTAATGAATCCTCTGCTGTTTTTAATACCTGTTTGTCGTCTTCGTTATATAAACCTGTGAAATTCATTTTTATCTTTTTAGGATTCAACCACTTTAATTTCCGAAGTTAATTCCATCACTTTTTTATACACGGCACTAACCCCGCAATACCTTTCTTCAGATAGTTCAACAGCTTTTTTTAATTTATCCATAGGTAGGTTTTTCCCGGTGAACTCATAAACCACATGCATTTTATAAAACTGTTTCGGGTGTTCTTCTGTCAAGTCACCTTCAACATGCACATTAAATTTTTCAACCTCTACACGCATCTTTTTCAGGATAGAAATAATATCCATGGCTGTGCAGCCACCCAGGGCTGCCAACATGAATGGTTTGGGTCGCGGCCCCCGGTTTTCCCCGCCAACTTCGGGTTCAGCATCAATTACTATTTTGTGCCCGTTGGCTTCTGTTTCAAAAGCCATGTTATTGAGCCATCTGGCTGTTACAGTTTCTTTCTTTGCCATGAAATTTTATTTCTTAAAACAATTTGTGTTTTTATGTGTTTAAAATTAAAAAAGGGAATAGCTCCCCTGGATTATACTTTATATTTCTTCGGTTTCAACAATCTTGGCTAAAATCTCGGAATATTGAATTAAAAGGTACTTTTTGCCTTCAAACTCGGTTTCATTACCACTAAACGATTTATAAAGCACTTTATCACCAATAGCGATTTCCGCATTGTCAATGTTGCTCATGGCAACCACATTGGCAATAGTTTGCTTTTCTTTTGCCGAGTCGGGGATAATAATCCCAGAGGCTGTTTTTTGTTCTTGTTTGTCATCTGAAATGTCTAACAATACATTTTGATTGACCGGTTGTAATTCGTTCATATTTAAAAGTTTTTTAATTAAACAATCTATTATCAGCAATGATTATTTACATGATTCATTTATCCTTGAATATTAAGTAGTTCGTTAATCCTTGCTTTATTAAAACCAATTATTATTTCCCCGTTAATATCGGTTTGGGGCACTCCCATTTGCCCGCTGCGCCTTACCAATTCATCTGCAGCCCTTTGGTCGCGCGAAACATCAATATCAATATACCTGACCTTATGCATTTTCAGGTACGATTTAAGGGTGTTGCACCACGAACATGTTGGTGTTGAATATACTGTCACTCGTTTTTGGGGCTTTTCATCGTTTTTTGTTTCTACAAAATAGATGGCATCTTCAAACAGGGCTTTGTAATATTTTGCATCGTTGCACCCTTTAATGATGTTTTTGAGCGCACCCTTTTCAAATTCCAGCAGGGCAGGCGCTGTTGTTATATTAAACCGGGAGTGGATGTCGCGTGTTTTTGAAACATCTGCAAAAAACAATTCAATTTCTTTTACCTGTTCAGCGATTTGTGAGATATTCCGAAAGGCACAATCGCTTTTCTCACTCCCCTTTTTAAACAATAAGAGATACGATTTCTCTTTATCTTTCATTGTATTTGTAAGTTCTGAATAAGAATTTATTTCAATCATAGTGTCATCAATTAATTTGAACGTAAATATTCGGCTGCGCTTAAGGCAGCAATTGTACCATCGGCTACGGCTGTTGTTACCTGACGATATCGTTTGGCAATGCAATCACCGGCGGCAAAAACGCCGGGAATGTTGGTTTTCATTTCCGGGTCGGTGATAATTTCGTTACGTTCGTTGAGTTTTACCAATGAAGCAAAAGTTACGGTATTGGGAGTATAGCCCACAAAAATAAAAACCCCTTCGATATTCATTTCCGACATTTTACCCGTAGGTAAATGTTCAATGCTTACCTTTTCCAATGTGCTGTCACCATAAAATCCCCTTAATTCCGATTCCATAATGAAATCTATTTTAGGATTTTTCTTTACTTCTGCAACAACATATTCAAAAGCCTGGAAATGGTCGAACTGATGCACGATGGTTAGTTTTTTTACATAAGTTGTAAGGCTTACTGCTTCTTCGAGGGCAGAATTACCTCCCCCGACAACAATAATTTCTTTATCGGTAAAAAATTCGCCATCGCAGGTTGCACAGTATGAGATTCCTGTTCCTTTGAATTTTTCTTCGCCCTTGATGTTTAATAGGCGAGGCTTGCCTCCAGGAGCAAGGATTACTGTTTTTGCCTTAAAAATTCTGTCGTCTTCAAGAATAACTTCTTTAATTTCACTCTCAAGCAGATAATTCTTAATTTTTACATTTGTTTTTATTTTACAGCCAAAATCTTTTGCCTGTTTTTTCATGGTATTGGCAATTACATATCCTTTGGTAAGTTCAACCCCGGGATAATTGGCAATTTCGTTAGTCAATACCATTTGCCCGCCTACCGCCCCCTCGTTCAAAATCAGAGTACTTAGCTTTGCCCTGGCAGAATAGATGCCGGCAGTTAATCCTGCTGCACCTGCCCCTAATATCATTACATCAAAAATTTCATACATTTTTTTGGGAATTTAAACTTTACAGATGAAACTGTAAGGTTATTAAAATTATTTTCCAAAAAATTCGTCTAAAATGGATTCAATTTCTTCCCTGTCTTGTATGCTGGTGGTTGCTTTTACCATTTTACCATTTTTATAATAAACGTTAAAAGGGAGTCCCATGAAACCTCTACACATTGGGGCATTTCTGATAGGAGCAGCCTCAGGGGTATCAAATCCCATAACATAAAACTTAATATTTGTGCGTTCTTCCTCCAGTTCTTCCATGGTATCATAAACAGGGATACACATGGGCCCCATGCGCCCGCAACTTACCATTACATTTTCGTTTTCACTAATGATTTTTTCTAATTCTTTTGCTATTTCTATTTCATTTACAGCGGTTTCTAATAATCTCATAATTTTATTTTTAATTTATTTATGTTAAAAAAATCAATTTATTGTTTTTTCAATACGATATTGACGCCCCGTTTCCATAAAAGCATTAATATTTTCTATGGGCACTTCTTGGGGCAGGTCGCATCCTGTGCTTAAAACAAAGTTCTGACAGAAATCCATGGAACGTAATAATTGGTTTACTTCATGTTTAACATCTTTTGGTTTTCCTGTAAGTATGGTACCTGTAGGATTAATATTTCCGAAAATTATAGTATTGTTTTGGACTTTTTTTGCCACTTCGGGAAGGTCCATTCCAACTGTCGGAGAATCAAGACTAATAGCGTCAACTTGTGATTCTACCATTTTATCAATTAAATGCATGGTATTACCACATGTATGATATATGGTTGATACATTAGTATATTTTAAGGTATTATTTATATATTTAATAAAGCTGGAAGAGAATTTTTCAAATTCATCGGGCCCTAACATAACTGCTGTTGGTTCTAAAATACAAATAATCTGTACCCCTACCCCTATCAGCTTATAAATGTATTCCATGATAATTTCTACAGCGAATTCACATAAAGCCAATAATTTATCAGGTTCAGTTATTGCAGCCATAGCAGCTTCTTCGGCGCCCATTATTAGACTCGCGAGTGAATATGGCCCTGTAACATAGATTCCTTTGATTATATCATCAGGAAAAGTTAACCTTAACAATTTGATTGTTTCAATATACCCCAATAAGCGGGAATCATAAGATATATTAATTTGTTTTTTCATAATCGAGTCTGCTATATTAACCTGTTCTTTGAGAACAGTTGCAGTATCTTGTTGTGGAAAAACTGTATATAAGCCTATTGCATTTGCTTCGACAGATAAATCCATAAGAGGAAAAATGATGTCTGGTTTGAATTTATGAATAAGGGAACAAAGTACTTTATAATGTTCTTCATAGTTTTGTTGGGCAAGCTTAACTGTAGTATTAACCAATTTTAACCCGGGAAAGCCCATTAGAGGACTAACCAATCGTTGATTGTTTTGGTAGGCTTCCTGCACTTTTTTATGAAGTATTTTCAATTTATTTTTACTCTTTAACATATTCATTTATAGGCAATTCTTTTAAATAAGATGATAATTCTATTTTTTGTTTAGAAATTGAAATTCTTCCCGAACGAACAAATTGCAATATCCCATAAGGTTTTAATATATCATAGAGTTTTTCGGTATCATCAACATGCCCGGTATTTTCAATGATTACAAAACCTTTTTGAATATCGGCCATGTGAGCGTTAAACTCACGTAATACCTGTTCAAGGTTTTTATCGATTGCTGAATCAATAGGGATTTTATACAAAGCAATTTCACGATAAACAATATCATCGTTCAAATACCATTTGGCCCTTAAAACTTCTGTGAGTTTTTCAATTTGATTAACCACTTTCACCACCTGTTCTTCTTCTTCCTCAACCACAATGGTAAACCTGTGAATACCCTTCATTTCGGTAGATGAAACCGTAAGGCTTTCAATATTGATATGCCTGCGGGTGAATATGATAGTTATCCGGTTCAATAAACCAATATGGTTTTCTGAAAAAGCGGTTATGGTATATGTGTTTTTCATTAGTTTTAGATTAAAATTATGATTTAAGAACCATTTCATCAACAGCCATTCCCGGATAAATCATGGGAAAAACATTGGCTTCTTTTTCAATTTTAACCTCCAGCAAATAGGGGCCATTGTGGGATAGCATAGTATCTAGCTCCTTATTAAGAGCAGAGCGTTCGCTTACTAGAGAGCCCTCGATTCCAAAAGCTTTTGCCAGCAAAGGGAAATCGGGGGTAGGCATGTTGGTTTCAGCATACCTTCTTTCGTTGAACAATTGTTGCCATTGCCGTACCATTCCTAGAAAATTATTGTTTAGGATGACAATTTTTACGGGCAGGTTGTATTGAAAAATAGTACCAAGTTCCTGCGAAGTCATTTGAAAACCGCCATCGCCGGTGAATAGTATAACTGTTTTATCGGGTCTTCCAACTTGTGCCCCCATGGCAGCAGGCAAACCAAAACCCATAGTTCCCAGTCCACCTGAAGTTATCAGTGAATTTGGATTTTTATACTGGTAATACCGTGCGCCCATCATCTGGTTTTGCCCAACATCGGTAACAATAATAGCTTCACGTCCGGTTTTTCGAGACAATAGATTAATAACTTCACCTGATCGAATTTTGCCTATTTCCGAAAAATACTCTTTCTGTGTTACTTTTTCCTGTTCAATTTTTTCCAGTTCTCTGAATTGTTCAAGCCAACGGTTGTTTGCCGAATAATTTATGACAGGAATAATTTCATCCAGGAATTCCTTAATATCAGCATGTATGGCTATATCGGCCTTTACATTTTTGTTCAGTTCTGCATTATCAATATCAATATGTATAATCCTGGCTTTTTTTGCATACCTGCTTAAATCGCCGGTTACCCTGTCGTCGAAACGCATACCAGCAGCAATAATTAAATCGGCCTGGTTGGTAAGCACATTAGGGGCGTAATTGCCATGCATACCCAACATACCCACGAAATAAGGGTTGTCTTCGTTAATTGCCGATTTGCCTAACAAAGTAACAGCAACCGGTATTTTTGTTTTATTTACAAATGCTTCAAGTTGCCGTGTAGCATTTGCCAAAAGTATCCCATGGCCGGCAAATAGCAACGGTTTTTTTGATGATTGTATAAGCAATATAGCAGCCCTTATATCTTCATCTTTCAATTCAGGTTTAGGGTTGTATGAACGGATTGATTTAATTTTCTTGTAATTGAATTCTGTTAATTCATTTTGGGCATCTTTGGTAATATCAATCAACACCGGACCGGGCCTGCCTGTTTTTGCAAAAAAGAATGCTTTTGCAATGGCGTCTGGTATATCATCGGCTTTGGTTACCTGGTAATTCCATTTGGTTACCGGCATCGAAAGGCTTATCATATCAGTTTCCTGAAAGGCATCGGTTCCCAATAAGGATGATGTTACCTGTGCAGTAATAAAAACTACCGGTATTGAATCAAGATTTGCATTGGTAATTCCCGTAATTAAATTGGTTGCACCAGGCCCGGAGGTTGCAAAACAAATACCGGGCTTTCCTGTAACCTGCGCATAAGCCTGGGCTGCATGAGCGGCTCCCTGTTCGTGCCTTACCAAAATATGTTTTAATTCGTGATGTCTGTCGTATAATTTATCATAAATGGGCATGATAGCCCCGCCAGGATAGCCAAAAATGGTATCGACATTTTCCTTTAAAAGGGAAAGCAAAATTGCTTCGGCCCCTGTTATTTTTGTAGAATCTTTCATGTCAGGTTTATTTTAGGACAATATTTCAGAAATAATTTTTTCATCCGATTTAAGTTTGCCATTTATATAGTCCTCGATAAGGTTGCGTGGAGAATTTATAGGGATACCCACGAACAGGTTAATCCTGAAAGGGATAAACAAAGTGATAATTCGTTTATCTATTTTGTAGGCAATAATATCGGTTATTCCTTCGCTTGCGGCCCACTCCGGTAATTTTGTGATATCCTCCTTTGGGGGTATTTCTATCTCTTCGCTTTTTACATAACCCTCGTCAATTTCGAATATTTCGTAATGGTTACACTGCCCGAAATACTCGCTTAACTGACCTTTGACAACAGGAACTGCTACCCTTTTCATTTTAATTCTATTTATTGGCTACAAAGATAGAAGCCTGAAACTTTTGCAGCAACGAAAGACGGTTTGGGAAATCGGTGGTTTTGTTTGAAATAGTATAACTTTTTTCTTATAAAATTTCAATTAAGCATGATACAAGGCCTTCTGATGAAACATGTTTATCGGTAAAAATTCAGGTTTTACAGGAATCTTATTTATTTTTGCGTACATTTTAATACTTTAAAACTTGGGAGCCGATAACAATAATAATTGCAAAACATGTAAAAAGTCTTCAAAATGTTTTCAGTATTTATATCCCGATGAACTTGAATTTATAAATAGCAAGAAAACACAAATAAGCTATTTAAAAGGAGAAACTATTTTTAAGCAAGGGGCTTTTGCCCCTTATGTATTATATGTTGTTGATGGACTTGTAAGGGTTTTTTTGCAAGCCGGCAGCAACAGGCAATTAAATATACGATTGGCAAAACAGGGTGATTTTATGGCATTCCTATCTATTTTTGGGGACAATGTTTACAACTATTCGGCGGTAGCCATAAGAAATTCAACCATTTGCATGATTGACAAATCAGCATTAATGCAATTATTAATAAAAAACGCTGATTTTGCTATGCGTATTACAACCAAAAATTGCCAGAATGAAGGGCGTTATTTAGATATCATACAAAATATATCCTATAAGCAAATGAGGGGCAAGCTGGCATCGGCATTATTATACTTATCAGCGAATGATTTTCTGGAAGAAAATGTTTTTCAATATTTGACCCGGCAGGATATAGCCGATTTTGCTTCTATAACCATTGAAAGCGCGGTAAAATTTATTAAAGAATTTGAGAAAGAAGGGTTGTTGAAACTTAACGGTAAGAATATAAACATAATTGATAAAAATAAGTTGAAGGAGATTGGGGAAAGGGGTTAAAAATAATTACAAACAGGCATTGAACACTAGTTTATTTAAATATTTTTAATTTATAATAATCAGTACTTTAACTTAGATATTTTGAATGAAAAGAAACATTATTTTTTTAAGATATAACTGATGATGGTATGAACCCTCCTTAAACATGATTTTTCAACACTTGGGGCATTTGTTTTGCCTGCAGAGTATACCACTTTCATGAGGTATTTGTGTATTACAATGCACACAAATACAATATTCGTTTTCTTTAAGCTTACTCAGCATTTCCAGGCTGAAAACTTAATTGAATAATATTATCTGAATCGCATTTCCGACAATTCTTTGCCGGCTTCATTGAAATCATTGTTTCATGGCAATTGTAGCACCTGTACCAATAGTCGTCAGTAACATAAGTCCCCCCCTGTATTAATATGGCCTTTCCTTCCACGAAAGCTTTGGCAATATTTTTTCTTGCTTTATCATAAAGCCGTGTAAAAGTTGGTCGCGAAATGTTCATTTTCTTAGCTGCTTCTTCCTGGATAAGGTTTTTATAATCGGCCAGACGAATAGCTTCATATTCTTCATAAAGTAAAACCACAGGTTCAAGTTCACGCATGGGCATTCCGAAAGGTTTAAACCCTTCCATTGGCGGAGGCATTGTAATCTTTCTATATCTTCGTCGGTTCGGCATTGTTTTTTTCTTCAAAGATACTATTTATCCCGGTTTTATTTTCTTTCTTCACATGGACAAGGAACTGATTGTGGTGTTTCTGTGCCACACAACCGATATTAATTAAACTGAATAGTATTAAAACTAATTATCAATATAGGTTTTTTAAATTATCTTATACTTAAAACCATTTTATTCAATTTTATTCACAAAATTACAAAATAAAATGAACAAATGTTCGTTTGAGAAAAAATTCATTATTTTTACAACTGTTTTTATCATTGATGATGAATTATGGAAGATCTAATTGAAAAGAGTATTACACAGCAGTTTAAAGCTTTGTTTCCCGGAACCCTTAATGCAAACAAGACACTATTCGGTGGATAGGCTTTAAAATGCATGGATGAAGTAGCATATATCACTGCAACTCGTTTTGCACGCGAACGAATGTTCACTTTTAATACAGAGAAAATAAAATTTCTTAAAAGCGCTTTATCCTGATACAATAGTTGAAATAATTGGCAAGGTCGAAAAAGTTAAACAGTTAGGGGTTTTTATCAAGGTTGAAATGTATGCTGAGGAAATGTATGGTTCAAATCGTAAGAAGGCAATTGAAGGCACTTTTATATTCGTTGCATTAGATGAAAACCAGAAACCAAAACAATTGAATTTTAATAAAATGCATATTTTAAGCATTGAAACTAACGCTCAATAAAATATGGAATTATTTATTAACTTTTAAATTTTATCATTATGGCAAATAATATCGAATTGCGAAGCAATCGTGAACTCCATTAAAAATAAATAATATATGCAAACAATTGCACAGCAATCACGAACACCTTTAAAATATATTATACTTGCGAGTAAACAGATCATGCAAAGAATGTGGTCAATTTCAGTAAACTCGTTTCTTTTTGCACCGGTTACGGTGAGACTTGCAATCCTTCGTTTTGTGGATCTATAATTCCATTTTGGCTAGCGTATCACGCCTTTGACGTGATGGTCGCCCGGGAGTTTATCACGCTCATAGCGTGAAGTCGGGCCACCCCGATTTTGCCAGCCACAGTTGATCAATAAGAAAAACGAAGGCAGGCATAAAACAGAGTGAGAGCGAGTGCGAACACGCACACTCTGCTTTCAATAAAAATAAGCAAGCATCAAAAACGATAGGTTAGCTTTATTCCGGTTTGTTGGGGTGTAGATTTTATATCAAATGATACATTTTGAAGTAATCCATTGTAGTATTTCACTTTTTTCGCACCTATACTTCCCAAAACAATACCGGTCACTGTAAGCGGAACGCCTATAAGTAAAAACACAATACCTGCTACTCCTGATGCATCCTGTGTTGTAACACCAGAACCAGTTGAATTTGAATAGGATTCCCAATCTGCCATTGTTACAAGAACTGCACCGATGACCACACAACTGCCTCCACCAACACCTAAACCAATACCTGTTTTCTTCATTTTTGTATAACTAGCAACTTTCTGCAGATACAATCCTTCCTTATCATCATACTTTATAAAAGTATTTGTTTCAAACCTGAGCTGTTCTAAACTTGATAGTGTAACTTCTGTTATTGTAGCATCTTTTAGTAGTGAGTTACTCTGACCAGTAATATGCATTAAAAATACGTTCAAAAATGCAATAGCAAGTATTTGTTTCATATATATTTTGGATTTCATGCAAAAAATCAAACGGGATAAAAGAAATTAAGTTTTCCAAATACAAAGATCATATAAACAGCCAGTAAAAAAAGACCACTATTTAAAACATGTTTTTTCACAAAAAATAGTGCGGTATTTACAGAATGATTACTGATCCCATCATAAAGAGATCAAACTATTAGCATTATACCGCGTCATAAGACTTTTATCAGATTCATATATAATAAATTATGCTTATCTTCAGTTAGTATGATTGGATATTCAGATCGTATGAAAAATAGATAATAATACTATATTTATATTGATTCAGAAATTTAAAATGTAAATTGTATTCGAAATACATTGATCGAAACCTTTTTTTTAGTAATTGAAATATTACTTAGATATTAAATCAACAAACTATGAAACATTTATTTGTTATTATCCTTGCAGGAATCTCCATGCACATCATGTCCCAGGATTTCAGAAATGCCAACTGGGGTGAATCCATGGATATGGTTAAATCAAAGGAAACAGCAACCATAATGCCCGAAAAATCAAAAGGTAATATGCTTTATTATAAGTCTACACTTGGTGAAAAAAACGTGGAAATAGCATATAAATTTATTAGTAATAAGCTGGTCAGGGCAACTTATATCTTTGTTGAAAAATACAATAATAAAAACGTATACTACTCCGATTTTTTAAATTTCAAAACACTGCTTACGAAAAAATATGGCGATCCCCATAAATACGATCAGAGATGGTCGAATGATACTTATAAGTATGAAGTTGGGTATATGGGACAAGCCATAAGTTTAGGACATGTTGTTGTTGTTGAAACCTGGAAACGGGATAAGACCAGAATTAACCATGCAATTTACAGGGAGAAAGATGATATTGAACACATTATCGAGTATATAAGTGTCGACTATGCATACCTGGAAAAAGAGAAAGAAGAAAAAACCGGTATAGATGATCTTTAAACAGAACGTCTATCATCCTTCCGGATCTGTGAGCAATAATCCGGTAACCCGCTTTTCAGGGCTAAAACGCTTTTAATAAAACCGTTCGGGAATTATATTCACCCGCCTTTTTGTTAAACTTCTCTGCCATGTGGGTTTCATGCATGAAAAATCTTTCTAATTTTATGCCACAATTGAAACTCCTCGTCGTAAGCGACGAGGAATATTCGATCCTTTTTTTTTATTATTTTTGTGTTCGCTAACCCCGTAGCAAGTTACGGGGAATGCGCTCACAGGATTCAACTGCTATGTTCATAAAGATCGCCCTGATATTATCTGTACTGCTTCAATTTTTAGCAGCCCTGATTGCTATAAGTTTGATAAAACGTACACGATACAATATTTCGTGGATATTAATCAGTATCGGTTTTCTGATGATGGCAGTTCGAAGATGGTATGAACTGGCATATATATACAATGCTGATGAACTCATCAGAAAAAATCTTATCGGATCCTGGATTGCAGTTCTCACTTCACTGTTGATGTTTGTTGGCGTTATTTTTATACGCAAGATCTTCAATATACAGGATCGGATAGACAAAATGCGCAAACAAAATGAATCAAAGATCCTTTCAGCCATCATAAGCACTGAAGAAAAATCCAGGCAACAGTTCTCAAAAGAGTTACATGACGGATTAGGCCCTTTACTTTCATCCGTAAAAATGTCCCTCAGTGCAATAGATAAAATAAAAATGAATAAAACAAATAAGGCAATAGTTGAAAATACAGAACAAAATGTCGATGAAGCGATTTTAACAGTGAAAGAAATATCAAATAATCTCAGTCCTCATATATTAAAGAATTTTGGTCTTACCAAAGCAGTTGAAACCTTTATTTCAAGATTAAAAACAGGCCAGGAAATTGATATCATATTAGACTCAAACATTAAAGAGAATCGATTCGATTACAACACGGAAATCATTTTATACAGAATTCTCTGCGAATTAATTACAAATACAATTAAACATGCAAAAGCTGATAAAATAAGCATTGATCTGTTCCATAAAAAAGATATTCTTGAACTAATCTATTTTGATAATGGAATTGGTTTTGACATGGAAATGATTGGAAATCAAAAAACAGGCATGGGATTGTCAAATATTCATTCCAGAATTAAATCACTTGAAGGCAGCATTGATATTTACAGTCAACCTGATGAAGGATTTCATTTAAAAATAGTTCTACCTGTATGAGGACCAAGTTAAATATCTCTCTTGTAGATGATCATAATCTGTTTAGAGAAGGATTGAAACTTCTGCTTTCAAGGTTGTCCTTTGTGGATAAAATTTTTGAAGCATCTAACGGAAAGGAATTTATTGATCAACTTCCTCAAAAGAAACCTGATATTGCATTGCTCGATATTGAAATGCCGGTAATGGATGGGATAAAGGCTACTAAATTAGCATTGCAGATCATGCCTGAGCTGAAAATAATCGGATTGTCGATGTATGCCGATCAGAGCTATTATACAAGTATGATTGAAGCAGGGGCAAAAGGGTTTTTGATGAAAAATTCAAGCTTTGATGATGTGCAAAGAGCTATTTCTGATGTTGCCGAAGGAAGAAGTTTTTTTTCCGGTGAAATAATGGATGAATTAATTCAGAACATCAACCGGAAGAAAATTATTAAGCAGGGAACAAATTTAACCGGCCGGGAGATAGAAATCCTGTTTCAGATCTGTAAGGGACTATCGAACCAGGAAATTGCCGATAAACTTTATCTGAGCAAACGAACTGTTGATAAACATCGGGAAAACCTTTTATTAAAAACCGGATCAAAGAATACAGCAAGTCTTGTAATCTTTGCCATTAAAAATGAAATTATCGAAATCTGATATTCTTTATCATTCACTCCAGAGTATCAGGTTAACCTACGTCTAAATACTTAGTTCGGTGTATTATTCACCTATTTTTATTTTACGCTTTTCTACTGTAAAAAAACTTTGCTTCCCTTTATATTTTTGAAAATAAAAGGAAAAAGCAATGAAAACATCAGCAAAATGGATAAGTGAAAACAACTATATCCTGAATAACAGTAAACATCTAAACCTTGCTATTTCTGATCCTGTGAAAAAACAGGACAATTATGAACTGAACTGCCTTGACCTTATTTTAATGGGATTTACAGGATGTATAACTGCTGAATTTAAAAAGCACATGATCCATCATTCCGTTAAAATTCAAAGTATTGACACTGATGTCGAAATTAAAACTTTACAGAATACGCATCCGAATTTTACTTTATATGTAACCTGCAAAGTGACATCAATTGCAAAAATTGAGCTGCTTAAGAAATGTTTGGAAAAGGCTGTTGATACCAGTCTCCTTGCAATACTTTTCAGAGAGGGAGGAATAAAGATTCACAGTGAGCTTATCGTTACCACTCCTGCTCAGTATGTCGAATCATATACAAGTTGAAATAGCAATTCTTAAGATCTTAACATTCAATGTGAATAAATTTTAATTCCCTGGAAATGAGGGAAAAAAGTAATACTCATGCAAAACTTTTTGAACAATGAAAACTAAATTCCAAATCAGAAGATCAATACAAATTCTTCTTGCCCTGATTTTTATTTCTTTTATATTCAGCTGTAAATCAGCGAATAAAGACACGAAAACCAATGGGGATGATCTGAAAGGCAATATCAGCATTTCAGGAGCTTTTGCCCTGTATCCGATGACTGTGAGATGGGCGGAAGAATTTCAAAAACAACACCCGCAAGTTCAGATTGATATAAGTGCAGGAGGGGCAGGCAAAGGTATGACAGATGTGCTATCAGGAATGGTAGACCTGGCCATGTTCTCGAGAGAAGTTAGTGAACAGGAAGAAGAAAAAGGAGCGTGGAAAATCGCTGTTGCAAAAGATGCGGTTTTTCCAACCATCAATTCAGATAATCCGGCTGCGGATCAAGTGCTGAAAAAGGGTCTCACAAAAGAACAGTTCAGGCAACTGTTTACCGGTGAGGATCAAAAATCATGGAATCAGTTCGAAGGAATTTCCATCCCTGATAAAATAAACGTATACACACGTTCGGATGCTTGCGGGGCAGCTGCAATGTGGGCAAGTTTCTTTAATAAAGAACAGGAAGATCTGAGAGGAACAGGAGTTTTTGGTGATCCGGGAATGGCCGACGCTGTAAAAAAGGACAAAAACGGAGTGGGATATAATAACCTTATCTATGTCTATGACATGAAAACTAACATGCCGGTTGAAGGGCTGAAATTAATACCTGTTGATTTGAATAATAACAGAATAATTGATCTCGAAGAAGACTTTTACAATACCATGGATGATGCCATGGAGGCCATTCAACTGGGTTCATATCCATCGCCTCCTGCAAGAGATCTGTACCTTATATCAAAAGGATATCCAACAAATACTTTGGTGAAAACCTTTCTGGAATTTATTCTTACGGAAGGACAAAAATTTGTTTCTGAGGGAGGTTATATAAAGCTTGATGAAAACAAACTAAATCTTGAAAAAGCCAAGTTAAGTACACCATAGCTCTGAACATGATTTGAATTTATCAAAGTTTTTGGTCCGATAAGAACCTTCAGAGCAAAAATGAGAATCAGAACACTAAATCGTAAAATTCTTAACCATTATAACACAATTATAATGGTTGTTACACTTGCGCTGGTGATATTAACACCAGTAGTCATGTTTATCAGTATTGCTCTCAAGTCATCCTTGCTGCTGGGATCTCTTCCTATTGTGAAAATTTTCTTTTCTTCGGCCTGGGAACCTAGCAAGGGCAATTTCGGATTTCTGCCTTTTATTCTTAGCTCAGTCTTTATTACAATCCTGGCAATTATAATTGCCGGACCGATTTGCATATTTTCAGCCCTATATTTAACGCAATATGCAAGGCCCAGATTGGTCAGGATAATGCAACCCGTAATCGATATTTTAGCAGGTATCCCTTCAGTTGTATATGGAGTATGGGGAATTTTGATCATTGTACCTTTTATCGCCAATACAATTGCTCCAAATTTTGGATTGCAAACTACAGGTTACACTCTGATTACAGGAAGCATTGTCCTGGCCGTTATGATCATACCGTTCATTTTAAACATTCTCATTGAAATTATCAATACGGTTCCTTTTGAACTCACTGAGGCAACTTTATCCTTAGGAGCTACAAAATGGGAAGTAATCAAACATGTGATCATTCGTAAGGCCAAACCGGGAATAATTTCCGCTTTTGGATTAGGAATTTCCCGTGCTTTTGGAGAAACTATTGCTGTTTTAATGGTTGCAGGCAACGTTGCAAAGATCCCTAATGGATTATTTGATCCGGCTTATCCTTTGCCTGCATTAATTGCCAATAATTATGGCGAAATGATGTCTATTCCGCTATATGATTCTGCCCTGATGATGGCTGCCCTGATCTTATTTATATCGATACTGCTATTCAACTTTCTTTCAAGAGTGTCAATCTATCGTCTTGAAAAAAAATTGTAATAACGGAAATTATTCATGATGAAAAACCAGAGAAGAAAAACAGAAGAAAAGATTTTTATCCAGATTATGCGCATTGCATGTGGGATAATAATACTTGTTATGGGCTTGATTATTCTAACCATACTGAAAAAGGGAATACCCGCATTGAACTGGAAAATTCTGACAAGTGTACCCAAAGGTGGATTTTATTTTGGAGGTGAGGGAGGTATATTGAATGCCATTATCGGTTCGTTGTACCTGGCTCTTGGTGCCACGTTGATAGCATTTGTCATTAGCACTCCAACTTCACTCTTTTTGAATGTACACCTTAAAAAACATTTCAGAATGCAAAATGCCATCCGCCTGTTTATTGATGTATTATGGGGGGTTCCTTCGGTAGTATACGGAGCATTTGCCTTCTCTGTCATGATCTATTTCGGACTTAGAGCATCTTTGCTGGCCGGTATTCTAACTGTTTCGGTCTTTATTTCACCTATCATGATCAGGAGTATGGATGAAACATTGAAAACAGTTCCGCTGAACTTGTATGAAGCAGCTATGTCTCTTGGATCCACAAAATTTGAAATAGCCTATAAAATCTTTTTTAAAAAAGGTATTCCAGGCATAGCAACAGCAATACTCCTCTCCTTTGGGAGAGCAATAGGCGATGCTGCATCTGTTCTTTTCACAACGGGATTTACTGATAACATACCAAAATCTTTAACACAACCTGCAGCCACGCTTCCTCTTTCAATATTTTTTCAACTTAGTTCTCCCATACCTGAAGTTCAGGAACGTGCTTATGCTGCGGCAGTTGTGCTCACCATTATTATTCTGCTGATCAGTATTACCGGAAGAACCATCAGTCAAAAATTTATGAAAAACGATATTAAATAATACTGCCATGATAAAAGAAAAAATACGTGTAGAAAACTTTCATTTAAGTATCGGAAAAGAATATATCCTGAAGAATCTTAATTGTATTATCCCTGAAAAGAAAATAACCGTTATACTGGGTTCATCAGGTTGTGGGAAAACCACCCTCTTAAAAAGCATGAACAGGTTGACTGAACTTTACAATGATGTGAAAATAAACGGTAAAATTGAACTCAACGGGAATAACATATACAATGGATTCTTAGATTTAAATGACCTGAGAAGAAAAATGGGGCTGCTTTCTCAACAACCTGCCCCCTTACCTATGAATATATTTAACAATGTTGCTTATGGTCTGAAGATTAGTGGACGAAAGAAGAAAAGGTACCTGAAATTTCGGGTTGAACATTACCTAAAACAGGCGAATCTCTGGGATGAAGTAAAAGATCGTTTGTATACTCCGGCCAGCAGCTTGTCGATCGGGCAGCAACAAAGATTGTGTCTGGCAAGAGGATTGGCAGTTGATCCTGAGATAATTCTTGCAGATGAACCAACATCTGCACTGGATCCAATTTCAAGTCAGGCAATTGAAAACAAATTCCTGGAATTGAAAAACCATTATACTATTATAGTTGTAACCCATGCATTAAGGCAAGCAAAGCGCATTGCCGATTACATCATTTTTATGTATTTAGGCGAGATCATCGAGCAAGGCGAAGCATCAGAATTCTTTAATAGTCCAAAAAATGAAATTACAAAGGCATACCTCAGAGGCAGCTTTAATTAATCACAATTAACCAAACATTATAATATCATGAGAAAATTATCCAGTGTGGCGTTGATTCTACTATTTATTTCATTTGTTCCTGGTAAATCACAGGTAACTGTCAATGCTGAATTGCGTCCAAGATTTGAAATGAGAGACGGATACAAACAATTGTCGGATACTATCAGCTTGCCTGCATTTTTTGTTAGTCAGAGAAGCCGAATAGGATTTGGTATTACAAAAGAAAAATACAGCATTTATTTTTCGATTCAGGATGTCAGAGTCTGGGGTGATGAACAGAATTATAGCTCGACCGGAGTGACAGGAGATAATGCAAGTATCGATCTAAAAGAAGCCTGGGTGGAATATTTCGTTTCTGACCATGCATCAATTAAATTCGGACGACAGGAATTAAAATATGCTGACCAGCGTCTAATAGGAGCCAGAAACTGGAACCAGAATGGAATGTCATACGACGCTTTGATCTTTAAATACAAGGGCAACTTTACTCTTGACGCAGGCATTTCCTATAACAACGACAAAGAGCTTCCTTACCAGGAACTCTACTCATTAGACAAGATGAAAACCTTAGATTATATATGCTTCGAAAAGAAGTTGAAGGATAATTTTTCCGGAAGCCTGATTTACGTAGCTTCCGGTTTTCAAAACCTGGAAAAAACTGAAAGAATTTACTTTAAAAATACACCCGGTATTTTGCTTGCTTACTCACCTGATGATTTTACATTTAGCGGAAGTGCTTATTATCAATTTGGAAAGAACCGGGAAGGCAATGAAGTATCTGCATACTTCTGGAGTTTGATATCGGAATATTCGCTCAAATGTCTATCTTTTACGACAGGAGTCGACTTTATTTCCGGACATAATTTTGCCAGTACAGACTCTGCATACCTTAAGAAGGATCATTTGTTTGACATATTGTATGGTTCCAGGCACAAGTACTATGGATCAATGGATTATTTTTCAAACGTTCCAAAAGGAACATCCGGCGGAGGTTTAATAGACATATATTTTGATACTGAGTTTCATGCGAACGAAAAATTATCTCTCAGTGCGATTTATCATTATTTCAGATTACAAAACAATGTAATCGATCCTGATGATCCCGAACAACTCACTATATTGAATAAATCGCTCGCCAATGAAGTTGACTTTTTATTCTCATACAAACCAGCGAAAGAAATAAAGTTTGAACTGGGATATTCATTTGCTTATTCTTCAAAAACATTGAATAAAATACAAAAAATCTCAAGCAATCTACCAAAAGATGCACACTGGGTATATCTAAGCTGTACTTTCTCGCCTTCGGTGATATTGGGAAAAAAAGATAAAGAATAAAAACAGCTATATATGAAAACTTCATCAGAGTTTAAAAAGTATGTATTATTCCTTTAAAGTTGTATTCCCCACAAAATCATTTGTATGTATCCGCTTTAAGATGTAATTTTCCAAGGCTTATAACAAAACTCAGAATTAACCTATTCATATCAATGGATTTCAATACTGATAGAAGAATAGTCCTTACGTTAGATGCCGGAGGAACAAACTTTGTTTTTACAGCCATACAGGCTAACAAAGAAATCACTGAACATATTACACTATCACCCAATGCAGACAATCTTGAAAAATGCATTGATACTATTACGGAAGGATTTAAATCAGTGATGGGAAAGTTAAAGAGAAAGCCCGTCGCAATCAGTTTTGCATTTCCCGGTCCTGGTGATTACGCAACAGGAGTTATCGGTGACCTGAATAATCTTCGGGCCTTCAGAGGCGGAGTTCCACTCGGCCCCATTCTCAGCAATACATTTCATTTGCCAGTGTTTATTAACAATGACGGAGATCTTTATACATATGGCGAAGCCCTTTCAGGTTTTTTGCCTTATGTAAACCAGCTATTGCAAAATGCAGGAATTGCCAGACAATATCACAATCTGCTAGGTTTTACCCTGGGAACAGGATTTGGGGGTGGTCTGGTCAGAAACACAGAATTAATACAAGGTGACAATTCTGCTGCAGGTGAAGTATGGTTGTTCAGAAACAGGTTGAATCCATCAACAAATGCTGAAGAAGGCATCAGCATCAGAGCAATAAAAAGAGTATATGCTGAAGAAAGTGGGATGGATATACATAGCGCCCCGGAACCTAAAGATATTTTTAAAATAGCACTTGGTAAACAAGACGGAAATGTCCAGGCTGCCCTGGAAGCCTTCCGGCAACTTGGGATTGTATTGGGTGATGTTCTCGGAAACCTGATCACAGTATTTGATGGTGCGGTTGTTATAGGCGGTGGTATTTCCGGTGCTGTGTCACTGATACTTCCTTCGATGATGGAAGAATTGGAATCAAAATATACTGACTATAACGGAAGAAGTTATCCCAGGTTGGTTCAGAGAGTATACAACATAAACGATGCTGAATCCCGGGTGAAATTTTTAAACTGGCAAGAAAAAATCCTGAAAGTGCCAGGAGGAAATGAAACCATAAAATATACACCTGAGCCCAGAATACCCATTGGAATATCTGAAATTGGCACTTCAAAAGCAATATCATTGGGAGCTTATGCCTTTGCATTGAATTCCCTAAGTTAGAAATGATGTATATTATGTTTAAAAGAACACATTTTGTTTTATAGCATCTGAAAATAATTCAGTATTTTTAATATCCTAATAAAGAACTGGTATATTTTATTATGATGAGAAAAACAATCCTCCTTATTGCATTGCTTATTCCAGTCAGTGTGTTCTCAATCAAAAACAAATTCAGTTATATCACAACAGAGAATGGTCTATCCCAGGGAAATATTACATGCATATACCAGGATTCCAAAGGTTTTATGTGGTTTGGCACTTTCAGTGGTTTGAATAAATTCAATGGATACAGTACGGAAATCTTCAATCATATATCAGATGATACTTTATCTTTGTCTCATGAGCATATCTCAAAGATAGTTGAAGACAATGAAGGCAAACTCTGGATAGGAACAATTGGCGGTGGTGTTAGTGTTTATTACTCGCTGACAAGTACTTTCAGAAGAATTCAAAGGGTAAATACAGGTAACGATATTGTACAGCTCAGAACCATTTCAGATATAAAAGCAGGACCTGATAATACCATTTGGGTTATCGAAGAAAATCTGGGATTGTTTGTCTTCGATTCTCAACTCAGATTGGTTAAATCATTTTCGCACGATCCTGATGATCCAGACGGCTCTTTGCCAAATGTGCCGTTTCATGGTATTTTGTTTGATACAACGGACGTTTGCTGGGTTGGGGCCGGCAATGGAACACTATGCAGACTGGATGAGTCAACAGGTAAATTTGAGCACATTATATTAGAAACCAGAATAGCTGCTGTAGATGATGGAATACGATCGATGTACAAGGATAAGGATGGCAGATTCTGGATCGGCACCACAAGCCAGGGTGCCTATATGTTTGATCCAGTATCAAAGAAATACATTAATTTCAGAGTTGAGGATCCTTTGTTGCATCTAAGTGGAAATACGATTATGGCTTTTTGCGATGATTGGAATGGTAATTTGCTCATAGGCATTGATGGTGGCGGAATAAATATCCTGAACAGAAACAATGGCGCTATTGAATATATTACTTATAATGCCGGCAATCCTGAATCATTAAATACCAACGCAGTGTATGCTTTGTATATTGATAAGACCGAGACGCTTTGGGTAGGAACCTATGCCGGCGGTATAAATTATCAGGGCCGATACCGATACAAATTCAAGAACTACAAACCCAATCCCTCCGATACAAACAGCCTGAGTTACAAGAATGTAACTGCTATCCTTGAGGATCGTAACGGAGACATTTGGATCGGAACAGATGGCGGAGGATTAAATAATTTTGGTCCACACAGGAATACATTTAAAAGATATCGTGCAAATCCGGAGAATCCCGACTGGCTGCAAACCGATGTGATTATTCATATGATGCAGGATTCTGACGGTGACATTTTCATCGGAAGCTATGCCAAAGGATTGATAATATTTGATCCGGAAACCGAAGTTTTTAAGCAGTACCTGCCAAATGATTCAAGCACCACCAGTATCGGTGGTATGCATCCCTGGTATATATTCCAGGATAGTTATGGTATTATCTGGGTTGGTTTGCTGGCCATGGGACTGGATAGATTTGACAAAGTGACGGAAACTTTTACGCATTATACATCCATTGCTAATGACCCAACCACACTCAATAATCCAAATATTAAGATCATTTACGAGGATACTGAAAAGAACTTATGGATAGGCACTGAGGGAGGTGGCCTTCATTTATACAATCGTGAAGAAGATAATTTTAAAAGGTATTTTTATGAACCTGAATTGAAAGGAAGTATCAGCAATGACGACGTGAGAGAAATTTATGAAGATACACAGGGAAGATTATGGATTGGTACTAGCAACGGATTAAATCTGATGCATCGTGATAGTTCTGAATATTTTGAAGTCTACACAGAAAAGGATGGGCTGCCGAACAATGTTATTAACGGAATTTTAGAGGATGATGAAGGCTACTTATGGATCAGCACAAACGGTGGAATTTCAAAATTCAATCCGGAGGAAATTACCTTCAGAAATTATGATAAATCTGATGGATTGCAAGGCAATGAATTCAATTATACAGCATCTTTGAAATCGAGTACAGGGGAATTTTATTTTGGAGGAAAGGAAGGATTTAATGTATTCAAACCCAGTGAAATAGTTGATAATCCGAACATCCCGAATATTGTATTGACCGATTTTCAAATATTTAACAAATCTGTAAAAAGAATAAAAGCAAGAAAGCGAGGCAAAAAGTTTTACCAGAGCGTTTCTGAAGTTGAAAAAATAAAAATCTCATACAAAGAAAACGTGATAAGTTTTGAGTTTGCCGCACTTGATTATGCGAATCCCGGAAAGAATAAGTACAAATACATACTCGAAGGATTTGATAAAGACTGGACTGAGACATCTGCAAATAAGAGGCATGCATCCTATACAAACCTGAACGGTGGAAAATATGTTTTCAGAGTAATTGGTTCAAACAGTGATGGTCTATGGAATGAAGAAGGATTAACCATCAATTTGAAAGTTACTCCTCCCTTCTGGAAAAGAAAATCCTTTATTATTCTGAGTCTGCTCATTATAATATACCTTATCACCAGATATGTGCGTGAAAGACAACAGAAAGTTATCCGCGATAAAAAAATGCTTGAAGAAAAGATAAAAGCAGGACTGGAAGAAGTTGAAAAGCAAAAAAGTGAAGCTCTCTCAAAAACCAAAGAGTTGGAAGAAAAGATTGAGAATGAAAAGGGACAAAACTGGTACAATGTAGGAATGGCCAAAATGAGTGATGTAATGAGCAAGAACAAGGATGATCTGAAGAAATTCTCACAAAGCATAATTACAGAACTTGTTGAATATATTGATGTTCAGCAGGGTGCAATTTATATCCTCAATGATGAAGATAAAAATGACCCATACCTTGAATTGATGGCCGCATATGCACCCGATGAGGAACATTTAACAGGTAAAAGACTGGAATTGCAGGAAAGTCAGGTAGGTGCATGTTATACCGAGAAAAAAGTAATACGAGTTGATGATTTGCCTGAAGATTATGCGAGTATTACTTCCGGTCTGGGAGAAGCTCCTTTAAAATATCTGGTTATCATTCCAATACAATTGAACGAAATAGCTATTGGTGTAATTGAACTTATCTCATTTGAGAGAGTAAGTGATTACAGGATTGAATTTATTGAAAAGGCTGGCGAAACCATGACTGCCATCCTGACTTCTCTCAAAGCAAATGAACAGACGAAAAAACTGTTGGAAAAGCAAAAAAGTCAGGCTGAGGAAATGTCTTCCCATGAAGAAGAACTTCGGCAAAACTTAGAAGAAATGCAAGCTACTCAAGAGGAAGCAGCCAGAAAAGCAGAAGAATTGTCAATATTTACATCAGAATTTGAAGAAAAAGAAAAAGAATATCTGGCAAAGATTGAAAAACTTGAAAAAGAAAATAAGAAACTGAAAAAGAAATAGAGCCTGCCAGACCAGGCTAGCTGCTTAAGAATGGTTTTATGCTATCATAAATCAAACAATAACGAGACTGGTATCTATTAGCCTTTCAAAAGAAACAATAGCAAAGAGTTGTATAACGATCCTGGTATTTAGATAATCCTTGCTTTCAGACAATATTCTTATCCGAGATTAAGTTATTTAATCAACTTAACTATAATACCATTTATTTTTTCAAAATCATGAGGTTCAAAGTTCTTTTCTTTTTCGCTTTTATTCTTACTATACATTCATTTGCTCAACTTCCCGAAGGATTCAATAAAGAAGAAGCAAGAGACATGCTGGCTATTTGCAACAGTTTTACTTTTCTTGATCTGTACAATTCCGATACTGAAATTCTGCCTGCAGATTATAAAAAAACATATATTTCCGGTGTATTTGGAATGGATAACAAATTTCAAATATTCAGAAAGGGAAACCTGGCAATAATTAACTTCAGGGGATCTACAAAAAATAAAATAAGCTGGATGGAAAATATATATTCCTCAATGATTCCGGCAAAAGGAACCATTAAGGTGTCAGGAGAAGATTTTAATTATTGTTTTGCAAAAGACAGTAATGCGGCAGTTCATGCTGGTTATACACTGGCCATTGCTTATCTGGCCAATGATATACTTTTGCATATCAACCTCCTGAATCAGTCAGGAATATACGACATAATCCTGACCGGGCATAGCCAGGGAGGTTCAATTACAAATCTGATGAGAATATACCTTGAATATCTTCCTGAAACCAAACTATCTCCCTTGAATCGCTTCAGGAGTTATTCTTTTGCAGCGCCTATGGTTGGCAATAAAGAATTTGTTGCAGAATACAATTCAGTCATTTGCAGTAACCACAACAGTTTTAATATTGTCAATCCTGAGGATCCGATTCCAAAGTTTCCGTTAAGTTATCAGGAAGAAAATCTGCTGGCAGACAATATCAAGGATCTTATTCTTAATGGAGAATCATTTGATTTGAAAAAAAAGATTGCTGAAAGTCTCATGCTTATGTTTGAAAAAGACATTATAAATTATATGAATGATTTCGGAGTATCCACCACCAAACAATTATCAAAAGAACTCGGGCCAATTGAAATGCCCCAATATGTGCAGGACATCAATTATTATAAATTAAACGAAGAAATTGTTATAAATCCTGTTGAATTCCCAAAGATTTTAAAAGACTCGTCGATACTTACGAACGATTCGCTAATGGCAATATACAAAAGAAATGACGAAGGCCATTTCATAAACAATGATTTATACATAAAGGAATCGTGGGCATATCAACATAAGCCATACAATTATTATGTTTCTTTTCTGAAATTGTATTTTCCAAAAGAATATGCTTCTCTGGAAAAAAAATACTTATTGGAAAATCTGAACTAATCAACAGGTTTGTTAAAAATACCAGGATAAATAGACTGACAGATGAAATTCTTTCCAAAAAAACCAAGAAGACTATGCCCATATACAAACAATTATGTGCTCCAGCGTTTCAGTAGAAAAGTACAAAAGTCAATGAACAAAATACAGCTTGTCCCGCAATGATTTCAGGAAGGGTTTAGCTTCCCTGCCTGTCGGAGAACACCAAGCGGTTTAGGGATTCACAACAAAGAAAAAGGAGATTGAAATATAAGCGTTATAAATGTTTTGAATACAAATGTTTAACCTAATTCTATTAAAGTGAGACAAAGTATTGACTATCAAACAAAATCATTCCAATATGCATTTTCCGGCATAAGGCACTTTTTTTCCAAAGAAATAAAATCCACAATTCATTCAATTTCTGCATTGGCAGCAATAGCAGCGGGAATTTTTTTAAAAATCACCATGCTTGAATGGACAATTATATGTTTCTGCATTGGCCTGGTATTTTGTACTGAAATCATCAATACAGCCATTGAGGATCTTGTTGATTTGTATTCAACGAGCAGAACCAAAAAAGCAGGAAAAATCAAGGATCTGGGAGCAGCATCTGTATTAATGGCTTCGTTTACAGCTTTTGCCGTTGCTCTCATTATTTATCTTCCAAAAATTATCAGGCTTTTTCATTAATTCGTCGTATGGCCTTTGAGCATGAAACAGTCTTTTAATCTTCTTCTTTCCCTGATTGAAGCAAAATGGTGATTCTTTCTATCTGTTTTTGTTTGTTAACTTCCCGCAATGACATAGCTGTTTTCGTGAAGTATTGATGATTGGAAATAAATTTAATCTGCAAACGATTCCATTCGTTCCACGAATTCACTTTGTTATTTTTCTTTAATTCCTTGTAGAGGAGTGTGGAAACGGGAATCATATCGCTTCTGCCAAGATAATCAAGATCAGCATCACACATTATTTCTTCGAGTTTATCCTTTGGCTTCGGAGGCATCTGGGTTGCCATAATCAACTCACAAATTTTATCAATTTGAGATTGAGTATAATAAAAATCAGGAAGTATCTCCCTGGCTATGAGCGTACCAAATCTCTCATGATCTTCGTATCCCAGTATATGTCCTGAATCATGGAATAATGCTGCAGTTTTAAGAAGCAATAAATCTTTATCATTAACTTCTTCTCCCAGACCAATAAGTTCGACTTGAGTTACAACATCAATTGTATGCTTTATATTATGATAATCAAGATCTTGAGGTAATTCATTTTCCAGTTTGTTCAGCATTAATTCCTGAAGATCGGTGAATTGAATAAGTCCGAATCTTATACTAAATCGTCGGTTTGGAATAATGGTCTTTTTCTGTAATGAGTACTCGGGTCTGATCCCTTTAACATAATACAATAACATATCTCCTCTATATTTTACAGGCATCTTTGTAAAATATTCGCACTGGAATAAATCTTTCACCATCTCATAGGTCGACTCAGAAATCAGAATATTTCCCTTCTCACAAAAAGAACGAATCCGTGTAGCAAGGTTTACCGAATCCCCTTTAATATCGTAATTTATCTTGCGCCTTCCACTTATATGTGCAATTACCGGACCAGTATGAATGCCAATGCGCAGATTCCATATTCGATCATTCTTATATGTCTTCTGAATTATATTAAGATAATATTGCATTTCAACAGCTGCCAACACAACCTGGATTGGATTTGTGATGTTTTTTTGCGGAATACCACCAACACACAGCAGACTATCTCCAAGGCTTTTCAGGTTTTTAATTTCATATTTATTAACAATATTGCCCAGTTCAAGAAAAATTTCATCCAGATTATCAACCAACTGTGATGAATCCATTTCTTCCGATATTTTGCTGAAACCCTGTGCATCAGCAAAAAGAACAGTGGCGAGTCTATATTTCAGAATATTTGAATCCTTCTCTTTTCTTGCTATTTGTTCTTTCTTTTCAAGTTTATACTTGGATACAAGATTTCTGTATCTTTCGATTTCAAGTGTTATCGTTTCAAGTTGTTGTTGTAACTTGAAATTTTCCTCCTCGAGACTTTTATTCTGGGAAATTAACTCCGCTAAATGTCGTAAAGTGTTCTTGCTTTGTTCTTTCATTGAATGAATCCTTCCTTTCAGTAATTTACAATATATTCGATGTCGAATCCGGAAGAGTTTTTTGTTATTTTTATTAGATTTCGATATAAATTAATTCATTTCCTTTTAGTATACAAAAATAGTACGGCATTTTTTTCAGTTTTTCCTTAAAATGAATTTTAAATTAACTTCAAATTATAAGCCAACGGGGGATCAACCTGAAGCTATTCGCCAATTGGTGGATGGGCTTAACAATAAAATACCAAATCAAACTCTCTTGGGAGTAACAGGTTCAGGAAAAACTTTCACAATAGCAAATGTGATAGAACAGGTTAACAGACCCGTATTGGTCATGAGCCATAATAAAACCCTGGCTGCACAGTTATTTGGTGAATTCAAACAATTTTTCCCTGATAACGCCGTCGAGTATTTCGTTTCCTACTATGATTATTATCAACCTGAGGCCTATATTCCTGTTACAGATACCTACATTGAAAAAGATCTTTCAATAAATGATGAGATTGAAAAATTGCGTCTTAGTGCCACATCATCCTTGCTTTCAGGAAGAAGAGATGTTATTGTCGTTTCTTCAGTATCGTGCTTATATGGAATTGGCAATCCGGATGACTTCTATAGCAATACGGTTGTTGTTAAACGTGGTCAGAAAATCGGAAGAAATGTATTTCTCAGAAATTTGGTTGACGGATTATACTCAAGAAATGAGATTGATTTAGAACGTGGCAAATTCAGAGTGAATGGTGATACTGTGGACATTTTTCTGGCATATAATGATACTGCCTACCGGATTAACTTTTGGGGTGATGAAATTGAAGAAATCGAGTCATTTGACCCGGTAAGCGGAGATATTATTGAAGAACTGGATGAAGCAACAATATTCCCTGCCAATATTTTTGTAACCACAAAATACAGAATGCAAAATGCACTTGAAAGTATACGGGAAGATCTGGTCAAACAAGTAGAATTTTTCAGGGAAATTGGAAAATCTCTGGAAGCAAAACGCCTTAATGAAAGAGTTAACTTCGATCTTGAGATGATACGTGAATTGGGGCATTGTCCCGGCATTGAAAATTATTCGCGATACTTTGATGGCAGACCCTCAGGTACGCGACCATTTTGTTTATTAGATTATTTTCCAGAAGATTTTATGACAATCATTGATGAAAGTCATGTAAGTCTTCCTCAAATACGTGCTATGTATGGAGGAGATCATAGCAGAAAACAAACTCTTGTTGATCATGGATTCAGACTTCCTGCTGCCATCGATAATCGTCCGTTGAAATTTGATGAATTTGAACATCTTGTCGGTCAGACAATTTATGTTAGTGCTACCCCGGCTGATTATGAACTTGAAAAATCAGAAGGCATTGTTGTTGAACAACTTATCAGACCTACCGGGTTATTGGATCCCGTAATCGAAGTAAAACCCTCAACGGATCAAATCAATGATTTACTCAATGAGATACATATTCGGACAAATTCCGGTGAAAGAGTTCTTGTTACAACGCTGACCAAAAGAATGGCCGAAGAACTCACAAATTATCTTTTGCGATTCGATATAAAATGCAGGTACATTCACTCGGATATTGATACATTGGATAGAATTGAGATTATGGAAGGACTTCGAAGTGGCAAGTTTGATGTGTTAATTGGCGTAAATTTGTTGCGTGAAGGACTGGACCTTCCTGAAGTATCGTTAGTAGCAATACTGGATGCCGATAAAGAAGGTTTCCTGAGATCGGAGCGTTCCCTGACTCAAACAGCAGGGAGAGCGGCAAGACATATACATGGCACAGTAATTATGTATGCTGATAAAGTTACTGATTCAATGCAACATACGATCGATGAAACAAACCGACGTCGTGAAAAACAACTTATATACAACGAAAAACATGGAATAACACCTAAACAAATTGTTAAGGCATCTTCCAACATCTTACGTGAGGTCAGAAACATTACCGGACAAAAAAATGCATATGTAGAACCTGAAAAACCTGATATTGCTGCTGATCCTGTTGTGCACTATATGAATCATGAAGCAATCCTTAAAGCCATTGAAAATTCTAAGATAAAAATGGAAAATGCTGCTAAAAAACTCGATTTTATAGAAGCTGCAAGATACCGCGATGAAATGTATGCTTACCAAAAATTACTAAAGGAGAAACAATGAACTACAGCGCAGCAAAACTTTCGAGGTATCAAAAAGGAACTTAAATTCTATCGCTGCAAGCAGCGGAGTACCAGCCTGCCATGCCTTCGGCAGGTAAACCGGCTGGCAGGTTAAACTCATTTATCCCGATACGCTCCACTATCGGGATTATTCCCTCTGGTCATGAGATCACTTCGTTATGTTCGTTCAACTTACAAATTTCAATGCACTACGTTTTTGAAATTTGAGTTTCACGAATAAAAAAAGCTGTTCTATATAGAACAGCTCTTATTGTATAATGGTGTGTTCTGGTATTAATCTATCCCAAATAAGTCTTCAGTAACTTGCTCCTTGACGTATGACGAAGTCTCCTGATTGCTTTTTCTTTAATTTGTCTTACACGTTCCCTGGTGAGCCCAAATCTCTCTCCGATTTCTTCAAGAGTCATTTCCTGGCAACCAATGCCAAAAAATAAACGAACAATATCTCGTTCACGATCAGTTAATGTAGCTAATGCTCTTTCAATTTCACGTGTGAGCGATTCGCAGAGAAGTGTTTTATCGGCTTTTGGAGAATCATTATTTACAAGAATATCAAGAAGGCTGTTGTCTTCACCATCAGCGAACGGAGCATCCACCGATACATGTCTTCCCGAAACCCGCAATGTATCAGAGACTTTTTCTTTTGGTAATTCAAGTGTTTCAGCAAGCTCCTCAGGTGTTGGAGTACGTTCATATTCCTGTTCAAATTTTGCGAATGCTTTATTTATTTTGTTCAATGATCCGACCTGATTCAGCGGAAGACGCACAATTCTTGATTGTTCTGCCAATGCCTGAAGAATTGATTGTCTGATCCACCAGACAGCATATGAAATAAACTTAAATCCCCGTGTTTCATCAAACTTTTCAGCTGCCTTTATAAGACCAAGATTTCCTTCATTGATCAGATCAGGTAAACTGAGCCCCTGATTCTGATATTGCTTTGCTACGGATACAACAAAACGAAGGTTAGCCCGGGTAAGTTTTTCCAGGGCAGTTCTGTCACCTTTCTTTATTCTCTGTGCAAGTTCCACTTCTTCTTCAACAGTAATTAATCCTTCCTTCCCTATTTCCTGTAAATACTTGTCTAATGAAGCACTTTCACGATTTGTGATTGATTTTGTGATCTTTAACTGTCTCATACTCCTTCTAAAAATTTATCGCGAATTTAGATTATATTTTATTTAAATTCAATATTTATAAGCCTCGCAAGCCTGTAAACAAAAAGGCTTGCAAAATTGCAAGCCTTTTCTTTTATAGTAAACTTGAAATTCTACTCCAGTCCAAATGCATAATACTGTATCACTCCATTGGGGTATATTCCTTCAATATACACACCACCATTCGTCCCTTTAATAATTTTATATAAATCATCTACAGTATATACTGGTTTATTATTTATCTGGGTAATAATAAAACCTTCTTTGACTCCTTCTGCCCTAAGTTTTCCTGATTTTAATTCCGCCACTTTCACTCCGTATTTTACTCCCAATCTGTTTTTCTCATTTTTTTCAAGGTTTTCAAATCGGGCACCTAAAACGGTATCAAAATTGCCGGCAGATACATAGCTTGTTTTCCCTTGCAGGTTACGTAAAGTAACATCAAATTGTTTCGTTTTGCCATTTCTTTTTATTTCAACAACTACCTTATCATTGGGTCTGTATCTGCTCACCTGTTCCTGCAATTCACCCGGGCTATTAACAATCACACCATTTACAGACAGAATAATATCGCCAACCTGGATCCCTGCAACTTTGGCTGCACCATCTTCACGAACATCTGCAATATAGACTCCTTCCAGTTGATCAATATCCTTTTCTTTCGCCAGATCTGCAGTAATTTCCTGTATACTGACTCCAAGAATTGCTCTTTGAACGACACCAAATTCAATCAAATCCTTTACAACCTTCTGCACAATAGCAACGGGAACTGCAAAGGAAATTCCTGCGTATCCGCCGGAAGGAGAAATGATCGCCGTATTAATTCCCACCAGGTTGCCCCGGATGTCAACAAGCGCACCACCACTGTTACCTCTGTTTACGGCAGCATCGGTTTGGATAAAAGATTCCATTCTATATTGATCCTGAATAATTCCTATGTTTTTCCCTTTTGCACTAACAATACCAGCTGTAACAGTAGAAGTCAGATTAAACGGATTGCCAACAGCAAGTACCCATTCACCAACCTGTAATGCATCTGAATTTCCCCAGGGAATGAACTGCAAGCCTTCTTCTCTGACTTTTAACAAAGCAAGGTCTGTGCTCGGATCAGTACCCACGACTTCTGCTTCGAACTCTCTTTTATCATTCAGTGTTATGTATACTTTCTCACTGTTTTCAACAACATGATTGTTTGTCACAATGTATCCGTCTTCAGAAATGATAACACCCGATCCGAAACCCAGAACAGGTTGGGCATCGCGCAAACCATCGCCATAGAAAAAATCCAGAATCGGATTGTACGCCTGTCGTGTTGACTGTGTTTTGACATGTACAACAGCTTCTACCGATTTTTGTGCTGCCTGTACAAAATTAAATGTCGTCGGATCCATGCCAGCCGGCAGGTTTGCAAAATTATAAGGTTGCTGAATCTTCTCAGTAACAACTCTCTCTTCCTTAGGAACAATCTTGGCATATATAAACACTGCAATAAGTCCCCCTATAAGAGCTACTAAAAACGTTCCTAAAAGCTTTCTAGTTTTCATGATCATTATTTTTTTCAAATTTATTAACCATTTTCAATTTGTATTTGTTTTCATTCAAAAATTATGCCTTTGAGTTTCCTTATCATTACGTTCAACAAAATAACGCAATAATTGTACAGAATGTGTATCTGAATGCCGGGATTTAACAAACTTTAACTGCAATCAGATATTTGTAATGATTTGTACTGTCAATTTTTCAGTTTTGGCTTAAAAGATCGTTATTTCTTCTATGCTAAACATATTTCGAAGCTTCTTTGTAACTTAAAGAAGATAACTTATGGTTTTGAATAAAGTTCCTCACCCATTGTTTGTTGGTTTTTGAATATTCCCTCAAAGCCCATCCGATGGCTTTTCTGATGAAAAACTCTTTTCTGTCTGATAATCGAATGATATAATCTGATAATAACTTGGTATCAGTTTTCATTTTATATTTTAACTGAAAAATAACAGCTGTTCTTTGCAGCCACATATTTCCCGAGTTCATCCACCCCTCAGTGATCACAGATGTTTTGTGTGGGTACAATGTAAAATATGTTCCTGCTATCCATGATGCCAGTCCGTCAACTGTATCCCACCATGATTTTTGTATCATAAGCTGCTCTAACCAGTTGATGTCTTCCTCCCGTAATTTTTTCTTTACTATATTTAAAAGGTCAACTGCCACATGCTGGAAATCTCTTTCAGGCAAATTCCAGAGATAAAATGATAATTCTTTCATTCTATGAGCCGGAGGAATTCCGTACTCTTTTAAAAACAGGTTAAGTACTTCTCTACGTGTTTTGGTATCCACACCGAGAAATTCATACTGATCTTTCATGTATTTTTTTGATGATGCAGCTCTTTTTTCATTGCGCAAGGACTTGAGCCTTGTTAATAAAGGAGAAAGGTAGTTTTCCATGAGTTGGTATATTGAAATTTGGTATTAATATCCTATTTGATTATTGGTATTTTAAGTTTTCAAATGACCTGTTCCTGATGGAGGCTGTCTTAAAAGTTGAAAATTCGTCACCAGGGCACTAAATCACAAAGTATTCACAAAGTTATACAATTGAAAAACAAGATTCTGTGAATTCTTCGAGACTTCACAGCTATCTCAAAATTCTTTCCTTATTAGACACTCTTGGTATTCCTCCCTGTCAGACTCATACCGGTAAACCCGTCTTAAATGCTTATACCGGCAGGAAGAATTTCACAGAGTATGCAAGCAGAACCACAAAGATCTCTTACGTACCCTGTTTATTCTTTATATTACGCATCGATATTTGCATATTTCGCATGTTTTTCTATGAACTCACGTCTTGGGGGTACATCATCTCCCATCAACATAGAAAATATTCTATCTGCTTCGGCAGCACTTTCAATGGTAACCTGTCTCAATGTTCTTTGTTCGGGATTCATGGTGGTCTCCCAAAGTTGCTCCGCATTCATTTCTCCCAAACCTTTGTATCTCTGAACATGAACACTGCCATCTTTTCCTTTGCCATATTCCTCAATAGCACTGAGTCTTTGTTCCTCAGTCCATGCATATTGCTGTTGTTTGCCTTTCTTAATAAGATAAAGCGGAGGCGTGGCAATGTAAAGATGCCCTCTGTTTATGAGCTCTTCCATATGTCTGTAGAAAAAGGTCATAATCAATGTTGCAATATGACTTCCATCCACATCAGCATCTGTCATAATTACAATTTTGTGGTATCTCAGCTTATCCAAATTCAATGCTTTTGTATCTTCTTCCGTACCCACGGTAACTCCCAAAGCCGTATAAATATTCTTTATCTCTTCGTTATCGAAGATTTTATGGGGCATTGCCTTTTCTACATTCAGAATTTTGCCCCGTAACGGAAGGATGGCCTGAAAATTCCGGTCTCTCCCCTGCTTTGCAGTTCCACCGGCAGAATCACCTTCTACCAGGAATATTTCACTCACTTCGGGATCGCGGTTGGAGCAATCTGCAAGTTTTCCCGGCAAACCGGAGCCGGAGAGTACATTTTTTCTCTGTACCAGCTCCCGCGCTTTGCGTGCAGCATGGCGTGCCTGCGCAGCAAGAATCACTTTCTGCACAATTGTTTTCGCATCCTTTGGATTCTCTTCCAGATAATTGCCCAGCATATTACTCACTGCCTGATCCACAGCCCCCATTACCTCGGTATTCCCAAGTTTGGTCTTTGTTTGTCCCTCAAACTGAGGTTCAGCAACTTTCACTGAAACAATAGCTGTCAGTCCCTCACGAAAATCATCACCGCTTATATCAAACTTAAGCTTGGAAAGAAGACCCGACTTATCTGCATAAGTTTTCAAAGTACGTGTAAGACCTCTTCTAAAGCCGGCAAGATGAGTTCCACCCTCAATAGTATTTATATTGTTAACATAAGAATGTATATTCTCTGCAAAAGAAGTGTTGTATTGAAGAGCAATTTCCACCGGAGTTTCATTTTTCTCTGTTTCAATATGAATTGGAGCTTCAATGAGTCTGTCACGCGTTTGATCAAGCAGCTCAACAAACTCTATCAGCCCTCTTTCGGAATGAAATACTTCTTTGGGATGATTACCGCCGTTTCCATTCTCCTCCAGTTCACGCAAATCCGTAATCTCCAGTTTGATTCCTTTATTCAGATAAGACAGCTCCCTTAAACGTGAAGCTAGTATTTCAAAATTATACTCTGTAATATTGAATATTGTGTTATCCGGTTTAAACCATACTTCAGTCCCGGTAACCGAGGTCTCGCCAATAATCTTAACATCATAAAGAGGTTTTCCTCTTTCATATTCCTGCATAAATATCTTTCCTTCGCGATGCACCACAACCTTTAATTTTTCAGAAAGAGCATTTACACAAGACACTCCGACTCCATGAAGTCCTCCTGATACCTTATATGAATCTTTATCAAATTTTCCACCTGCATGCAATACGGTCATTACAACTTCAAGCGCAGATCGTTTTTCCTTTTCATGCATTCCTGTAGGAATTCCACGACCATTATCTTTTACCAGAATGGAATTGTCCTCGTTGATTGTAACTTCAATATGGTCACAATGACCTGCAAGCGCTTCATCGATTGAATTATCAATTACTTCATACACAAGATGATGCAAACCTTTTGTTGAAAGATCTCCTATGAACATTGCCGGTCTTTTCCTCACTGCCTGCAGTCCTTCCAATACCTGTATACTCTCTGCAGAGTATTCATCTTTGGAGATTTGTTTTTTAATTAACTCCTTTTCGCTCATTTTTCTTGATTTAAATACACATCACCACTATATGCTTTTTCAGCATGCCTATTTGCATTTTGTCGATAAGCAAAAGAGGTTTATTTTTTATGAAAATATTGTTTGTTATCCACATAATAATCACAGGAAACCGGTCCTGAAAATATCAACACAAAGATAGTAAAAATACGTGGGTGATTTTCTACTAAAATTACTAAAAATCTAGTTGTTATCAACAATTCATCAACATTGTAACCAATTCATAGCGAGATGTTTAATGGGGAATGAATTTCAAAACTTATACGTTACTCCGAGAAGCACATTCAGACGCTGTGAAGGATATTGATTCCAGACATAATATTTTTGTCCCAAAAGATTGTAAAAATGTACAAAACCTGTTAGAATATTTGAGTATTTGTATTCAAATTTTACATTCAAATCGAAGACCGGATCAAGCTGAACTGGTTCGTCGGGATTATCATAGTTTTTTGCATATCGTTTGCCTAAAGTGATAAAATCAATCTCCGCATATATCTTTTGTTTGAAATTGTACCTCGTATTAAAAAGCATATCAAATGCAGGTTTGTGCCATGGCTTGGCTTCACCGGTCATTTTGTAACTGTATATATTCGATTTCAAAAAGAAGGATAAATACGCAAACGGACTCCACTGAAGCTCTCCGTAATACTTTACCAGGTCAGCATCATCATATACAATTGAAAACTGATTTTCAAGGTTTGTCAAGGTATCATTCACATAGAAAATCACATCTTCACGAGCTTCAAAAGTTGCACTTAAACGATAGGATGAGTTTTTACTTAATCGTCCGTCAAGTCCGCCATATCCAACAAATCTGTGCACCGTGTTCCTGGGCATAGAACCTGGAATCACATAAGGGTTTTCTATCGTAATCTCCTCATAATCATTATCTTCTATATAACCGGTAACGCCAAAAAAGGTAATCAAAGCTTTATCAATAACCTGAAATCTTATACTGGCTTCCGGAAAGATATATGCTTGTTTCTCATCGGCATATTTATCATAGAAAAATCTGCCTCCAAATTCTATTTTCCACTCTTCCTTTTGTTTTGAGATCACAGGTCGTAACCCGATAAGATTCATTGTATAATTGCCTGTAGTATCTTTATGTGTATAGTAATTTATATCGGCATCTAATCCAATACCAAATGTACCTATATGATAATTGAGTGAAGTTGCAAGATCTACTCCCGGCTGTTTGGTAGAAAAATGATCCTGATAGTAATTTCCGTTCAGTGTCAGCAAATATTTGAAAGAATTTGAATCGGCATTGGTTGAATATACACTTGTTTGAGCATAAATTTTGAAAAACGACTGTTTAATATCTCTTGCTTCCAGATCAGGCAGTGAATCGGGAGGAAAGTTGTCTATATTGTAACCATAATGCCTCACTCTATGAGTATTTGCTCCAATGTCTGCTGTCAGGTTTACGTTTTTGTAAAATCTCTTTCCATATACTGCCAGATCGTTTTTCCCGTAACCGGCAGGTACCTTTGCCCCGTTGTCGAGTTTTAGATTTGTATGGGATGATTTGTGGAATACATAAGCTCCCACCGCATATTCTTTTGATCTCAGGTTATGAATGCTGAATTCTGCCAGCGGTGTCCAATAATTCCCAAGTCCCAGCTTTACATAGCTATTGTATAATTTATCAAGCGGTGTACCAACCATTTTAGCAGATTTAATGGGCCTGGGAGAAAAATCGGATTGAATCCCGGAAGGCAGCACAGTATAATCAATGCTTGTATTGAGCTGAATTGTATCGGTAATGGAAGGCATATTACTTATCTTGTCAACATCTGCAACTTCCGGTTTATAGGTTGACACTACATATACTTCTTTATTGATGTTTTGTGCATGAAGCATCAATCCATGGATCAATAATACGATACATACAATCGCTGATCGCTTAATGCTATTTCTTAAACTATATTCCCGTATCATCATGATCATTCAATGTTTACTTCTACATCCTGTGCTTCAACAGGCTGTTCATCAATTGATTGCAATCTTTCTATCTCAGTCTTCTTTTCTCTTGCCATAGATAAAATTCCATCATCAGTTATTTCATAATAATCTATAATACTTTTCAGAGTCTGAATAGCCTGAAAGTAATCCCTTTTTTGAGAAAAGATGTCTGCCCAGAGAATAAAGCTTCTGGCTATCCAATATTCATGCGGGGATGCCTTTTCACTAAAATCCAGAATTTCCTTTTCAGCTTCAGTATAATTCTTCTGTTTCATATACAGCTCAGCAAGTCTGTATTTTGATTCAGCTCCTTCAATACTCATTACTTCGTTTGAGATCTTTTTGTATTCTTCGATGGCCAATGCATTGCGTCCTGTTTCCTGTAACGATCGGGCAGTAACGTATTGGGCCTCACGGATCAGTTCCGGCGCCAGTTTACTTAATGCAAGCACCTTCTTTGAAGTCTTAATGGCTTCGTTGTAGTTTTTCAATGTATAGTGAGCTCTCATCACTGCAATATAAGCTTCCTTATGATTGCCGGGTGAGGGATAGTTTTCTGCCAGTCTGGAATATAGTTCTATAGATCTTGTATATTCCTTGTTGTCTGAACAAATTCTTGCCGAACCCAATAGAGTCTGCTCAGTAAAAAGGTTTGCAGGTTGCCTGATGACATAATTGAAGGATGCCTGAGCTTCGGCAAACTCTTTTGCCTGATAGTTGCAATTTCCCTTATAAAAATGAGCATTTAGCAGGTATTTGCCATCGGGATACTGAATAATGTATTTATCAAATGCCTTTGCTGCCTCATTGCAATTCCCTGCCATATATATTTTTTCGGCAGAAACATACGTTAATGAATCCTGTTCATTGGCAGATATAGATGGAACAGACTGACCCAAACTGTTAACAAAAGAAAAATATTCATCTACCCTGTTCAAATCAATGTATATATTTTTAAGACCAAAAAGAGCGTCCTTTGCAGGTTCAGAACCAGGATATTTCTGAATGGTTTCCTTGTAATATTTAATGGCTTCAGTATTGTTGTCACTATTATAATACAAAAGCCCCAGCTGAACATACGCTGCTGCTGCCAACTCACTTTCCGGATGTTGGTCTGTCAGTTTTTCCAAATAGTCTATTGCCTGCCTGGTGTCTGCCATTTTCATATAACTCTGCGCAATTTCAAACAAGGCATCATCCATACAATTTGAATTTGGATAGTTTGATGTCAGTTCCTGCAAGGTTTTAATCTTTTGAATGTCTTTCTCAGACAGACCTTCACAAATTCCTTTTTGCAGCAATGCATATTCCACATCCGTTTTGGATACTTGTGCCGCTCTATGATAATAGTCGGAAGCTGAATGATAATCTGACACGGCAAAAAAGCAGTCGCCAAGTCTGTTCAGCGCATCACCCTTCTCTTTTACTAAATCTGAAGAAGCCCCTGAGATAAATGCCCTGAACTGCTGAATGGCCTTTTTATATTCAGCCAGTTGAAAAAAGACATAGCCTTCATTGTATTCGAGGCAATCAAATTCATCGGTCGTATAGGCAACCGGGGAATTACGAAAGTCATTGTAGCTCTGCAATGCTTCTCTGTATAATTTCATTCTGTAATACGTTTCCCCTTTCCAGTAATGCGCTTTGGCTTTTAATATTTCATTAAAGCTGCCATATTTCAGTGATTTGTCAAATTGTTGTATTGCCTCCTTATATTCAAGGTTATTCAATTGTTCAACTCCACGAT